>Ga0209317_1000446_pt1 | contig 50117 bp, 42 predicted proteins | sample RifGroB2_FD_183994 | JGI IMG/M metagenome (GOLD analysis project Ga0209317, IMG submission 183994) | Soil microbial communities from Rifle, Colorado, USA - Groundwater B2 (SPAdes) (version 2) | ecosystem: Environmental > Terrestrial > Soil > Unclassified | place: Rifle, Colorado | collected... | reverse complement strand
CTGGACGTCGTGCGCGGCCTGATGCTGCTGTTTCTGTGCCTGGGCGGGTTAGCGGCCACCGCGCAGGGGCTGGCATTGGCCCATCTGATAAGTTACAGCGTCGGATTGGTCCTGCTCATTTTTGCCCTTTTCCGTTACCTCAGGCAACCATGGCCTTCCGACAAGCCGGTCCAGAACCCCGCAGGTGCAGAATATCCTCTGAGATGACTTTTCTCTGGCTGCTCCCTTAGGGAACCAACACCGCCTTGCCATAGGTCCGGCGGCCGGCGAGATCCTGGAGAGCCAGGGGAGCGTCAGACAGAGGATACTCCCGGCAGACCACCGGCTTTATCTCACCGCGACCGTACATGGAGAAGAGTTCGGTAAAGGTCGCCTTCCCAAGTTCGGGATCCCTGCTTCGCCTCTCCCCCTCAAGTACTCCAATCACGCTAGCGCTCTTCAACAGGAGACGGTTGGCAGGAATCGCAGGAATCCGCCCCCCGGCAAAGCCGACGATGAGCAATCTGCCGCACCAGGCAAGGCACTTGAGGCTGAGATCGGTAACCTCCCCCCCTACCGGATCGAATATGATGTCCGCACCCTCTCCGGCAGTGAATTCCTTCACCTTATCCACCCACGGCTCGCTCAGATAATCGATGGCAAGGTCCGCCCCCTGCTCCCGGCAGATTGCAGTTTTATCAGGGCCTCCGGCAGTGGCGATCACCTTGGCTCCCCAGGCCTTGGCGAGCTGGATGGCGGCGATTCCCACCCCGCCGGCACCGGCATGGACCAGAGCAGTCTCGCCGGCCCGCAGCCCGGCGCTATGGCGTAGCGCCGAGAACGCCGTCGGATATGCCGTGGTAAAAGTCGCCCCGTGCGCCGCGCTCATGGCATCGGGCATCGGCACCACTCTCGGGTCATCGACCAGGGCAAATTCAGCGAAGCCGCCGTGATCGACGTTCCCCAATACCCGCTGCCCCGTGCGGAAAATGGAACCCGCTCCCGTTTTCACGATGGTGCCGGCCACCTCTACCCCCGGAGTGAACGGCAAAGGCGGCTTGACCTGGTACCGCCCCTGGATCATCAGGGTATCGAGGAAGTTCAATCCTGCGGATTCGACCCGCACCAGGACCTGGCCGCGCGCAGGTTCCGGGACCTGAATGTCCAGGAACACCATCTCCTGCGGCGTGCACAACTCCCGCACGACCCACGCTTTCATCGTCCTATGTTCCACTTCCCCTCCAGGCCCGGGCCAATTCGGCAGCGGTGAGTACAGATTAGCTACTGTTTCCATGCCACCATCCGCAACACGCGAAGGCAGCAGCGGCTATTTCTACCACTGCAGAGCTAACTTGGCTACCGGGCATTTGGCGACAGCCTCAGGCCTGGCGCCCGTTCTCTACTTTTCCCTGATGCCGTAGGGTACACCCAAAAGCGAAGGGACGCTGATCACTCTTCCGATGGCAAGCACGAACAGGCAGCTCACCGCCATTATTGCCCCGTCCAGAAGAATTGCCGAACTCCAGTTTCCGGTCGCGTCCCGTAACGCCCCGGCCACCACCGGCGACAGCACAGCGCCGATCTCGGCAACCAGGTTCCACATGCCAAACGCCGCCCCGCGAAGTTCAACGGGTGCGAGGTCGGCGGTGACCGTGTAGTTCAGGGCTTGCAGCGCGAAGAAGACCAGGCCCGATATGAACAGCAGTATCGACATCACTACCAGATCTTTGCGCCCGGACATCAAGTAGGCGGCAAATATGAAGATCAGCACGGTGAGGACCGCCATCAAGAAGGCGAGCGCGTTCCTTCTGCCGTTTCGCCTAAGCGCCATCACGTCGCCTATCTTTCCGCCCAGCGGAAACCCTATGAACCCGGCGAGCCCGTTGAACGATGCCACGAGAGCCGCCGAGGAGAAGGCGCCGCCGCCGAATTCTTTGACGATCTCGACGGACCAGTAGCCGTAAAACCAGAGATGCCAGCAGATGCCGATGCCCGAGATGTAGAGCAGCACCAGGTTCGGTTCCCTGAGAATGGGCCCCAGTTCCTTGGACTTCTTGCCGAAGATGAACGCTATCAGGATGAAGGTGAGGCAGGTCAGGATCAGCGCGATGCCAACCTTGCTGAGCCCCAGATGCTCGGTAACTGCATAGACGGCCATGATGACGGCCAGAAACAGGAGCGAGGTTTTCACAAGGTTCGTCAGGGCATCCTTGTAGGCGTAAGTGGTGCCGGCCTCTTTGGGGGCGATGTTGTGCTTGACCAGGAACGCGACGATCACTGAAAGAAAGCCAAGCAGCAGAAACGGAGCCCGCCAGGCGTCTCCCCCCAGCATCGGCTTGGCCATGTTGATCAGGGGAATGGTGCCGAGCAGGGCCAGGGTGAACCCGAGGGAAAGGCCGGTGATCACTATCCCCATGCCGAATCCCAGCTTGAGAGGGGGAGTGATCTGGGCCACCAGCGAGCGGTCGTTCGAATAGAGGACGCCTTCCCCGAGACCGGTCAGGACCCGGAGGGCGATGAACGCGACCAGTCCTCCCGTGACACCGGTAAGGAGCGTCGTGACGCCGGCCCAGAACAGGCTTATCACGATGATGGTGCGGTGGCCATACTTGTCACCGAAATACCCGCCGGGAAACTGGGTCAGCATGTAACCGGCGAAGAAGAGGCTGCCGAGCAGTCCCCCCAGAGCATGAGGGTTGCTGGCGTCCTTCAGAAAGCCCACGTCGTTGGCGATCATCCACGAGATAGTCGGCCCGGTAATGGTCCGGTCCGCATAGGAAATCGCCCACCCCATGAACAGCATCAGCCAAACGGTATGGTACTGCTCCCACGTCCTTTTTTTCATTGCACCTCCTCCTTGAAAGTAAGCTCCTACCATCTTTTCAATACTCATTGTTTCAGATCATGGATGTTTCTGATCGTACAGATTCAAGGACCCAAGGCAAACCTGTCCCATGGGCGACACGGGCAAACTTCCGGTGCCTTGGCTTTTTCACAGTTCAGTCAGCCTTGCTTGCATTGGTTGACTAGTCAGTCAACGGTGGCGCGTTGCTTTACCGGAGACCACAGCTCGAAAACGGAGGTGTAGAAAGTGATCGCCTCGCGCATGACGTTGGTGATATTGGTCTGGTCGCGCCTGCTCATCTCTTCCAAAATCGCCTTTTCCTCGTCGCTCACCCTGAGGGATACCACGTGGTATTTGGGTTGGTCCTTCAATTTCCGCATGACACTGTCCCCGCTCTGCTCTGTTTCGGGAAAACCCACAGAGGACGTTTCTTCACAGTTGTTGGCGACGGATTCCGGCACGCTCTTGACTTGGCGCGGCGGTCCACTCTGTCGATCGCTTCCCGGCCAGCCGCATTTGCTGCCATGCTAGAACCTAGACACGCTCGACCACGGTCGCAATCCCCTGTCCGACGCCGATGCACAGGGAGGCGAGACCGTAGCGCGCGCCGGTCCGCTTCATCTCATGCACCAGCGTCGCCATGATGCGCGCGCCGGTCGAGCCGAGCGCATGCCCCATGGCGATCGAACCGCCGTTGACGTTCACCCTGGCGGGGTCTATGCCGAGCTCGCGGATGCAGGGGATCGATTGCGCCGCAAACGCCTCGTTCAGCTCGAAGAGGTCGATTTCGCCGATCTGCAATCCGGCACGCGACAGCACCTTCCGGACGGCTGGAATGGGTCCGAGCCCCATATAGGAAGGATCGCAGCCGGCAACGGCGCTCGCCACCACCCGCACCAGCGGCTGGTAACCCAGGTGCTTCGCGGTTGCCGCCTCCATCATCAACAGGGCAGCCGCGCCGTCGTTGAGGCCGCTGGAATTGCCCGCGGTCACGGTACCGTCCGGCTTGAAGGCGGGGCGCAGCTTGGCGAGTTGCTCCAGCGTGGCGTCGGCACGGGGAAACTCGTCCCGATCCACCACGATCGGCGCCCCTTTCTTCTGTGGCAGCACGACCGGCACCAACTCGTCCCTGAACTTTCCGGCCGCGTCTGCCGCGGCATATTTCCGCTGCGACCCAAGGGCGAACTCGTCCTGTTCCAGACGGGTCAGGCCGTACCTGAGCGCCACGTTCTCGGCAGTGTCCCCCATCCCTTCCCTGGCGTACGCTTCGGTCATCTTCGGGTTGGTGAAACGCCACCCTATCGTGGAATCGAACAGTTTCATTTCCCGGGAGAAGAGCGAGTCGGACTTGGCGAAGACGAACGGCGCGCGGGTCATGGACTCGGTGCCGCCGGCGATGAAGACCTCCCCCTCGCCGACCCTGATCGCCTGCGCCGCGCTGTTCACCGCGTTCAGCCCCGAGGCGCAGAGGCGATTGATGGTCTGCCCCGCTACCGAGTAGGGAAGCCCGGCGAGCAGAGCCGCCATCCGCCCGACGTTGCGGTTGTCCTCGCCCGCCTGGTTGGTGCAACCGAGCACCACATCCTCGATCAGCCCTGCATCGAGATTGTTGCGCTTTACCAGCTCCGCGATGCAGAGCGCCGCCAGGTCATCGGGACGTACGTCTTTCAGCGCTCCGGCGAATTTTCCTACCGGCGTCCTCACTGCATCGATAATTACCGCTTCACGCATGCCATCCCTCCCTAGGTGCATTTACCAGCCAGCCTTCAATTGATCCTTGAGATGTATTCCCACAGCGCCCTGATCACACAGGCAATCACGGCCTGAGCCCTTCGGCGACCACCTCGGCGATATCCTTCACCCGGGTCCGGTCCGCCTGCAGGTCCTTCAGGCCATCGGCGAACATGGTCAGGCAATAAGGACAGCTGACGCAGAGGGTATCAGCCTCGTGTCTGAGCGCCTCTTCGATCCGGTTCAGGTTGATCCGGGAGCCCTGCTGCTCCTCCATCCACATCCGCCCCCCTCCGGCCCCGCAGCAGAAGGAGTTTTCATGATGACGCTCAAGCTCCACAGGCGCGCTCCCCGTTGCGGCCGCTATCACCGCGCGCGGCGGCTGGTAGAGATCGTTGTGCCGCCCGAGATAGCAGGAGTCGTGGAAGACGATCTTGCCGAGATCATCCACCTGCCGGTTCAGTTTCAGTTTGCCGGTAGCGATGAGGCTGTCGATCAACTCGCTGTGATGGGTCACCTCCAGCTCCAGCCCGTACTGCCGGTAATCGTTTTTCAGGGCCGTGAAGCAGTGGGGGCACTGGGTAATCACTTTGGTGATCCGCTTCTCCTTGAAGAGCCGCACGTTCTGGTTCGCGATCCTGTCGAAGGCGAACTCGTTGCCGAGCCGGCGCAAGCTGTCGCCGCAGCAGAGTTCCTCCTTGCCGAGGATACCCCAGGATACCCCGGCGGCATCCAGGATGGTGGCGAGGGCCACGGTAACCTGCTTTTGCCGGGAATCGAAGGAACCGGCACAGCCGACGTATAGCAGGTACTCGGTCGTCTCCGCGTCGAACGCTCTGACGTCCAGAGTCGCATACCATTTGGTCCGGTCCGTTGGGGCTATGCCCCAGGGGTTGGAGCGCCCCTCCATGTTCTCGAACAGATTGAGGAGTTCCTCCGGAAAACTCGACTTCATCTGCACCAGGTGCCTTCTCATCTTGACGATCTTCGGCATCTGCTCGATGAAGACGGGACAGGCGGCCATGCAGGCGCCGCAGGTGGTGCAGGACCAGATCGCCTCCTCGGAGACACTCCCCTCCCCTGCCCCGATCAGCGGAGCGCGCGCATCGCCCCTGCCGTTTAGCAGGTTCATCTTGATATCGTGCACCACTTGCCTGGGGTTGAGCGGTTTGCCGGTGGCGACCGCCGGGCAGACGCTCTGGCAGCGGCCGCACTCGGTGCAGGAAAAGCCGTCGAAGAGGTCCTTCCAGGCAAGCTGGTCAACGCTCCCGGCGCCGAAGCTCTCCCCCCTGACGAACTGCTCCCGGGGCTGTGTGTTCGGCTTTTCCAGGCTCTTGAAAAAGCAGTTCGGGATGGCGGTCAGGATATGCATGTGCTTGCTGTGGGGGAGATAGTTCAAGAACAGCAGCAGCACGACGGCATGGAGCCACCAGAAGAACGCGGCCAGGGGGTCGAGAGTCGCCGCCGGCAGAGCGGCCAGCATCTGCGCGAAGAGCGCTGAAACAGGCATGTAGGCTGCGGCGGCCGCATCCCGCCCCTGGGCGATCAGGGTGCCGTGGAGCCCGAAGTAAGCGAGCATGAGAACCGCGATGCTCCCGAGAATCAGGAATGCCTCGGCACTTTTGGCCGATGCGTAGGAGGTTTCCATATAGTCCGGGGCGAAGAAGAGCCGCCGACAGGAAGCGAGCAGCACGCTGGCCAGGGCGAGCAGAGAAACCAGGTCGAAGGCAAGAAGCAGGGCATGGTGCAGCGGGTCGGGGAGCGCGCCAAGGCTGATGCCGGCAATGAGCCCGGAGAGTAGGAACTCGCCGTTGGCAATGAGGAGCACGACGAAGGCCCAAAAGATCACGGCATGGTTCATTCCGAACGGCTTGGCCATGACCCGTTTCTGGCCGAAGGCGTAGAGCAGGACCTCGATGATTCTCCGGCCCGGATTGTCGAAGCGCTGCTCCGACCTGCCAACGGCAACCAGGGCGAGCCTCCGGTAGCAGCTCCAGCTGAAGAACAGCAGAGATGCGATGAGCAGCGGCGCATATATGTTCAGATTTGGTGTCATGGCTGGAACCTCGTGTGACTTGAGTGTCGAATGGTAAAGTCTCCCGGATCACCCGTTGCTGCAGTTGAGAAACGGCTCGGGGGGCTGCTTCAGCTCGCGCAGGGCCCGGGTCAGCTCCGGCACCACCTGGAACAGGTCGCCGACTATGCCGTAGTGCGCCACCTCGAAGATCGGCGCGTCCTTGTCTCGGTTGATGGCGATGATGAGATCCGAATCCTGCATCCCCACCAGGTGCTGGATGGCGCCCGATATGCCGCAGGCGATGTAGATCTTCGGGCGCACCGTCTTTCCCGTCTGCCCGACCTGCCGGTCATGCGGCATCCAGCCTGCATCGACGGCACTCCTGGAAGCGCCCACTACGCCCCCCAGTTCGTCGGCCAGCTCCTTCAGCAGGCCGAAGTTCGCCGGCCCCATCAGCCCGCGCCCCCCGGAAACGATGAATTCGGCGCCAGCCACATCCACATGATCCCCGCCCTTCTTGTCGTTGATGACTTGAAGCACCTTGGTGAGGATGTCGTTTTCATGGATGGGACAGGTGATCCGGACCACTTCGCCGCGGGCACCGGCCCGACGTTCGGGGAGCGCCATGACATGTGGGCGGACCGTCGCCATCTGGGGGCGGAACTTGTCGCACATGATGGTGGCCATGATGTTGCCGCCGAAGGCCGGCCGGGTCTGCATCAGGTTGCGCTTGTCATCCACGGCCAGGCCGGTGCAGTCGGCGGTGAGTCCCGTGCCGACCACGGTGGCGACGGCACCGGCGAGATCACGCCCAAGCCCCGTGGCACCCATCAGGACGATCTCGGGCTTCTGGCTGTCGATCAGCTCGCAGAGCGCCTTCAGGTAGGCCTCGGTGCGGTAATGCCTGAAGACCTGGGCATCGAAGAGGTAGGCCTTGTCGGCCCCGTAGGCGAACGCCTCATGACAGAGCGGCTCCACGTTCTCGCCAAGGATCACCGCGGAGAGTCCCACGCCGATGGCATCGGCCAGTTCCCGCCCCTTGCCGAGAAGCTCCCATGAGACCCTGGCCGGCTCCCCTTCGGTCTGCTCGATGAAGACCCAGACGCCGCGGTAGGCGGCAAGCTTCTTCGCCAGGGCCAGGGCCTCGGGGTCGTCCTCTACCAGGTCCGCTCCCGCTCTCTTGTTCAGCTCATCGAGAAGCTGCTGTTCCTCGGCAGTGAAAAACATGTCGATGGCCCGGGCCGGGCAGATCTTGACGCACTTGACGCAGCCGATGCACTGGTCGGCCGCGATGAGCGGCTCGCCCGCCTCGTTCATGGTGACGGCGCTGACGGGACAGGAACTCTCGCAGCGGGCGCCGCAGGCGATGCATTTTCCCTCTATGACCCGTGCCTTGCCGCGCGGTTTCCTGATTGGTTTCTTGGCTTCAGTCATGGCTCACTCCTTGAAAACATTCACGCCTTTACACCGGCAATAAATCCTTTTTCAGCAGCTTCTCGATCAGAAGCCGGGAACTCCCTTTCGGATCGTGCAACCCGTCGCCGACGATCTCCCCCTTCTCGCGCTTTGGGGAGAAGATCCTGCTCACCCAGGTGGGCGAACCCTTGAGGCCGATGCTGTTGACGTCGAGCTTCAGGACTTCGTTGTTCCAGACCTTCACCTCCAGTTCCTCGGATTCGAGCCGCAGCGGGACGGTCGGATAGCGCGGCCGGTTCAGCTCGCGCACCACGGTGAGCATGGCCGGCAGCGGCGCTTCGACGATCTCGTGCCGCCCTTCCAGCTTTCTTCTCACCCGGATCTTTTTGCCGTCCAGGTCCACCGCTTCGACCCGGTCCACCAGGGTGAGCTGGCTGTAACGGTTGCGGGTGGCGATCCCAGGGCCGACCTGGGCCGTGTCGCCGTCGATCGTCTGCTTGCCGCATAAAACCAGGGCGACCTCCTCGGTCTCCCTGAGCTTCTCGATTGCCGCCGAGAGGACCTTGCTGGTGGCCAGGGTATCGGCCCCGCCAAAGGCACGGTCGGACAGGAGGATCGCTTCGTCCACGCCGAGCGCCAGAGCCTTTCTGAGCGTCGCCTCGGCGTTTGGCGGTCCCATGGAGATGGCGGCGACGCGCAGGCCGAAGCGGTCCTTCATCCGGAGCGCCTCCTCCAGGGCATGGGTGTCGTAGGGATTGGCAATGAACGGAATCCCGTCCCGGACCAGCGTGTTGGTGACCGGGTCGATCTGGACCTGGGTGGTATCCGGAACCTGTTTTATGCAGACGACTATCAGCATGGCTACACCTCGCTCGATCTCTATTTGTGCCGCGTCCCGTCGAGCGCTGCACAGGCCGCCTGGTACGCTGCGATCCTCTCCCGTAGCTGAGCCGGAAAGGGAGTTGGCTTCAGGGCACCGTTTTCGTTTATCACGTAGCAGGCGGCCATTTGCGCCTCGAAATATCGCGTCCCCTCCTGGTCAAACCCCACCAGGGAATAGACGATGCTGGACCGGCCGAGCCTGCTCACGGTAACGCTGGTGGAAATCCGTTGCCCCGGCAGCATCGGCCTCAGGTAGTCGCAGCTGGCGCTCAGAAAAGGCTGCCCGCGCCGGGCGGCATTTTGCTCCAGCCATGAGATCCCGAGCGTCCTTTGATACCATTCCCCGGCAGCGTCCAGCAGGTAATCGAAGACCCGCGGCGGATAAACGGTTCCCGACACACCGCATTCTCCGTAGGTCACCCGTCTCTCCAGGATAAAAGGGATGTCGCAGCTTCCTGCCACGGCCGCACATGATGGTGATGGATGCAGAAGCTCCGCCTGCGTACCCGCATCTTTCACGGCCGCCTCGACCTGCGCGCAAGCCACCCGATGCATCTCAATTCGCTCACGGAAGTCGGGCGGCATAGGCAGAGGCTCAAAGTTCCTGCGCTCGATCAGGTTCGCGGTCAGGGTGGCCAGAAAACATACGGAACCGGTTTCATTTTCCGCCGACACCCGGAAGCTGACACGGGACTCGTCAAGACCAACTACTGCCACCCGCGCCTGGACAACTTCGCCAGCAGTCAGTGTCTTGCTGAATTCGCAGCCGACTCGCACCACATTCACTTGCCAGTCATAGCGAGCCGTCAGTTCCATCCAGGAGATTCCGAGCACGTCCTCATACCATCCCGCGACAGCCTCGACGGCATAATCTATCGCCCGGGGCGTGTAATAATTGCGCGACGCGTCGCAATCGCCGTACCGCACCAGGCGGCGGTATGTATAGGTGTGGTGACTATTCATCAAGCGGATGGCGCCCCCTGAGCCTGAACTCTTTCCAGCAGGATCTCAGCGAGATCGCGCGGCGCCAGCAGCCCTTCCAGCTCAGCTCCTTTCACTCCGTCCTCGAACATGGTGAGACAGAAGGGGCAGTTGGAAACCAGCACTCCGGCTCCGGTTGAGGCTGCCATCTTGGCACGGCTGCCACTGATCCGGCTCCCGAGCTTCTCCTCGGCCATGATCCGCCCGCCTCCGGCACCGCAGCAAAAACTCTCGGAGCGGTTTTTCTCCATCTCGCGGATATTCGCACCGGCGGCTGTCAGCAGTGCCCGCGGCTCCCGGTACAGGTCGTTGTAACGGCCGATGTAGCAAGAGTCGTGGTATGTGCAGTCGAAACCCTGCTCTTTCAGCTTTAGCCTTCCCTCCTGCACCAGTCGGTTCAGAAATACCGTGTAGTGCTCGGTTTCCACGTCGAAGCCGAGGTCGCGGTAGTCCTTACTGAGGGTGTTGAAGCAGTGCGGACAGGCGGTGACCACCTTTTTCACCCCGTACCCCTTGATGGTCTCGATGTTCTCATTGGCCAGGGACTGGTAAAGGTACTCGTTCCCCAACTTGCGCATCGGCTCACCGCAGCATTTCTCTTCCTTGCCGAGGATGCCGACCCTGATGCCGGCGGCGGCGCAGAGCTTGACGAAGCTGGTCGCCACCTTGATGTTCCGCTTGTCGAACGAGGCGTAACAGCCGACGAAGTAGAGGATGTCGACCTCGGCATCGTCGGAGAGCAGGCTGACCGGGAGCCCTTCGGCCCAGTCGCCACGGGCTCCCAGGGCCAGGCCAAGGGGATTGCCGTTCACCTCGGTGTTGTCCATGGCCACCATGACTTCCTCGCCGGGGAACTCCCCCTCCATGAGAACCAGGCTGCGCCTCATGTCGACGATCTTGTTGACATGCTCAATGGCTGCCGGACAGATCTGCTGGCAGGCGCGGCAGGTGGTGCAGGACCAGAGGGCGTCCTTGCTCACCGTCTCGATCAGGCTGGCATCGGGATTATTCAAAGCGACTTCACCCAACAGGTTGATGACTTTCATGGGAGAGAGCGGCTTCTCGGTGTTGTGCGCCGGACAGCGGTCCTGGCAGCGCTTGCATTTGGTGCAGGCGTCGGTATCGAAGATGTCCTTCCAGGTCAGGTCTTTCAGCTCGGCCGCTCCGAAGCGTTCCGCGGCCTCGTCTTCCATGTCGATGGTAACCAGCGCCCCCTTGGGGCCGAGATCGGCGAAGAAGTAATTGGCCGACGTGGTGAAGATATGCCGGAACTTGGTAAAGGGGATGGCGCAGATGAAGCCGGCCACCAGGGCGAAGTGCAGCCACCAGAGGATCTGGTGCAGGGCGCGCAGGGAATCGTCCCCGGCGCCGGCGAGCGCCTTGGCCAGGAGCAGACCGACCGGCGACCAGAGTGCCAGCCCAAGGTTCCCGGGGATCTCGGTGACAGCCATGCGGGCCCCTTCGATGACAAACCCCGTGATCAGAATGGCGAAGAGCAGGCCGTGCATGATGGCGTCGTCCCGGCCGGTTTCCAGCCCCTTGGGGCGGACCAGGTAACGCCGCACCAAGAGCCCCGCCAGCATCACCAAGGCAGCCAGGCCGGCCAGATCGAGCACGAAGCTGAACAGCTTGTAGAAGTACCCGGTCAGGAAGCGGTAGCCGAACAGCAGGTCGGTGAAATCCGCCTGCGCCGCGACAAAACAGGTACCGACGAAAAGCAGTAAGAATCCCCAGAAAAAGAGCCCGTGGGCCACCCCCGGCCCCTTGACCTGGAGCACCTTGCTCTGCAGCAGGACGTTCTTCAAAAACGAGGCGACACGCTCGGCCCGCCGGTCGGTCCGGTTCAACGGCTTCCCCTGCCGGTAGACCTGGAGCCGCTGCAGGCAGCTCCAGACCAGGAATCCAAGGGCCGCGAAGGTCAAGAGGTACATCGGGATCAGTACCGCCGCCCCATGACCGATATTCCAATACAGTTCTCGTGTCGCTTCCATGACTATTCTCCCTGCTTGCACTGGGTATTACGCTGTTTCATGTCGCCGATCAGGCTCCGGTGAAGGCGGCTTTGCGCTTGTCCAGAAAGGCATGCATCCCTTCTTTCTGATCGGCTGTGGCAAAGAGCGAGGCAAAGAGCACCGCTTCGTAGTCCATGCCGTCGGGCTCCGCCATATCGAGCCCGTTCTTGATCGCCTGCTTGGCATGAGCCACCCCGAGCAGACCCTGCCCGGCGATTTTGCCCGCCGTCTCCAGGGTCTTCGCGACCAGCTCCCCGGACGGGAACACCGCGTTCACGAGCCCCCACTCCTTCGCCTCCACGGCGTTCAGAATCCTGCCGGTAAAGATCATCTCGTTGGCACGGTTTCTCCCGATGAGGCGGCCGAGCTTTTGGGTGCCGCCGAAGCCGGGCATGACGCCGAGCGTCACTTCAGGGAGGCCGAGTTTGGCGTTTTCGGACGCGTACACGAAGTCGCAGGCCAGCGCCAGCTCCAGACCGCCCCCCAAGGCAAAGCCGTTCACCGCCGCGATGACCGGCTTGGCCATGGTGCCGATGAAGTTCATTAGCTTCTGCCCCATGCGGGCGAAGGCGAGCGCCTGGGGCTGGTTCAGTCCGGTCATCTCCGCGATATCCGCACCGGCAACGAAGGCCTTCTGGCCGCTGCCGGTCAGGATAACCACCCTGACCGCCTGGTCGCGCTCCAGCTCGCGGAACGCTTCCAGCAGATCGACCAGCACGTCCGCATCAAGGGCGTTCAGCACCTTGGGCCGGTTTATGGTGAGCAGGGCCACGTTGTCACGGACATCGATGAGCAGGTTCTCGCTTCCCATTTGCTATGCCTCCTTCCAGTAAACATAGAATCCGCGACCCGTTTTCTTGCCCAGGAAACCGGCCTCGACCATCTTCACCAGCAGAGGACAGGGGCGGTATTTTGGGTCCTTGAACCCTTCGTACAGCACGTTCATGATGGCGAGGCAGGTGTCGAGGCCGATAAAATCGGCCAGGGTCAGCGGCCCCATCGGCTGGTTGGTGCCAAGCTTCATCCCCTTGTCGATATCCTCGGCCGTGGCAATTCCCTCGAAGAGCGCGAAGGCCGCCTCGTTGATCATCGGGATCAGGATGCGGTTCACGATGAAACCGGGGTAGTCGGCGGAAACGGAGGTCTCTTTGCCGAGCCTGGCAACGAGGTCGATGGTCGCGTTGAAGGTGTCGTCGCTGGTGGCGAGCCCCCGGATCACCTCAACCAGTTTCATGACCGGCACCGGGTTCATGAAGTGCATGCCGATGACCCGGTCCGGCCGACTCGTGACGGCGGCGATGCGGGTGATGGGAATGGACGAGGTGTTGGAGGCGAGGATCGCCCCGGGCTTGACGATACCGTCGAGCTTCCTGAAGATATCGAGCTTGAGCTCTTCCTTTTCGGTGACCGCTTCGATCGCCATGTCGCAGTAGGCCAGGTCTTCCATCGCCTTGGTGGCGCGGATCCGGCTGACGATCAACGGGATGGCACTCACTTCCAACTGCCCCTTGCTCGCCTGGCGCTCCAGGTTCTTCTTGATACCCGAGGCCGCTTTCGCCAACTGCTCCTCGGCTAGGTCGAAGAGGACCACCTCTATACCCTGCTGGGCCAGGACCTGGGCGATGCCGCTTCCCATCTGTCCGGCGCCGAGAACTCCGATTTTATTCAACATGACTCTCTCCTATACTCGTTCGAAGATCACTGCGACGGCCTCGCCGCCGCCGATGCAGATCGCAGCAAGCCCGTAGCGGGCCTGTCGTTTTTGCAGCTCCCTCACCAGGGTGGCGGTCAGGCGGCCGCCGCTCGCCCCCAGGGGATGGCCGATAGCGACCGCTCCGCCGTTCACGTTCACCTTGTCGAGGTCGATCCGCAGGGTCTTGATGGCGAGCAGGGTGACGGCTGCGAAGGCCTCGTTGATCTCGAACAGGTCGATGTCGCCGATGGTGAGCCCGGCCTTGGCGAGGACTTTTTCTATGGCGCCCACCGGGGCCTCGGTGAACTGGTCCGGATGCGTGCTGTGGGAGGCATAGGCCACCAACCGCGCCTTCGGTTTCAGGCCGTGCTTCCTGACCGCCTCGCCGCTCGCCAGCAGGGTGAGAGCCGCACCATCGTTGATGGTCGAGGAGTTGCCGGCCGTGACGGTACCGTCCTTTTTGAAGGCGCCGCGCAGGCCGCCAAGCTTGGCGAAGTCGACCTTGAACGGCTCCTCGTCGTCAGCCACCACCTCGTCGCCCTTGCGCCCCTTTTTCAGCACCGGGACGATCTCGTCGCGGAATACCCCTCCGGTGACCGCTGCCTGGGCCTTGCGATAGGAGCCATGCGCGAAGGCGTCCTGATCCTCGCGGCTGATGCCGTGCTTCTCGGTAGTTGCCTCGGCGATCACTCCCATGTGGTTGCCGCTGTAGGGGTCCTTGAGGCCGTCGTAGATCAGGAGGTCGAGCAGTTCGCCGTTACCCAGGCGGTAGCCGCTGCGCCCCTTACTCAGCAGGTAAGGCGCCAGGGACATGTTCTCCATGCCGCCGGCGATCACCAGCTCAGCGTCGCCCAGCCGGATCGAACCTGCGCCGAGCATGAGCGCCTTCAGGCCGCTGCCGCAGACCTTGTTTATGGTGAGCGCCGGTACGGAGTCCGGGAGGCCGGCGTGCCGCATCGCCTGCCGTGCCGGGGCCTGTCCGGTGCCGCCGGCAAGGACCTGGCCGATGATCACCTCGTCAATCGCAGCGCCAGACAAGCCGGAGCGATCGAGCAGCCCCCTGATAACCGTGGCACCCAACTGCGGCGCCTCCACTTCTGCCAGCGCTCCGCCAAAAGACCCGAGCGGAGTGCGCAAAGATTCGACCACATAGACATCTTTCATAGCAAGTTCTCCCCATCTATTTTTTCCGTTTCAGTTAATGCAGCTCTGCCGCTTTGAATCTTTTATCGTTCCCATGCTCCAGCGTCGGAACGATCGGATCAGATCACCCCTCGCCCTCCGGGAGAGGGTGGCCGAAGGCCGGGTGAGGGTGTTTTTTATTGCCGCTATTCTCCCTTGTAGCGCCCTTCCCGCTTTTCCAGAAACGCAGTCACCGCTTCCAGATGATCCGAGGTGTGATGCGCCATGGCCTGGAAACAGGCGCACAGGTCGAGAAAATCCGGGAGGTCGCTGCGCTGGGCGAGCTTCATCATCCGCTTGGTGAGCCGCAGGGTCAAAGGGGGCTTGGCGGCCATCTGTGCCGCGAGTTCCATCGCCCGGGGCAGCAGTTCATCCGGCTGCACCACTTCCAGGAACAACCCCATTTGCAGCGCTTCGTCGGCCTTGATCACCCTGCCGGTAAAGGTCAGTTCGGCCGCGCGCTGGTAGCCGATCAGGCGCTGCATGAACCAGGCGCCGCCGTCGCCGGGCGTGATCCCCAGGTTGATGAAGGTCTCGCCCACCTGGGCCCGGGTCGAAGCGATCCGGATATCGCACATGCAGGCGAGATCGAAACCGGCTCCGACCGCCGGACCGTTGACCGCGGCGATGATCGGGATCTCCGCCCTGTGCATCACCAGCGGTATCTGCTGAATGCCGCGCCGGTACTGGTCCTGGATCTTGAGCGGCGACCCGGAAAAGCTTTCGCTCTGCTCGTGCATCTGCTTTACGTTGCCGCCTGATGAAAATGCGGAGCCTGCGCCGGTGATCACCAGTACGGAAACCCCAGCTTCCGCGTTGGCCCAATTCACCGTTTGCACGATGTCGTCGATCAGGGCGGTGCCGGTCAAGGCGTTGCGCACGTCATCGCGCAGGAAGGTGAGAACGGCAACCCGCCCCTCCAACGACAAGGAGGACTCTTTCAGCTTCGGTACTGCCAGGTTTGTTTCCGCTTTGGTTTTCATTCCCACCTCCTTGCTGCCGTCGTTGAAGATGGCAGGCAGATTTACTGCGGCCTTTGAAAGGGGCGCCTGAAGACGGCCTCTATCAGCGAGATGCGTTCTCCTTCCAGATTGAGCAGCTGGTTCAGCGCCATCCGTTTGAAATCAGCCCCCAACAACAGGTGCAGCCCGACGGAGGGGGGTGCGGCTTTCCCCGCCTTTTCCTGCACCTGCCTAAACCACTCGAGCCCCCCCCTGGTCACGTCACGCCAGACGATCGGCTTGAACCCGATGTCGCTGAGGCGGTTCAACAATTGCCGGGGCGTCAGCAGAAAACTGGTAGAGGGCTCCCTGGCCCAAGGGACCGGAAAGTAGACCGCGCCACCGGGACCCGCCAGGATATCGTAGATGGCAAGCTTTCCCCCCGGCTTCAGAACACGCCACATTTCCCGGTACAGTCCGGATTTGTCGGCGATATTCATCGAGGCGTGCTGGGTCCAGACGATGTCGAATGAAGCGTCCGGATAAGGGAGGGCCAGGGCATTGCCCTGCTGGAAAGAGACCAGCCGCTCCAGGCCGAGGCGCTCGGTGAGGCCGGTCGCCACCCTGCAGTACTCGGCGCTCAAATCGAGGCCGGTGACGCGGCAACCGAACTCCCTGGCGAGATACCGTGCAGCACCGCCCAGTCCGCTCCCGACATCGAGGACCTGCATGTGCCTCTCAAGGACGACATCCCGGGCCAGATCCGAGGTCGCCTTGCGGCCGCGGATGTGAAATTCATCCATCGACTGAAGGTCTTCCGCCCTTAGACGCTCCGGGTCCTTTCCGGCGGAGACCAGCCCTTTCAGGATCGCCGCCTCAAGGTTCTGGCGGGCGTAATGGGCATCGACCCTGTCGAACTCTGCATCGTTCAATTGCATGATCTGGCGCTCTCCGGCAGTTGTTGACGATTGAGCCGCTACGCGCGGCAGCTATTTTGGGCATCGACCACGGCAATGGCAGCCATGTTGACGATATCCATGACGTCGTCGCCCAGTTGCAGGATGTGGACCGGCTTGTTCATCCCCATCAGGATCGGTCCGATGGCGTCCGCCCCTCCCAACTGGTGCAGGAGCTTGTAGCAGATATTGCCGGAAGTCAGGTCCGGAAAAACCAGGATGTTAGCGGCCTGTTTCAGCGAGGAGAAAGGGAAGCCCTTCTGCAGCAGCTCGGTGACCACCGCGGTATCGGCCTGCATCTCCCCGTCGACTGCCAGCCCCGGCTCCTTCGCCTTGACGATTTCCACCGCGGCCCGCACCCGGTCCGCCTGGGGATGCCGGACAGACCCGAAGTTCGACATGGAGAGCATTGCTATGCTCGGCTCGATCTCCAGTATCCTTGCCTTTTCGGCTGCCAGGATCGCGGTTTCGGCCAGCTCCAGGGCGGTCGGCTCGATGCAGACCGTGGTGTCGGCCAGGAAGAAGATCCCCTTTTTGAAGACCATCATGTAAAGGCCGTGTACGCTGGAGAGCCCTGCCTGCTTGCCGATCACCTGCAAGGCCGGCCGGATGGTTTCGGCGTAGTTGGAGTCGACCCCTGCCAGCAGGGTATCGGCATCACCCTGGCGCACCATCATGCAGCCGAAGTGGGTGCGCGACTTGCGGGTCATCAGCCGTCTCGATTCGGAGAGGGTGAGCCCCTTGCGCTGCCTCAGCTTGAATAGCTCGTTGGAATAGCTTTCGGATTTCTCCGAAGTAGCCGGATCGATGATGGTGACGCCACCGTTCAGGTCTATGCCGAGGTCCCGAAGCGTAGCGCGGATCTTCGCCTCGCTCCCGAGGAGGATCGGTTTGGCGATCCCCTGTTCGACCAGAACCTGTGCCGCGCTCAGGATCTTCTCGTTCTCGCCTTCCGGAAAGACGACGGTCTTCGGATCGCACTTCGCCTTGTTGATGATCATGCGCAGGGTTTCTTTCGATTTCCCCTGCAGCGACTCCAGCGTCTCCACGTACTTGTCCATGTCGGCGATCGGCTGCCTGGCCACCCCGGAGTCCATCGCCGCCTTGGCGATGGCCGGCGCCACCCGCAAAAGCGCCCGGGGGTCGAACGGCTTGGGGATGATGTAGTCGCGGCCGAAGCTGAATTTCACGTTGCCATAGGCGCGGCAGACCGAGTCGGGGCACTCCTCGCGTGCCAGTTCCGCCAGGGCGAAGACCGCCGCCTGCTTCATCTCCTCGTTGATGACGGTGGCCCGGACGTCGAGCGCGCCGCGGAAGATGAACGGGAAGCCGAGCACGTTGTTGATCTGGTTCGGATAATCGGACCGGCCGGTGGCGATCATCACGTCGCCGCGCACCGAGCGCGCCTCTTCCGGGGTGATCTCCGGGTCGGGGTTGGCCATGGCGAAGATGACCGGGTTGGCCGCCATGGCGCGGACCATCTCGGCGGTGAAGGCCCCCTTCGAGGAGAGCCCGAACAAGACATCGCAACCTGCCGCCGCCTCTGCCAGGGTTCTCAGCGGCGTATCGACGGCGAAGCGTTCCTTGTACTTGTTCATCCCCTCGGTGCGCCCCCGGTAGATCACCCCCTTGGTGTCGCACATGATCAGGTTTTCCGGCTTGAGCCCGAGGGAGACCACCAGGTTGGCGCAGGCGATGGCCGCAGCCCCGGCGCCGTTGACCACGAGGCGGACATCCTCGATCTTCTTGCCCACCAACAGCAGGGCGTTGATGAGTCCCGCCGCCGAGATGATGGCGGTGCCGTGCTGGTCGTCGTGGAAGACCGGTATGTTCATGGTCTTCTTGAGTTCCTCCTCGATGTAGAAGCACTCCGGAGCCTTGATATCCTCCAGGTTGATGCCGCCGAAGGTCGGCTCCAGGAGCTGAACGGCGCGTATGATCTCGTCCGGGTCCTCGCTTTTCAACTCGATATCGAAGACGTCGACGTCGGCGAAGCGCTTGAAAAGCACCCCCTTCCCTTCCATGACCGGCTTGCCGGCCAGGGCACCGATGTTGCCAAGGCCGAGCACCGCGGTCCCGTTGGAGACAACCGCGACCAGGTTCCCCTTGGCGGTGTAGAGGTAGGCGTCCTCCGGGTTCTGCTCGATAGCCAGGCAAGGTTCGGCAACTCCGGGAGAATAGGCCAGAGAGAGATCCTGCGCGGTCTGGCAGGGCTTGGTCGCGATGACCTCGATCTTCCCCTTGCGGCCGGTCGAGTGGTATTCCAGTGCACCGCTGCTCTCCTTCATCTCTGCTATTCCTCCGCCTCACGGCTGTTTGCAAAAGCCTCTCATCCGTCAGATCGGTCGGATCCGACCGATCGGTCTGATGAACTAATCGATGGTGACCAAAATCTGCCCGATATCGACCGCGTTGCCTTCCTGGATCAGGATCTGGCCGACCACCCCGTCCTTGTCGGCGAAGATCTCGTTCTCCATCTTCATCGCCTCCAGGATCAAGAGCAGATCGCCTGCCTGAACCTGCTGTCCCTTTTCCACCTCTATCTTCCAGACGTTGCCGGCCAAGGGCGCGGCAATCCCGTTCTTGGGAGCGGTACCGCAGGCTGCGGCGGTGCAGGCTGTTGCGGCGGTAGCGACAGCGTCACCGCCCAGCAGTGTCACCAGAGGCTGGCCGATAACGACGGCATTTCCCTCTTCGATGTGGATCCGGCCGACGATGCCGTCCCGGTCGGCGAAGATCTCGTTCTCCATCTTCATCGCCTCGAGGATCAAGAGCAGATCACCTTCCTGAACCTCTTGCCCCGGCTCGACCTCTATCTTCCAGACGTTGCCCGCCAAGGGAGAGACGATGTCTTTCCCCGCCGCGGCAGAGACTGACGGAGCGCCGGCTTGATCACCCGCGGTTGCAGCTGCGGCAGCCGCAGCCGCTGCAGCTGCGCCGGTCGCTTTGGCAACCTGTACGGTAAAGGTCTGCCCCCCGCCGGTGACGGTGAAGACTTCACCGCCAGTCACAGCCGGTGCTGCCGCGCTCGCCTTGAGCGCCGCCTCCTCGCCGGTCGGCACCGGTTCGAACATGCCCGGGTTGTCGCGGTGCTCGAGGAACTTGAGCCCAACCTGCTGGAACAGCGCGTAAGTCAGCACGTCCTCTACCTCGTGGTCGCCGAACTTCAGCTTCTTCTCGCCGGCTATCCCGCGCAGCTCGGCGGTCAGCTTGTCCATCTCGGCATCGAGGAGGTCAGCCGGGCGGCAGGTGATCGGCTCGGCACCGGCCAGCACCCTCTTCTGCAACTCCTGGTTCACCGGCGCCGAGGTGGCTCCGTACTCCCCCTTGAGGACGGCGGCGGTTTCCTTGGTCATCGACTTGTACCGCTCGCCGGTCAGCACGTTGATAACCGCCTGGCTCCCCACGATCTGCGACGTCGGGGTGACCAGCGGGATCATGCCGAGGTCCTTGCGCACCTGCGGGATTTCGGCCAGCACCAGGTCCATCTTGTGCCCGGCGTTCTGCTCGCGCAGCTGGTTCTCCATGTTGGTCAGCATGCCGCCCGGCACCTGTGCCGCGATGATGCGGGCGTCGATCCCCTTCAAAGACCCCTCGAACTTCGCGTACTTCTTGCGCACCTCGGTGAAGTAGTCGGCGATCTCCTGCAGGAGCACCATGTCGAGGCCCGTTGCCTGGTCGGTATCGGCGAAGATGGCCGCCAAGGTCTCGGTGGGCGAATGGCCGTAGGTCATGCTCATCGAGGAGATGGAGGTATCGACGTTCTCGACACCCGCCTCGATCGCCTTCACGTAGGCGGCGGTGGACATGCCGGTCGTGGCGTGGCACTGCATGTGGATCGGGATGTTGATCGCCTTCTTGAGCTTCTTGACCAGCTCGTAGGCGGCGTACGGGGCCATCAGGCCGGCCATATCCTTGATGCAGAGCGAGTGCGACCCCATGTCCTCGATACGCTTCGCAAGGTCGACCCATTTCGGTATGGTGTCGACAGGGCTCACCGTGTAGGACATGGTCCCCTGAGCGTGCTTACCCTGCTTGATGACCGCCTTGATGGCGGTATCGAGATTGCGCGGATCGTTCATGGCGTCGAAGACCCGGAACACGTCGATGCCGTTCACCGCGGAGCGCTCCACGAACTTCTCCACCACGTCGTCGGCGTAGTGGCGGTAGCCCAGGATGTTCTGCCCCCTGAACAGCATCTGCTGCGGCGTGTTAGGCATCGCCTTCTTCAGTTCGCGCAGGCGCTCCCATGGGTCCTCCCCAAGGAACCGGATGCAGGAGTCGAATGTGGCGCCGCCCCACATCTCGATGGACCAGTAGCCGACCCGGTCCAGCTTCTCGGCGATGGGAAGCATGTCGTCCAGGCGCAGACGGGTGGCGAAGAGTGACTGATGGGCGTCCCTGAGGACTACTTCGGTTATACCTAAAGGCTTTTTTGCTTTGCTCATGTGAAAGCTCCTTGAAATATCAGAGAGTAAATCTTCCTGGTGTCATCTACCTTCGTGGCATCTCCCTCACCCCTGCCCCTCTCCCGGGGGGCGAGGGGTTCTTGAGCGGCTGACCGGTTTCGGTTGCCCCATGCCAACTTGAACAAACTCCCCCTCGCCCTCCGGGAGGGGGTCGGGGTGAGGGCGTTTTCGGGCGAGGGTAACAAGTTGTTACCCCCTGATGATCCTCGGGAGGAGCATCTGGTGCACCGGGGTGAGCGATCTCGGGTTCTGATAGTTCGCCCCGGCAAAGGCCTGGATGTACCGGCGCAGGTCGGGGAGCGACACGATCTCGTCGACAAAGCCGGTCGTGGCGCAGTAGGCCGGGCGCGACTTCTCCTGGTAGTCCTGGATCATCTGGTTCATCTTGTCCAGCACCGGAGTCAGGTCGTTCCCAGCCTCGTCTTCCTTCACCAGGCGCCTGGCGTAGGAGGCGGCGGCCGCGGTCTCGCCGTGCATGACGTAGATCTCGGTCAAGGGGGTCCCCAGGGTGAAGGCATTGTTGTTGTTCGCCTGCGGGCCGCACATGATGTAGTGGGCCGCCGCCGTCCCCTTCCTGAGCACGACACACATCATGGAGAGCTCGGTCTGCTCGATGGAGTAGACCAGGGACTGGCCGAGGGCGAGCAGTTCGGCTTCCTCGGCGAGGTCGCCCACATCGATGCCGGTGGTGTCCTGCAGCCAGACGATCGGGAGGTTGTCGCGTCCGCAAAGGGTGACGAACTCGGCCTGCTTGATGAGCCCCTCTCGGTAGTGCTTCCCTCCCACCGCCGGATAGGCACCCTTGGCGTAGGCGGGATAACCCGGGAAAACGCCCTGCCGGTTGCCGATGAAGGCGACCGGGAAGCCGTCGATCTTGGCGATGCCCGCATAGACCTCGCAGCCGTAATCGGGGCGGTACTCCATAAATTCACTGCTGTCGGTCAGGCGCGCCAGGATCTGGATCGCGTCGTAGGGGCGCTTCTGGTTGGCCGGCAGGATCATGTTGAGATCCTCGGCCGGAAACTTCGGAGCTGCGGGAGCGGCGACCCGGAACATGGCCGGGTCGTAGGCCGGCATCATCCGCATGTAATCCTTGATGCCGTCCAGCACCCCGGTCTCGGTGTCGTGCACCTCGCGGAAGTAGGCGGTCTGGTCGAAGTGCGTCTCGACGCGGCCGGGATCCTTCGCCTTGAAGTTCCTGGTCCCGTCGATGAGCGCCCTCGCCGCCTCGGCATCGACGTAACCCTTGGGGTTCATGCCGCCGACGATACCCGCGCCCCCCACGGCGATGTTGGCGCCCTCGTGCGCCAGCAGGATGGTCGGGCTGATCCCCTGGTACCCGCCGCCCGCCGGGTTGGTGCCGTAGATGGCGTTCAGGATCGGGATTCCCAGGTGGTTCAGGTCGGCATGACGGTAAAAGGGGGCGCCGCTGGAACGGCGTCCGGCGTAGACCGTCTCCTGCTCCATCAGCTTCACACCTGAGCAGTTGGTGAGCCAGACCAGGGGGACGTTGAGCCTCTTCGCCATGTCGGTGACCATCAGGATGTTCTCCGACTGACCCGCGATCCAGGCGCCGGCCATCACCTTGTTGTCAAAGCCGATGATGACCGCCCACTTCCCCTCGATCTTCCCGATGCCGTTGACGACCCCGGTGCACCCCTCTTCGTTCTCCTTCGGGTTATAGAGAGAGTGCAGCGGCGCCCAGGTCCCCGGGTCAACCAGATAGTCCAGGCGGTCGTAAATGGTCATGCCGCCGCGGTCGTGGATCTTCTTGGCGGGGATGCCGGCGTTTTTGACCCGCTCCAACTCCGTAGCGAGGATCCGCTCCTGTTCCTTGACGAGATCGATATTTTCCTGCAGGCGGCGTACTTCGGCATCGCCAAGCGCTTTGCCGATATCGGACATCTTCTCGAAGTATGGGCGCAGCGGCGTTTGTTTTCGTGACATTACGGACCCCTTTCCCGCTTGTAGTTGGACAGTTTCGATACTTTGACGGCTCTGTACCGCAAGCAAACCGGGATGCAGGAGCATCCCCGGATGCTACCGGTTCGTCACATCCCCAAGCGCGAAGCCGGAGATGATGGTTTTCTGGATGTTGCTGGTCCCTTCGACGACCCGCAGGGACTGGGCGTCGCGCAGGAAACGCTCCGCCGGATACTCGGTGGAGAAACCATAGCTGCCGAAGATCTTCATGGTGTCGCTCGCGGCGTGAACGGCGGCCTCGGAGGCAAAGAGCTTGGCCATCGAGGTCTGATACTGGTTCGGCAACCCCTGATCCTTGAGCCAGGCGGCCTGGTAGACCAGCAGTCGTGCCGCTTCGTGCTCGGCGACCATATCGGCGATCTGGGACTGGATCATCTGGTAGGAGCCGATCTTCTTGCCGAACTGGGTCCGCTCGTTGGCGTAGCCGATGGCGGCCTCGATGGCGCCGCCGCCGATGCCGAGGGCTCCGGCCGCACAGCTGATCCGGGTGTTGTTCAACTGCCACATGCAGATCTGGAAACCCTGGCCAACCTCGCCGAGCACCGAGTCCTTGGGAATCCTCGCCTGGCTGAAGGCTATCTCCCCGGTGGGGGCGCAGTGCAGACCGAGCTTGGTCTCGATCGGAGCGGTGACGATCCCTTCGTTTCCCTTCAGGTTGACGATGAAACAGGTCATCCCCTTATATTTCGCGCTCCTGTCGGTGAAGGCGTAAACCAGGCCCCAGTCGCCGATATGAGCGTTGGAGATCCACATCTTCTGGCCGTTCAGCTCCCAGTGGTCGCCGCGGTCGATGGCGGTGGTCCCCATGCTGGCGACGTCGGACCCGGAATTGGGCTCGGTGATGGCGAAGAAGCCGAACGACTCGGCGCTGACCCAGGCCGGTATGAAACGCTCCTTCTGCGCCTTGGTGCCGAACTTGTTCACCGTCACCGAGGGGCCGATATTCTGCATGTTGAGCGGCAGACGCCAGGAACCGCTCACCGTGGCAAGCTGCTCGGCAAGAATGACCGACTCGAGAAATCCGCAGCCGTTGCCGCCGTACTCCTCGGGAATGGCGCAGCCGAAGAAACCGAGAGCCGCCATCTTCTTGACCAGTTCGGGGCGGAAGGTATGGTTCGCCTCGTCTTCCTTCAGGGTGGGCAGGATTTCCTTTTGCGCGAAATCCTTGGCCATTTCCTGCATCATCCGCTGTTCATCCGTTAATCCGAAATGCATATCGACCTCCAGGTCAGCCAGGCTATTAATGGGTTGGTAAGCTGCCGTTCTTTTGTTTAATGCAGTTGCCGCAGGGTAATCGGCACTGCCATTACAGGTAATTGAGTTCCTTCGCCTTCGCCGTCATCTCCTCGCGGAACATCGGGTGAGCGATGTTGATCAGCGCCTTGGTGCGCTGGCGCACGCTTTGGCCGTAGAGTGCCGCCACCCCGAACTCCGTCACCACGTTATGGACGTGGTTGCGGCTCGTGACCACCCCCGCGCCGTGCTTGAGCAGCGGCACGATCTTGCTGACCAGGGTGCCGTCCTTCATGGTGCTGGTGCTCGGGAGGGCGATGATCGGCACGCCCCCTTTGGAGCGGGAGGCGCCGTAGAGAAAATCCAGCTGTCCGCCGACGGCCGAATACTGTCTCGTGCCGATGGTGTCGGCGCAGACCTGACCGGTGAGGTCCACCTCGATAGCCGAATTGATCGCCACCATCCGGTCATTTTGCGCAATGACGAACGGGTCATTGACGTATTCGGTGCGGTACAGCTCCAGCATCGGGTTGTTGTCGGCCCACCGGTACAGCCGCTTGGTCCCCAGCAGGAACCCTGCGACGATCTTGCCGCGATGGATGTTTTTGCGTGAATTGTTGATGACACCCGACTCCACCAGATCGATGACGCCGTCGGAAAACAGCTCCGAGTGAACGCCCAGGTCTTTCTTGGTATGCAGGTGCTTCAAGACCGCATCGGGAATCGCGCCGATGCCGAGCTGAACCGTTGCCCCGTCCGGGATCAACCCGGCAATATGCACCGCCATCTTTTCGACCACCGCCTGATTGCCCTTCTGCCCCATGGCATGCTCGCTGATCGGGAAATCGACCGCGATGGTGTAATCCATCCGATCGATATGCATTGCGGTATCGCCCATGGTGCGCGGCATCTGCTCGTTTATCTGGGCCACGATGATCTTGGCGGATTCAGCCGCCGTTATGGTGAGACCCGCTTCGGTCCCGAGGGAACAGAGCCCGTTTTCGTCGGGGGGCGAAACATGGATGAAGGCGACATCGAGCGGCAGTACCCGGTTTTTGAACAGCAGGGGGTACTCGGAAAGCATCACGGGGGTGAAATCCGCGCGCCCCTCGTTGACCGCCTTGCGCACGTTGGCGCTGACGAACATGGAGTTGACCCGCAGGTGCCCCGCCATTTCGGGAGCGACATAATCCGAGGGCGAAAAAGAGAGCACGTGGCAGATCTCGACGTCGCTCAGTTCGGGGGCACGCTGCACCAGGGCTTCAAGCAGTTGCATCGGCACGGAAGCGTTGGCCGTCAGGAAGATGCGGTCTCCCGATTTCACCGCTTTGACTGCCTCCTGAGCTGTGATCAGACGCGACCTGTAAGCCTCTTGCCAGTCGAAAACGGGGACTTCTTTTTTTTGTGCCTGTCTCACATTAGCCTCCTATTCTGTTTTAAAAATCACATCCCATTGATTGACCAGTCAACCATGACCAAAGGAACTGCCGTGCCCTTGCTGCATTGGTACACTCGCAGCTATACCGGTCTCCCCCTTCTTGCGGTGTTGCCACCCCACCTCCGTCAGAGCTCCGTGCAGGAACATGTTCACCGTCTCGCTGACATATTCCTCCAGGGTCATGACATGCCTCAAAGCCCAACGCTTGAGTGCCCAGCCGTGCGCGACAATCACCACCTGGTAGGCCATTAGATGCACGTTCAGTGGCCGGAAATACCCGGCATCGACACAGCTTCTGACACAATCTGCCACGAGACGGTTGGTTACCAGCTCCATTTCCTTGATTTCCGCCTTGCGCTCGGAACTGATCGATTTGGTGGCGCGGTAGGCAAGCAGGGTTGCATCGGCGTTGGCGTCGATGACCCGGCAGTAAGCCCGCACTGCGGTGCAGAACCGCTCGATGGGGTCAAGGACGTTCTCCAGCGATTTGGGAATCTCGCGCTGATAAGAGTCCAGCAGGTTCTGCAGTACCAGGAAGAGCATGTCCTCCTTGGTCTGGACGTATGAGTATATGAGACCGGAGCTGAAACCGGCCTGTTTGGAAATCTCCTTCATCGTGGTGGATTCGTAAGAATTTCGACCGAACAGGGCCGTCGCCGCAGCAACGAACTGCTTGCGCCGCTCGACGATGAGTTCCTGATCATCAATACTGCTGTGCACGGTCGTCGACATGCGCCCCTCCAGCTACACCCTTTGGCAAGGTACTTCCGTTTGCCCGACAACCTCTTGCGACCCTGCGTCGCAAAGCCAGCGCCAGTGCGATATCTCAAAACCCGGCTTGCAGCCTTACTGGTTGACCAGCCAACCAACGATGCCTTACAATATCATTATGCCACAGATTAGTCAAACAGTTTTTTACGTTTTAACCTAAAGATTTGATAGGGAATTTAGTCTGCAACCAAGCCAGGCAGGTGCACCGGAGGTAAGGTGTTCTGTTAGCCCCGCTCCGGTGCACCATGCCACTGATAGCAGACTGCAGAGACCTGCATCTTAACTGGGCTACAGGCTTTTCATCTTTTCGGTCAGCACCGGCACGAATTGCTTGAGATCGGCCACCACCAGCACGTCGGCAAACTCGCCGATGGGCGCATCCTTGTCCGTGTTGATGGCGACGATGAATTCGGACTTCTTCATACCCGCCAGGTGCTGAATCGAACCGGAGATGCCACAGGCCAGGTACAGCTTGGGCGCCACCGACTGGCCGGTCGAGCCGACTTGCCGGTTGTGCTCGGTCCACCCCGAATCTACCACCGGCCGGCTGGCACCGAATTCTCCCCCCATCGCCTTGGCCAACTGCGCGATCAGCTCGAGATTCTCCGGCTTGCCGATGCCACGACCCGCGCTGACGATCACCTCCGCCTTGGTGAGATCGACGCCCCCTTTTTCGGTGACTTCATACCCCACGAACTCCAGGGCTCCCTTGGCGTCGGTTTGCACCTTTTCGACGACCGGCGTTCCGGCAGGCTCCCCGGCAAGGCTGAAGGCGCCGGCTTGCACGGTCAGAACGCAGCTTGCCGTTTTGGGCCGGATGCTGCGGCGCAGCTTGGCGTTGCAGGATGGGACCACGAAGGCGCCCCCCTCGACACCGACTACCTCCGAGACCTGGGCCAGCTTCAGAGCCGACGCCACCCTCGGGGCGAGGTCCCAGCCGTAGGAGCTGTGACTGAACACCACGGCGTCGGGCTTTTCCTTGGCGATCACCTCGAGAAGCAGTTTCTGGTGCACCTCCGGGTTGTACTCGCCGGCCTGGGCGGCATCGGCCAGGTACAGCTTGCCGTTGAAAAGTGGGATCTGGGCCTCGCTGCCGACCAGGAAGAGCGCCGCCTCGGCACCTAATTTCCGGGCAAAGGCCACCAGTTCGTAGGTGGATCCGAGCAGCCTGCCCTCTCTGTATTCGCCAACCAGAAGTGCTTTCATTGGTTTCTCCTTTGTCATTTCAGTACCGTGGTCTTTTCCTTGAGAATCCGCACCAGCTTGTCGGCCAGATCGTTCAGCTCACCCTCAAGAACCACCCCGCCGGTCTGCTTCTCCGGAACGAACATCTTCTCGACGCTCACCGCCGCCTCAACCTTGTGCAGCTCCGCAACCTCGACGGTCAACAGTTCTTTCTTTTTCGCCTTCATGATGTTCGGCAAGGTCGGGTAGCGCGGGATGTTGAGCCCGAGCTGGCAGGTGAAGAGCGCCGGTGCCTTCACCTTTACCACCGACTTCAGCCCCCCCTCCAGCTCGCGCTTCGCCGTGATGGTCCCTTGGTCAAAGGCGAAGTCGACGATGGTGGTGACCGCGGGGATGCCGAGCATCCCTGCGACCAGCACGCCGACCTGCGCCGAGCCGCGGTCCTGGGACTGCATGCCGGTGAAGACCAGGTCGAAGCTCTTGTCCTTGGCGAATGCAGCGATGATCGAGGCGATCTCATAGGGGTCCTTCCGGTGGCTGCCGTCGTCCTTGACGTGCACGCCCCGGTCGGCGCCGGCGGCCAGCGCCTTCCTGAGCGCCTCCTTGACCCGCTCCGAACCGATGGAGAGGACGGTGAGGTCGGCCGAGTCGCCATGTTGTTCCTTGAGCTGCACCGCCTGCTCGACGGCGTACTCGTCGTACTCGTTCATGCGCCAGGCCAGGTCGGCATCGCTGTACCAGACCCCTTCGGCGTTGACCTTGAACTTGGATTCCATGTCCGGAACCTGTTTGATGCATGCGAGAATTTTCATAATGCCTCTCCACTTTTGAGATAGTCCCAGTTGGTGACCGTTCCCGGTGCTCATTGCGGGCCGGGATGTCAGTACTCGTAGAAGCCCTTCCCTGTCTTGCGCCCGAGATCGCCGGCCTTGACCTTGCGCATCAGGGTGACCGGCGGGTAATGACCCGGGTCCTTGGTCTCTTCGTAAATCCCCATCCTCGCCTTGGCGACGATGTCCAGGCCGACCATGTCCATGAATTCGAAGGGACCCATCGGGTAGCCGAGACCGAGCCGCATCGCCTTGTCGATGTCCTCGACCGAGGCGACCCCTTTTTCCAGCAGCCTCAGGGCCTCCAGGATCGCCATGCCGTTGATCCTGTTGACGATGAAGCCGGCGGTGTCCTTTTGCACCACGATCGGCTCCTTGCCGAGGCTCGCGGCGAAGTCCCGGGACCTTGCCACCGTCTCGTCTGAGGTAAGGATGCCGCGCACCACCTCTACCAATTTCATCCGGTGCACCGGATTGAAGAAGTGTATGCCGACGAACCGTTCGGGATTGCTGACCGCCGCCGCGATTTCCGTGATCGGTATCGAGGAGGTGTTGCTCGCGAGGATCGCCTGCGCCGGAGAGATCCGGCTCAGCTCCCGGAACAGCCCCTGTTTCACCCCCAGCTCCTCCGAAACCGCCTCGATCACCAGGTCGGCGTCTGCCGCCTGCTGCAGGTTGTCGGCAAGCCCGATCCTCGCCAGGATGGCATCCTGCGGTTCCTTGAGCTTTCCCCCATCGCTCATTTTGCCAAGGGAGTGCCGAATCGCATTCAACCCCTTTTCGCGCATCTCCGCGCTGGCGTCCATGGCGATTACCTGATGCCCAGCCTGGGCGCAGGCCTGGACGATGCCGCTCCCCATGGCTCCCATGCCGACCACAAACACTTTTTTGCCGTTCATAGTTCACCTTCCTTTTCTAGTTATTAAGTAGTCACCCCAGAAGTTTTCGCTCCGGATCGAAGGAGCGCAGCAGGGCGACTTCCGCCGGCGTCGGGGGGGGGAGGCAGCGCAGATTCTTCCGCACGGCAACCGGCCAGCCGCAGGCCGCAGCCAGGAGGGCGGCAACCTGGTCGACCTGGTCCGGTTCGGCGATCACCGCGGCAATCTCCAAGTCGCCCGTTTCAGGCGACGGCTCCAGGAGCCCGAGATCGGTGGCCACGGCGACAAGACGCCCAACCGGGCTGGTGACAAAGGGGAGGCTGTCAAGCAGACGCCCCTTCCCCGCCGGCATGACCACCAGGTAATCGCTGTTGCCGTTCACCAGGTCATTGGCGCCGCCGGAGCCGACCAGAAAGCCGCCGTTTGCGGCCATGGACGAATTTATGCTCCCCTTGCGATCCATCTGACCGGCACCCAGCAGGGTCAGGCAGCGCTCGGCGTTAGGCCCGGCCAGGACGCCGAGCGTGTGGATGAAATCGGAGTGGAACAGGCTGGAGCGGGTGTTAGGAGGATTGAACAGGTAAGGGTCCCCCTTCACCGGACGGAAACCGTACAGTCCCGTTTCAGCCACCAGCATGGCGGGTAACCCCTTTTGCCGGCAAAGGTCCTCGGCCCCCCAGGCGGCGATGTGGGCCAGGCCGATGCCGGCGAAGAGCATCTCGTGGCTGCCGGCTTCGACTCGCGCCACCACCTCGCGCATGGCGATGACCGCCGCGCTTTCCTCGGAGCTGGCCGGCACCCCGGCATGCGACGCTTCCGCCACGGGCGCGACGGCTACAGCCGCGGCATGGAGCGCCTCCAACCGGTCACGCCCCAATCGGGCGAGGTAGCTCTCGTGATCCCCCTGGAACACCCACTCTTCGACCCAGGCCCGCATGGCAGCCTGGTCGCGCGTCAGGCGTCTCAGCTCGGCGCGCATCCGATAGTCCTCGGCGTAGGGGCGCACGCCATCGTCATTCCAGACGAAAACCGCCTGGGGATGGGCGCCATAGGGGACCTCCGAAACGGAGGTGACCCGGTTCCCCGGCAGGCCGGGGCGGTGCCCGAGACGCCGGAATTCTTCGGGAGAGACCACCTTCTCCGCCGTCACTACAACCCGCTTGGCCGCCCACGCACCCCAGAGGTCCTCGCCATCGGGGCCGTAGACCACGGTATTGCCAAGGGTGTCGGCGACAACGCCATGGACGAAGGCGACATCGGGAACCAGCGGCGCGATGACCTGCACCGGCCCGCTGCCAAAGGGGTCCTCGACCACGGAGCGCCCCTCCCCTTTGCCCAGATCACTCCCCATCAGGCTCTTGACCGGGACGAAGGGCCACCCCATGGCGCCGGCCATCAGGCGCAGCGACATGGTGAGGTTGGTCCAGTGCGGATCGTGTCCCACCTCACCGTTAACCGCCTCACCGAGAACCCGCGCCGGGGCCGGCGAGGGAAAAGCGTTCCCCATGAAGGCCGACTGCATGCAGCGCACGACACCGGCGGAGCAGAGCACCGAGGCGTACTCGAGAAGCCCGGTGCCGACAAGCTCCAGGCTGTGGCTGTCACGGAACTGCCGGGCCACCTCAAAGGCTGCCGCATGGGCCCTGTTGTGCGAAAAGGAAAAGATCACCTGGTCTCCCGGCGACACGGCGCGCGACACCGCCTCGGCAAGCGGTACCTGCTTGTTCCTGGCTCCCGGCCCGGCAGCGGGCTGCGCCCCGTCGGTGCGCCGCTGCGGGCTATTGCCGCCGTCACGGCACGCTGCATCGTTGGCAGGATTGTTGTTATTCGATGTCATCTCGCCTACTCCCATACTTGCCAAGATGTTGCGGCCTGTTGCCATCGGCGGAGCAAAAGCCCCCCACCCCCCTTTTCCAAAGGGGGGTGGGGAGCGGTGAGCCAAATAATGAAAGGCGCCGCCAATCGGGTTAAATTAACGATAGATCATGTAGGAGCGGCATCCGGCGGCCGATCGCGGCCGGAATGCGGCTCCTACGAGGAATTGCAGTGCCCCGGCATATCTGCCCCCCCGGAGGGGGAGGAGAGCAACCAGTTACCGGTAAGGGGAGAAGTCGGGCTTGCGCTTCTCGGCGAACGCCTTCTTCCCTTCCATCGCCTCGTCCGAGGTGCCGAAGATGCGCAGCACGTCGGCGGCCATTTTTGCCTGGCCGTAGGCGTGGGCGCTGTCGGCGTTGAAGGCGTGCTTCAGCGAGCGAAGCGCCGTCGGGCTCATCTCCGCCGCCTGCCTGGCCCAGGCACGCGCCTCGTCCATCAGTTCGGCCTGCGGCACCACCTTGTTTACGAGACCCCAGGAGTAGGCTTCCTGTGCGGTGTACTGGCGGCAGAAGTACCAGATCTCCCGGGCACGCTTCTCTCCGACTATGCGCGTCAAGAGCGCGGTGCCCCAGCCGGCATCGAACGAGCCGACCCGCGGTCCGGCCTGGCCGAACTTGGCGGTCTCGGCGGCGATGGTAACGTCGCACAGCACGTGGAAGACGTGGCCGCCGCCGATGGCGTAGCCGTTAACCGCGGCGATCACCGGTTTCGGGATGTCGCGGATCGCCAGGTGCAGCTCGTCGATCTCCCAGAGGCCGTTCGCGCTGGTGCCGTAGCTCCCCTTCTCCGCGTACTCCAACTGGTCCCCCCCGACGCAGAACGACTTCTCGCCTGCCCCGGTGAAGATAACCACAGCAACCCCGGGATCGGCCCAGGCCCGCTTGAAGGCGTGCAGCAGCTCCTCGATGGTGCGCCCCCGGAAGGCGTTCAGCCGCTTGGACCGGTCGATGGTGATGGTCGCTATCTGCTCGCTTACCTCATACGCTACGTCTGTGTATTCCATGGTTTCCGTCCTTATGTTAGAAGTTGTGGTTTAGGTGTTACCGTGACGGGGGCAACCCCAGGTTGAGGTTGAGGTTGAACCTCAACCTATTTCTTGCTGCCGGACCGGGCTCGGCGCTCGGCGACGAATGCGGTGACGCGCGTCCTGGCATCATCCGAGACGATCAATCCCGCCTGCGACTCGATCTCCATCTCGAAGCCGTCGAGGTCCGGGCGGGTGAAGGCTGCGATGCAGCTTTTGCTGACGCGTAAGGCCGGTAGCGCCAGCGCGGAGATCTGCTCCCGCAACTTGTTCGCGCGTGCTGCAAGCTCCTGGTCGGGGACTGCGTACTGCACGACGCCGAGCGAGCAGGCGGTAGCCCCCTTGACCACCTCACAGCCGAGGATCAGCCGGCTGGCGACGCCCGGCCCGCACAGCCTCGTCAGCCGCTGGGTCCCTCCCGCCCCCGGAATCAGGCCAAGTCTCGCCTCCGGCAGGCCGATGGTGGCACTTTCAGCGGCGATGCGCAGGTCGCAGCTGAGCGCCAGTTCGAGGCCTCCTCCGAAAGCTGCGCCGTTGATCTCGCAAAGGGTGACGCACGGCAGAGATTCAATCCGGTCGAACAACCTGTGCAGGGATCGGTTGTATGCTACCATTCTCTCCGGCGGCTGGGACAGGCGCACCTCTACCTCTTTCAAGTCCGCGCCGGCACTGAATACGGATAGTCCAGAGCGCAGATGAACGACAACAACATCATCCAGGCGGTCGATCTCGTCGAGCACCCGGTGAAACTGCGCGACAAAGCCGTCGCTGAGGGCGTTCACCGGGGCTCCGGTTAAGGTTAAGACTACCGAACGGTCATTTTTCTCTAGTTTGAACATGACTTTTCCCCACTGACTGAGGCCTGTTATTGATTGACCGACCAATCATATTCCGGTCGGAATGAAAAACGGACGCAACGATACTGCAGGCTTGGGGTAAACAGGTCGCCCTGCCGCCCCTGTTAAATGGGGAAACGGCCCAGCAGCTCGCGGGCGATGACGATCCTTTGAATGTTGCTGGTCCCTTCGGCGATGTGATAGCACTTGACGTCCCGGTAATAGCGCTCGACCGGATAGTCGACGCAGTAGCCGTAGCCGCCGTGCACCGTGATCGCCGTGTCGCAGGCCTTCAAAGCTATCTCTGCTGCGAAATACTTCGCCATCGACGATTCCATCTTGATCGGCAGGCCGGCGTCGTACATCCGTGCCGCGTTGAGGGTCAGCAACCGGGCCGCCTCGATCTGTGTTGCCATCTCGGCGATCGGGAACTGGATCCCCTGGAAGGCGGCGATCTGCTTGCCGAACTGGACCCGCTCCTTGGCGTAAGCAATCGCTGCTTCCAGCGAAGCCTGGGCGATGCCGACGATCAGCGCGGCGACGTTGACGCGACCGCGATCCAGGGCTCGCGCGAATGCCTTGAACCCGCCACCCTCGGGGCCAAGCATGTTCTCCTTCGGGATGCGCACCGAGTCGAAATAAAGCGAGCAGGTCGGCGAGCCGTGCATCCCCATCTTGTGTTCCGGTGTGCCGATTTCGAATCCCGGCATGCCGCGCTCCAGGATGAAGGCGGAGACGCCGCTTTGGGTCTTCGCGGTGACCAGGAAGACGTCTGCCACCCATGAGTTGGTGATGAACGCCTTGGAACCGTTCAGGACGTAGCATTCGCCATCCAGAACGGCGCGTGTCTTCGGATCCCCGGCGTTTGAACCGCCGGAGGGTTCGGTCAACCCGAAGGCGCCGAGCTTGCGGCCGGAGGTCAGGTCCCTCAGGTATTTCTCCTTCTGTTCCGTCGTGCCGTGATCGGCAAGCAGGGTCGCCACGAGGCTCATGTGGGCATTGAAGCAGTTGCCGACCGAGCCGCACGCCTTGGAGATCTCCTCGAGGATCAGGCAGCAGGTCACGGCATCGCACCCTGCCCCGCCGTATTCTTCCGGCTGGCCGGCGCCGAGGTAGCCTTGCTCTCCGAGTTCGTTGAAGAGTTGACGGGGAAATTCGCCGCTCTTGTCTATCTCTTGCGCCAGCGGCGCGATCCGCTCCTTGGCGTACTCCTTGATGCCGTTCCAGGCGTCCAGTTGGTCTTCGCTAAGATGGTACTTATTCATTGCAGGCTCCTTGAAAGGCCGTTTTTGTGGTCAGACGATACACGGTTCAAGCGGCATCCGGTCCGGCTACATCATCGTGTATCCGCCGCTGACGCTGAGCGTTTGGCCGGTGATGTTCCCCGCGCAGTCGGAGGCCAGGAAGACGACCGCGCCCGCGGTATCCTCCGGGGTGCCGACTTTGCGCAGCGGGTAGGCCTTCGCGGCCTTCTCGAGCACCTCCGAGGTGAAGGTGCCGATCTGCGCCTGCCAGTGGCTCCCTTCGCCGATATTTTCTGCTTTGGGGGGCGTCAGCCCGGGGCAGACCACGTTGAAGCGGATGCCGTGGCGTCCCAGTTCCTTGGCGAGCGACTTGGAAAGGGCGATGACCCCGGCCTTGCTGGCGGCATAGACCGCTTCCCTGAACTCGCCGGCACGCCCGGCATCGGAGCCGACGCTTACCACCGCCCCAGACTTGCGCTGCACCATGTGATCGAGAACCGCCCGGACGCAGTGAATGACGCTCCAAAGGTTCATGTCTACGGTTTTTTGCCACTTTTCTTTGCTTTCGTCCAGAAAATACTGGTCCAGCGTGCCACCGACGCTGTTGACCAGGACATCGACCTGCCCAAGCTGCCCCAGTACCTCCGCCACCATGGCCTGCACCTGCTCCATGTTGGTCACGTCCGTCTTCAGTGCCAGGGACTTGAGCCCCAGCGCCTGAATCTCCGCGCTGACCTTCACTGCCTGCGCGTGGTCCCAGTCTGCGACCACGACGTTGGCCCCCTCTTTCGCGAAGCCGAGGCTGATGGCGCGGCCGATGTTCGATGCGCCGCCGGTGACGATTACCGTTTTCCCTGCGAGTCCTAAATCCATGGTGTTCTCCTTTTAGAGTTTTTGGTTGACTGGTCAATCATTGACCGGCCGGAATTAAAGGCACCACTGAATAAGGACATGGTGCCTGGTTTTGCTGCTACTTCTGATCCTGCAGGTATTTCCAGCCGGCCTCGGTCATGGCGCCGTGCAAGAGGAAATCAAGGGTCTCGCCGATGTACTGTTCCAGAGTCATGGTTTTGATGAAGGCCCAGCGCTTGAGGGCCCAACCGTGCGCCATCATCACGGCGTGATAGGACAGGAGGTCGATGTTAATCGGCCGGAAGTACCCTTCGTCGACACAGGCCCGGGCGCAATCTGCAACCAGTTGGTTTGTTTCCAGTTCCATATTCTTGATTTCGGCCTTACGTTCGCTGTTCAGATACTTGGTGGCACGGTAAGCGAGCAGTGTCGCTTCGGCATTGGCATCGACGACCTGGCAGTAGGCCCGCACCGCCCCGCAGAAGCGTTCAATGGAGCCGGTGACATTTTCCAGCGACTTCGGGATCTCGCTGCGATAGGAATCCAGTATGTTTTGCAGAACCAGGAAGAGCATATCCTCCTTGGTCTCGACATATGAGTATATGAGCCCGGCACTGAACCCTGCCTGCTTCGAGATCTCCTTCATGGTGGTGGCGTCGTACGAATTACGGCTGAACAGGGCCGTCGCCGCAGTCACGAACTGCCGGCGCCGTTCCACTATCAGTTCCTGATCATCGATGCTGCTCTTCACAATCGTCGACATGCGACATCCTCCGGATACGGCGCCGTGCTGTTTGATAAAATCGCTCACTGGCGGCAAAAGGGGTTCTCCCCTGCTGCCCGCCACGCCCAAGCGAGGTGATCGCATCACCTCAACTGAACGTTTCCCAACACCGGCAAAGCCAGAGCCGGAGCAGAGCGACAAGCTTGGTTGGCCAACCAACCAATTGAAAATCAAATTATCACCTTTCGCCTCCGCATGTCAAACACTTTTTTGAAATCGGCGATAATTGCTGCGGCGCCTGAAGGGTCATGTTCAGTGCGACATCAGCACAGGGACCGTCATATGCTTAAGAATGTGTCGGGCCGTAGGACCAAGGACGGTGCCGCGCGAGGTGCGGGTGTATCCCCCCAAGACCAGCAGATCGCAACGCTCCTCCCAGGCTTGGTTCAGCAGCACATCTCCCACCGGAATCTCCTCAACGCTGAACAACTCCCTCTCAGCCGCGATGCCATGGCGCGCCAAGTGGTCGACCACCCGGTCCGCGCCCTCGCCCGCGCTGGCAGGACCGAGGGCCAATATCCTCGCCTCGCGGGCGGTGCGCAGGAAAGGCATGGCATCCTTTACTGCCCGTGCCGACTCGCGTCCCGTCTTCCACGCCACCATCACCCGCTCGCCGACCGCCTGGAAAGCTCCTGCATAAGGAACCACGAGCACCGGACACCCTGATCCAAGTATCACCGTCTCGGGCAGGTCAGGTTCGACCTCGCTGTGGCGCGAGGGGATCTCGGTCTGACCGACAACGACCATGTCTTTGCAGAAGGCGTGCAGATTCACCACCTTGGAGGCCTTCTCGCCTACGACAGGCCAGTCCACGCAGAGCCAGTGGGCGGAAAGGCCCGCCTCGGCGGTTTTTGCCCTAAAAACGGCCTCGGCCTCTGCCGCCCTGCCATGGGCGCTCTCCAGTTGCGAGCTGTAGTGGCGATGGGTAATCACGTAGAGCCCGGTCAGATGGGCCTGGTGTTGCCTGGCGAGGCCGATTGCCAGATCGAGCACTGCACCGCAGTGGTCGCTGTTGCCGATATGGACGAGAATGTCGTTGAATGCCACAAGCAGCCTCCTTTTAAGAAAACGGTCGTCTCCCGTGGTGAAAAAACCGGGGCAGGCCCAGTCCTGCCCCTTGAATCACAGGATTAACAATGGAATCGATCTAGTTGCCGCCCTCTTCAATCTGCTTCAGGAGTTCATTCGCCTCTTTCAGCTTTTCGTTCAGCTTTTTCAGCTCCTCGGCAGAGTAGACCTTTTTGCCCTTCTTGATCTCGCCTTGCAGCTTCTTCATGCGCTTCTGGATGCTGTCCACCTCATTGGCGCAGTTCCTGGAAGCGAGCAGGCACTGGTCCTTCTCTTCCTTGGTCATCTGGGCGAGCGCCGGCAGTGTCGCCGAGATCAGGAATGCCGCCATGACTATTGCTGCTATCTTCTTCATCTTAACCTCCCGGGATTGTTCATAATAAAGTAACTGTTTCAGATCAGGACACCCCAGTGCAACCCCCAGCCTGTCGGCTGCCAAGGAGCTTTAAAACGCCAGGCTGACCATTACCCTGGTGGTATAGGGGTTCTCGGGATCGCCTCCGGCCACGTCGACGGCGTTCCCCTTGAAGTAGTCGCCAAGGACCATGTAGGCGGCAACGACGCTTACCGTCAGGTTCGGCTTCGGCTTGTAGCCGATCTCGGTGTTGATTTCGGTGCCGAGGAAGTTGTTCGGGTGACCTGCAACGCCAAAGCCGTTGTCCTCGGCAATGGCGCCGAAGCCGAGATTGGTGTAGGCGAAGAACTTGTCGATGGTCAGGTCGTAACCGAGGAAACCGCCGATAAAGCCCTGGGCGTTGTTATTCAGATCTTTGACCACGGCTTGGGCCGCGGTGTGGTTGTACTTGTTGTCCAGCATCATGACCATTTCAGAAGCGCCGAAGCCGTGGGCGTTCGTGGTGGCGCCGCGCTCCATGATGGTCTGGAAGTCGCTGCGGTCGCCACTGTTCGGGCTGTCGTCGCCGGAGATGTAGAGGAAGTTCAGGCGCGCAGTACCGGGGCCTGCCTTCATCCTACCCCCCACGTTGGCGGCAAAGGCGCTGACATCCTGGCTACCGCCGCCGATGTCGGCCCGGCCGAGCTTGCCGGTCTGGTAAACCAGGAATCCGTCCAGAAGCGCCGGCCCGACTGAATACTCTGCGTTCACACCGACCATGTGAATCTGGGTGCGGTCCTGGCTCTGACGCAGGACGTCGCTGTAGAGCAGAGCGTAGTCGGCCCCCACCTTGAGATCCTTGTTGATGCCGTACTTGCCGCCCAGGGCGAGGAAATCGCGGGTGCGCTTGCCGGGATGGCTGTTGACGACGGCGGTGGCGCCGGCAGCGGTTGTGGTGCCTTGGCCGGTGCCGTTGGCGATGTAGCTACCTCCCGAGCCGATTGCGTCGTCCAGCCTGAAGTAGGCGAATCCGAGCGAACTGCTCCCCAGCTTGGAGTTCACCACCAAGCCGGCCTGGTCGTCGTTCAGGATGATCCCCTTGTAGCCTAAGTTGTAGTACTGCAGGCCGAGCTTGGTGTTAACCGAGGCGCTCGGCGAATAGTCCAGATAGACGTTCTTGGTCTCGAGGCTGACCGAGTCGGCGCCAATAGCCGCACCGCCGTTGCGGGTGGTGCCGTTCGAGTTGTACGAGTTGTCACCCCAGCGGGAGTCGATCTCGAAATGCGTCACCAACTTGAGTTCGTCGTCGATTTTGGCCATGTACAGGATGCGGGCCCGCTGATCGGTGAAGGTGTTGGACCCCGGATGCTTCTTGTTGAGGGAGCCCGGTTTGGCGGGATCCCCGCTGTACTGCGATCCTCCGCCGCCGTCGTCGAAATTCGAGACGATGCCGCGCAGACGGAACATGCCGTGGAACTCGTTTTCGAGCGCCAGGGCCGGCACAGCCGAGGCCATGGTCAGCGCCGACACAGCAACTGCTGCAAAAAGCTTGTTCTTGTTGTTCATTTCTTACCCCCCGAGTTGATACTGGCTACATAGCAAATTTGACCGCGACAAAAACCGACTTACCTCGCCTACCCCCCCGCGTTGGCGCGATAGTCACCCCATAAGCGTGGACCTTCCCTCCCGGGTCGTTACATCCCGGGGTATGACACCTCGTCTCTGGCAACTTCACTGAACTTTTTCCTGATCAGGTACTTCTGGATCTTGCCGCTCGGCGTCCTGGGCAACTCACCGACAACGGCGACGCGCTGCGGCAGTTTGAACTTGGTAGTGCCGCGCTCAAGCAGGAAGCCGGCGATTCCCTCGACCCCCAGTGGCGGAACTCCCGGCTTCATCACCAGTGCCGCTGCCACAAGCTCGCCGAGTCGGTCGTCCGGTATGCCGACTATCGCGGCCTCGTGCAGGTCCGGGTGGCTGGCGAGCAAATCCTCAATCTCGCGCACCGAGATGTTCTGACCGCCACGGATTATCACATCCTTCAGGCGCCCGATGATCCTCACCGCACCGTTGCCGTCGTGGAGGGCCAGATCGCCCGAGTGATACCACCCCTCCTCATCGATGGTCCTGGCGGTGAGGCCGGGTTCCCCGAGGTAACCAAGGAACACGTTGGGCCCGCGTGAGCACTCCTCCCCGGGTGCGCCCGGCGGCAGGGACTTCCCCTGTCCGTCGACGATCTTCACCTCTATTCCCGGGAGGGTCTGGCCGTCCCATTCCCAGGACGCGGCCAACGGCGCCTCAGGGGGCATCAGGGTGTGCGGCGAGCTTTCCGTCGATCCGTAGATCGGGAGGACGCGGACCCCGGCGCTCTGCGCGCGGCGCACGACACCCTCTGGGATCGGCGCGCCACCGCAGAGGAAATAGCGCAGCTGCGGCAGGCGCCTTCCCTTCTCTTCGAGCACCGCCACGGTGTCGCCGAGAAAAACGGTAGCACCCATGGTCCATGTCGCGCGGTCGGCGTCCATGATCTCGACGGCTCTCGCGCCGCTAAAGCGGTCCATGACCGTCAGCATGGCGCCGGTGGTCAGATTGAGGATCAGACCGTGCGTGTATCCGGTGGTGTGGGTCAGCGGCGAAGCCATGAAGCAGACGTCGTCGCAGGTAAGGCCGAGCCTTTCGGCAAGGGCGCGCTCCCCGAACAGAATCGTATTATGGGTATGCACCACCCCCTTGGGATTGGACTCGGTCCCCGAAGTGAACAGCACGACCGCCGGGTCGTCGCTGGAACAGGACGCCCCCTTTTCCAGCGGAAGCGTGTCCAGCGCGTCCTCGAAGGAAATGCCGACATTTGCCGAACCCTGTCCGACCACCACGGTAAGCGGATCGAGCCCCCCCTCCCGGATGATGCGCTGCAGCATCTCCGTGTGGTCGACGTTCCGGAAGCATCCGGCGATCACCACCGCTTTCGAGTTGCACTTGCGCAGTCCGTATTCCAGGTCATGCCGGCCGTAGGTGATCGGGACAGGGTGTATCACCGCGCCGAGCTTGTAGGCCGCGTAGACCACGATCGCTATCTCGCAGCAGTTGGGCAGTTGCACGGTGACGACGTCACCATGGCGGACGTTTCCCAATTTCAGAAAGGCGCTCAGCCGGGCGGCCTTCTCCTCCAGTTCCCGGTAGCTGAGCGAGTTGCCGGCGCTGTCCTTGATGGCGAGCTTCCCGGGATGGCGGGCGACCTGCCGGGCGATCAGCTCGGCGATGGTCTCCCGGCGCCAGCTCCCATCCCGGTAGTAGCGCTCCAGTGCGCCCGGAGTCGGCCTGACCTCGATCATGCTACCCTCCACTGCCCGAGCGCGGCCGGCCGACGATATGGGTTTGGATCGAGTCGAGCAGCCCGCCGTCGACAAGGATGTTCTGACCGGTGATGTAGCCCGCTTCCCGGCTCAACAGGAAGGCGACGATGCCGGCCATGTCGGCATCAGCCTCGGCGACCCGGTTCAATGGGATCAGCGCCTCCCGGGCGGACTTCGCCTCCGGCGAATCGTACACGGCCTGGGTCAGCGGCGTGCGTACCAGACCGGGCGAGACGCAGTTGACCCTGACCCCGTCTTTCGCCCACTCCTGGGCGAGCTGACGCACCAGCATGATGGCTGCCGCCTTGCTCGGACTGTAGGCGCCCATCCCGGAATACGGCTGCAGGCCCGACATGGAAGCGACCGAAACGAAGCTGCCTCGTTCCCGCTTCAGCCACGGGTAGGCGGCGGCGGCAAGCAGCCAGGGGGCGCGCACGTTGACCGAGAAGAGGAGGTCCCAGTCAGGGACGGCGAGATCCGCAAGGAGCGCGGGGCGGGTGATGCCGGCGTTACTGACAACGGCATCGATGCCTCCCATCGCCTCCGCCGCTTCCTTGACCAGGCGGGGCGGCACCGCGGGATCGGAGAGATCGCCGAGCAGCGCGTACGCCTTCCCCCCCAACCCGCGCAGTTCCCCGACCAGTCCCTCCAGTTCGCCTCCGTGCGACGAGCCGCAGGCGGTGACGGTCGCTCCCGAGGCCGCCAGTCGCCGGCAGATGGCATGCCCGATTCCCCGGCTGGCGCCTGTGATAAGGATCTTTTTCGCGGTCACATGACCTCCTTGTTTGACATCAGAAAGACGGCGGCAGCCGCATCCCGCCATCGAGCCGTATCACGGCGCCGTTCAGCATCTGGTTGTGGCAAAGGTGCAGCACCAGTTCGGCATACTCATCGACCTCCCCGAAGCGTTTGGGAAAGACGAAACTGGAAGCGCAGCCGGCGCGGACGTAGTCGGGGAGCCCCTCGATCAGCGGTGTGTCGAAATAGCCGGGAGCAATGGTGTTCACCCTGATCCCCGAGGCGGCCAGCTCGCGTGCGGCAGGAAGCGTCAGGGATACCACCCCCCCCTTAGAGGCCGAATAGCCGGACATGCCGATCTGGCCGTCGTAGGCGGCCACCGAAGCGGTCATCACGATCACCCCCCGCGCCCCCTGCTCCAGAGGCGCGAGCCCTGCCATCCGGTCCGCGACCAGGCTCAGCATGTTGAGGGTGCCGTTCAGATTGATGCGCAGCACCTTTTCGAACGCAGCGAACCGGGCACGGTTGTCGCCACCCGTCAGCGGCACCCGCCCTACCGTGATTCCGGCGCAGTTGACCAGGATGCGCGGCGCACCGTTCTGCTCGGCGGCGAGGTCCAGGGCGTGAGCCGCCCCTGCAGGGTCGGAAACGTCGCAATGGGTGGCAAAGCCGCCGATCTCTTTTGCTACCCCCCTCGCACCGTCCAGGTTCGTGTCCAGCAGGGCAACCTTCGCGCCGCCCCGGGCCAAGGCTCTGGCTGCTGCGGCACCGAGCCCTGAACCTCCTCCTGTCACAACTGCAGAGATTCCGGATATCTGCATATCAACCCCTCAATAGCTACTATAGCCAAGACCAGGCCGGCCCAAGTCTCCCAGGGAGCCCCTTGCGCTCTCTTGGGAGTCTCCCCTCCCCTTGCGGGCAATGCCGTTAAGTTAAGTCCTGCCGTTACACCTAGAGGTGACGCACTTTCTGTAGGAGCGGCATTCCTGCCGCGATCGGCTGCCGGATAATCGCGGGCAGGAATGCCGCTCCCACATCGAATGGTAAACTTAATGGCATTGCCCCTTTCTGGAGGGGGTCATGGGTGGTTACGGCATCCCACGGAGCGGGGCGGGGATGATCGAGGCATCGAAGCTCTGCATGACCACGGGCTTGTACTGCCCGCCGACCTTCTTGACCTGGCCGATGTAGTTGGGGAGCAGCATCTGGTGGTCCTCGGCGCGGATCTTCGCCGGTCCGAAGATGGTGTCGACCGTCGCTCCGGAAAGGGCCTTGGCCACGGCTTCAGGCTTCACGCTGCCGGCAGCCTTGACTCCCGAGAAGATGGCCTGTATCCCGTTGTAGGCCTGGCCTTCGTTCTCCGTCGGCTCGCGCTTGAATTCCCTGCTCCATGCCGCCACGAACTGCTTGTTGCGCGCGGTCGGGATCGAGGGGCTGTAACCGACGTTGCCCCAGACCCCGTCACTGGCGGGGCCGGTGGCGTTGACGACGAAGTTGAAGATGTAGGCGTGACCGATGATGCGCATCTTCTTTTTCAACCCGAATTCCTCGGCCTGCTTGGCAAAGGCGATGATGTCGCGCCCGACCAGGGCGACCCAGACCGCCTCGGCTCCCGAGGCGTTCAGCTGGGAGATGTAGGGGGCGAAGTCCTTGTTCCCCATCGGGGCGTACAGCTCGAGCTTGATCTCCTTCCCCATCTTGCCCGCGGCCGCTTTCAGGTAACTGGCGGAATCACGGCCCCAGGCGTAATCCGCCGCCAGGATGGCTATCTTCTTTTCCTTGATCCCCTTGAGCCAGTTCGTCATCATCGCCAGGTCCATGGCGTCACCCGGGTTGATGCGGAACATCCGCGGCTTGAAGGATTCCCCCACCAGCTTGTCCGACTTGCTGAGGATGACGAAGTAGGCGGCATCCCAACGGTCCAGGTTTTGGGCCAGCATCAATGACATCGATGACGCGATCGGCCCGATCAGCAGGTTGTGCCCCGAGCGGGCCAGTTTTTCCGCGCCGCGCCGCGCCCCTTCGGGCGTGCTCTCGTCGTCGGCCAGTTGCACTTCGACCTTGCGCCCGTCGACCCCCCCCTTCTGGTTCGCCTCCTTCACGGCGAACTGGATGGCACGCTGCACCTCCTCCCCCTGCGGTGCAAAGGTACCCGACACCGAGGTGACCATGCCGATCTTCACCGGTTCCTTGGTCGCGGCTAATACCGACCCGCAACATGCCATCGACAGAGCTGCGGACATTAAGACGGCGCTCATGCTTTTCCTGGATAACATACGACCTCCTTACGTTGATACGGTTGGACATCCAGACCCGTTGAGCCCAAGGCAGGTGCTGCCCGGGCAGCCTCTCCATAGTTGTGCGGGCGCGGAGCCGCCGCCCGGCACAAAGCGGTCAAACCATGATGTGACGGTGCAGTTCCTGTACGTTGCGCCCCGCCATGGAGCCGCTTTCGACAACGACCCCCTTGGACAGGACGTGGTACTCCTTCGCCACCCTGGCGATCAGCGACAGGTTCTGCTCGATGAGGAGCACGGCGGTCCCGTCGTTGACCACGTCGTTGAAGATGTCGGCGAGCTGATCGACGATGACCGGGGCAAGCCCCTCGCTCGGTTCGTCGAGGATCAGCACCGACGGGTTCGCCATCAGGGCCCGCCCGATCGCCAGCATCTGCTGCTGCCCCCCGGAGAGCGCGGTGCCCGGCGTCTGGGCCCGTTCCTTGAGGATGGGGAACAGTTTGTAGACTTCCTGTACGTTCCACTTCCCTTTCCTTTTCACAGCGGAGCCGAGCAGCAGGTTTTCTTCGATGGTCAGGTTGGGGATGATCATCCGGCCCTGGGGCACCACGGAGATGCCGAGACGCGCCGCGGAGTAATGCTGCAGACGCCCCTGCTTCTTCCCGCCGAGCCAGACTTCCCCCTGCCGGACCGAAGCGACCCCGAGCACGGAGTTGACCACGGTGGTCTTGCCGACGCCGTTGCGGCCGACCAGCGCGACACTGCTCCCCTTTTCCACGGTCAGGTTGACGCCGTGGAGTACCTTCGCCTCGCCGTAGTGGGCGTGGACTGCTTCCAATCTGATCAGGTGGCTCATGCAGCGCTCCCAAGGTAGGCCGCCCTGACGTGGGGGTCGGCCCGGACGATATCCGGTTTGTTCTCGGCGATCAGCTTGCCGCTCTCAAGGACGGTGACGACATCCGAAATGCCGAAGACGATTTCCATGTCATGCTCCACGAGGAGCAGCGAGACACCCCAGTTGCGGGTCAGGTTCTGCAGATGGTCCGCGAGGCGCCGGGATTCCTCACTGGAGAGGCCGGCCATCGGCTCGTCAAGGAGCAACACGGAGGGCTTGCCGAGGAAAGCCAGGGAGAGGTCGAGCCGGCGCTGATCGCCGTAACCGATTTCCGCCGCCACCTTGTCCTGGAACGGCACAAGACCAAACTCCTCGAGCAGTTCGTCGACGTCGCAGTCGGGAATCCTGGCGGCGGCCACCTTGATCTGGTCCCGAACCCGCATCGCCGGAAAAATGCTCGTCCGCTGGAAGGAACGGGACAGCCCGATCCACCGTCTCTGCACCACGTTCAGCGAGGATATCTCGCGCCCGTCGAGCAACACCTTCCCCGTCGAGGCCCGCCGTCCCGAAATGGCGTCGATGACCGTCGATTTGCCGGCGCCGTTCGGCCCGATCAGCCCACGGATCTCGCCACGCTTCAGCTTGAGAGACACCCCGTTCACAGCGACGACCCCGCCATAGCGGACGGTGAGATTTTCCACTTCCAGTGCATACGCCTCATTCATGTCAGCTCCTCCCCGCCAGCGCCCGCAGCTTCCTGGCGCCACGCGACAGACCACCGGCGATACCCTCCGGCCAGAACACGATCACCGCAATCAAACAGACGCCGATTATCGACATCCAGTGCGTCGTCACTTCGCTCAGCACGTCCTTCAGCAGAAAGTAGACCGCCGCGCCGATCACGGTACCCGACAAGAGGGAGGTGCCGCCAAGCAGCGACGCCACCAAAAGCGAACCCGAGAGGCTCCAATGCAGGCTGTCCGGTGAAACGAACGCGCTGTAGAGGCTCGACAGGGTGCCGGCGAGGGCGCAGACCATGGCCGAAACCGTATAGATCGCGGCCCGCGGCACTACCGTTTTGTAGCCGATGAAGCGGGCCCGTTCCTCATTTTCACGAATCGCCTCGGTGAGCGCTCCGAAGCGGGACCGGATCAGGAGCGACAGGAGGAATACCACCAGCACCAGCGTGAGCCAGCAGACGACGAACATGCTGCCGGGCTTGCCGAACAGGTTCGAGGAGAGGCCGAAAATCTTCTCCGACATCTCGACGACCAGGCCGTCCACGCCGCCGGTGAAGCCCCGCGCCTTGGCCATCAGGATGTAGAAGACCTGCCCGATGGCGAGGGTGATCATGGCGAAGGCGATGCCGGGGGTGCGCACTATCACCAGCCCCACCACGAAGGCGAACAGGCCGGTCAGAGAGATCACCAGGAGGATTGCCGGTCCCGTCGTCAAACCGAGAAACTTGGAGCAAAGGACGATGCCGTAGCCGCTCAGTCCGTAGTAGGCGGCGTGGCCGAACGAGACATGGCCGTTTTGCCGCAACAGGAAGCCGACGCCGAGCGTGCCGATGGCGTAGATCACCGCCTGGGTCATCAGGGACAGGACGTTTGCTGAAGTGATCAGCAGCGGCAGACATGCTCCGACCGCTCCCGCCGCTACTACCAGAGCGGCGGCTCTGAAAATCTGCATGGAATATTTCATACTCGGCTCCCCGCAATTCCGGATGGTTTCCCAATCAGGATGGCAAGCATCAGGCAGAATGGGAGTAAGGAGGCAAACTCTGGCAGGTAAACGGCACCGAGCGTCTGGATCTGGCCCACCACCATGGCGGCGATGAAGGCGCCGCCAAAGCTGCCGAGTCCGCCGATGACGACCACCACGAACGAATCGATGAGGATGTCGCTCCCCATGGTCGGCGAGAGCGACAGGAAGGGGGCGGCGATGACGCCGGCGATGCCGGCCAGGGCCGCTCCGAGAGCCACCACCCCGCCGCTGATCCGGTCGGTGTTGACACCCTGCATCGCCGTCGTCACCGGGTCGGTGCTCGCCGCCCGGATGAACAGCCCCATCCGGCTCCAGCGCAACCAGAGCATCAGCCCTCCGGTGATCACGGCGCCCGCGATGATGATGCTCAAGCGGTAAAAAGGAAACGAGGTGCAGAACATCTCAACCGAGCCGCGCAGGATGCCGGGGGCGTCCATGGTGTAATTGGTCTTGCCCCAGAAACTTTGGACGATGTCCTCCAGAATCAGCAGCAACCCGTAGGTGACGATCACCGTGGTCAGCGGATCGCGGTCCTGCAGATACCGGAAACCGTACCGGTCCAGGAGAAAACCCCCAACTGCCAGCACCAGGGCGGACGCAGCCAGGGCAGCCCAGGGGTTCAGATAGAGGCTCACCGTGTAGCCGACGTAGGCGCCGAGCATGTAGAGCGAGCCGTGGGCGAAGTTGACGATACGCCGCAAGCCGTAGATCAAGACCAAGCCGGAGGTCATGATCATCAGCAGCGAGCCGTAGACCAGACCGTTTAACACCTGTAGTGTTATCATCTCGATTTCCCCTTTATGATTGACCGGTCAACCATTCATCTTTCAAAGCCGACAACTACGCAATTACCCTTCTACAGACTGCCTAAACCGGTACGTACCTGAAGCCACACCCCAAACTGCCGAGAGAGCGCGGTTGGAGAGGAACGCTCTTTTATCGGTCCCTTGCCGGATCGGCCACGGCACCCGGGGCTAAGGTCGCGAAGCACAGTTTAAAACGTTGAAACAATACCGTTGTTCGATTCAATCGCGCGAGCAAACTTGCCGTAACTGCTGATTATGTTGCGACTTAATTAAGTTGATTGACTCATCAATCAATGACATGGTCAAAGACTACCACCGCCCCCCTATAGTTGTCAAACAGTTTTTTGAAATCGAAATGTTTTATTTTTACCGCTCAGGAAGGCGAGCACGAGGATCAAGCTTAGGGGTGGCGAGTTTGGCAGGTTAAAGCCGGGTTCAGGACGGGCCGCTGCTTCGAAAGAAGAAAAGGCCCTGATCTCTCAGGGCCTTTTCTGTTGCTCCGGACGGTGCCGGAGTATTGAAAGATGCTGCACCGGGACACAACTAAGCGACCCGCCCCCCCCCTCCCTTACTTCGCGGCTGGCGGTGTCCGCTTCCCGACCTGGATGATCCCCGGCGCGCGTCCATCGGGAGCCGGCACCAACTCGGCCTCGGTCAAACGCTGTACCTCGGATGCGCTGACGCCTGGGGCGACCTCCCTGAGGACGAGGCCGTCGGCGGTAACGTCGATGACGGCCAGGTCGGTGATGATCCGGTGCACCACCCTTTTCCCGGTGAGGGGGAGCGTGCACTTTTTCAGGATCTTCGGTTTCCCGTCCCGGCTGCAGTGCTCCATCAGCACGACGATCTTTTTCGCGCCATGGACCAGGTCCATCGCCCCGCCCATCCCCTTCACCATCTTTCCCGGGACCACCCAGTTCGCCAGGTCACCCTGCTCCGAGACTTCCATCCCGCCGAGGATGGCGAGGTCGATGTGGCCGCCGCGGATCATGGCGAACGACTCGGCGCTGCTGAAGATGCAGGCGCCGGGTGCCATGGTGATCGTCTCCTTGCCGGCGTTGATCAGTTCCGGGTCGACCTCATCCTCCCGCGGATAGGGGCCGATCCCGAGGAGGCCGTTCTCGGACTGGAGCACCACCTGGCGGTCGGCGGGGAGGTAGTTCGCCACCAGGGTCGGGATCCCGATCCCCAGGTTGACGTAGAAGCCGTTCTCTATTTCCTGCGCGGCGCGTTGCGCGAGTTCTTCCCTGGTCAGTGCCATCACTCCCTCCTTTAGGACCGGACCGTTCTCTTCTCGATCCTTTTTTCGTAATGCTCCCCCCGGACGACCCGCTGCACGTAGATACCCGGGGTGTGGACCGAGGCCGGGTCGATCTCCCCGGGCTCCAGTATCTGCTCCACCTCGGCGATCGCTACCCTGCCCGCCGCCGCCATGATCGGGTTGAAGTTGCGCGCGGTCTTGTTGTAGATGAGGTTACCCATCCGGTCCCCCTTCCACGCCTTGACAAGGGCAAAGTCCGCCGTCAGTGCCGTCTCCAGGAGGTATTCCCTGCCGTTGAAGACCCGCACCTCCCTCCCTTCGGCAACGGGGGTCCCCACACCGGCGGGGGTGTAGAAGGCCGGGATCCCTGCGCCGCCGGCGCGGATCCGTTCGGCGAGCGTCCCCTGGGGGACCAGTTCCACCTCCAGCTGTCCCGACAGGTACTGCCGCTCGAACTCCTTGTTCTCCCCGACGTAGGAGGCGATCATCTTTCTTATCTGCCGGTTTTGCAGCAGCAGCCCGAGACCGAAGTCGTCGACGCCGCAGTTGTTCGAGATGACGGTGAGGTCGCACACCCCCTTCTCCCTCAGGCCGAGGATGAGCTTTTCCGGTATGCCGACCAGGCCGAAACCTCCCGCCATGATGGTCGCCCCGTCCCCTACCGCCTCCAGCGCCTGTTCTATCGAGTGAGACACCTTCATATCAGCCTCCCGTGAACTTCAAAGTCTCTGCCGGTTTGTGTTCTCCATCCGTAGCGTTGGGAATTCAGAGCTAGCTCCCCTCCTCCGTCCTGGTCCGGCACGCCATCGCCCGCGCCACCTTCGAGCCCGAGGGGCGCCCGAGAAAGGCGCTGATGTAGTTTCCCGCCGAGACGAGCAGGGGAAGATCGACCCCGCTCTCGATGCCGAGCCCGTCCAGGAGGTAGAGAAGATCCTCGCTCGCCACGTTCCCCGCGGCGCCAGGGGCGTAGGGGCACCCCCCAAGCCCCGCCACCGAGCTGTCCAGCACGCTGATCCCCTTCTCCAGGACCGCGAGGACGTTCGCCAGCGCCTGGCCGTAGGTGTCGTGGAAATGCAGGGCGAGACGCTCCAGCGGCACCTTGTGCGCCACCGCGTCCACCAGCGCCTGGGCCTTTCCGGGGGTGCCGACGCCGATGGTGTCCCCAAGGGAAATCTCGTGGCACCCCATCTCCAGGAGACGCCCGGCGACATCGGCGACCGCGGCGGGGGAGATCTCCCCTTCGTAGGGGCAGCCGAGGACGCAGGAGACGTAGCCGCGGACCCGGACCTGGCGCCGGAGCGCTTCCCCGGTGATCTCCGAGAAGCGCGCCAGGCTGTCGGCGATGCTGCAGTTGATGTTCTTCAGGGAGAAGGTTTCCGAGGCGGAGGCAAAGACCGCGATCTCCCGCGCCCCCAGCTGCATGGCCTCGTCAAAACCCTGCCGGTTCGGAACGAGGACGCTATAGCTCACCCCGGGACGGGGGGTGAGTCCCGCAAGGAGGGCGCCGTGGTCCGCCATCTGCGGCACCCAGCGCGGCGAGACGAAACTGGTCACCTCGATGGCGGCGAGCCCCGCCTGCGCCAGCCGTTCGATCAGGGCGATCTTCACCTCGGTCGGAACCGCGGTCGCCTCGTTCTGCAGACCGTCCCGCGGCCCCACCTCAACCATCTTCACCCGCTTC
>Ga0209317_1000445_pt1 | contig 50136 bp, 37 predicted proteins | sample RifGroB2_FD_183994 | JGI IMG/M metagenome (GOLD analysis project Ga0209317, IMG submission 183994) | Soil microbial communities from Rifle, Colorado, USA - Groundwater B2 (SPAdes) (version 2) | ecosystem: Environmental > Terrestrial > Soil > Unclassified | place: Rifle, Colorado | collected... | reverse complement strand
CCTGCCATATCAAGTAACTTCACCGCGGTCGAGGCAGACTGCAGGCGAAAGTGGAATTAACAGAAGGGCCGCGGCCTGCGGCACTTCGACCGGAAGTTATGAATGAACATTAAATCGAAAAGGAGAATATATATGTTGAGAAAAGTTGGGTTAGTATCAGCCCTCTTGCTCGCACTTCCCGCATTCGCCAACGCATGGACCGTTACGGCGAAGATCGGCAGTGGCCTGGGTAAAGTGGAAGCAGCACAACCCGTGACCGTCGCCGATCCGGATGGCGTGCTGACGATTGAAAAATTAGCCGCTCCTGCAGTTTCACGCTATATCGGCTACTACAGGGCTGTCAACGGAACCGATGCCGACCAGACCTTCACCGTCGATCCGGCGGCCGGCTTCTCGATCTCGTCCGTCATCGTGAACGGCGTGAACGTGACCGGCACCGTTGCAGCCGACGCAACCGCTACTTACACCGTGGCAGCCGGCTCCCCGATCAAGAACAGCCAGTCTCTGGTTGTCTACTTCAAGCAGAATCTGCTGAGCGTAGACGTAGTCCAGGATCTCCCCAAGGGCAAGGTAACCGTGCAGCGTTGCAACGCAGCCGGTACCGCAGTATACGGTTCCGCGAGCCTGACCGGCCTTACCGGCCTGAAAGCCGGTTCCTTCGTGAAAGTCACCGCGATGCCCAACTCCGACTACAAGGTTGTCAGCGTTAACGGCGACACCGATGCGGCAGGCCTGCAGGGCGACGTCGTTTCCAAGGTCGTCGCAGTGACCGTCGACGGTCAGGACGTGACCGCCGCATTCGACCTGGTTTCCATCGTCAAGCCCGCGGTAGCCATATCCAAGAACATCGCGCTTCCGAATGAAGTGCTGACCTTGGATGCGACCAAGACCGTTGCCAACAAGGCCATTGCCAAGTACACCTTCTCGGCTACCCTGGCATCAGGTGCGGCGGCTACCGGCGCGCTCTTCAACCCGGCATATACTACCCGCGTGTCTAGCGGCAGAACCTACTACGACCTCATTCCGTATGTCGCTGACGCAAATGGCAGGCCGACCGTCAAGTTCACGGCTGAAGGCGATTACGTAATCAACGTGGAAGTAGAGTTGGCCGATGGCACCAAGTACGACTCTGCTGTCGACGCAAGGGTCAAGGTAGCGCAGGCCAACTCCTGCATGACCTGCCACAACAACAGGAATGCTGCCCTGATGGCAAGCGTCCAATCCGGCAAGCACAACTACACCCTCGTTACCGGCCACTCCAGTGCTGGCTGCCAGCGTTGCCACACCACCGAAGGCTACAACGCCTACGCTGGGACTACCGACGCTGATTTCGCTACCGGTGCCACCACCTTCACCGCAGTCGCCGACATGGATGCCCAGTACAACATAGGCCTGACCAACGTGGGCTGCTTCGCTTGCCACAACAACCACGACAGCGTGCTGCGCGATACGCCTGCACAGTGGGATCCGAAGTACTCCGCAACCGGTGCTTCCGCTACCCAGCAGTTCAAGCTCTGCACCTCCTGCCATGGTCTGGTTAACAACGACGGAGCGCCTATCGCTTCCGGTCTTGAAGTGTCCGGCGTCACCACTGCTGCCATGCAGAAGCACAACACCGACTGGTACCGCAATATCGCCAGCACCCACTACGACCTCCCCACCACCGGGGTTGGCCTGACCACCACCTACATCGAAGGCTACAACATCCGTTACAACAAAGAGTCCGCCTGCACCGACTGCCACGGCCACGACTTCCTTACCGAGACCGGCGATGCCGAAGTCGAGGCAGATACCGTCTACACCCAGTGGGCCAAATCCGGACACGCAGGCGGCCTGCTCAAGCAGAAGTTTGCAAAATACGTGGAACTTGGTCGCGCTAAGACCGCAGCAAGCAATGCCGCCATCATGGCTGCTGGCGTCACCGCAGACACTGGCATAGCATGGGAGCATTACAACTGGGATGACAGCACCAAGCTGATCAACTCTAACAGCAAGACCGACCGTCAGGCTTGCCAGAAGTGCCACACCTCCACTGGTGTAGCAAACTACCTGGATGCAGCAAACACCTTCAACAAAGGCGGCGCAGAGAAAGTATTCTACGACGCAGCTAACAACGACTTCAGCCACCTGCTCGGCTGGAACAGCACCACCAAGAGCTCCACTCAGAACGAAATGCTCTACTGCTGGGGTTGCCACAACAACGCCGGTACCGGCGCACTCCGCGTAGACGGTGCAATGACGCTCGACTACAAGGCCGCAACCGATGACACAGCCAACATCGTCCTGGCTGCTCCCGTAAGAAACGGCGTAGTCAACGGCAAATCCGCCGCTTGCGTCTCCTGCCACGCCGGTCGCGGCAACGTCGTCAGCCTCATGGGCACCACCGCTTCTGATCCGGGAAGGACGCTTAACTTCACCACCACCCCGGCGACTACTGCTACCGCAACCTCCACCCACTACCTGAATGCGGCAGCAACCATCTTCAAGGATGCGACCAAAGTTGGCTATGAATTTGCTGGCGGGAGCTATTCAAACCCCAGCTACTACAAGCACAACCAGCTGGGCTGCGCCGACTGCCACATGCCGAACAAGGCCCACTCCTTTGAAGTAGTCGAGAAGGACGCAACCGGTGCAGTCACCGCTCTTCTTGGCACCAGCTGCGTAGGCTGCCACGCTACCTGGACTGATGGCGCTTTGGCTGTATCAGTAATCGAAGAAGAAGCAGAAGGCTACAAGCAGGCTCTGGAACTCTTCAACGCCGCCCTGATCGCTAAGGGCTACATCTGGACTCCGAACCACCCCTACTTCATGCTTGACTACAACGAAGACGGCGTCATCAATGATTCCGACAAGCTGTTCAAGCTGACCACCAAGAACGCAGCTGGTAAGGTAACCAACGTCACCTACAGCGCAACCCTTCCGGAAGGCGCAACTGAAGCTCAGGGGTGGACACTCACCGCTGCTCTAGTTGGTCCGCTCTGGCCCAACGAAGGCGACCTCGGTGCGGCTCACAACTACAACTACCTGCTGCACGAGCCGGGCGCTTACGCTCACAACAGGAAGTACGCCAAGCGTCTCATCTGGGACTCCATCGACTGGCTCGACAACGGCGTGATGAACGGTTCCATCGTCATCCCTGCTGAGCTTACCCACGCAGCAGCATGGCTTGGTACCGCACGTCCGTAAGAACTGATCTAAGTTGATTCAATGCAATAGGCCCCCGTCGCAAGACGGGGGCTTTTTTCGAACCCTGCAGGCTGTCAAGAAGGAGATGGAAATGACGAGAACCGCGATGACATTGAGTCTGCTGATGCTTCTTCACGGTGCTACTGCGGTGAAGGCCGGCGAGATCGTCTACCGGGAGACCGAGACAGGGATCTACGTCGAGCTGACAGGCGAGAAGGGGCCGGAAGTCAAGGTCGTGAGCAGGGAAGAATTAGCAGAGATGGCGCTGGCCGTCCCGGATCCAGAAGTACAGAAGGCAGCCGACGAGAAGCGCAGGATGGAAAAGTGGGCGCAGCAAAAATCGAAACTGCAGGCGAAGAGGATGAAGCAGCAGCAGGAAGAAGAAGAGTAAACCCCCGCCTTAAAAACCTAAAACCAGTTACACGGAGTACACCGAGTATCCACGGAGTACACCAAGAAAACCTCTAGAGGGTAAAACCTCAACCTCCGGATCTTCAAGCCTTTCCCCGTAAAAGCCTTTCTCCGTGGTCACCGTGCATCCTCCGTGTTCTCCGTGTCGAAGTGTTTTCAGCCTTAAAAACCTAAAACCCGTTACACGGAGTACACCGAGTATCCACGGAGGACACCAAGGAAAACCTTTGGAGGGTAAAAACCTCAACCTCCAAGCTCTTCAAGCTCAATAGCCTACAAACAGGAAATCAAGGGCAGCAAGTATTTCTGATCGGTGCTTCTTAAGAGAGCAGATCTTTGTTCCGAGCGAACTAACGGCGATGCCTGCTATCTGCGGAGTGAGCATGTACATCTCGGCAGCCTCAACCTCGAATTGGGGGTTGAACTCCGGGGCAATCTTACTCAGCATGGAGACGCCAACTAACGGGACGACTACTCGTGTCGGGAGTTTGGCCAGCAAATCGGCCTGAACATCGAGAAGATAGGGGAACGTGCGGGAGGTATCGGGATTGGGTTTTGATAGACATCAAACTGTGCCATCAGAAAGACCTGAGGCCATCGCTGAACAGGCCATGCGTTGCAACAAAGCGGCTATATTCTTCAATCGCTTCTTCATTATCGGCAAGCCACTCCTGACGCTTCTTTTCACGTAGGGCCTCGGTAAGGCTTTTCTCAAGGACTTGTGAGATGTTGATATGCTCCTCCTTCGCACGCCGCAACAAGTCGCCGTTGATGCTCAGGTTAGCGGATTTCTTAGGGGCACTCGGATTAAACAGATGCATCTCCATGTCAGTCTCCTATGCGCATCAATTATGCACACACTATACTATGGCACGAGACCGCCTACAAGCGGTTCCTTCGGCCTCCCCCGTGTCGAAGTGTTTCCGGCTTTTAAACCCGTTACGCGAAGGGGAGGGTAAAGACGTTTAAGTTTTCATCCCCTTTATCCCCTTTATCCCCTTTATCCCTGTGAACAATGCTTTTCACCGTGTTCACCGTGTCGAAGTGTTTTCCTCCAACTGCTGCGCCATACGGAAATGCTCCTCTGCAAGGTCCGTTCTCCCCTCCTTGTGGTAGAGGAGGGCCAGGCTGTAGTGCGCCTTGACGTACCCGGGGTCAAGGCTCACGGCGCGCAGGTAATGCTCCTTCGCGTCGGGGATCTTCCCCTGCGCCTCAAGGGCCACCCCGAGATTGAAATGAAGGTTGGCGTTGTCCGGTGCCACCTGTACCGCCTGCTGCAGGAGCGAGAGCCCCTCCGCCGCTGACTCCGGTCGTTGCAGCAGCACGATTGCCATCCTGGTGAGGGCGGTTACGTTGGCGGGATCCCCGGTGAGGGCGAGACGGTAGTACTCGATTGCGCGGTGCGGCTGTCCTATCTGCTCGTACTCGGCGGCCAGGTTGACCAGGGTGTCCGGCGAAGCGAGTCCCCTCCTGATCGCCATCTGGTAATGCAGGATCGCCTTTCCATGCTCCCCCGCCTCGCTCAAGGTCTTCGCGTAGTTGTGGAGGGGGCGCGCCTTGTTCGGGGATTTCCGCACGGCGTCCGCCCAGAGGGTGAGCTCGCTTTGCCAGAGCACGTTGCGCTGCCAGGTGGCGAACCCAAGTGCCACCACCATGAGCGAACCCACTGCGAAAAGCACCCTTGGGCGGCTCCCCAGGGCAAGGACCAGCCCGGCCGAAACGGCCAGGGCGATGCCGACGGAGGGGAGGTAGAGGCGGTGCTCGTTCATCACGTCGCGGATCGGTATCAGGCTCGACTCCACGAGGAGCGTCAGGAAGAACCAGAAGATGCCGAAGCCGACGAGGCGCCAGGCGGCGTCGCGTGTGCCGTTTTCCTTGCTCCCCCGGTAGAGCCAAACCGCAAAAGCGAGCAGGGCGACGAGCAGCAGGAAAGACGGGAAGACGTCGGCGGTGAGAAATCCGGTGGCAAGCGGGATGTCGTGGTCGATGTTCTGCCCATAGGGGACGAAGAGCTGGCGCAGGTAGGCGGCTATCACCTTGAACTGGGTCAAAAGGTACTGGGTGCGCGAGATCAGGGCCGTCTCGCGGGTCATCCTGTCCGCGACCGAGAGGAGTTCCCCTGCGGGCCTGCCGCTGGACAAAAGCGCCAGGGGGACGACGGATAGCAGCACGGAGAGCGGCAACAGGAGGCGGAGCCTGCTGCGCCAGGAGGAGGTGAAAAAGCTCACCTCGTACAGCAACACGGCAAGCGGGAGCGTGGCGGCGATCTCCTTGCAGAGCATGGCCAAAAGCGCCGAGACGAGGGAGCCGGCGAAAAGGAGCACCGCCGGCAGACGGCTCTCCTTGCTGCGCGCGACGGCATAGAGCAATAGACAGAGGAGGTAGAAAAAGGCGGCGAGCGACGTGGTGCGCTGGACAACGTAGGTGACCGCCTCCGTCTGGAAGGGATGGGCTACGAACAAAAGACTGGAGAGGAGTGCAACCCAACCAACGTTCCGGGCGAGCCGCGACGATACGAGGCGCGGCGTCCGCAGGGTCACCAGGGCGAAAAGGTAGACCGTCACGGCGGTAGCCAGGTGGACGGCAAGGTTGAAGACGTGGTACCCGGTCACGTCGAGCCCCCCCAGCCGGTAGTTGATTGCCAGAGAGAGATAGGTGATAAAGCGTCGGGGGTTGTACCTGACCCCCTCCCCATGCAGGAAGGCGGAGAGGTCGTGGATCGCCCTGTTGCCGACGATGGAAGTTATGTCGTCGTAGAGAAACGGCACACCGAAGCTGTTGCTGTAGGCCAGGGAACCGACCAGCGAGATCAGGACGACGGCGAAAAGAAAAGGGTAGCGTCTGGGCATTGTTGCCTCTCACTCTTTGTTAAAAAAAGGAAAACACTTCTTTTGGTTTAACCCCAGAAAGGTTTTCTCCGTGTCCTCCGTGGATACTCAGTGTTCTCCGTGTAACCGGTTTTGACTTTAAGGCTGAAGGCTGAAAACATTTCGACACGAAGAACACGAAGGATGCACGAAGACCACGGAGGAAAGGCTTTTTTTGGGTAAAGGCCTGAGGCTTAACGTCTTTTGGGTTTAAGCCCCAAAGTATATCTCCGTGTCCTTCGTGGATACTCGGTGTGCTTCGTGTAACGGGTTTAATGCCTCGAATTGCCTAGCGCTCTCTGCGCCCTTTGCAGGTCGGCGCGGTACTCGGGATGGCGCGGGTCCAGGCTCGCTGCGCTTTGAAAGAACATTACGGCCTTATCCGAATCTTTTTCGATCGCATGGGTGGTGCCGATCTTGTAGTAGATGCTGGCGTCGGTTGGGGTGAGTTTCAGCGCGATCTCGTACTGCTCCAGTGCCTGCTGCGCCAGCCCCGTAATCCGGTAGACGTCACCCAGGTTGACATGGGCACCGACCGACAGAGGGTCCAGTCGTATCGCCTCTTTCAGGGCCATACTGGCCTGTTCGTAGCTTCCCTCCCTCGCCAGGATGCTCCCGATGAGGTTGTGGGCGTACGCCTTCTCAGGCTCAAGGCGCGCTGCCATCACGGCATGTCGAAATGCCTCCTCCGGCCGCCTCTCCTTGTCGAGGGCCAGCGCCAGGTTGTAGTGCGGCCGGGCCTTGTTGGGAGATTTCTCCACCACGTCGGACCAAAGCGAGAGCTCGCTCCCCCAGACCTGGTTGCGCGCGAAGGTGGTGCCGGCAAGGGCTATGACCACCACCCCCAGGGCCAGCACGACTGCTTGGGGGCGGAGCCTCCTCAAGAGAAGCGAGGCGAGTGCGGCGAGCGCGATGAACGCCCCGACCGAGGGGAGGTAGACGCGGTGCTCGTAGATGACGTCCTCGATCGGGATGAAGCTCGACTCGACCGAAAGGGTGATGAAGAACCAGAGGATGCCGAAGGAGATCAGCCTTAGCACGCGATCCCCCCCGGAGCTTTGCCGCAGGAGAAACAGCGCGCACGCGAATAGAGCCAGGATGAGAAGGAGCGACAACAGGACCGGCGCGCTGGTGAGGGAGCGGTAGATCGGGAAGTCGTAGTCCAGGTTCTGGTTGACCGGGAGGAAGAGGAGGCGGATGTAGGTGGCGATCACCGGGAACTGGGTGAAGAGGTAGTCGAGGCGCGACATCTCCGTCTGGACGCGGGTGAGCGTGCCGATGTCCGAGATGAGCTGTCCGATGGGGCGCCCCGTGCCGAGGATGCTCAAGGGAACCACCAGGGCGGTGAGAGCGATGGGTACCAGGAAGAGGAGCTTCTTCACCACCGTCATCCTGAAGAAGAGAAACTCGTAGAGCACGACGACGAAGGGGAGGGTGAAGGCGATCTCCTTCGTCTTCATGGCGCACCCGGCCGCGGCCAGGGAGAGGAGGTAGAGCAGTAGAGGCTTGGCGCCGAAGCTCCTGCCGGATGTCTCCTGGGTGAGCCGGGCCTTCGCGTAGCAGACAAGAGAGAGGACGAAGAACAACGTGGTCAGCGAGGCGAGCCGCTGGATGATGTAGGTAACCGCCTGAGTCTGGACCGGGTGTGCGACGAAGAGGAGCGCTGCGGCAAGCGGGATGAAGGTGGCGGCAGGGTTCGGGTCATCCTCCGCGAAGAAAGGAGTTTGCAACGTCAGGCGGGCGAGCCCGTAGACGAGCCAGGCCGTGATGATGTGGATCGCCAGGTTGAAGACGTGGTAGCCGGTGACGTCCAGTCCCCCGAAGCGGTAGTTGAGCGCCACCGAGAGGTAGCCGATAAACCTGCGGGGGTTATAGGCGTAGCCGTCCCCCGACAGAAAGCGGTTCAGGTCCTGGATCACGCCGTTATTAATGATGGACCCATCGTCATCGAGAAAGAAGGGGACATGGAAGGAATTGGAATAAGCGAGCAAGGCGACCAGGGCGATAAGGAAGAGATGGATAGCCGGTCTGTATGAGAAGGATCTAGTGGGCATCAGCGGACCTTTCAATCGGGAAATGTCCGCGTAATTTAACACAAAAAGCCGCTAGGTGACAGCGAAACCTAAAACACTTCGACACGAAGAACACGGAGTATGCACGAAGAGCACGAAGGCAAAGCTTTTTGGGGTAAAGGCCTAAGGCTTAACGTCTTTTGAGGTAACCCCGGAAGTTTTTCTTGGTGTGCTTCGTGGATACTCGGTGTCCTTCGTGTAACGGGTTTAAAAGCTGAAAACACTTCGACACGAAGAACACGGAGTATGCACGAAGAGCACGGAGGAAAGGCTTTTTGGGGTAAAGGCCTAAGGCTTAACGCCTTGGGGGTAACCTGGAAGTTTTCTTGGTGTCCTTCGTGGATACTTGGCGTCCTTCGTGTAACGGGTTTGATTTGGTTTTCAAAAGCCGTTCATCATTCTCTTGATGCCGTTTTTGATGAGGGGGACGTTCCAGTTAATCAGGTACCCCAGTCTGATCCCGCTCAGTCTCAGATAGGTCAGCAGTTGCGCCTCGTGGACGGGGAGGATTTTTTCCACGCACTTGTGCTCAACCAGGACGCGTCCCTCGACGATCGTGTCCAGCCGGTATCCAACCTCCATGGAAAGCTCCTTGTATCTGAGAGGCAAAGCGACTTCGCAGGCCGTGACCAGCCCATGATTCTGCAACTCGTAGGCGTGACATTTCTGGTACGCCGATTCGAGCAGTCCCGGTCCTAGGTGGCTGTGCACTTCGATCGCCGCGCCAATGATAACAAAGCCGATCTCCTCCGGATTTTCCATAATCCCTCCTGTGTGATTGGGTGATATTAATATATCCAAAGTCAAAAGCAACCACTACAAAACACTTCGACACGAAGAACACGGAGTATGCACGGAGAGCACGGAGAGCACGGAGAAAGGCTTTTTTTGGGTAAAGGCCTGAGGCTTAACGTCTTTTGGGGTAACCCTCTAAGGTTTTTCTTGGTGTCCTTCGTGGATACTTGGCGTCCTTCGTGTAACGGGTTTAAAAGCTGAAAACACTTCGACACGAAGAACACGAAGGATGCACGGAGAGCATGGAGAAAGGCTTTTTTTGGGTAAAGGCCTGAGGCTTAACGTCTTTTGGGGTAACCCTCTAAGGTTTTTCTTGGTGTCCTTCGTGTAACGGGTTTAAAGGCTGAAACACTTCGACACGAAGAACACGAAGGATGCACGGAGAGCACGGAGAAAGGCTTTTTTTGGGTAAAGACCTGAGGCTTAACGTCTTTTGGGGTAACCCTCTAAGGTTTTTCTTGGTGTCCTTCGTGGATACTTGGTGTCCTTCGTGTAACTGGTTTAAAGGCTGAAACACTTCGACACGAAGAACACGAAGGATGCACGGAGAGCACGGAGAAAGGCTTTTTTTGGGTAAAGACCTGAGGCTTAACGTCTTTTGGGGTAACCCTCTAAGGTTTTCCTTGGTGTCCTTCGTGGATACTCGGTGTCCTTCGTGTAACGGGTTTAAAAGCTGAAAACACTTCGACACGAAGAACACGAAGGATGCACGGAGAGCATGGAGAAAGGCTTTTTTTGGGTAAAGGCCTGAGGCTTAACGTCTTTTGGGGTAACCCTCTAAGGTTTTTCTTCGTGTCCTTCGTGGATACTTGGCGCCCTTCGTGTAATGTGTTTAAAGGCTGAAAAACACTTCGACACGGAGATGGTTTCAAATCATCGGCTCTATGCCCTTTCTGTCGAGGATGCTCAGCAGCTTTTGTGAAGGCCCCCCAGGATGCTTCTCGCCTATCTCCCATTTTTGAATTGTGGAGAGGCTGGTGTTTAGTAAAGATGCCAGCACCGCCTGGCTAATTCGATACCGGTCACGTAAGGATTTAATCTGGTCTGCAGAATAGTCGGGTACCGGTGGAATGCACAAGGCGTCATAGCGGTCCATCGAGCGCTTGTCGATAAAGCCGAGTTTGTGGAGATCCGTGGCGGTTTCATGCACAGCATCAAGGATATCATTTTGTTTTTTCATCGATCACCTCAAGAAACGTCCCGTCATTTATGGCGAAGACGCCGCCACCGAGATCGGCGTCTATGAGGCCCTCAACCATCTCTTCGACCGCCATCCGCAGCGTAATGCAGTTTTGCAGCCCATCGGTCGAATTTTTTGGTTTTGATGATCGTAAGATATACCACCAGGTGGTATGGCTATTCAACTCCTAATTATTTAAGCCTGGAACACTTCGACACGAAGAACACGGAGGATGCACGGAGACCACGGAGAAAGGCTTTTTCGGGTAAAGGCATGTGGGGAGCTAATCGAGCACGTATTCGCCGTTTCGGCTGATGGCTTCGTACATGGCGTCGGGTGCTACATCGAGTTCGCCCGGCCAAGTCACTGCGCCCAAGTGCACTGAGACCTTGGAGAAAAACTCCTCGTCCCGCAATGCGGCAAATACCCCTGCTCTTGGAGAATTGATCAGCCCCGCCATGGAAACAATTCCCTGAGTTCCATCGTTAAAGAGAACCTGCAGCTTGAAGCCCGGCAGGTGCGAGACGGACGCAACCCTGAAATGTGCCTTGGGGACAACCGCAGGAATCATTGTAAGGGCGCAATTTTCTTCGGATGTTGCATTTTTGCACATAAGTCCCAATCCTTCATTAATTCCAACCTATGATTATTTGCCCACTCAAGTACCAGAGCCAGTGCACGATTGGGCAGGCGACCCTGCAGTATCTCAAGGGTTTGAATGTTGATCAGAGCTTCAAACTCTCCATAGAGGGCGTGGAAATGCGGGGGAGCGTGGTCGGCCCAGAACATCTGAATCACAACACCATAGAAATAGCTGATGGTCGGCACATATCCCTCCGCCAATACTGCTGTTTCACGTTACGTCAAAACCGAGCCGCCGTCAAGATGTCGAGGACGCCCCCCGTGTCCTCCGCGGATACTCGGTGTCCTCCGTGTAACGTGTTTTGACCTTAACCCCGCGCCAATGCTCCTGCCGTCGGCGCGGTCGATGATGATGTTCTCCCCCTGAACGGTCCTCCCGCCTCTCGGTTGCAATGCCTGGAAATGCTGCTATTCTGGTCAGGGTTTGGATATTCTAATGTGTATGGGGGTGACGTGTGACGAAGAATCCTTATGACGGGGCAAACGACGAAGAGGTAATCCGCGCGACGGGAGACATCCTCACCCTTTTGGTGAAGGACTCGTCCATCATGCCGAGCATCATCACGCTGCTGCCAAGCGTTGAGTCGGTGCAAACGGCCCATGACTTCCACCGCGGCCTGTTCAACGATGTCCTGGGTGGCAACCGCGAAAAAGAGGGGGACCTGCAGGAGGCCCGCAGCCAGGTCAAAAAACAACTCGCGCTGCTGCGCGGCTTGGCGGTGCTGGCCGGCAGCCAGGATCCCAGCATCCCCCAGAGGCTCGGCCTGGTGCAGCATGCGCCTCCAACCAAGCGGGCCTTGGCGCACCTGACCTCGGTGCAGAACTTCAGGATCGTCTATGACGGACGAAAAATGATAGCGAGGGCGAGTGCGGTCAAAGGCGCTAAGAGCTACGAGGTGTGGTGCTGCGAGGGCGATCCGTTGACCGAGAGCAACTGGAGGCATGTCACCAGCACCGGCCGGGTGAACCGGATCGAGCTGACCGGCCTCACCCCCGGCAAGCTCTACTATTTCAGGATCAGGACCATCTCGTCCACCGGCTCCGGGCCCTGGTCCAACTTCATCAGCATGATGGCCATCTAGCAAGCGACGCAGGAAACGGCCGCCATCGCCGGCAATGGTATCCAACCATCCGGCGGTGGCGGCCTTCGTTTTCCCCGAACCCTCCTAAAGATACCCGAAGTTCCCCCCATGTCTCAAAGAACCGCCCATCTCTTTGGATAATATGCCCATGTTATCGGACAATGTGCCCATGTTAACGGGCAATGTGCCCATGTTAACGGACAATGTGCCCATGTGTTCGGAAAACATGGGCACATGTTTCAATCAGGTGCCCATGTTATTGGGAAACATGACCATATGTCTCAATAATGTGACCACATTATCCGAAAAGGGCCAGTACCAGGGTTTTAAGGCTGAAAACACTTCGACACGGAGCACACGGAGGATGCACGGTGACCACGGAGAAAGGCTTATTCGGGGAAAGGCCTTAAGATCTTAGAGGTTCTGGTTTTCCATTCCAGAGGTTTTCCTTCGTGTCCTTAGCGGATACTTGGCGTCCTTCGCGTAACGGGTTGTAAAAACCTGAACACTTCTACGCAAAGAGCGCGAAGTACCGCAAAGGACGGAAAGGAAGTCCGTGGATACTCGGTAGTCTCCGTGTAACGGGTTGTAAAAAAATCAGGTGCCGGTAGGGTTCAAGGCCTTGAACAGCCTTAAATAATCCCGCTGTGCTTCCCATACCATGCAGGATATGAAGTTGTCGAACCTCTTGAAATCGCCGCCGTTGGTCTCCTTGATCGCCGCAATATAGTCGCCTCTGACTACGGGGGGAATAATCGTAATCGGAAATCCGTTCTGGACCAGAGACAGGTTCATCAACAGGCGAGCGGTTCTGCCGTTGCCGTCGACGAAGGGATGGATGTTTGCCAGTTGCGCATGGAGTCTTGCAGCGAAGATAACCGGATGAAGTTTTCTCAGTTGAGGCATCCGTTCGACGAATTCCTCCATAGCATGGGGGACCGCCTGCGGGGGTGGCGGCACGAAATCGGTTCCTGTGATGATAACCGGTCTGGTACGGTATTTCCCGGCATGTTCCGAATCGATCCGATAGTAAAACAGCTTATGCAAGCCCAGGATGTCGGCTTCGGTTATTTCACCTCTCTTTGCCAAACGGCAAAGCAGATCGAATGCTTCACCATGCCCTGCGGCTTCGTAATGATCCCTGAGAGGTTTACCTCCGATCGTAATGCCATCTTCGAGGACGACCTTGGTCTCGCTTTCCGTGAGGCTGTTCCCTTCCAACGCATTGCTGGAATATGTCAATCCGATGCGATAATACGCCTTGAGTTGTTGTAATTCATAGTCGTCCAGCGGGCGGTGACTCCGGATTTGGTCCTGTAATTTGTCTATATCGGGCAACCTGTTATGGTACTCCATATCCGCTCCAGTCAACCATGAAATATAGTTTTACTGTATCATCGCGCGACCCGAGCATCAAAGGCTTTTTTCCGTGTTCCCCTTGGATACTCGGTGTACTCCGTGTAACGTGTTTTAAACTTGGTTATTGTTTGGATTGGTGCTAGATTTAGGTCCATAATTGGACCTGAATGGAAGGAGCTTCATATGCAACGCATCCACGCACGAACGTCGATCAGCATCAGCGATCTTAAGAAGAACCCCAGCAGCGTGATAAACCAGTCACAGGGCGAGCCTGTGGCCATACTGAATCACAATCGTCCCACCGCCTACCTGGTGCCGGCTGCCGCTTTCGAGGCTATCATGGAGCGGTTGGATGATCTTGAGTTGGCCCACCTCGTCAAGGAACGCGAGCACGAGCCTTCGGTGAAGGTCAGCCTGGATGAGTTATAGCCTCGAGTTCAAAGAGTCAGCACTTAAAGAGTGGCGTAAACTTGATAGCACCATCAAGGAGCAGTTCAAGAAACGGCTGGCGGAACGGTTAGCTAATCCTCGTGTAGAATCCACTCGACTTTCAGGGATGCCAGACTGTTACAAGATCAAGCTGAGGACGGTTGGTTACCGACTGGTGTACCAGGTTGTGGATGAGTGTTTCATCGTGCTGGTCATAGCAGTAGGGAAGCGGGAGCACGATTTGGTATACCGGCAGGCCCGAGAGCGGTTATAGCCTGGAACACCTGGAACATTTCGATACGGAGAACACGGAGGATGCACGGGGACCACGGAGATAGGCTTTACAGGGTAAAGGCTTGAAGATCTGAATGGTTGAGGTGTTCCCCTCCAAAGGTTTTCCCCGTGTCCCCCGTGGATACTCGGTGTCCTCCGTGTAACCGGTTTGAAGGTTCTAGTCTCGACGTACTCCCGCCCCTTGTCACGCTACTCCCTCCTAGGCTCCGTCTATGATCGCCAGGATCTCTGCTGTCTTTTGCTCCATCAACGTCTGATCCCCCCTCGATTCCACGTTCAAACGCAATACGGGCTCGGTGTTGGATGACCTCAGGTTGAAGCGCCATTGCCCGCAATCAAGGCTGATGCCGTCGGTGTGGTCAATGTCTCTGGCTTCTGCCCGGTAACGGTCTGCCACAAGTCTGACCGTGTGGCTGGCGTCCTTTACGGTGCGGTTTATTTCTCCGCTGGCGGGATACAGCTGCATCCGCTCGTCAAGAAGTTCCGATAACGCTTTCCCGCTTGCGCACATCAACTCCAGCACCAATAGCCAAGGGATCATTCCGCTGTCGCAATAGGAGAAGGCGCTGAAGTAATGGTGGGCGCTCATCTCGCCTCCATACACGGCGTCCTCCGCTCTCATGCGCTCCTTGATGAAGGCATGCCCGGTCTTGCTCATCACGGCGGTGCCTCCATGCATCTGCACCAGGTCAACGGTGTTCCAGGTGAGCCTCGGGTCGTGGATTATCTTCGCTCCGGGGTGCTTCTTCAGGAAGGCTGCCGCCAGGAGACCGACTATGTAGTATCCCTCTATGAAGCGACCTTGTCCGTCGAAGAGGAAGCATCTGTCGAAATCCCCGTCCCACGCGATTCCAACGTCTGCATTGTGCTCTTTGATCGCCGTCATTGTCGCGGACCTGTTCTCGGGCAATAGGGGGTTCGGGATCCCGTTGGGAAATGTCCCGTCCGGCGTGTGGTGCACCTTGATGAAGGTGAACGGGAGGTGTGCTTCAATGAGGTCCAGCACGGGGCCGGCACAACCGTTGCCGGCATTGACGACGACCCTGAGGGGGCGCAGGGCGGCTCTGTCTATGTATCCCAGCAGGTGCTCGATATATTCGCGCCGCACATCCAGTCTCGTAACGCTTGCCGTGGGGGTGGGTGCCGGGAAAACGTTCTCCTCGACCATTCGCTTGATGTCATGCAACCCGGTGTCGCCGCTGATCGGCTTGGAGTTCTCACGGACCAGTTTCATTCCGTTATAATTCATCGGGTTATGACTTGCCGTCACCATGATGCCGCCATCCATGTTCTTGAAGAAGGTGGCAAAGTAAACCTCTTCCGTCCCGCAAAGACCGATGTCGAAGACCTCGACTCCGCTGTCGGTCAACCCTTTCGTTAAGGCACGACAGAGGGAGTCGCTGGAGAGCCTGATGTCGCGGCCGACGACGACATTTCGTGGTTTTATGCATGCCGCGTAGGCCCTGCCGATGCGGTATGCCACGTCTTCGTTTAGCTCTTCCGGAACCCTGCCGCGGATGTCGTACGCCTTGAAACATTCCATCGATTCAATCTCCCTCTATTTTGGATGGATGAAAACTATCGAAGCAGTTTTAGGTAAGCCGATTCCATGATGTTCGCCGCGCTCTCCCAGGTATATCCCTCCACGACAAGGCGTCGTGCGTTTAGCGCCAGCTGACTTCCCTTTTCGGGGTCTCTCAAGATTCCCGTGATCGCTGCAGCGAACTCCTCGGGCGTGTCGGCAACGATCAGCTCGTGCCCGCTCGTCGCCGCAATCCCTTCGCACCCCTTGGATGTCGCAACCACAGGGAGTCCGGCAGCCATCGCCTCCAGCACCTTTATCCGCGTCCCGGCCCCCTGCCTCAGTGACACAGCCAGGAGATCCGCCTCGTAAAACCACGGCAGCACTTCCGGCACGCTCTCGTGAATTTCCACGCCAGGCGAAGCGGTAAGCTCTCCTAGTTTCGCGATATCTCTTCCCACCAAAAGCACGCGGGCTTCGGGTTCCTCCCGGCGGATCAGTGGGAAAACTTCACGCAGGAAATAGGTTGCGGCATCGAGGTTCGGGGCGTAGTCCATTCCGCCCAGAAAAAGGATCTTCTTCCCGCTTTTGCTCCTTGGGGCGAATGGGAAACGCTCCAGGTCCACGCCATTTGCAGCGGTGATCACCCTGGCACCGTTGCCTATGCAGACGGCTATCTCCTCCCGCTCCTTGTCCGATACCGTAAAGCAGAGTGCGCAATTGCGCCAGGCGAGTTCCTCGAGCGCCTGCAGCCTCCTCGTTTCAACCAGGTACAGGAACCTCCGGAAGGGACTGCTGGCAGAGCTGCCTATCTGCTGCACGTTCTTGTATTCGATGTTGTGAGCATCGAGCGCCACCGGAGTGTCAGGGAAGAGGTCCGCGTACTGCCAGAGCAGGCTGAACTCGATCTGCACCAAATCTATCTTCTTCGCGGATACGAGTTGCGAGAGCCGGGCTGCAAAGGTTGACGAAGAGAACCTGATGCAGTTGAAGGCGGCTTTGCCGACCAGAAAACGCAGGAAATCGAGTGCGAAGCTGCCGTCGCGGGTGAAGGTGACTATCTCTTCGCACAGGTCAGAAAGGGGGCCAAAGTCAGAGGTTTGGGTGTCCGAGAGACATGCCAGGGTGATGCTGTGATTGCGGGAGAGGTGCTTTACCAGATTGAAGACGCGGATTTTCCCTCCCTGGTCTAGGGGGTAGGGGAGGAAAGGGGAGATGACGAGGATGTTCATCGGTCCTCCACTGCTTCCCGGAGCACCTGCAGGGTCTCCCGGGCGCAGCGTTCCCAAGTAAAGAGTCTCGCCCTGGCAATTCCCCTTTCCCTGCAGCAACTCCTCAGATCCTGGTCGGAAAGGAGCCGCAGCATTCCCGCAGCCATTTCCTCGATGGATGCAGGGTCCACCAGGAGAGCGGCATCGCCCGCCACCTCGGGAAGGGAAGAGGTCTTCGATGTCATCACGGGTACGCCCGATGCCATGGCCTCCAGTACCGGGAGGCCGAAGCCCTCGTAGATGCTCGGAAAGACGAAGATGTCGCAGAGGTTGTACATCAAAGGGAGATCGGCGTCAGGAAGATAACCTGTGAAATGAACACGGCTGGAGATACCCAGTGAGTCGATATGCTCCTTGAGCCCTACATTTTTCCAGCCGACCCCTCCGGCCAAAACGATGTCGTGATGAAAATTCTCGTCCTGACAAAGACGTGCATAGGCCTGGAGGAGCCCCATCAGGTTTTTTCGCGGCTGGATGGTGCCGACGCACAGGATGAACCTCTCCGGCAATCGGTAGCGCCGGCGCACGCTTTCCAGCGAGGAGCGATCCGTTATGGGATGAAAGACAGGATCCACACCAAGGTAGACAACCCTGACTTTCTCGGCGGGCACCTGGAGAAATTTGATTATGTCGTCTCGGGTAGCGTCGGAGTCCGCGATGATGCGTTGTGCCTTATGGGCCACGGCAGGCAGTTCGCTGCGAAGGTAGTTCAGCGTCTTTTCTTCGGTCGCCTCCGGAAAATATTCATGAGCCATGTCATGGATGGTTATGACGGTTTTAAACGAGGGGCCAAAAAGGCCCCTGTAGTTGGTGCCGAAAAAGACGTCAGCCTCTTCCACCTTGGTGGTTGCGCCTCGCAATTTGCTCCGCAGCAGAAGAAAAAGGCGCGCAAGCGTCACAAAGGGAAAGGAGACCTTGGAGATGTCGAGAAATCTGTCGGCGCTTTCCTGTCCATCCAGGCGCGACATGTTGTAAAAACCCGTGCGGCATACGGCGTCGCAGAGGTAGAAGTCGTCTTCAGGCGCGATCCTCGGGAACTGGCTGATCAGATTGTAGGTGTAGTGGCCTATCCCGGTTTTTTGGATCATGGCGGGAAAGGCGTCAATTGTTATTTTCAAATGATCACGCTCCTTCTCTAGACACTGGCAGGAACGAAGTCCCGAAAAACATCAAATCGCCGGTGACAGTTATCGTCCTGAATACAAGAGCCGCAAGTAGCCCCTGCGATTCTCCTATTATTCCAGTCAATGATCCTACAATCAGGGCCTCTCTGATACCTAATCCGGCAGGCGACCCTGGAGTTATAAACCCTGCTATCCATGTAGCAGAAAATATTGCAGCAATAGCAAAAAACGACGGAGTGTTTTCACCTGCTATTTGATACACTACCCACAATAGAAGCGCACTAGCTACCAGGAAGAACAAAACGTATAGCAAATAAACCGGTAGTAGGATTTTCAATAGTGTAGGCAAGGAATGGTTAGGCAGATTGAATTTCCGCAGACCGCTGATGTGTCTTGTGGCTGCGTTAATCACAAAAGGAAGCGCAACAGAGACGAGGGCGAGCAGCAAAAGCCATATTGAAGAGTTAGTGTTTTGAACTCCTATACACGCGACTGAAACACAGCTTGCTGCAGTAATAATGCAAATAGCCTCATATAGGTTTGCCCCTGTAATGGAAGCTTGACTGAGGCAAAGGCGATTGGCAAAGACGTGTCTGCCTGCGAGGTGGAATATGTTGCCCGGAATATATTTCGCAATTTGGGTGCGGGAATACATCGACAGGCAAACATAGCCACTCACCTGTGGTTGCCCGAAAAGTTTCAACAAGTTGAACCAAGCGAAGGACAGACAGAAGGACGACAGCGCATAGACTCCTCCACCGGCTAACACGATCCAGCAGATATTGTTGGGTGGATGCCAAGCGGCTATGATAGGCCAGTTTTTTAGGAGCTTTTCCCCCACCAGAATCACCGCGCTCATAACGACTAGAGTCCCGATGATGCTAATGAGCCTGCTACTTAGATTTGAATGCTTAGTTTGCATTTTCATGAACTCGACAGCGGAAAGTAGTCCAATTTGTTGCGGTGTCTGCGTATTGTCCCAGCGTATTCACGTAAGCTGCTCCTCCTTCATCCCCCTCCCAAAAAAGGATTGGCCTGGTACTACCAGCGAATACTGCTCTACAGGTTTGGCCAGAAACAGGATTTCATAGGGGGGTTAAGAGAAATAGTTGGTTCATCCCAAACAAGAATCGTTCGTATCTCGTGATAGTGAAATCTGCTTCGTCACATATGCTCTTCATGCTGGAACAGTCCAACAACGCTTCATGTTCTTCATGTGCAGCTGAACTAAATAGGCCGATTTTAGATCCTACGCAGTGAATGGAATCGGAAATTGGATGGGGGGTAGTAAGTATCACCGTGCCTGCCGGAGATAATGCTTCCCGGAAAGTCCGTAACAACTGCGTAGGGTCTTTTAAATGCTCTATAACCGCCATTGCAACTATGGAGTCGAATTTACTTGACTCAGGGATTTGGTCACTGAAAAAATAAGCAGGATGCCTTTCTTTTGCAACTTCCAAGGAGGCTTTATCTATATCAACCCCGACGTATCCGTCAGCGTCGCAATACCCGGCCAAGGATCCAATGCCGCAGCCGAAATCAAGTATCCTGCCTCTGAGATGAGGCCGTACTTTGTTTAGCCGTTTTTCCCTGAGCCATGGTGAAAGAAGCCCGTTAGCCTGATCACTCATTTAAAGTTCCCTATTTTTTCTTCTATCTTCTGTACACGCCAATCCAGCTTTTCTAACAATCTCCTGTTGACTGAAATCAAATCTGCGATAAGTCCGGCGATTGTGAGAAAGAAGCCGGTCCCTAAGAGCAGAGATCCTAGCATAAGTGATTGTACGTGACCACTGCCTCCACCAATGAAATAGTAATAAATAAAACGGAGACCAATAATAAACCCTGTAGAAAATAAGATAGCCCCTGGTATGGCGAAGCACCGTAGGGGCTTATAGGTCATAAAGATTCGTAAGATGGTGAAAATCGAACGCCGGACGTAACTCGTGATGCTCTTTACCAGGCGGGAAGGCCTGAGGTCACCATTAGTTCGTATCGGTACAGATGCGATCACCATACCCTTCAGCCCCGCCTGAATTATTGTTTCGAGGGTGTAGGTGTATTGATTGAATACGTGAAGCTGCATTGCAGCGTTGCGGCTTATGGCGCGAAAGCCACTCGGCGCGTCAAGAATGTCAGTATTGCTAGTTATCCGGACGATCCAGCTTCCGAATTTTTGAAGCAGTTTTTTTACGTTAGAGAAATGTTCTATATTATCGATAGGGCGAGCGCCAATGACAATTTCGGCAGTGCCGTTCAGAATAGGCGAGACCAGCAGAGGGATGTCTGCTGCACAGTACTGGTTGTCTGCATCGGTATTTACTATGATGTCGGCCCCTGCTGCGATACAAGCCTGAATGCCTGAGGTAAAGGCATTTGCCAAGCCCTTGTTACGCGGAATCCGAACTACATGATCAACTCCATGTTTAAGTGCGACCTCAACGGTTGCGTCTGTACAGCCATCGTCGATGACGAGCCATTCTATGATGTCGATGCCGGAGATCTGCCGCGGAAGTTCGGCAAGCGTAGTCGCGAGGGTTCCTTCCTCGTTGTAACAAGGAATCTGAATGATGAGCTTTTTCATTATTTTCCTAACCAGTTGTCTGATGTTTGCAGCATAGCCGGGCGGGCATCAATTGTTATTTTCAAAGGACATATTCCCAGCTCTTGCTGCCTAATTGTCTATACCGGGACGGAAGATATGGTGCTGTTCTGCCCGTCTTCGAACATCATCTTTACGACCTGCGGCATCATGTAGTTCGCCTTCCAGCCCAACTGGTCAAAGGCCTTCGCGGGATTCGCCCGGTTTATAGTTATTTCCGAAGGCCTGAGCAGCGATGAATCCGTGACGACATGCTGCTGCCAGTTGAGACCCGCACAGTCGAAGGCCGTGGCGATGAAATCCTCCAGGCTATACGTCTCGCCTGTAGCGATGACGAAATCATCGGGCTTCTCCTGCTGAAGTATCCGCCACATCGCATCGACGTATTCCGGAGCCCATCCCCAATCCCTTGAGATGGATATGTTGCCCAAGTGCAGCTTCTCCTTGCTTCCGGCAGCGATCCTGCGCACGGCGCTCACAATTTTCTTCGTGACAAAGCGCTCGGGGCGCAGAGACGATTCATGGTTGAAAAGAATGCCGGAGCAGGCATAAAGACCATATGCCTCCCGGTAGTTTGCGACCTCCCAAAAGGCCGTTGCTTTGGCCACGGCATACGGGCTGCGTGGGCGGAAGGGGGTGTATTCGTCGGCGGGCTCACCTCCGATGTCTCCGTAGCACTCCCCGGAACCCGCGTTGTAGAACCTGATCGGCAATTCCAGGAATCGCATTGCCTCAAGCAAATTGAGAGTACCTACGCTGATGCTTTCCAGAGTCTCAACTGGTTGCTGGAAGGAAAGCCCTACCGAGCTTTGGCCGGCAAGGTTGTACAGTTCGTCAGGCTTTACCTTCGCCAATGTCTGAAGCACAGACCGGAAATCGTTTAATGCCATAGACTCCGTCTTGACTTGATCGCGAATTCCCAGGCGCTCCAAGCTGCTGAAGGATGACATCTGGGCATCACGGGCCGTCCCGTATACTTCATATCCCTTGCTCAAAAGAAGCTGCGCCAGATAAGCGCCATCCTGTCCAGAAACACCGGACACCAATGCCCTTTTCTTCTTCATTGTTCCCTCCAGTTGAATAACATTGTAAATGCATTTGGACTGAGAAACTGTGAATGTCGGGACTACGCAACAGCTTAGAGACTTACACGCTTTTCCTGCTCGGCAAGTACCAGATCGGCATCGGTCATCATGTGCACCAGGCCATCGAAATCAATCCTGGGTGACCAATTGAGGGTTTTCTTCGCCTTGGTCGGGTCGCCTAGCAGAAGATCTACCTCGGCGGGACGGAAGTATCTGGGATCGATTTCAACCACGACATTGCCCGTCTTCGCATCTATGCCTTTTTCGTGGACACCTTCCCCCTGCCATTTAAGAGGCATGTCCAACCGGGCGAAAACCTTCTCCGCAAACTCGCGCACAGATCGCGTCTCACCCGTAGCCACGACATAATCCTCCGGCTCTTGTTGCTGCAGCATCAGCCACATCGCCTCGACATAATCGCCGGCGAAGCCCCAGTCGCGTTTCGCATCAAGATTGCCCAGGTAGAGAGTCCTTTGCAGGCCCAGCTTGATCCGACCTGCGGCCCTGGTGATCTTGCGGGTCACGAAGGTCTCGCCACGGCGGGGAGATTCGTGGTTGAAGAGGATGCCGTTGCAGGCAAACATGTCGTAGCTTTCCCGGTAGTTGACCGTGATGTAATAGGCATAGGCCTTGGCGCAGGCATACGGGGAGCGGGGGTAGAAAGGGGTGGTCTCCTTCTGAGGGGTTTCCACCACCTTGCCGTAGAGTTCCGATGAGGATGCCTGATAAAATTTTGTCTGGAGCCCTGTCTCCCTGATCGCCTCAAGGATGCGAACGGCGCCGAGTGCGTCAACTTCGCCGGAGTACTCGGGGATGTCGAAAGAAACCTGGACATGGCTCTGAGCACCGAGATTGTAGATTTCGTCGGGGCGGACATCGCGCAGCACCTTGTTGAGGGAACTGGCGTCGTTAAGGTCGCCGTAGTGGAGAAAGAGGCGCACCCCTTTTTCGTGGGGGTCCATGTAAAGATGGTTGATCCGCCCCGTATTGAAGGACGAAGAGCGGCGGATGATGCCGTGAACCTCGTATCCTTTGCTGAGCAGAAGTTCCGCCAGATACGAGCCGTCCTGGCCGGTGATGCCGGTGATAAGTGCTTTTTTCATTTATTCAACCTCCAGGTCGTCGATTCCGGGGTAAATTACTCTTATAGTCGAATGATCAAAAATAATTAAATTGTAGATGTTGCTTCTTAGTTAGTGTCCGTCCGGAAACGGCATTCTTCTGAACTTCATAGCGACGAAACAGTCCGACAGCGGCCCGAATCGTTAAGATATTGCTAATGCGCTGACAGCACAGCCGTTCTTTCTCAATTTTTAGGCGCACCACTCCCGCGAAGGTGACCTGATCCAGATATTTTTGGGTTCAGGCTGCGGCTTTGGCTGCTTCCAGCCTGATCCTGGCGATCACCTGCAGGTTGTAGGCGAAGATCGAACTCCAAAGATAACGCTTGAACCCTTCCCAGCTCTTCCAGTTACAACGGTCCATGCCGAAGGCGCGCTTCAGCGTCGAGATGTTTGCTTCGATGCCGGCCCGGAAGTTCTTGAGCCTCTTGTAGACCCAGGAACTCTTTACCATATCAACGACCGCGAGCCCGCGCTTCTTTGCGAAAGCGACGTCTTTGATCTTAAGCTCCTTGGCATCGGACAGGTTCTTCTTGGAGGCGAAGCCGCCATCCGCGCTGATCTGGCGAGGCATTCGGCCGAAGATCCCTTCATGGCGCTTGAGCATCGGGATGTACTGCTCGGAATCGGCAGGGTTGCCCCGCTCAACCAGACAATCGAGTATCAAGTTGGATTTTCCGCTGGTTAGGAAGACCTTGTGGCCGTACACGACCTCCCTGCGGCCCTTTACGATGATGTCGGTGTGGTCTTCAAAGTAGGAGATGACCTTTTCCGACGCAGGAACCTTTTCGGCGCGGAAGACGCGCCGCTCGGTTTGGCTGATGACTTTCTCCAACAGTTCGACAGCCCTTTTCAGCTGGGCGCGAATTCGCATGGCGGTCATCATCCCTCCGAGGTCAACGGCCTGGTACCTTTCCAGGGCAGGGATCGCCTCCTTGGCGTAGCCGACAACCTTGCCGGCATATTGAACCATATCCCGGTAGGCCGCGACCCGATCCGCCTCCTTCTTGGCATTGACAACTGCGAGCAGACGTTTCTTTGCCACTCGTAGGTGATCGCTGTAGCGATAGTCGGGGCGAGGATCAAGGGTGTGCCCTTCCTCAAGGTAGCGGGTGATGATTCGGATGCCGTCCCACAGAAGAGATGCGTCAGTGGGGTCGTGCACGTCGGTCTCAACGGCGGTGGAATCGATGCGCACCTTACGCCCATTCTCTATGCCGAACTTTTGCGCGTACCGCATCAGGCAGATGTGAATCGCTTCCCAACTCTCTTCGGAAATTGGTTTGATGTTCTCCTGAAGACTCGATGACGACGGATACTGCCCCATCTCCAGACGGGCGAAGGCTCTGAAGGAGTTGGAATCCTCAAGATGAAACGCAAGCTCCTCGTACGAAAGGCAGCGAAACTGCTTGAGCACGCAGGATCGAAGCACCTGCTCGGCCGTCATTCCCTCACGCCCGGTTTCATGCCGACGGTTACGGATAAGGTCGCTATATACCAGGTCGAGCATCTGTGGTGTGTCGTCGAGTACCTTGGAGATCTCCTTGAGTTCCTGCCCGATATCGTGACGAGCTGTGACGGAAAACAGGCTCATCTGCCGGGTCTGTTTTTGCCTCATCTGTGCCGCTCCTGTAGTCATTGAATTGAACAAATTCAGCAGGTTGCGGAGCGAATTATAGCACAGCGGCAAATAAAACTTAAGCGCTTTTTGCACCATTTGACAACAAATTCAGCAAGTTATGTTTCCGGATGGAAACTAGTTATAGCAAGTGCATATAACTATCAAAAAGGCTTCATTTTTTCTGGTGCTAATGCTATGTTATATGGACTCAAATTTTTAGTAGTTGAATTGAGATGAGACCAATGCCTAAGTCTCTATCATCTGACGATATTTTTAGATCACTTGGTGACACAGGATCTTTTATCGTAAAAACAACCACGTTAATCCCGGTGGGGTCAGGAGTAAATGGCAATATTAACTCTTGTGGGGACGTTAATTCGAACTTTCGACTTACATTGTTAATGGAAATGCTCACATCTTGTTTAGGTTTACCTGTTGCCTTAAATGGAGAAAGCGATAGTTTAAGAGCAAATCTAACTGGTTTATTGTTTGAGCGCAATCTGAAACGTAATTCAGCCTTCTCTGCATTGCTCCAAACTCCCCACGGTTCCAAAGCTGACCAGCCAGTTGTTAAATAAAGCTGAGCAGCAGTATTGTTGCCAAAACCGACTTTCTTCCCCACTTCCAAGTGTTCCTTAGCGTAATATTGATCTGTAACCTCACGAAGCATGGCCTCAGCTTTCCCCGGGTCACCTCCCCAGGCGTACTCTTTAGCCAAACGCACAAGCGTGTAATGCTCTCGTTCATAAATTTGGACGTAGCCGGAACGTTGCAATCTTGCAAGGATCGGCTTCAGCTCAGCTTTGTATATGTCAGGTGCCGGCCAATAATGTGCAGAGGTCAAAAAATCAATGTGCGGAAGAACAACAGAATCGGCTTCTCTTCTGGCAAGTAACAGTAATACTCGACCAACAAATCTTTCATCGATCTCGCCCATAGTGAATTGCTTCATTGTCGGGGGCCAATGTCTTGAAGCTTCGACTAGATTTTTATCTCCTCCAATATTATATGTATGAATTTTGAGGCGAGAGGCTAGATAATTAGCAAAAAAATCATTTCTGAAAGGAAGAAAAGCAATCATCTCACCTTCGTGCACAAAACCTTTCATGTCCTTCACAAGTGAATGCTCTATATCAAAAAAATCATCACGAAAACCTACATCGTCGTATAATTTGAACCCAATATTAGGAAGGTTTGAAATTATGAGAAAAATTACAGTGGGAATAATGAAGCATTTTGAGCGCGTTGTTTTGACCTGTGATAGAAGCAACACCACCAGTAACCAAAGACCTAAGAATCCCATGGCCGCCCAGCGGTAAGAAGCTCGCATATTTATAAATCCCGGCAAATGTGCAGAGAGCAAAGCACTACCAGTAGGTGCAATGGCAAGTTTTGCTGACATGGCGGGTGACAGGTCTCCGGTTGCTATGAGTTGTGCAGGCCGGACTGAATCAATTTTAAATGACGGTCCCAGCGCCATGTAAAATCCAAATAAGGCAATGATCAAAAAACCAGAGGCAATTTTTGCTTCTCTGTGCGTTTTCCACCAAGCGATAAAACCTACAAGCAAAATTGGAAGCGCAAAGGTAGTCATCCAAACAGATTCATCACCAAATTGTTCTTGGACTGTGCGAACCTGACTAAATCCAAGAAGGTCCCAAATCCAATGGACGCCTTTACTTGGGGCAACTAAAAACAACAAGTCAGCACCCCAGCCCCTGAAAAAATCAATTGGTGATGTTTCGAAATTAGATTTACCCAAAAAAGTAACATACATAATGTATGCAAAAAAGAAGCTGAATAAATGAACGGGTAGTGCAAAGCTCAACAATGATTTGCGCTGTTCAGGAAATCTTAGGAACACAGAAGCAGCAAATAGACTTGAGGCTGTAGCAAACATCATAAAGCTATATCCATCCATGAACACTGCGAGCAATGCGGCTAATATATTAGATATTGCTATTTGATATTTAATCTTTTTACTATTGTTGGTGCATCTGAGTAATGCCAGTGAAGTCCAAAAGTAAAATGGTAATAATCCAATGCCATAGGAGATGTATGAGTAGCCCGCATGCCACCAAAATATCGGCATGCTCATCCACAAAATGGTTACTAGTGTAGTCCGAGGTGTATCTAGCTTGAACATGCGAGCAATTTTCCACGCACCGAAAAAAGCTAATGTAATAAATAATGTTGTAATAACTGTATATGCATCCGCAGGGTGCAATCCGAGTCGTATCAAAATGCTAGTGGGATAAGCGCCCGAAAGCCCAAAACTTATGGCTGCAGGTTCAGGGTTGCCAAAGTTTTTTGCATAAATTGAGAAAGTCGAATCGTTTGCAAAAGATTGTGAAAAACCAGTTGCCCAGATAGCTTGACCAAGTGTCGGAATCGATAAAAAAGGAATAGAACCATGAATAACTAAAACAACAGCCAACGACAATATAACAGTAGCTGCTGTTGTTAGCTGCCGTCTGGTTGGGGTATTGGGCATAATTATGTAATAGTCCCTTTTTGTCGGATTTTCAGGTTATCCGATGACGTTTCCAAGTATTTGATCAAGCATGTCCACGAATACTCAACACAGACACTAAATTGGATGATTAGCTAGCTGGGCTTGGTTAACCCAAGTATTACTTTTTTTAACTGTTCCGCACTTTCTTTCCATGTTAAAAATGACATGCCTTCAGACTTAGGGTGACAATCTGCTTTATATAGTTCCAGCCACGCCTTTAAGTGACTTGCATAACTTTCGGATTCCACCCCCTGCCAATAATATGCATATTGTTTCGCGACCTCACGGAAGACTGGAATGTCCCGAGCAATGATTGGTAGTTTGTGCTGTGCCGCCTCAATTAAAGGCAGTCCAAAGCCTTCTCCTTCGCTGGCAGCGATTAGGCAGGTGCTGGCGGCATAGACCTTCTCCAAGTACTCATCGCTAATTCCTTCCAGCCAAAAAAGCCGATTCCCTAACTCAGGATGACTGCGCAATCTGGTAACCGTCTCAGGGATAGTGCGTCTTTTTTCGTTAGACAAGCCCTTCCACCCTTCATTGCCAACTATCACGAGGTTTATCTTATAACCTTCTGCCCATAGCTGCGAAAACACATCTAGTGTCTGTAGGTAACCCTTGCGTGGTTCAACGGTCCCGACCATCAGGAAACTGGGGGAGCTTGCTAGTTGCGACAGCACTCGGTCTGCCTCTTTGGGAATGCCTCTGGTAGGAGCAGAATTAGACACATCGGCACCAAGATGAAACCAATTAATATGTGTCGAGGTGGGGGCAGGGTTCAAAGTAGCAAGCCACTCTTTGTATTCAGAGGCTACGGCTTGGGAAATGCAGATGACCCCGTCGAAATTTGATGTTGCTCGAAGCCAGGTAGAATGAGTACCATCTGTATTGGGAGGGAAAAATTGTGGCAACAGTACCGGTAATAAGTCATAAACGATGAAATATACAGCTACTCCTGCGTCCCTAAAACGTTCGAATAATCCAGACCTTGCAGCTTCGACTAAGGCATTGCCTGATAAATCTACTCCTAAAAGAAGATCTCCGAATTCGGTCTCCACTATCTCATCATCAAAAGCGGCCGCGGCACAATCTAGAAGGTCTAATGTATATCGACGGGCATAGCGGTAATGCCAAAAGCCACCCTCATCTGATAAATATACCGGTTCGATACGGTAGCCCTGTGGTGGCGCATCCAGTAGTGCCATTGTGAGTGCTCTTGCTACTCGTTCGATACCTGTCTTAAGGTCATACCGACAGGTGGCCGACACATCGATTAAAAGTTGTCGTGCAGGTTGCTTTGTCGGGAATGATTTGGCGATTGACTGCGCTAGTTCCTTTAGTTCTGCCTCTATCGGGTTGTGGCAATCCAACGCAGCGATCGCGTTTATAAGGGTATGGACATTTCTGCTTTGTTTTAAATGAAATCGTTCGATGGCCTCTGCGTATTGCGCTGCACAAGCTTCTGGAGAATGCTTGGTAAAAACAATCTCACGTGCTCGTTTTCCGTAAGTCTTGCGACGTGCGCTGTCTCTTCGAAGAGTTTCAAGAGCATCTACAAGGTGATGATCCTCAAACTCGTCGGGCAGCATCCAGACAGCATCAGTTGGTAGGTCGGCCATGCTGCCGTGTCTATTGACAATGGTAGCTACTGAATAATTCATGCAATCTAGAACAGCGGCAGACGATTCTCCGCGAGAAAGCGTGCGCAACTGAACGGCAAGATCAGCAGCTGTTAGGTAATCGCGAAAAGTAGTTGCATCAGCCCATCCCGTTATTCGTACTCGGTCACCAATGCCACATTCGCGGATAGTTTTAAGTAATTGCTGGCCATACTCGCCGTTTGGGTTTTCACCTACAAAAACCAGTATGCATTGCGGCTGTAAATAGAGATTAGAGGCAATCCAGGCAGTTAGGAGTCTATGGTTGAGTTTTGTTCGGCCCAACATTCCAAAGCTGCAAACAAGAAAAGCATCTTCCGCCAGTTTCAGCTTTTTGCGAATTGACTCCCGATTAGGTTGCTGCGCAGGAACTCGTAATAGCGGAATAATTGCCCAATCGTCACCTGCATGTTCGCCGTACCACTGATCTCTAAGACGATTGGACGTTTCTGAGTGAACAATTATTCCTTGAGCACCTTCTAGAACATGAAAGTTACAAGGATAGGTACCAACGACTTCAGACAAGTTTTTAGATTGGAATCTTTGCCTAACTGCATGATAACCATGTGAATGATAGAGCGCATCTGCCCAACTGTTAGGTGCCAACGCCTTCATATCTCTATAAGCAACTAGATCAGATAAGAAAAAGTCATGCAGTGTTACAACTCCGGGTGCGAGTTGTAAAAGGCTAAACATATGTTTATGAAATTCTGAATTGCCAAAATGATATAATACTCTATCAAAATGATGAGTATGTGTCCGAAACCATTCTACAGAGTGCATAGTGCAGTTTTCGGTTATCCATGAGTTGGAGACACATTCTTGGTCGATAACCACTTCTATGTCATAGTAACGTGCTAGCTCTGGAAGTAAATCTGCACTGTAATCGCTAATACCGCTTCGCTCAGGAGGCAAGGGAGATATATAAGCAAGTTTAGGTCGCCGAATCAGAAGCGTTTGAGTAGAAGGTTGTTGAGGAACGGTCGACTGCTCTCTAATAAGATTGAAAGATTGAAGTAAAGTCTTTGCTGCCGCGTCAATCATTTCTGGAGGGGAGTCTGGCCCTACTGTTATTTGACTCATATCCAAGCCTAAGCTAGCTGTAGATTCTTCAGCACTATAGCTAGATAAGATGCCACAAAAGTTTGCACGTTGTAGTTCTTCAACTTTCCTGTTGACGTAGTTTTGCAAGGTGGGGCTTGCCAGTCGCTCTTCTATTGGTGGTATGTTGACTAATGTTACAACTGTAACGAGATCAGGCACAACTTTGCCTATGCTCGTTACAGCATTGTAAGAGAACCCCTCAAACATACTACACGTGTAGACTAGCTCGGGGCTCAAGCTAGCAATAAAGGATTCACGAATAATTTCAGCCGTCTGTCGGCGCCATTCATTGCCCGGCTCACATTCACATACTGGACCAGGCGAATACCAGATACGGATATCATCTTTTGGCAGCAGCCCATGGAAGGCTGCATAGATTGACTTAATGGTGGTTGACAATAGTCCATTTAAAACCAGGATGATTTGGTGTTCACCCCTATTCCGAACGATTCCTTGAACCAAGGCTATGGAAAGTGGCGCATTGCCAGAATTGCTGCTTTCGATTTGGGCACGTTGCATGTCGATGACAATCCGCACTAGCGAGCCCTCCTATTGTTCTCCACAGCTTCCTTGAGCAACTCATATATACGGCGAGCGCGGGGGGGAAGATCGTTTTGAACGGCAACCTGACGTTTGTGTTGAGGCTGTAAAGGTTCCATAGGGTGCACAGGTGCTACAGCCTGCATTAACTTCGCCCATGGCCCTGGACAGCGGCGTTCGCAGTACTGTGCTATCCACATAGTGCCAGGAATCAATTTGGTGAATTCGATAATGTTTCGCAATGCCCTGTTGCCAGTGGTATTGGCGGCAGGTTTTGACGTGCCGAGATCCATTACTAAAGAGGCAACTGTTCGCAGCGGGGCCGTAATTCGCCAAGACAAACTTTCTAGTATAGCTTGAGCCTGTTTTTCAGCTGATAGTTCTCGGGCCTCTGCTTGTTGCACTCGGGCCTCTGCTTGTTGCACTCGGGCCTCTGCTTGTTGCACTCGGGCCTCTGCTTGTTGCACTCGGGCCTCTGCTTGTTGCACTTGAGCCTCTGCCTGCTGCGCTCGATCTTCTGCCTCGAGCGCCCAGGCTTCGGCCCGTTGCACTCGGTCTTCTGCCTGCTGTCCTTTAACTTCAGCCTGATAATGTGCTGCAATTTTGAATTCATCAAACACGTTTGGTGGATACTTCAGTTTCAGTCCAAGATTCCTAACCTCATTGGCAACGTAAAAACGATTTAACCCATCCCCATACACAAATCGATAATGCGCCGTCAGTAGATAATCCTCCCACTGCTCGTGTACCTCTTCTGTCGAGTTCGGTCGCGTTGCCTCGACGACTACAATCCAAGGTCTGAATTCGGTAAAATCCATTCCCTGAAGAACTCGATCTTCAAACCCCTCTACATCGATTTTTAAAAAATGTATATCGTCCTTCACATGTTTTCTGCAAATGTCGGCCAGTGTAAGTACAGGAACACGATGGAAAACGCCTGGGTGTCCCTCAGAGGTATGTTTTTCGATTACCGTATTTACTGCTGTTGCCCAACCACGGACATCACATTCGAATAAGTCTATTTCGCCTGATGTTGATCCGGCAGCACAGCGTAGGTTGATGTCTCGTGGGCGTTCTTCTACGAGATCCCGGTGGTGTACTTCAAGAGGTTCTATATTGATGCCATGCCAGCCTTGTTCATAAAATGCCTTTGTGACGGAGTCAATTGTCGGGTCATTGGCTCCTACGTCGATGTAAAATCCTTTCTCTATATGCTTAAGAGCGCGCCATAGCATTACATCTTCATAGTTTTGAGCGTAAGAAATGAAAGTCATATTTTTTCGATCTCAATCTGTGGTGGAATCCATGCATTGCCTACAAATATAGTTTTGTCTAAATTTACAACGGAAAATACCAATGCTAAGTCCTTCCACTCATAGTTAAGCGTAAGGTGTGTGTCTGCATCAACGAGAGCTGTCGCTATGGAATATGAACCAGGACCAACATTCATAGGGAAACAAATAGTATATTGAATGGAATCGCCAGGAGTAAGTCCTGTTAAAGGTTGATCTGTATAATGTGTGTTTGTCCCAAATATAGGTTGGCCAAGACGATCCTTGATCATATATCCAAGGACTAGGCGAGGGACATGCGTGTTTACTACCACGAGGATTTTTAGCACAACGTCGTCACCGACGTTGACAACTTCCACTGGCTTTCCCGAAGAGTTATACATGCCAATATGCGCGACCGTGGCCTGACCGGTTCCGGAAATTGTCTGAACCTTGCCACTTTCATGCACTACCTGCTGGACGCTTTGGTTCTCTCGCTCCGCAATCAGTGCATTGTAGTAGTCCATAACCTCTTCGGGGGCACCGTCTTTGATTATGCTGCCCTTGTCAAGAAGGATAGCCCGACTGCAAAGGGTCTGTACGGCTGCCTTGTCATGAGAAACAATTAGTAGTGAAGTCCCCTGTTGCTGAAACTCACGTATCCGGTCGAAGCTTTTGTGCTGGAAATAAGCGTCACCAACAGAGAGGGCTTCGTCGACGATGAGAATGTCGGGCCTGAATGCGGTTGCCACGCTGAAGGCTACGCGAACCTGCATCCCACTTGAGTAGATCCTTACAGGTTGATCGAAGTAATCGCCAATCTCAGCAAAAGCCTCAATGTTAGGCATCATTTGGTCAATCTCATGTCTGTGAAACCCCATGAGTCCCGCAGAATGATACACGTTCTGACGCCCTGTAAGTTCCGGATTGAATCCCATTCCCAACTCGAGGATAGCTGAAATGCGGCCGGATAAGGTATAGCTCCCTGTCGTGGGCAACAATGTGCCGGTGATTAGCTTGAGCAGGGTGCTCTTGCCGGCGCCGTTTTGTCCTACAATCCCGATGGCCTCACCCCGGTGGATGGTGAAGGAAACGTTATGCAGTACGGAGTGCTCCGACACTGGCTTAAGGGGCAGACCAAACCAACTGAGTACACGGCGCCATTCGCCTGCATATGAGCGGAAACTTTTGCCGAGGGTGGAAACCTGAAGAATTGGTGCGCTCATAATGCATCCACTACATCTGCATTTGCCCTGCGCAGAACTACAAATGCCAGGAGAAGTAGAATCAGGTCCAGTAACGCAATTGCCGCTAAAGCCTTGAGGTTCGGGTTGGTCCCAAACAGCAGGATATTGTGGAATCCCTCAACGATCCAGTAAAGTGGGTTGATCATCAAGTACACACGATGTGTCTCGCCCACAACATTTGCCAAATAGACGATAGGGGTGAACCAGTACAGAAGCTGAAGAGTAATGGGGACTGCCTGACCGATGTCACGGATGAAAACGTTTATAACCCCTAGGATGAGTCCGATACCGAAAGCCAAAGCAGCCGTGAGTAGGGCGAGAACGGGGACCCAAAGGACTGTGATGCCGGGCACATGCCCCAATAGAGCGAAAAGCACCGTCATGGTCATAAATAGAAGTAAATTGTTGAGGAGGGCGGAACCAAATACAATGAGTGGAAGGCATATTTTCGGGAAAACCAGCTTTTTCAAGAGGTTGCCGTTGTCGATGAAGATGGTAAGGCAGCGGGCAATGATTTCGCTGAAGAGGGACCACCCTAGTGTGCCTGCCATCAGGTAAATGGCATAAGCAAAAGGTGTGTTAATGCCGGGAAGCTTTGCTCCCATTAATCCCGAAAGGACGAAAGAAAAAATAGCGACCTGAGCAAGGGGGTTGATAATCATCCAGAGTCCGCCAAGGCGACTTCGGATGAATCGTGAGCGGAACTCCGTAACGATGGAGGAGAGGATAAAATACCGGTAGCGCCAAGCACCGGCCAACAGGCTAATCATCTAGGTACCTCGCATGGACAGCGTCAGTCCACGCCCAGCGAAAGATCTTGTCCTTTAATGCAATAAAATTACGGCCCAAGTTAACATGAGCATATCGCTTAAATCAATGAAATTAATGTAAAAGCAAAAGGGGGGGCAATCTGATCAAGATCCTCGCTGCAATAAGGCGAGATCGCGGGAGGGATGGGGGGGGATGGTATCAGTAGGTTAGCGGTTTGGTGGACATGAGGGGCTACGGTATCCATTCTTTTAGCTATGGAAAGTTATGAGTATAGTGACAAATATTCAGGAAAACTGAGAAAAAAAGGGGCGGCTTAACAAGCCGCCCCAAAATCACTTTTATAAAATGTTAATTACAGGTGCAACCACCCGTTGCATCAATCGCAGTTGTGCAATATCCCAGTGTTTTTCCATCAGATTTCCAACAAATTGCCTTATTTGCACTACCACCACTAAACGTGGCCTGCCCCGTAGAAGTCACAGAAGCTTTTACTGTTGCAGTGCTATCTCTCCATTCCGTCAAGTTTGCGGTTTGTGACGCGGCACCTTGAACTATCTGTGCCGGGACCGTAGCTTCGCTTGTAATGACATGGAGTTTAGCCTGTACAGCGGTTTGAGCTGAAGAAGTAGGGAAGCCTATACCTACTTTAGCCGCGTTATTGGTCTGTATCGTAATGTTGGCTGCACTAGATCCATCTGCCGTTACCCCACCTATAATAGGGAGTTGGAACCCAAGAATATACCTGAACGCGTAGTTCGAGGCAGATCCCATCTGAGCGCTATCCAGCAACCACAGCTGTCTATTGGCAGTGGCATTGTATCCAAGCTGGAATACCGCTCCTTCGGCAGATGCAGGTGAAGCAGCTGCGATCCCGTCACCGGCTAAAAGCAGTCCCTGCGATGCAGCAACTTTGTTTGCCTGGTACACAGTCGTTTTACCAACTACATGCAGCGGGCTTGATGGTGCGATAGTCCCCACACCTAAGCGATGGTTGGTAGAGTCCACAACAACTGTATCGTCTGCCACGAATCCGTTACCTGTAGCATTTCGTCCTTGAAGTGCTCCGGTTACAGTACCTGCGGGTGTCGCCCCGGCGGTTATACCGGTAAGCAGCGAACCATCTACTGCCGGAAGTTTGCCAGTGCTGGTCAGTTTAACTATCTGATTTGCTCCAGTTCCGCTGTTAAGCGTCAACACCGGAGTGGTGGAGCCATTCGTGACAGAGATGTCCGAATTTCCGGAAGTAACTCCAGTGACAGTTCCACCTCCATTCACCGCCGCAGTGGTCTGGGTGGTTCCGTCAGGGAAAACAATTCCACCATTCGCATTAATTGCAGCTTTCACCGTTCCAGTGCTGGAACGCCATTCTGTGAGGTTAGCCGTTTGTGAGGCCGCACCCTGCACTATTTGGGCTGGCACTGCTGCTTCCCCATTATTGATGTGAAGTTTAGCCTGCACCGCCGACTGCGCCGCGCTAGTAGCAAAACCGATACCTACCTTTGCATATGCTGTGGATTGCATGTTGAGGTTTCCCGAAGTACTCCCATCAGTTGCCATTGCACTTATCTGCGGAAGTTGGAAACCAAGAATGTATCTGAATGCATAGTTTGTTGCCGAACTGGTCTGAGTACTATCTGCCAGCCACAACTGTCTGTTGCCTGGAGCACTATAGCCGAGTTGGAATACAACCCCGTCATCAGACTTGGGAGAAACTGCTAAAATACCATCTCCTGCTATGAGTAAGCCTTGTGATGAGGAGGTTTTGTCAGACTGGTATATAGTAGTCTTCCCAGCTACATGTAAAGGAGTTGACGGTGTGGCAGTTCCTATACCTAATTTTCCGTCACCGGTAACGACTAACTTATCGGCACCTGAGGCGTCTTTTACCACCAGCTTAGCGGTGTTTGCTTCTTCTGTTGCTCCCTGCTGCATGGTCAGTACGGCACCATCAGTCTGCGCGCCAAGCTTTGTAAGGATGTCAGTCTGCGTATCCGGTGATCCGGCCGGTCCGGTTGCGCCGGTGAGACCTGTCAGGCCGATCGGGCCGATCGGGCCAATCTCGCCAGGCATGCCTTGGATGCCCTGCGGGCCAGTGAGACCGATGGGGCCTTCAGGACCGGTTGCACCAGTGAGGCCAATCGGACCTTCAGGACCGGCAGGGCCGGTGAGACCGATGGGGCCGATGGGGCCGATTTCGCCCGGGATACCCTGGATACCTTGCGGACCAGTCAGGCCGATGGGACCTTCGGGACCGGTTGCGCCAGTGAGGCCAATCGGACCTTCAGGACCAGCAGGGCCGGTGAGACCGATGGGCCCGATTTCGCCCTGGATGCCCTGGATGCCCTGGATGCCCTGGATGCCTTGCGGACCAGTGAGGCCGATGGGGCCTTCGGGGCCGGTTGCACCAGTGAGGCCAATCGGACCTTCAGGACCAGCAGGGCCGGTGAGGCCGATGGGGCCGATCTCGCCTTGAATGCCTTGGATGCCTTGCGGGCCAGTGAGGCCAATGGGACCTTGTGCGCCGTCAGCACCGGCAGGACCGGTGAGGCCGATGGGACCTTGTGCGCCGTCAGCACCGGCAGGACCGGTGAGACCGATGGGACCCTGTGAGCCTACTTCACCCTGGATGCCTTGGATACCTTGCGGACCGGTCAGGCCGATAGGACCTTCGGGACCGGTTGCACCGGTGAGGCCAATCGGCCCCTGCGCGCCAACTTCACCCTGGGTACCCTGCAGACCTTGCGGACCGGTGAGGCCGATGGGACCTTGTGGTCCGAGTTCACCCGGAATACCTTGAATACCCTGGATACCCTGCGGGCCTGTCAGGCCAATAGGGCCTTCGGGACCAGTTGCACCAGTGAGACCGATCGGACCCTGGGGACCTTCAGGACCTTGGAGGCCAGGCATGCCTATCAAGCCGGGTTCCCCCTGAATCCCCTGCGGACCAATGGGGCCGGTAAGGCCAATCGGACCTTCGGGGCCAGTTGCGCCAGTTGCACCGGTGAGACCGATCGGACCTTGCGGGCCAACTTCACCTTGGATGCCCTGGATACCTTGTGCCCCTGTCAGGCCGATGGGACCTTCGGGGCCGGTAGGACCAGTGAGGCCAATCGGACCTTCAGGACCAGCAGGGCCGGTGAGACCAATCGGGCCGATTTCGCCTTGGATACCCTGAATACCCTGGATACCTTGCTCGCCCTGCGGACCAGTCAAGCCGATGGGGCCTTCGGGACCGGTTGCACCGGTGAGGCCAATCGGGCCTTCGGGACCGGCAGGGCCAGTGAGGCCAATGGGACCTTCAGGACCAGCAGGGCCGGTGAGACCAATCGGGCCGATTTCGCCTTGGATACCCTGAATACCCTGGATACCTTGCTCGCCCTGCGGACCGGTGAGGCCAATGGGACCCTGCGGACCTACTTCGCCTTGGATACCCTGGTTGCCTTGCGGACCAGTTAGGCCGATGGGGCCTTCGGGACCGGTTGCGCCTGTGAGACCAATCGGGCCTTGCGGGCCGTCGGCACCGGTAGCACCGGTGAGACCAATCGGGCCTTGCGGACCGTCGGCACCGGTAGCACCGGTGAGACCAATCGGGCCTTGCGGACCTTCGGCACCGGTAGCACCTGTGAGACCGATCGGACCTTGGGGACCGTCGGCTCCGGTAGCACCGGTGAGACCGATCGGACCCTGCGGACCTTCAGAGCCAGTTGCGCCGGTTGCACCGGTGAGGCCAATCGGGCCTTGCGGGCCTTCAGCACCGGTTGCGCCGGTGAGACCGATCGGACCCTGCGGTCCAAGTTCACCCTGGATGCCTTGGATACCCTGCGGACCAGTGAGGCCGGTGTCGCCTTTTACGCCCTGGATGCCTTGCGGACCGGTCAGGCCAATCGGACCTTCGGGACCGGCAGGGCCGGTGAGACCGATGGGGCCGATGGGGCCGATGGGGCCGACTTCACCTTGGATACCCCGGATACCTTGCGGACCTTCAGGGCCGGTGAGACCGGTGAGGCCGATCGGACCTTGCGGACCGACTTCGCCTTGGATACCTTGGAGACCCTGTGGTCCTGTCAGACCGATGGGGCCTTGAGCACCATCGGCACCTGTTGCGCCAGTTGCACCGGTGAGACCAATCGGACCTTCAGGACCAGCAGGGCCGGTGAGGCCAATGGGACCAATGGGGCCAATGGGACCAATATCGCCTTGGATACCTTGGATGCCTTGCGGACCAGTGAGGCCGATGGGGCCGACTTCACCCTGGATACCCTGGATGCCTTGAATACCCTGCGGACCAGTGAGGCCGATGGGACCTTCGGGACCTGTCGCGCCTGTGAGGCCAATCGGACCGATGGGGCCGACTTCGCCCTGGATACCTTGCAGACCTTGAGGACCTGTCAAACCAATCGGACCTTGTGCACCATCGGCACCGGTGGCGCCAGTCAGACCAATCGGACCCTGAGGACCTATTTCACCCTGGATACCTTGGATACCCTGAATACCTTGCTCTCCCTGCGGACCGGTGAGGCCGATGGGGCCGATATCGCCTTTGTCACCTTTGTCACCTTTCAAACCTTGGGGACCTTCAGCACCGGTGGCGCCGGTCAGACCCTGCAGGCCGACTTCACCTTGGATACCCTGGATACCTTGCAGACCCTGCGGACCTGTCAGACCGATGGGGCCTTGTGCACCATCAGCACCGGTTGCACCGGTGAGACCCATCGGACCCTGCGGACCGATTTCACCCTGGATGCCTTGGGGACCCTGCGGACCGGTCAGGCCGATGGGACCTTCAGGACCAGTTGCACCGGTGAGGCCAATCGGGCCTTGAGCACCATCAGCACCGGTTGCGCCAATGGGACCTATGGGACCTATGGGACCTTGCGGCCCGAGTTCACCCTGAATGCCTTGAATACCCTGGATACCCTGTGGGCCAGTGAGGCCGATGGGGCCTTCAGGACCAGTTGCGCCAGTTGCGCCGGTGAGGCCAATCGGACCCTGAACGCCATCAGCACCGGTTGCGCCGGTGAGACCAATCGGACCCTGAGGACCGACTTCGCCCTGGATGCCCTGCAGACCTTGCGGACCAGTCAGACCGATGGGGCCTTCAGGACCAGTTGCACCGGTGAGGCCAATCGGGCCTTGTGCGCCGTCGGCACCTGTTGCACCAGTGAGACCGATGGGGCCTTGAGCACCATCAGCACCTGTTGCGCCAATGGGACCTATGGGACCTATGGGACCTTGCGGCCCGAGTTCACCCTGAATGCCTTGAATACCCTGGATACCCTGTGGGCCAGTGAGGCCGATGGGGCCTTCAGGACCAGTTGCGCCAGTTGCGCCGGTGAGGCCAATCGGACCCTGAACGCCATCAGCACCGGTTGCGCCGGTGAGACCAATCGGACCCTGAGGACCGACTTCGCCCTGGATGCCCTGCAGACCTTGCGGACCAGTCAGACCGATGGGGCCTTCAGGACCAGTTGCACCGGTGAGGCCAATCGGGCCTTGTGCGCCGTCGGCACCTGTTGCACCAGTGAGACCGATGGGGCCTTGAGCACCATCAGCACCTGTTGCGCCAATGGGACCTATGGGACCTATGGGACCTTGCGGCCCGAGTTCACCCTGAATGCCTTGAATACCCTGGATACCCTGTGGGCCAGTGAGGCCGATGGGGCCTTCAGGACCAGTTGCGCCAGTTGCGCCGGTGAGGCCAATCGGACCCTGCGGTCCAAGTTCACCCTGGATGCCTTGGAGACCTTGAGGGCCGACTTCACCTTGGATACCCTGGATGCCCTGCGGACCTTCGGGACCGGTTGGGCCCGTCAGGCCGATGGGACCCTGCGGACCTGTTTCACCCTGGATGCCTTGGATACCCTGCGGACCTTCGAGACCGGTGAGGCCTTGAGGGCCTTCGACACCCTGCGGGCCCTGGGCTGCGAATACCTGCCATTTGGTGGGGTCGGTCCCCGGGACTACTGCGGTGTTGGGGACGACGGCAACAAAGGAGCTGCCGTTGTAGTTTACGACTTCGCTGGGGAAGTAGGCGGTGACGGTGCTCCAGTCGCCTCTCCACTTGGCTACGCCGGAAAGGCTGCTGCCGTCGCCGCTGAAGCTGGTCGCCGTGACGTCACCGGTGTCGGTGACCTTGAAGGTGGTACTGCCGGCTCCGTCCTTGACGGTCAGCCTGTCGGCCGCCTGGGCAAATCCCGGGACGGTGCTCAGCATGGCCGCAAGTACTGTCCCGCCGGCCGCATGCCGCACAAGGCTTCTCATGCGGTCGATGGTGCGTTGGTTGATGTACAAACCCATGTAATCCTCCTATAAAAAAAGTTCAATGTTCAAAGTTCAAGGTTGGATGTTCCCAACCCTTCGTGGCTTTGTTGCTTTACGGGCCACGGTCTACGGGCTGGTCTACGGTTTACGTTCTTCGTTCTGTGTTCGGCTATTGCAGCACCAACCCTTCGGGGGTGAGGTTGCCGTCGGTGATGCTGATCCCCTGTAGGGTGCTCTCCCCGGTCTGGCCGGTAAACCCGACGCTGTACCCTCCCTTGAGGGTCGCGACTACCGGATGGTCGATCTGCAGGTGCTCTGCCGCGTGTAGCGTCTCCTGGAGCTGCACGGTCCCCGTTTCCGCGATCGCGTCATAGGCCTGCTGCAACGACGCGAAGTAGACGTAGGGTATGCCGAGAAGCCGTATCGGCGATTCGAACTGGGTTTCGATGCTGTGGTCGGAGGTGACGTTCGCGAAGGTGTAGCTCGTCACTACTCCTACCGGCACCCGGTCCACGAGGACGTCCGCAAGGGTGAAAGGCGCTCCTGCGGTCTCGATGGTGAAACTGAAACTCTCGCCGGGCGCTACGTTTATCTGGCCGGCGGGGGTGATGCTCCCACCGTTTCCGCCGTTGCCCACCTGGGCGCTGATCTGCCAGGGGGAGGTGGCGGCAAGCGGTATCTGCAGCATCGGGTTGGAGGCGTTGGAGCTTACCTGAAGCGTCGCGCTCTTCTCCCCTCCGGTGTCGGGCGTGGCGGTGACCGTCACGCTGCAGAAAGCACCCGGGGCCAGGGTGGAACAGTCGGTGCTTGAGAACTGCGAAGCGGAGTTCCCGCTCACCGTGATGGAGCTGATGATGAGGGGGGTGGTGCCGCTGTTGGTGATGGTCAATTCCCGCGTTATGCTTTCGCCCCGGTTCACGCTGCCGAAATCGAGGCTCCCAGGTGTTGCTGCGATGACGCCGGCGGCCTCTGGCGCCGCCAGCTTGAGCCTCGACTTGCTCACGTCGTAGTAGGCGATGTGGACGTTGTCGTCCCCGTCCAGCTTGAGCGAGGAGTAGATCCCGTAATCGGTGCTCCCCGCATCGGCGGGCACCGTTTCCACGCTCCAGTTCCCCCCCCTGTTGCTGGCATAGGAAAGGGTCTTGGCGCTCCCGTAAAAGCTTATGTGCGCGAAACCCGCACGGTCGACGGCGATGGAGGTGAAACCGGCCTTGCCGCCGGCGGTCCACGCTTCGCCGATCTCGACGGGGGCGGACCAGGCGCCGCCTGCCGCCTTGGTCAGGTACATCACTTTCGTGCCCGAGGCGCTCAGGTAGCTCAGGTGCAGGTTACCTTCAACGTCCGCCGCCAGGGAGAGGTAGCGGCCGTCACCCGTAGCGACCCCGGTTACCGGGTTCCTGGTCCAGGGTCCGGTGACACCGGTCCCCCATGCGTACATGAGGGCGCCGGAGGTGGCGTCGTAGTAGGCGACGTGGAACCTGCCGTTTCCGTCGGCGACCGCGGAGTTGTACTTCCCGGCGCCGCTGGTGCTTGTGTCGATGGTCCCGAGCGTCTTCATGCCAAGGGAGTAGCTCGCAGAGCTCAGGCCGCGGTCGTAGTAGGCGAGATGACTTTCCCCCCCCTGTCTGAACAGGGAGATGGCGGAGTCCGCGACAACGGTGACGTTGTTTTCGAGTTGGACGGGGTTCGCCCACTTGGTCCCCTTCTTCTCGACGATGTAAACCTTGCGTTTGTTCCCCCCCTGGTAGTAGGAGACGTGGGGGAGGTTGGTGGAGGGGTCGACGGCGATGGCGGTTCCCGCCAGCACCCCGAGCTTTTTGTCGAGGGTGGTCCGCTCGCCCCAGGCAGCACCGGGGAGCGCCGCGGAGTAGATGACGTTGTAGGTCGAGGTTCCGCTCAGGTAGCTTGCGTGCAGCTTCCCGTCGCCTCCTATGGCGAGAGAGACGTGCCGCCCGGCGCCGGCGGTGGAGTCAATGGTAACGGTCGGCTTCCACTGGGAGGCCGAGGCCGGTGCCGGCAGTGCCGGGCACAGGGCAACGACAAGCCAAAGCTGCAGGGCGCGCGTTATACCTTTTGTCCATCTTCCTTTAATCACTTTCCCCTCCTTGTCCGACTATTGAATAGCATCCCGTGAAAGGGCGATGCTGAAGCGCGTCATTGTTCTAATGAATCCGGCAGTTTTTCATGCTGGGCAATGCTAGTACGCCCCGGCAAGGTTGGCAATCCCTCAGAAAGGGTATTTTATGAGGTGAAATAAACATTTTCGGTGTAATGACCCACTTTCTGTCCCTCCAAAGGCCCCACTCCCTGGCCCTCGGGCTTGATGAACGAGGGGACGCTTGATGGACTGCTGTCCCTTCTCCTCCGTTCCTCCTATTGCAGTACCAGCCCCTCCACGATGGCGTTGCCGCTGGTGATGGTGAGCGACTTGAGACCGGTGGCGCCGCTCTCACCCCCAAACTCGCTGTCGAGGCCTCCGTCCAGGGTCACGTCGAGCTCCAGGTTCAACAGAAGCTCCTCGAGGGTGTCGACAGCCTGGGCCTGGATGGTGCCGCCGGTGATGACGGCCCCGTAGGCCCCCTGCAGGGTCCCGAAGTAGTCGAGCGTCCCCATGATCCGGAAGGGGGATTCGAACCAGGCGTAGATGCTGTGGTCCGCGTTCACCGGGCAGAAGGTGTAGCCGGGGGTTACCTGGTTCTGCCAGATGCCGTCCACGCGGACGTCCCCGAAGTGAAAGCCCGCGGCCGGTGTCATGGTGAAGCTCTGGCAGGCGCCTGCCGCCACGGTCACGTCTCCGGAGGGGGAGATGCCACCCCCGGGGCCCGCGCTTGCGTGGATGGTGTAGCCGGCTATCCCCTCTCCCTGCAGCAGGACCTGCTTGTCCGGCGTGTAGGGATCGTTGGAGGGGATGTGCAGGGTGGCGGACATGGTCCCTGCCGCGGCCGGCTGGAAGGCGACCGTGATGCTGCAGCTTTGCTGCGGCGCGAGGGAGACCGCGGCGCAGCCGTCGGCGGTGACGGTGAAGTTCTCCCCGCCGGTGCCGGTGATGCCGCCGCTCCCAACGCTCAGGTTGTACTGGCCGCGGTTGGTCACCGTGACGCTCCTCTGGGTGGAGCTGCCGACGGAGACGGACCCGAACGTTGCCGGGTCGGGGGTGGCCTCGACCACCGGGAGGAGCTTGGTGGCCACCTTGAGCGCCGTGTTTGTGACGTCGTAGTAGGCGATGTTCACGTTGTGGTTGTCGTCGACGACGAGCTGCGCGTACTGCCCGTAGTTGAGCGCCCCCGCGTCGGGGACCGCCGCCGGCGTGCTCCAGATGCCGGATGGCGAGCGCTGCGCGTACATGAGCTGGCCGGCCCCGCTGCCGTTGTAGGAGTAGTAGGCGACGTGGACGATGTCGAGCCCGTTGGCCTTGATCGAGGTGAAGGCGCCGGCGCTCCCCACGGGGCCCAGGTCGTACGGCGCGCTCCAGGAGCCGCCGCCGGCCGGCTTGTTGACGTAGCGAAGCCGCTTGTAGTAGTCGACGTACACCGCGTGCAGCACGTCGTTGTTGTCCACCGTGATGGACGGGGAGGATACGGTGGAGTCCACCAGGATGGAGGAGACGAACCCCTCCGGGTTGCTGCTCGGGTTGGTGGCGTACATGAGCCTGCCGTAGCTGCGGTAGGTCGGGTTGAAGTAGACCATGTGGATGTTACCCGCGGAGTCGAGGGCCAGGTCGCTTTGCTTGCCGGCGCCCGCCTGGGGCTCCGTCGGCTCGAACTCGAAGTAGTACATGTCGCGCTCGTTGGCGTACCAGAGGTTGTAGCCGTCGGTGTAGCTTATGAAGGTGTTGCTGTTCGCCATGGAGCAGGGGGAGCCCGAGCAGTACTGCACCGCGCCGGTGAAGGTGTCGGTGCTGGTGCTGTCGATGGCCGGCTGCGGGTTGCCCATCGGGTCGAGTCCGCCGGCTATGTCCTGCAGCTGCCAGCCGTTCGGGTCGGTGGTCACGTAGAGGGGGGCGCCCGCGTAGTCGAGCGGGTCCAGGTCGGTCCACTTGCGGGCCGACACGTACTTGCGCTTGCCCGTGGCCGGGTCGTAGGTGTAGGCCATGACCCTCGGCCCCGCGGGGGTGTAGACGGCCGCGGTCCCGGCGTTGGTGACGTTCGGGATCGGCACCGTCTCGGGCGCGCTCCAGGAGCCGGAGGCGTTGGTCGAGGTTTTCAGAAGCGGCGTCGCCGAGCTGTTGTCCAGGTACCCCACGGTGAGCTTGCCGCTGTCGGGATTGGAAACGATGGAGCAGTACTTGCCGACGGCGCCCGTGTTGTCGACGGTGGCGATCTCCCAGGAGGTGACCGGGACCACGGGGTAGAAGACGGCCGTGATGCTGTGGTTAGCGCTCACCTCGGGGAAGGTGTAGGAGGTGACCGCGCCCACCGGCGTCCCCATGTTCTCAGGCCCCGTCCCGTCGATGTAGACGCCGGCGATCAGGTAGCCTGGGTTCGGGGCGATGGTGAAGGTCCTGGAAAGCCCGCTTTGGGCGGTCACGCTCCCCGAGGGGGAGATGGTCCCGCCGATGCCCGGGACCATGCTGTTGCTGTAGACCGCGGTCCGGATGGTGTAGTCGACGCTCGTCTCGGTGGTCCCCTTGAGCGCCACCTGCCTGGTCGGCCAGGCGGGGTCGTTGGAGGCGAAGTTCAGGAAGGCGCTCTTCGCCCCCGGGGTGACCGGGGAGAAACGGATCTCGGTGGAGCAGGTGCCCCCCGGGGCGAGCACACGCCCGGCGGTGCAGCTGTTGTTGGAGGTCAGGGCGAACTCCGAGGCGTCTGTCCCGGTTATGGTGGGGAGGGCGCCGATGGTGAGGCTGGAGTTGCCCCGGTTGGCGACCGTCACCGTATGCGCCGCGGCGCCCCCCGTGGGGACCGAACCGTACAGGAGCGGGTCGGGTGAGGCGTCCAGGGACGGCTTTTGCTTGGCGATCACCATGAGGGAGCTGTTGGTGACGTCGTAGTAGGCGATGTTCACGTTGTTGAACCGGTCGATCGCCATCGCGGCGTGCTGGCCGAAGTCGCCGCTCGCCCCGCTGTAGGTCACCGTCTCGGGGGTGGGGGGGAAGCTCCCCGCGGCGCTCTTCATGGAGTACACGAGGCTGTCGGTGACGCTCGAGTACCAGGCCGCGTGGACGTTGTTGGCGCTGTCCACCTTGATCGTCGTGTAGCCGCCGTACTTGCCGCAGACACCTAGGGAGACCGGGGTGCTCCAGCTCCCCCCCGAGGCGGGCTTGCTGGTGTAGAAGGCGTAGTAGGAGGAGCCGCTGCGGGAGGTGTAGACCAGGTGCAGCACGTCGTTGCCGTCCACCGCGATGGAGGGGTTCACGATGTTGTAGACCCCGTCCCGCAGGAGGGCCCCCTGTCCGTCGGCCGTCGGGTTCTGCACGTACATCAGGTTGTAGGAGGCGTCCAGGTACACCACGTGGACGTTGCCGGTGGAGTCGATGGCGAGGTCGCTTTGCAGGCCGGAGGAGGAGATCCGGTACCAGGCCATGTCGCGCTCGTTCGCGTACCAGAGCCCCCTTTCGGCGGCGTTGGCGTTGTCGGAGCCGTTGTTGTAGGTGATGAAGGTGAACCCCATGTGCTGGACCGCGCCGGTCTGGGTCCCGGTGGAGATGTATCCCATGGGCGGTTCCGCTTCGCCGGTCATCGGGTTGATCCCGCCGGCCACGTCCTGCAGCTGCCAGCCGTCGCCGGTGATCTTGCGCGCCGCCTGGTACATGGCCCGCCCCGTCGCGGCGTTGTAGGAGTAGGCCATGATGCGCGGCCCCCCCGGCGTGAAGACCGTCGCCGTGGAGTTGGCGGTCGCGTTGGGGAGGATGTTCTTCATGCTCTCCAGGGCCCAGCTCCCCGACGCGTTGTTGGCGTACTTGAGGTACGGCGTTCCGCTTGTGTCCAGGTAGCCCAGGTAGAGCTTCCCGGCGGGGTCCGCCGCAATGGAGAGGTTTCTCCCCGTGGTCGCCGTGTTGTCCACGACCGTCGGGATCCAGGTCGATGCACGGGCCGGCTGCAGCGACAGCAGCAGTAAAACCACGGCTGCCGCGAGGTGGTAGGCGCTTCTTCGTGTCACGGTACCCTCCTTTTGAATAAAAATCTGCCGTCGGCAACGGCGGCAGGGAATGGGAGGCCGGGTCGCGACTCCGGTCTCCCGTAAAAAAAAATCCTGAAGCTTAAAACCTTGAAGCGGTTACACGAAGGACACCAAGTATCCACGAAGGACACCAAGAAAAACTCTGGAGGGTTAAACCAAAAGACTCGAAGTCTTAGGCATCTACCCGAAAAAGCCTCTCTCCGTGTTCTTCGTGCATCCTCCGTGTTCTTCGTGTCGAAGTGTTTCAGCCTTTAAAGTCAAAACCAGTTACGCAAAGGACGCCAAGTACCGCGAAGGGCGCAAAGGAAAGGCTTTAAGGGTTTAAGCTTAAAGACTTTTAAGGGTTTAACCCTCTGTAGGTTTTCTTTGCGTACTTTGCGCATGCTTCGCGCTCTTTGCGTAACAGGTTTTAAGGCCATCTGTGTAGGTCTGTTAATTTGGCGGGGGTAATTGAGCAATAATGATACCAACCGGAGGTAGGTAAATATAACTATCCGATTTTTAGAATATATCACAGGGAAATGTGCGGTTTTGCGTGGAATTGCGTGCTTTGACCCATGGATTTGACCCAATGTGGGGGAGGGGAGGGGGATTTGAAGGTTGGAGTTTTTAAATTAGAGGAAGGGCGGAAGCGGTTACACGTAAAATCTTTAAGCAGTTACACGAAGGACACCAAGTATCCACGAAGGGCGCAAAGGAAAGGCTTACAGGCTTTAAGGGTTTAACCCCTTTTGAGGTTTCCTTCGCGTACTTTGCGCCTGCTTCGCGCTCTTTGCGTAACGGGTTTTAAAAATCTTGAAGCAGTTACGCGAAGGACGCCAAGTACCGCGAAGGACGCAAAGAAAGGCTTAAAGGCTTTAAGGGTTTAACCCTCTGCAGGTTTTCTCCGTGTGCTCCGTGGATTCCCTGTGTCCTTCGTGTAACCGGTTTTGATGTTTGGGTTTAAGGCCTGCTTTTCAGTATCCCGGCGAGCTCTATGGAGTGGTAGACGGCTATCCGGGATTTCTTGAAGTCCTTCAGGTTGCGGGTGACGATGGCTTCGGCTCCGGCGTGGTCTGCTGCTTCGTGTATCACGGCATCTTCAAAGTCCGCAAATCCCGACTTCAGCGCCGACTCCAAAATCGCCCGGTTCACTGGGGCTACCTCGAAAAGCGACAGGAGCTTCCCTACTTCGTCCGCTGCCTGCGCGCTTCCGACTGCTTTGCCAATGAGATAGTGGATGGTGGTCACCGTGGTGCCGCACAGGTATCCGACGATAGTCCCCTCTTCCACTTTCGCAAACAGCTCGGCCGCCGCATCCGCAAACGCCGGACGGTCCAAGAGGAGGTCCAGGACTATGTTGGTGTCGAATAGGACCTTCAAAGATGCTTCTCCTCGAGATGCCTCTTGTAGTCATCCTCGTCGAGCCCGGAATTCTTCAAGAGGCCGCGCAGGGACTTGGTTATGGGAGGGGGGGAGGATGCGGGGGGGGGCGCGGTGATCACCCTGAAGTAATCGGCCACGATCTGCGAAATGGATTTGCCGGTGTGGGCGGCGTATGACTTTGCCTGTTCTATCAGTTCTTCTTCAAGCCGTAGCGTGAGTTTGGTCTGCATGCAGCCCCTCCCCGTCGGGTGACGTATATGGTTGGGGCAAGGATACGTCAGCGGGTAAAAACTGTCAACAGCTGAACCTTGTTACACGAAGGACACCAAGTATCCACGAAGGACACTGAGGAAAGGCTTAGAGGCTTTAAGGGGTTAACCCTTTTGGAGGTTTTCTTCGTGTACTTCGTGCATGCTCCGTGTTCTTCGTGTAACGGGTTTAAGGTCTAGATCTAGAAGCAGTTACGCGAAGGACACCAAGTATCCACGAAGGGCGCAAAGGAAAGGCTTTTCTGGGGGGGGGCGGTTTAAGGGTTTTCTTCCGAGTCCACATCGAGCAGTTCCTTGAAGCTCAGCTGGTGACGCCGGAAGAGTTCCGTCATTTGACGGTGGCTGACCCGCTTCTTCGCCATTACACGCCTGCGCTTTTTCATGAGGGAGGGGAGGGCTAGAAAGGCGTCACGAACCCCGCGCACGAAGGCGCTTATGCAGGCACCCCGCGAACCGCTCTCCATGAACTCACCACCTGCTCCTTTTGCCCCAATCACCACTTTCGCCTGCGTGAAATAACGCAGCAGGGTGAACCAGGGAAGGAGGATGAGCCGGCCCCGGGAAAAATTTTTCACGGCCGCGAAAAAATGGTTCCGCTCCACGAGGTAGAGCTTGAAGGGGGAGAAGGCGCCGGAGGTCATGGAGTACTTGTGGTAGACGACGGCGTCCCGCGCCAACAGCGCCCCCCACCCGGCGAGTCTTCCCCGTAGCCCCAGGTCGGTGTCCTCGCAGTAGGCGAAGAACTCCCCGTCGAAAAAACCGGTCTCGTCGATCATCTCGCGGCGGTAGAGCGCTACGCAGGCGGAGGGGAAGAGGATCTCGCTCTCCTTTTCGATCGTTAGCTCCGAGAAAAGCCTCCCCCGGTAGGCGCCGCGGGACATGCCGTCGCGGCAGATGGCCATCCCGAGGGAGTCTACGCGGTCGGGCTCCTGGTAGTTGAGTATCCGGCACCCCACCATCCCCGCCTCCGGGTGGCGGTCGGCGACCGCGACGAGTTCCTCAAGCCAGCTTGCTTCCGCCTTGGTGTCGTTGTTGAGCGTGACCAGGTAGCTACCCGTGGCGAGCGGGAGAGCGGCGTTGTTCCCCGCCGCGAAGCCCAAGTTCTCCGGGAGTTCGACGAGCCTCACCTCGGGGCGTCCCTTCAGGTAGCCCTGCGAGCCGTCCTTCGAGCCGTTGTCCACAACGATCACCTCGAAGTCGCGAAAGCTCTGGCTTAAGAGGCTGTCCAGGCACTCAGGGAGGTGCCTGAGGCCGTTCCAGTTCACGATGATGATCGATACCCGCATTGATTACCCTCTGAAAAACCTGAAAAACCCGAGAACCGGTTACACGAAGGACACCGAGTATCCACGAAGGACACCAAGAAAAACTTTAGAGGGTTACCCCAAAAAGACGTTAAGCCTCAGGCCTTTACCCGAAAAAGCCTTTCCTCCGTGTTCTTCGTGCATCCTTCGTGTTCTTCGTGTCGAAGTGTTTTAGTCTTTAAACCCGTTACACGAAGGACACCGAGTATCCACGAAGGACACCAAGAAAAACTTTAGAGGGTTACCCCAAAAAGACGTTAAGCCTCAGGCCTTTACCCGAAAAAGCCTTTCCTCCGTGTTCTTCGTGCATCCTTCGTGTTCTTCGTGTCGAAGTGTTTTAGTCTTTAAACCCGTTACACGAAGGACACCGAGTATCCACGAAGGACACCAAGAAAAACTTTAGAGGGTTACCCCAAAAAGACGTTAAGCCTCAGGCCTTTACCCGAAAAAGCCTTTCCTCCGTGTTCTTCGTGCATCCTTCGTGTTCTTCGTGTCGAAGTGTTTTAGCCTTTTAAGTTGTTTCGGTTTTATTGGGTTTCTCCCGGCTTTGCAACTCTTTTATGCCTCTCCTTGTCTCTTCGGCTTGGCGTGAATCTTGCGTATTTCAGCATATTGACTGTTTTATGCCATTTTCGTACGCCATATGACCGTACCGACGTGAGGGGATATGAAGATTCTGGCTGTAATCCCGGCCTACAACGAGGCTGGCAACATCCGGGCAGTGATCGAGGACCTTAAGTCTTTTCGCGGGGACATCCTCGTGGTGAACGACGGGTCGACGGACAATACCGCCGAAATCGCCCGCGGCATGGGGGCCCACGTGGTCTCGCACCCCTTCAACCTCGGCATCGGGGGGACCGTACAGACCGGCCTCAAGTACGCCTTCGAGAACGGCTACGACATGGCCATCCAGTTCGACGGCGACGGACAGCACAGGGGCGACCAGATCTTCAAGATCGTGGAACTGGTGGAGCGCGGCGAGGCGGACCTCGTGATCGGCTCCCGCACGCTCCCGGGGGGATACAAGATGGGGTTCGCCCGCTTCATCGGC
>Ga0209317_1000443_pt1 | contig 50356 bp, 44 predicted proteins | sample RifGroB2_FD_183994 | JGI IMG/M metagenome (GOLD analysis project Ga0209317, IMG submission 183994) | Soil microbial communities from Rifle, Colorado, USA - Groundwater B2 (SPAdes) (version 2) | ecosystem: Environmental > Terrestrial > Soil > Unclassified | place: Rifle, Colorado | collected... | reverse complement strand
TTCCTCATGCGCTGCTATCATCTAACCCACATGAGCGACCCCGCCGCGAAAGTCCAGGCTTTCCTAACTCTGGGCTAGAATCCTCACTATTGTCATTTAGTTCGCAGGGGAAGCGGGTGCACTTGTCGGGAGAGCACCAGACGGTGACCGATAGTCCCTTCCCCGAGACTAAAGAGCTGCTCGCCGGCTCCTGGCTTTAGCAGGTTGAGTCGATGGAAGAGGCGGTCAAATGGGTGAGGCGCACCGAATACAACCGGGAAGTTACTTCAGTTGACTGTCTTTGCTACCTCTCCGGTTGTAGGGTGTATCTGCCTTCAGCCTCTTTTCGAGTTCTGTTTGACAGCTAACACAATAGCGAACTCCCGGCATTGCCTTGCGACGCGCTTCAGGAATAGCAACCTCGCATTCCTCACAATGGGTTAAGCTTTCGCCTTCCGGTAATCGACTTTTAGCTAATTGGACTCCGGCTTCCACTGTGGCATCTATTTGTTCCTGCACCGACCCATCGCGGGACCAACCAACTGCCATAACTTGTTCCTTTTCTTTCTGATGATTTGATGAAGTGTCACCGGCGCGACGGTTGCTCAGGCAAGCGGCATGACGGCCCGGCTGCAGTCATTGGAATGGCCGACGACTCTTCCGGAGAACCGACCGGTCCTTCTTGGATCCAGTATATTCTCTTGTCCTACATGCCTGGGTTAAATTTCTTCAATCTGAAAACGCTCCCCCCCTGCAACTGAAACCGCCACTTCTAATTCAAGCATCTCGCCCGGCGACAACCTCATATCGCAAACCATCTGTGCCAATCATCCAACCCCAGATAGCGATGCCACGGACCGGCTTCCAGAGCTCGCGCCCACCCCAATTTCCAAAATGATTTTAGTTGTTTGCTGCTAACTTCGCGTGCTATGCTGCCACCGCCCGGCGAGTTTGATTCAAGGCTGATAAATGGCCTAAAGATTAGCTGACGAGCGCGACGTCAGACCGAGCGGCTAAGTCGCTGTACCTTATCCCTGGCCCACAAATAGCACAAGAAACAAGGACCGTATGTACCCTGAAGAGGATGATATAAGAGAATACCTGGTCTCGGACGCGATCGTCGACTGGCAGACTCCGGCTGTGCGAGAGAAGGCTCTGGAACTTGCAGGGTCATTACCAGATGAAGTTACCATAGCCCGTTGTCTGTACGAATGGGTGAGAGACTCCATATCCCACTCCGATGATGCCGGTCTCGACATTGTGACCTGCACGGCAAGCGAAGTGCTTCGTCACGGTACCGGGATCTGTTATGCAAAAAGCCACCTTCTGGCCGCCTTGCTCCGGGCGGTAAGTATCCCGGCAGGTTTCTGCTACCAGGTTTTGCGCATGAATCCGCCAGTCGATAATGAACCGGTCTTGCATGGCTTCAACGCCATCTACCTGGCAAGCCTCGATAAATGGATTCGGGTCGACGCGCGGGGCAACACCAACGGGATCAATGCCCAATTCAGCATTAAGAGAGAGCAACTCGCCTTTGCCATGGACCCAGCAGCCGATGAGTTCATCTACGAGGCGATTTTTGCGGCGCCGGTGAACAGCGTAGTAAAAAGAGTGAAAATGTACAAGAGCAGAAGCAAGTTGTGCCTCGACTTACCGCAATGTCTTTAAATGGATCACGGGGTAAACATCGGCGGTTGCCTGAAGACGGCTAAAGCATTAACGCGGGGACTCGGGGACGCAGAGAGAATCAAAAGAATGCAGTAAAATGACGGTCTCAAAGTCAAAAGCTTACCTTTTTAGCGCTCATCATCTTACGCTGAAAGATCCCCCTCCCCTTCTAGGGGAGGGTCGGGGTGGGGATGGGTTCGAATTCGGCGTCAAAACACCCCATCCCCCTCCTGACCTCCCCCTTGAAGGGGGAGGAACTTGGACAGCGGAAGATCAGCACAAATCGGGGAAGCTTAAACAGTACCTCGTCACCTTCGCTACTTTGAATGGGATATATTCGCTGTTGGACGCTAACTTTGCGTGGTATGCTGCCGCTGCCCAAGCGAGCAGTATGCAATGAGAACATGTGTTATATTTCTTTGTATTATCTACCAGCACCAAAACATCGATGGGGTGCGGGGTCGGGTTGAAAACCAGAAAAGCACATGGAGATGGCTTTGGAACAAGAGAATTCCGACAATGAGATGAACTATGGGATGCCGCTTGCTGTAATTCGCAAACGCAGATGGTTTTTGTGGGGAGTTATTTTCATCTATGTACCAGGATCAGTAACAGCACTGCAATTCACTGAATCGTATAGAATATTGGGCTTTTTATTTATAACCTGGCTCATCTTGCTCTGTGTTGCGGTGACGCTGGTGGCATGTTGCAAGTGTCCTGAATGCGGCAACAACTTTCACATGCGGAACTCAACACTATCCTTCCTTCGGAAATGCAGCCATTGCGGACTCCATATTAGCTCGTGATTGCTCTAAGCAATATATTCAGTAACTACTCCTGTAGTCGCGGCTTCCTGCCGCGCATTGTCGCGTCGAAACTGATTTTACAGAAAACTAACGCATCCAATGCAGCTCTCAACGGCTCATGGTCTGGTTCCCAATGATCTGCCTGATGCCGCTCGTGAGCTTACCTGCTACTACTCCACAAAAGGACAAACTACCATGGGCTTATTCTCCAAATTATTCGGGTCGAAAGTTACTGCTGACAAGAGTGCCGCTAAACTGCAGGATGGAGATTTCATTACTGCCCTGTCGATGCAGTTGCACGATGAACTGGATCCGGCGCTCGATGCCTATCTGGATATCGCCGAAGAATTTCCCAATGATACTCTTGCCCCGTTTTTTGCCGCAGCCATCAAGGCCGGCAAGGGAAACACCGCTGAAGCGGCTGATACCCTCCGCCTGCTGAGCAGGAATGCTGCAGTGGACGGGGAGTCGCTCTCGCTCGCGATCACACAGGAACTGTTCGCGCAGCTTAACCACGGGCCTACTCCTGTCAGCGTTCCTGCTGTTGCAGAGGTTTTGGTATCTTTCGGACTCCTTCTCAAAAAGGAGGGGTTCGTCCAGGAGAGTGCGGTCTGTTTCGAAATTGCCGCAGGACTTGCCCCGGACAATGCTCATGTGCTCCATAAGCTCGGCGACACGCTTCACGACCTTCGCATCTACGACTACGCAGAATCGGTGCTTTTGGACGCGCTGAAATGCGCACCGAACCACTGGGAGTCGATCTATACCTATGCCGTGCTGCTGCAGGATCTCGGGCGCAATGAAGAGGCAATTTTCCATTACGAGCAGGCCGTCAGACTCAATCCCAACCATGCAAACTGCCAAAACAACTTGGGCGCCGCGCTTCTGAGAACAAACCGGCTGGAAGAAGCCCTGGCCCACTGCACACTGGCTGCAGCATTAGACCCCGCCTCTCCGTTCGTTAAGATCAATCTCGGCAACATTCATTTGCTGATGCAGGAGTATGAAGCCGCTCGTACCTGCTTTAGCGAAGCGATCGCGCTGAACGACAGGCTTGCGCTGGCATATTACGGGCTCGGGTCGGTCGAGCAGGCACTGAAAAGCGATCACGGCCGGATCCGGGAGTTGTACCTGAAGGCCATTGAAATCAACCCCTCGATTCCCGAGGTCCAGCAGGCCCTGGGGAACCTTCTCGCGGCCGAGGCCGACCCGGACGCGCTGTCGCACTTCTCGGCGGCAGCGCAGTTGAACCCAAATCTGAAGAACCTGCACAGAGATTTAGGCGCTGCCTGTTTCCAGATGGGACGGAGGGAGGAAGCACTGAAGCATATGAGAATAGCTCTTGAGCAGAACCCGGAGGACGTCATAGTGCAGGAGATCCTGGTCAGGGAAGCGGAAACTCCCGCTTAACAGGATCTGGTTGGCAATCGACTTGCGCGACCGCTGTGGATTAAAGCATCATGTATCAAAAGCTTCAGGAGTGACGACCATGAATCTGGACTGCATACCACGAGAGGCGCTGCCAGGCATCCTCTGCCGGATGCCTAAAGCGGAGCTGCATATCCATATCGAAGGCTCCCTTGAGCCGGAAATGATCTTTGCACTGGCAACCCGGAACCGGATACAACTCCCCTACCCCACCATACAGGAACTGCGTGCGGCTTATGCCTTTACAGATCTGCAGAGCTTCCTGCAGATCTACTATGCCGGCGCCGGCGTGCTGCTGAAAGAAGAAGATTTTTTCGACATGGCCTGGGCCTACCTGGTTCGCGCTAAAGCGGAAAATGTGCTGCACGCAGAGATCTTCTTCGATCCGCAAACGCATACCGCCCGCGGCATCCCGTTTGAAACGGTGATCAACGGACTCGATCGGGCCATACGTCGCGGCCGTGAAGAACTGGGCATCAGTGCGGCACTGATCCTCTGTTTTCTGCGCCACCTGAGCGAAGAGGAAGCGTTTGCGACACTGGAAGAGGCTCTCCCTTTTAGCGACAAGTTCATCGGGGTCGGCCTGGACAGCAGTGAGCGGGGTAATCCGCCGGAGAAGTTTGCCGGGGTATTCGCACGCTGCCGGGAGTCGGGACTGCGACTGGTGGCTCATGCCGGAGAAGAGGGCTCAGCGCAGTACGTAAGTGATGCGCTCGACCTGCTGAAAGCGGAAAGAATCGACCACGGGGTGCACTGCCTGGACGATCCTCTTCTTGTGGCGCGACTAGCCCGCCAACGCATACCATTGACGGTATGCCCGCTGTCCAATGTGAAACTCTGCGTCTTCCCGCAGCTTTCCGATCACAGCATCGGCAAACTGCTGGCGGCCGGCATTGCAGCGACCGTTAATTCCGACGACCCTGCCTACTTCGGCGGCTACCTGAACGACAACTACGCCGCCACCTTCGCGGCGCTCCCTGAGCTGGGGGCGAAAGAGGCTTACCGGCTGGCTCGCAACAGCTTTGAAGCGAGCTTTGTGGATGATCCGGTAAAAGAAGGGTGGATCAGGGAGCTCGATGAATTCTTCGAAAAAATATCTACCTAGCCTTCCCTGGCGCATAAGCACTATAATCGCGCTATGAAAACTATTTCTCAGGTACTGCCGCCCCATAGTTTCATGGACCTGCTGCTGGACGCGGTCTGTGTGGTCGATCGGGAAGGCTATTTCCTCTTTGTCAGTGCGGCGAGTGAGCGAATTTTCGGCTATTCCCCGGACGAGATGATCGGCAAAGCCACTATCGACTTCGTGCATCCGGCGGACCGGGAAAAAACTCTGCACGCCGTCACTGAAATTCTCAATGGCGAACTGAAACCTTATTTCGAGAATCGTTATCTGCGCAAGGATGGAAAGATCGCGCATATCATGTGGTCTGCCCGCTGGTCGGAGTCCGAACAGATAAGGGTGGCGGTGGCGCGTGACGTCACCGAGCGAAAGCGTGCGGAATCGAAGCAGGCGGCACTTTACGCCATCGCCGAGGCAGCTAACGCACCCGGGAATTTGCTGGCGTTGTTTCAACGCATCCACGAAGTGGTCGATGATCTGCTCTTGGCCACTAATTTCGCTGTTGCGCTCTATGATCCGCACAACGACCAACTCAGCTTTCCTTACTACGCACACCCCCATAGCGTGGCGCCACCCCCGGAAAAGGTGAAGTCAGACATCTTGACCGCACAGGTTATCCGTACCGGGCAGGCACTGCTGCTGACACCGGAAAACGCAGCTTCCGTCCTGTCGCAACTGGATCCTGCAGTGAGTCCGGATACGCTGAACTGGCTCGGGGTGCCGCTGGAATCTGCCTGTGGGATCATTGGAGCGCTTGTGGTCTTAAGCTCTGCTGATGACGTGCGTTTTACCGAGCAGGACAGGGAGCTGCTGCAGTTTGTCGCGGTCCAGGTCGTCGCAGCCGTGGAGCGCAAGAGATTGCATTCCCGGCTGGAGCACCTGGCGCAACATGATCAGTTAACCGATCTGCCCAACCGGACCCTTTTTCTGGACCGTCTACAGACTGCTTTGACAAGAGCCCGTCGGGGCCAGAGTCTGTTAGCGGTTTTGTATCTGGATCTGGATAAGTTCAAGCAGGTGAATGACACCCATGGTCATACTGTGGGCGATCATTTGCTGCAGGAAGTGGCAGCTCGCTTGAGTCGCTCCGTCCGTGAATCGGATACGGTGGCACGTATGGGTGGTGACGAATTCATCGTTCTGCTCGATGGCATAAAAGAGCGTAAAGATGCGGCCGTGGTCACGGCAAAATTGCTGGCAATCCTCTCCGAGCCGTATCAGCTTGCCGAGGTGACGCTGCAGATTATTCCCAGTGTCGGCGTTGCCGTGTACCCGGAAAACGGCGAGGACGAGGACGAGTTGATCCGTTATGCCGATGACGCGATGTACCAAGCCAAGAGAAAGCGCCGGCAATCGGATTCCATGTGACGGGATATCGGGTCAGCTGCGGAGCACCAGAACAAGGAGTAAGCAGTAGTCGGGAGGAGATATGAAGATCGAAATTCTGGGAGATGATTGCGCCAAGTGCCGCAAACTTTGCGACAACGTTCAGCAGGCGTTGGAAGAGAGTGGCGCAGCGGCCGAGGTGATCAGGACCAACGACCCGGATACGCTGGCTCGCTATGGCATCCTGGCGCTGCCGGGGTTGGTGGTCGACGGGACGCTGGAGTCGAGCGGCAAAATGCTCTCGGTGGCTGAAGTGCGCAGGCTCATTACGCGGGAAGGTTCCGGAGGCACGGAGTAGATGGGTTGAGGTGGGGCGGAAGAGGTAACCGCTTTTTGCCTCCCGATTAGTGCCAATCTTCCGCCAGCCCCGCTAAGCTCTCCCTCTCCCTCCGGGAGAGGTCGGGGTGAGGGAGCCGGCACTGATGTGATCCCAGGGCGGCATAAGGCTTTTCTCGGGGACCTTGAAGTTATATACCGGATTCATCGCTATGCCACCGCCCTCACCCTCTCCCGCAGGGAAAGGGGACTTTTGAAATTCCTGCGGAAAATTAGAAGTACCTCGTGAATCCATTATTGCCTCGTGATTTAGCCTGAGCCAGCTGGTTAAATCCCACTCAATCCCCCTTTGTTAAAGGGGAAGGTTGTTTGGTAGCAGATAGCTGCGGTACCTTTGTTTGGGACATAGTTCCGGTATCGAATTATTCCTACAGAATGACTGATGTCGGCCTTCCCAAAAACGCGGCTCCGGTAACCGCCCCGAACTGCCCCCGCCTTGCCCCCGCCTTGCCCCCGCCTTGCTGCCGCAATTGCTGTTTGAAAACGCCCCTGGTATACGGTATGATGCGGCAAAAAACTGACGGGGAGATTTTGGAATGACAGTGTGGTTCATGTATATCGCTCTCGGGGCGTTCGCGGGGGTGCTGGCCGGGTTGCTCGGTGTGGGCGGAGGTCTGGTGATTGTGCCGGTCTTGACCTTTATTTTTACCGCCCAGCATTTACCGGAGGGGCATATCCTGCACCTGGCTCTGGGGACTTCGCTTGCCAGCATCATGTTCACCTCGATCTCCAGCCTGCGGGCCCACCACGGCCGGGGTGCGGTCGACTGGGTCGTGGTGCGTCGCATCAGCGCCGGCATCATGATCGGCACCTTCGGCGGTTCCTGGGTCGCCGCCCAGCTTTCCACCAACTTCCTGAAAATATTCTTTATCGTCTTCCTCTATTATGTCGCCACCCAGATGCTGCTTAACATCAAACCCAAGCCGCAGCGCCAGCTCCCGGGTTGGGCGGCAATGTCCGGCGTAGGCGGAGTGATCGGAGGGGTTTCCAGCCTGGTCGGCATCGGCGGCGGCACTATGTCGGTCCCTTTCCTGGTCTGGTGCAACATCGCCATTCACCGGGCTATCGGCACCTCGGCGGCCATCGGTTTCCCGATTGCCCTGTCCGGGGCGATCGGCTATATGGTGAACGGCCTGTCGGTCCAGCTCCCGCAATACAGTCTCGGTTATGTCTACCTCCCCGCACTGGCAGGTATTGCTGCCACCAGTATCGTCACCGCTCCGCTCGGAGCCAAACTGGCACACAGCCTGCCGATTGACAAGTTGAAGAAGATATTCGCCCTGCTCTTGATCGTGATGGGAACCAAGATGCTGCTGAGTCTGTTCTGATGCAGTGGCCGGTTCGCAGGCATCGGGAACTATGAATAAAAGCGGGGCCGGATTGATATTTCCGGCCCCGCTTTTATTTTGAGAATGCCCGAAGATACTCGATACCCCTCAATAGAGTCATCAGTTGGCCTTAAACACCTATTTCCTGAACTGGCTCTCCGGCATGACACCTTCATTGAGAATAATCGCCTCAACCCTTCTGTTTTGCTGCTTGCCGGCCTCCACATCGTTACTGGCCAGCGGATATTTTTTGCCGTAGCCAATGGTGACGATTCGGTCGGCGGCAGCGCCGCGTGCTACCAGCGCGCTTTTTACCGATGCGGCCCGCTGCTCGGAAAGCCCCTGGTTGTAAGCGTCATTGCCGACGCTGTCGGTATGCCCTTCCACCAACAGATTCCGATTCTGATTATTCTGCAGGAACTCGGCCAGCTTGTTCATACTGCGCTGCGCGCTGGCGTTCAGTTCGGACTTGCCGGTGGCAAAGAGTACGTCACCTATGGTCAGCACGATGCCGCGGTCGGTCAACTGACCCTGCAGCTCCGACATTTCCTTCATCAGCAGGGCAAGTTCCGCCCGTGATCTTTCCGCTTCCCTGGCCTGAGCCTGCGCCTCCAGCTTGGCCTTTTCCGCCTCTCTGGCTTTGGCATCAGCCTGTGCATTAGCCAGCGCGGCCTCCTGAGCCTGGATGTCGGCCATAATTCTGGCCCGTTCGGCCTCGCTGGTCGCGGCACTCAGTTGCTTCCTGGCGCGCTCCAGCGCGGCTCCCTTTTCATCCAGATCCTGCTGGAGCAGTCTTTGCTCCAACTGGCTTCTCAAAAGCAGCACCTCTGCTTTTTCCTGACCCAGCCTGACCAGGTCGTTACGCGCCACCACCCCCTGCGCCAAAGCTACCGAGGTCTCGGATTTGCGCTCCGCCATATAGGCCAGGCGGGAAGTGTCGTCGAAAAGGATCCTTTTTTCATTGGCATCGTACCCCCGGTTCGGATCCATCAGGCTCGGACCGGAGGCTTTCTTTGCCGCCTGCTCCGCTTCACCCAGGGTCTTTTCCGCGTCGAGCAGGGTTTTCATGGAGTAGGTTTCCACATCCGGATTGGCCTTTGCCTGGCCGTAGGCGATACGGGCCTGCTCCAAACGATCCTTGGCCAGTTGCTCGCTGGGAGAAACTGCGGCAGTTCCGCACCCGCTCAGGGCTACCAGCGAGACGGCAAGGCAGGCAGCCTTAAAGGGGCTGAAAAAACGAGTTACCTTCATATCTAATGCTCCTATTTAAGAGGGCTGTTATTTTGCTACCGGGATGTTCCGGATGTCGGCGCGCAGCGCCAGGATGGCGGTACGCAGTTGCACTGCCTCGTTTTTGGCCTTTTCAGTGGGGGCCTTGGCCCGCGCGTAGTCGGCATCCACCATCGCCTGATCCACCAGACTGGAGGCGGCTACCATGTCGTTCCCCCTCACAGCCGATTTTGCCGCCTCCAGCTTGGCCTCAGCCGACCTGAGAGGGTCCGGGGCATAAACTTCGGCACCTGCAGTTTTGGCGGCATTGATGTTCTCCTCGACCTGGGGAAAACGGGAGCTGACCGTGTCCCTGGTGGCACACCCGGCCGCGCCGAGGACCAAAACAGCCAGCCCGGCGCTAAGATAACGTGAAACCGTGGTTTTCTTCATGTAATCTCCTTTTTGCTTAGTCTCGTCCTGATAATGTTGGCGACGCATTTTTCCATGTTGTGCCGGACAAAGCCCAGCGTCTCCAAGTGGTTGTCGACGATCATCATGCGGACCTCGTCCTTGACGGCCGCGGGCGTCCCCTGCTTCCTGAGCCGCACTTCGACGACGACGTAATCGAAAGAGTCTATTCTTTGGCTGGTGGTACGATCCCTGTATGCCATGTCCGCCCCCCTAGTCCGCCGGTATGTTCTCCCTTACTCCTGGGCCGTCTCAATCTGTTGTTGATATTATGAGTGTTAGCAAAAACGGCTCCAAGAGGGGAACAATCTATCTAGTTCACATTTATCGTTTTATAATGGGAGCTTAGCTGGCAGACTGGGCGGGAGCAGGCGAAAACCGACGCGGTGGCGCCCTCCGGTTTCCGTAGAAACCGCCACATGCTGAGGGTCAAGGTGACTGGAAAGGCGGGCAGTTGGCTGGACGCAAGTAGCGGAATAACAATGACTCAAAAACCATATGGTGTTATTAACCGTTATCAGGATCATGCGCCAGCGTTGGCCGGTTACGAGCCGGCGCTGCTGCCGACCCGGAAGCATCCTGAAACGGAGAGAGCGATGCCGAACTCGAAAACTGCTGATTCATCGGAAAAAACCCACCACACCCGCGTGATCCGCATCGAACCATCTCCGGGAGCCGTTATATCTCTGCTGCTGCTCATCACCGGCCTCTGGTTATTGAGCCGGCTTCTGCCGGTGCTTCTGGTGCTGGTCGCGGCCCTCATTATCGTCGGCACCATCAGCCCCGTGGTCCGCTGGTTTGAAGATCGGGGCATGCGCCGGGGCATGGGGATCGCGATAGTATTCAGCGCGCTCACGCTGGTTACCGTTGCCATCCTTGCGCTGACCATTCCGACACTCCTGACGCAGGTGAGCACCCTGGTCGACCTGGAACCGACCCTGCGCTCACGCCTGGCGAAGTTGCTGGCAGTGTCCCCCCTGACCAGCCCCCTGGCTGAGCTGCTGCGCAACCTGCACTCCGGCGATCTGGTGAAAATGGCCGCCTCGAGTGCCTACGAGTACTCCAGCCGCGCCATCGAGGTCATGGCGTATATCCTCAGTTCCGTATTCCTCGCGCTCTACATCACGATCGACCGGGACCGGCTGCGCGGCGGCCTTTTCCTGGTGGTTCCCAGGTCGCACCACATCCGGCTTTCCCGGATCATGCTGAACCTGGAAACCATAGTCGGCGGGTACATCCGGGGGCAGGTGATCACCTCTTTGTTGATGACCATCTTTGTATTTATCCTGCTCAAGGCGTGTGGTGTGGCAAATGCCCTTGCCATCGCCGTATTTGCCGGTGTGGCCGATGTGCTCCCCTACATCGGTGCCCTGCTTTCCGTAGGAGCCACGGTGCTGGCAGCACTTCCCCGCGGTCCGGGGATCATCATGGTGACCTTTGTGCTGATGCTGATCTACGAGGAATTCGAGAGCCGGGTGATCATCCCCAGGATCTACGGACGCGCCTTACGCCTCCCCTCCTCGGTAATCCTTTTTTCGCTCTTGGCGGGAAGCGTATTGCTCGGCATCATCGGGGCGCTTCTTGCGCTCCCGGTCGCGGCGGCGCTGCTGATGCTGATCGAGGAACTGCGAGTCGAGCTGCCCGGGCAGCAGGAACAGGCAGACGACGTGGAGATCAGGGAGCGCGACGAACGCGGTGAAGAGGAGTATGAGCGAAGGGCCGAAGGGATGCCCGCCGAGCAGGCCGCGGCGATCGCCGTCGAGATCTCCGCCGATCGCCATAACGAGGAAAAACCGTAGCAAGGTTGTCCGGCCGGCTCTTTGCCGGACCGGTTGGCGCAGCGCAAAAGCCTTCTCCCGGCCTTCGACGCCAAAAAAATCATCATTCGCCTGGATTCACCTGGACAAAGCAAATCCCCCCCGCTCCCCTTTGTCAAAGGGGGGAGCAAGGCACTTCCTCCTAATGGGTACAAGGTGATCCATGTCAAAGCGATCCTAATGCTGTAGTTGTTCCTCAAGCTGATCCAAGCAGGCATTCCCAGATAGCATCGGCTAGCACACCATAGCCTTTGGTGCACTATCCAAAGACAACGACTTTTGTTACGCTCTTAATAAATGTAGTGATGGTAAGGAAAATCCATGGTAGCTTTTCAAAGCTGGAGCTTTGGCAGCCTTTGCATTCCCAAGCTGGAGCTTGGGAACGAGAGACCAGGATACAAACGGAGAGAGAAAGTGAAAACGGTCTATAGCGCTTCCAACCTGTCGCTGGTAAGCATCTTCCAGAATGTTCTGGAGGAGCACGGCATTAAATGCTGGATCAAGAACCAATATCTTTCCGCTGGCATGGGTGAAATCCCGCCTATCGAGTGCTGGCCTCAGCTCTGCGTGGCTGACGATGTCTATCAAGAGGCCAAACGCATCGTAGAAGAGGCTCTGGTAGTAAAAGTCAGGTCTCCTTGGAAATGCGATTCCTGCGGCGAGGAACTAGAGGGACAATTCACCGAATGCTGGAAATGCGGGACCAGCCGCGTCCTCGCGGAACCGTAGCAAAAGACCTCCCCCCTTTGTAAAAGGGGGGTCGGGGGGGATTTTACCCAGGCTGCTACGGAGTGCCGAGGGCGCCTTAAGGCAATTCCCCCTAAATCCCCCTTTTCCAAAGGGGGACTTTTCAGCAACGTCACCCACACGATGTCCCCATTGCCTAAGCGGATAGGAGCGGATCATGGCCGAGATGGAGCTATATTGGAAAGTTGAGGATCAGGTAGCACGGTTGGTGGAACTGATCAGCCAGGAGCTCAAGTTGCGCGAGGCTCCGCTACGGCGGGATGTCCGCTCCCTGGGACGGCTCTTGGGAACGGTAATCCGGGAACAGGCAGGTGATCAGGCATTTACCGCCGAGGAGGAACTGCGCCACCTGGCGATCAAACACCGGAGCCTGAATGAGGAACTGGGTGAGGGATGCCTCAACTCTCCGGAGGAACTGGAACTCCAGGCTCAGGCAGTGCAGATTGTCGGCAGCATGCAGGTCGCCGAGGCGTACCAGATCGTCAAGGCGTTCTCCACCTACTTCGAGCTGACTAACCTGGCCGAAACCAACCACCGCAAAAGACGCCAACGTGCTGCCATGCTTACCGGCAAGGAAGATAAACCGGGCTCTTTGCGGGGCACGCTGAAGCGGATGCGCAGTGAGGGAATCCCGGCCGAAGAGGCCTTGGCCTTTTTGCAGCAGGTGCAGGTCGTTCCGGTCTTCACCGCCCACCCTACCGACGTGGCGCGACGGGTGGTTCACTTCAAGCAGCGACGCATCGCCCGGGAACTGGAACGGCTCGACCGGCTCCCGCTGACCGACAGCGAGGCGCTGCAGGGACAGAGCGCCATGATTGCCGAGATCACCGCCCTCTGGCAGACCGATGAGGTGCGCCGCCGCAAACCGACGGTGCTGGATGAGATCAAAATGGGGCTGGACCATTACCCGGAGTCCCTGATAACTCCGATCCACGAACTGTATCAAGATATGGCGGCTGCCTTCCTGGAAATCTACGGTATTGCCATCCACCCTACCCTGATCCCCAAAGTGATCAGTTTCGGCTCCTGGATCGGTGGGGATCGGGACGGCAATCCGCACGTTGCGGCGAAATCGACCCGCGAGGCGTTACAAAAAGCGCGCGAGACCATCCTGAGCAACTATGTGGACTCTCTGGAGGAGTTGCGCCGCCTCCTGACACCTTCGCTCTGCCGGATAGCGGCAACTCCAAGACTCACGAGCGCTGCCAAGCTGTATCGCGACACCCTCAGCCTGGGCGACCTGGACATTGAGGCGATACCGGAATGCGAGCAATACCGGCGTATGGCAGGATACCTGCTCCATCGCATGCGCCGCTCCCTGCATGAGCCGGAGCACCCGGATGCCTACCCGGGCGCAGCTGCGTTCGAGAGCGATCTGCTGCTCTTGACCGAGAGCCTTGCCGGCAACAACGGGGAGCGTCTGGTCCGTGCCCTGCTCGATCCGCTGCTGCTGCGGGTCAGGACCTTCGGTTTTCACCTGCATACCCTCGACATTCGCCAGCACGCCAAGGTTCATGACAACGCGGTAGCCGAACTGGCGGCGCTCGGCATGGCCGGCGCCGGTTCCCGGGCGGTGCTGCCGGCGATACCCGGCCCGGAAACCACGGAACTGCTCGATACCCTGCGGACCATTGCCACCCTGAAGCGGCGTTACCCGGCCGAAGCCATCAAGAGTTACGTGATAAGCGGCGCATCCCGGGTCCAGGACGCTCTCTCACTGGTCTGGCTCATGGAGCTATGCGGGGTAAAGGTCGCTGCCGACAGTAACGGCGATCCCGGTTTGATGCCGGTCCCGCTCTTTGAATCGATCGAGGACCTGCGCCATGCGCCGGAGATCTGCCGCACCCTTTGGACTCTGCCGGAGTACGGGCCGTATCTCGATTCCTGGGGACGCAGGCAGGAGGTCATGCTCGGCTATTCCGATTCCAACAAGGATGGCGGCATGCTCACCAGTTCCTGGGAGATCCACAAGGCGCACCGGGAGCTGCATCAGGTGGCGGCGGAGTGCGGGGTCCAGCTGGTGCTGTTCCATGGCCGGGGAGGCACGGTGGGCCGCGGGGGCGGTCCCACGCACCGCGCCATCGTGTCGCAGCCCGCAGGGGCGTTCAACGGCTGCCTCAAGATAACCGAGCAGGGAGAGGTCATCAACTGGAAGTACTCCGATGCGTCCCTGGCGCAGCGTAACCTGGAACTGATGGTGGCTGCCTCCCTTGAAGCGGTGGCGCGCCCCGGACAGTCGCAGTCGCCGCCGGAGAGTTCCTGGGAAGAGGCCCTGGAGGAGATGTCAGCCGATGCTTACGCCTTCTATCGTGAGCGGATCGCGGAAAATCCCGACATCCTCCCCTACTTCGAACAGGCGACGCCGGTGCAGGAATTCGAGCTGGCCAAGATCGGTTCACGACCGGCGCGGCGTGGTGCTGCCCGCGACCTGACCGACCTGCGCGCCATCCCCTGGGGTTTCGGCTGGATGCAGAGCCGTCATGTCATTCCTGGCTGGTTCGGTGTGGGGCATGCATTGGAGCGTTTTGCGGCCAAGGGGGAGGGAGCAATGGAGCTGATGGGCGAGATGATGCGCCGCTTCCCCTTCTTCTACGACCTGATCCGCAACGTGGAACTGGCGCTGACCAAGGTGGATCTGCCGCTGGCCCGGCTTTACTCCGAGCTGGTGCCCGACCGGGAACTCAGGGAACGGGTGTTCTCCATGGTGCTTGAGGAGTACCAGCTAACCCGCAGGGTTGTGCTGGAAATCACCCGGCAGTCGCGCCTGCTGCAAAATAACCCCTCCCTGGCGCGCTCGCTCCGCCTGCGCACCCCGTATGTCGACCCGCTCAGCCTGATCCAGATCGAGCTGCTGCGGCGCAAGCGGGCCGGGGAAGAAAGCGAGGAGTTGGATTACGTTCTGGCAGCCACCATCAGCGGCATTGCGGCGGGGTTGCGCAATACTGGGTAAGGCCCCCCCCTCTCCCCCCCCCTCTCCCTAACCCTCTCCCTAACCCTCTCCCATCAGCCTTCGCCAAGGCTATGGCTGACAAGTCAAGGGAGAGGGACTCCACATAATGACTTCACCGGTTGTTGTTAGGATCATCATGAATCAAACCCCACTGCAAGCAGTCTGCCCCAAGTGTGCCGCTCCGCGCCAGGAAGGGTGCGCTATCTGTCCCAGTTGCGGGGTGATTTTCGCCAAGGTGCGGCCCAGCCGGTCCCACCTTTTTGAGGCAGACGCCAGCAGCTCATCTGTCCCCACGCTGGTAGCCGGAGAGTCTGCCACCCCTGCAGTCACCTACGCGCGCGCAGCTTTTCTGGCACTTCTGACCTACTACACTTTTCAACTTCTGACCCATCCCATCGCTACCAATTATCTGGGGGAGACCTTTCTCCACTTGATCAATCTCACTTTTCACGAGGCAGGACATATTTTACTGTCGCCCTTCGGCCGGTTCCTTAGCGTTGCGGGGGGCACCCTGATGCAACTTCTGGTACCCGCCGTGGTGGCAATATCCTTTTTCAGGCGTCGCGACCGCTTCGGCGCCTCGATCGCTCTCTGGTGGCTGGGAGAGAGCCTGGCGGATGTGGCGCCTTACGCCGACGACGCCCGTGCAGGGCAACTGCCGCTCCTGGGCGGGGTGACAGGGAGCGAGGTGGAGGATTACCACGACTGGGAGGTGATGCTGGGAAAGCTCGGCATGCTCACCTGGGATCATGCCATCGGACGCTTCTTTTTCCTGGTGGGAGGCATAACCATGATGGCAGCCCTTGGCTATGGGGCGATGTGCACCTATCGTGCTGCCAAGGTTGCTCGTGATGGGCGGACCGATTGATTATACGGAGAGCTTTGCCGAGAGTCTTTACTGTTTGCGGTGCCGCGGTCTGTACAAAAGGGGAACCTGCTTAGTGCCGATCTGCAGCATAAGACCTCCCCCCTTTGTAAAAGGGGGGTCGGGGGGGATTTTACCCAGGTTGCAACTGTGTGCCGACGGCGCCTTAAGGCAAATCCCCCTAAATCCCCCCTTTTTCAAAGGGGGACTTTTCACGGTACTGATGCGAGCTGCAGATCGGCACTTCTGAGTAAGTTAATGGTAGTTTGCCGCTAGTCCCCTCTCCCGCTGGGGGGAGGAGAGTTCAGAGAGGTTGAACAGAGTTGGCACTTTCTCGTGAGCCAAAACGCCGCCGCAGGCGGGGTTGGTTGCTAATCAGGAGGGGAATTGAGATTTTTCAGAGCAGGGAATTTGCCGTAGAGAATTTGCAGGACTCCTGACCTTGGCTGCGTTAAAATGAGACCAAACAGCGATGAGAAGCTGGACTAGAGGTCGGCGGCTGTCGAAAGCCGACAATAGTGCCATCGCTGGTGACGGATTCACTTTAACGGACAGGAGGTAGGTCATGGAAAGATATGTCGATGGGTTCTTACTGCCCATAGCTAAAGAAAATCTCGGTAAATACAAAGAAATGGCTGAAACAGCCGGAAAAGTTTGGAAGGAGCATGGTGCCTTGGAGTATTACGAATGCATAGGCGATGATTTAGCACAGGAGAACTTCGTTTCCTTTACCAATTCTGCCGGTGCGTCTGAAGAAGAAACAGTCGTATTGTCATGGATCGTCTTCGAATCTAAAGAACATAGAGATCAGGTGAACGCTGCAGTTATGAATGACCCGAGAATGAAGGCGATGATGGATTCCAGCTTCCAGCCCTTCGATTGCAAGCGCATGTCTTACGGTGGTTTTAAGACGCTGGTAAAGTTATAGAGGTAAATTAATCCTGTAGGAGCGGCACTCCTGCCGCGATTGATGCGCAGAGAATCGCGGCAGGAATGCCGCTCCTACACTCCCCGCAAGGGGGCATCCCCACAAATCCCCACCAAAAGCATCCGCTCAGGGTGCACTGTTTATCTCCCCCAACAAAAACAGGTATTCATAGGCACAGCGCCCCGAAATATTTGAAAAAGTCCATAATTATATGTTATTGTCGGCAGGCCAGATGGGTGGCACTGTTCTTTGACGCCAGGATTGCGCATCTTGAGAATCTTGGTAATCTCATTGCAACCTTTTGGAGTATCGCTCATGAGTACTGACAGGAAAATAGATACTTCCTCAATATTTATTGAGAGCGAAGTAAAAATGCCTGTTCTCTTTGTCGGACATGGCAGCCCTACCAATGCTATTGAAGATAACGAGTTCAGCAAGTCGTGGTTTGACACAGCCAGAGCTTTACCCAGACCAAAGGCTATCCTGTGTGTCTCAGCACATTGGGAGACCATTGGGACTCAAATCACAGCAATGGAAACACCAAGAACGATCCACGATTTCGGCGGTTTTCCTCAGGAACTTTTTGAGCTTCAGTATCCGGCACCCGGTAGCCCTGCCCTGGCCCACCTGGTTCAGCAAACGGTGCAGGGAGTTACTGTCCAGTTCGATCAGGATTGGGGACTGGACCACGGCACCTGGTCGATCCTGCATCGCATGTATCCTGATGCGGATATTCCCGTCGTTCAGCTCAGTCTGGATCGCACAAAGGGACCCGAATACCACTACCGGCTAGGCAAGGAGCTGGCGTCGCTGCGTGACAAGGGGGTCTTGATCATTGGCAGTGGCAATATGGTGCACAACTTGGGTCTAATGGTCTGGCAAGACAGAGCCTTCGACTGGGCCATAGAGTTCGACGAGCTGATGAAAGAGCTGATCCTTACAGCAGATCATCAAGCTATTATCGACTATCACAAACTGGGTCAGATAGCTCAGTTGTCGATACCGACCAATGAACACTTTTTACCGCTGCTCTATGTTCTTGCCCTGCAGGATAGCGCAGATGAGGTGAAGTTCTTTGCTGAGAGAGTAACCCTGGGATCAATGTCAATGCGCTCTTTGCTGATTGGGCCGTCTGGTGTTAACTTCACTCTTACCAAAGGTAATGCTGACTCTTTTTATAACAGTGAAATCGGAAGGTACTATGATAGCGCGAATGGACCACCTCAACATCGTGGTGAGCGATCTTGATCAAACCAGAGAGTTCTTTTTTCTGCTGGGATTCACCGAAGGGATCAGTTCCGAACTGGACGCCGGATTCCTTGAGCGGGTGACCGGCATTCATGGTGCGCAGGGGCGCTTTGTGGCGCTGCATCATCAGGGATCGGATCTCTCCATCGAACTGCTTAAATTCGACGCTGGTTCTGTCAGTGACGAAGGGATCGGCAGGGCCGACCGGATCGGGCTGCGTCACTTAGCCTTTGCGGTAACAGATATCGAGGCGGAAGTTGAGAGATTGCAGGGGCATGGGGTCAAGTTCCTCGGCCCGATACAGACTTGGGAGAAGACCGGGAAAAAGCTGGTCTATTTCCACGGACCGGATGGAATTCTGCTGGAATTTGCCCAGTATCCGAGATAGAAGGGGTGGCAAGGCTCCCCCCCTCACTAGCCCTCCCCCTCCGGGGGCACCGCAATTAAGTTAGCGGATATCTGTAGGGGCGAACCTTGTGTTCGCCCAGATTTATTGCTCGCCATTTCCATCGGAATCTCGCTGGACCCGGGCGTACACAAGGTTCGCCCCTACGTTAGAAGGAAGAGTATTAAAAAACGCGCTGAAGATTAGCGCCGACTTGGTTAACTTAATGGCAGTGCCCTCCGGGGGATGTCGAACAGTTTTCAGGAGAAGTGGATGTCTCAGATGCAGATGAAAAACAGAAACGAAACGGTCGAGCGGGAGTTGGAACGGCTGAAAAGGCTCATCATCAACGCGGACCGGGCGGGGGGCGACAGGTCGCGTCAGATCTCCTTTGTCTACCGCGCCGCCGAGAATTTCAGCAGGCGCGTCTTTGCCGATTCCTTTTGCCACACGGAAATGAGCCAGAGCGCGGGATGCAAAACGGGGCAGTGCTGCAAGTGCCGCCCTGATCTGTTCGAGTATGAAAAGAGCGTGCTGGACCTGTTGCCCAAACGATCCGACGACACCGGATTCTGCCCTTTTTTCAACCTCAGCAAACGAACCTGCGGCGTCTATGGCGTAAGACCTTTCGCCTGCCGCATTTATTACAACTTCGGACCATCGAGCTATTACTGCCAGAACCCCAATGACGCGACGCTGCAGGTGTTCGACGGCGTCAAGCGGCACTTGGAGCGCATCCTCGGTCCCTATGCGGGCGGTTACCTGCCATGAACTGGAAAAACAAGACCCCACAGCATCTGGCCGAGTCGGTCTGCGCGGAGCTCAGAAAGCGCCACGCCGGGGGCCTGGACGAGAAGACCATCATCGATCTCTTCGAAACCATGTACTACTCCAGCCTGAGAACCGAGGAATCGGAACCGGTCACCTTCCACCTGGTATTTCTGGACCCCGCCCTCCCCGACCCGAAACCGCCGCGCAATCCGGTGAAGGACCGCTGGAGCTACGTGCCGTTTGCGGAACCGATCGAGTTTTCCGTCTCCAATGTGGTGAAGATCGCCAAGTCGACCGACCTGCGCACCTCTTCCTTTGTGGTATGGCCGGGCAAGGACGACACACTGTTCATCTGGGGGCTGGTGGATCAGCAAAACCGTTTTCACAAGTTCCTGAACCGTAGTGCGGATATCGAAGCAGAGACACCGGGTCTGTTCCAGGCGAGCGTCGAAGGGATCGGCACGATTGTGGTCTACATGCGCTATGAGAAAGTCGCCGAGTTACGAATCAACGAACTGATCCGCAACTCGATAGATCTGTTTCGCGATGGTCCAGTCAGAGATCTGCTCGGCTCCGGCATTGACGGGCATCTGCAGGCTATTCGCAGCAACGTCCCTGAGGACATCTATCAGCCTGACGGTCCGATGGATAGACTGCACACACAGCAGTGGCTCTCCGTACTGTGCAGGATCCTGCTGAGAGTCCAGAAGATCAGAAACGGCGGCGCTATCCTGATCACTCCGGATATAAACTCAGCCGACCTCAATATCAAGTACCGGATGGACTACGAAAGACTGCAGAGTTCCCTGTCAAGCAATGCCACAACCAAACTGAAGGCCGATTATCTGGAGAAGCGTCTCCTTGATTTAAGCGAAACGAAATCGAAGGAGGTGCCGTCCAGCCAGTATTTCCAGTTGAGGCGATTCGAAAAGGATCTGAGGGCCAGCAAGAACGAGATAGACGGGGTGATCTGGTTTATCGCCCTGCTGACCCGGGTGGACGGCCTGGTGGTGATGGATCGCAATCTCGCCGTGCGCGGTTACGGGGTAGAAATAACCAATTCTCAGGAGCCTGACAACCTTTTCATCGCGAGCGACCGGATGGCAACGCCGGCCAAGCTACGCCCGGCTATTTACAATCATTTCGGCACCCGGCACAGATCGATGATGAGGTACTGCTTCCAAAATCCCGGCAGCATCGGGTTCGTCATTTCACAGGACGGGGAGGTGCGCGTCATCACCAAGGTGGGCGAGCGTCTGGTCATGTGGGAGAACATCAAGCTCAAGTACTACAGCTACATTTCGCGGAAGATTCAAGCACAATCCTGAGCCGCAAAAACCCATCCCCCTCCCGCCTTCGGGCTGAAGCGCTTCGGCGCGCAAGCCTGACCTCCCCCTTGAAGGGGGAGGAACTGAATTACTGTCCGTCCCCCTTCAAGGGACTTAATTACCAACAACGAGGTCGGCATGAAAACTCGCACTACTCTGGTTTGCCTGCTTTTACTGGTCACTGCCCCTTTGGCGGCATCGGCCCAGACGCGCTCCGTTTCCGCCGCCTCGAAGATCGGCTCGGTGACGGTTTTTTCGGACCGGGCGCAGGTTACCCGCAGCGCGACACTCTCTCTGGATGCCGGTACCACGCTGGTGAACTTCGATGGGCTGCCGCAGCTCATGGACGAGGATTCCATCCGGGTGGAGGGGAAGGGAACCGGCACTGCACGCATCGCCGGCATCACGGTGAAGAATGTCTTTCTGGAACGGGCCCATGAGAAACGGGTACTGGAACTGGAGGAGGAGATTGCGGCTCTGAAGCGCAGGGTGGATAGCCTGGAGGCAAAACGGAAGGCGCTAGCCGCTCAAAGGGCCTTCATCGACTCGATCAGGGTGGGCTGGGGGGAGCGCATCTCCAAGGAAATCACCATTGGAAAACCGACTACTGCCGAGATGGGAGATGTCGCGAAGTTCGTGGGCGAGGGAATCGGCAAGATCGAGGAACAGCTCTACGATGCCGAGGCGGCAAAGAAACCGCTCCTGAGCCGGCTTGCTGCTCTGGAACAGGAGCTGGAGCAAAGCAGGGCGGACCGGATGAAGGAAGTGCGCTCGGTTCAGGTGGCGATCGAGGCGGACCGGAAGATGGAGTTTGCCCTTAACCTCTCCTATCTTGTGAGCCAGGCCCACTGGGAGCCGACTTATGATGTGCGGCTAACTGCCGACGGGAAACAGGCGGAGCTTATCTATCGGGCCCTGGTCCGGCAGAGGACCGGCGAGGACTGGCCGGGAGTGAAGCTGGCGCTTTCCACCGCCAAGCCCGAGGTGGGTGGCGCACCGCCGGAGCTTGCGCCGTGGCAGATCCATCTCTACGAGCCACCGCGCCCCCTACCCTACGCGCGCTCAGCCAAAGGCGCCATGGAGATGTCAACCATGGCACCCATGATGGATGGCGGGCGGGTGCTGGGCGGGCGACCACCGGAGGCAGAACAGATGCCGGCAACCCCGATGCCCGCGCAGGTTGAGGAGGGAATTACCTCGGTGCTCTTCAACGTCCGTGCGCCGGTGGATATCCCCGCAGACGGCACACAAGCAAGCAGCATCATCGCTATTGAAAAAGTCCCGGTCACGGCTGAGTTCGTTACCGTGCCGAAGCTCTCGCCGCGGGTTTATCTCAAGTCCGAGGTAACCAACAACACGGCCTATCCTCTGCTGGCAGGTCAGGTCAACGTTTTCAATGACGCAGTTTTCACCGGCAAAGCCTACCTGAAAACCATCAGTGCCGGGGAAACCTTCGATCTCTACTTCGGGGCCGATGACCAGATCAAGGTGAAGCGCGAGGTGGCTAAGGTGCGCAAGAAAGCGGGGCTCCTTGGCAGCAACAGCGTAAGCTATCGCACCACGGTCGAGCTAGAGAATTATAAAAAGAGCGCAGTAACGGTCTCGCTATTGGACCAGCTCCCACTGCCCGGCAACGCGGAGATCAAGGTGAATCTGGAAGATGCCTCGCTCAAGCCGGACGAAACACGGCCGGACGGGACGCTGGTCTGGAAGGTGAGCCTGGCGCCGGGTGAGAAGAAACAGGTCTCTTATGACATCGTCATTGAATATCCCAAGGGGCGCGATCTGGTAGGGGTTGAATGAGACTGGACATCAAATTTCCTGATTGGCGCTAATCTTCCGCCAGTGAATCAAGAGTCCCCTCTCCCTCCGGGAGAGGGAGAGCTTATAGGGGCTCACGGAAGATCAGCGCTTCGGGTCAAATTTTATCTTGGCAATTCTTATCTTGGCAATTCAAGTAACAGCATTGTGTTAAAGGAGAACAGATATGAAAGACACTCTTGCAGCAGGCATTTCTCATACGCTTAAGTTCCGCGTTCCGCCGGAGAAGACGGTACCTCACCTGTATCCTGAGGCGGTCCCTTTCCGGGACATGCCGGAGGTCTTCGCCACCGGATTCATGGTCGGCTTCATTGAATGGGCCTGCATGGAGGCGCTGGCGCCTTACCTGGAGGAAGGTGAATGCTCCCTCGGCACCATGATCAACGTCTCCCACAACGCCGCCACACCGCCGGGAATGGAGGTTACGGCACAGGTGCGCTGCCTTGAGGTGAGCGGCAAGCGTACGGTTTGGGAAATCGAGGTGCACGACGAGGTTGATCTGATCAGCAAGGGGACTCACGAGCGGTTTACCGTGAAGCGGGAGCAGTTCTTGTCCAGGCTGCAGGCGAAGGCGGTTGCTGCGGGGGTGTAATCGCGAGTGAAAGGCGATTAGCTCAGCAAGTAGATCTTGCAAGTGAAGGCAGACCTCCAATACCAGCACCTGACCCGGCTACGTTTTCGCTCAGGCCACCCCTATCCCTAACCCTCTCCCACAAGGGGAGAGGGGACTTTAAGCGCTCTCCCCTTGTGGGAGAGAGGACTTTAAGCGTTTCATGGTGTGCTTAAGCTCTCGTGGTTTGAGGCTTTAGCTCTCATGCAGAGGGAAGAGTTAAGCCCCCCTCCCTTTATGGGAGGGGCTGGGGGAGGGTGCTTTTACAAGTCATTTATAAAGGATCACATGAGATCGATATTCTTTGCCGCCCTCCTGCTCGTTTGTCTTTGCTCCGTCTCCCATGCGGCCCGCCTCGACACCTCGTTTGACTTTTCCAGCATCGAAACACCCCACTTCTCGATCCATTTCCACCAGGGATTGGAGGAGGTCGCACAGAAGACGGCTGTCATCGCAGAGGAGGTGCACGGCAAACTGGTGCACGAATTCCTCTGGCAACCGAGGGAGAAAACCCAACTGGTGCTGATCGACGACAGCGACTTCACCAACGGTTTAGCTGTTACCATCCCCTACAACACTATCTATATTCAGGTGGTCCCCCCGAGCCTCTCGTCTACTCTCGGTGAATACGACAACTGGCTCAAGGTGCTGCTCACCCACGAATACGCCCACATCCTAAGCTCCGACCCTACACGGGGTTACTGGAACGTCACCCGGGCCATCTTCGGCAAGCCCCTCCCCTGGGGGGATCCGCTCTCCGGTTTGCTCTTCCTGGTCACCGCTCCCCCGAACACCTTCATGCCGCGCTGGTGGCACGAGGGGGTGGCAACCGCCGCCGAATCGCAGTACACCGGACAGGGGCGCGGCAAAGGGAGCTATTACGACATGGTGTTCCGCACGGCGGTCGCCGAGCACAATCTCCCTTCGGTGGATCAGATCAACGGAGACGTCCCGTACTGGCCCTCCGGAAACCTACCCTACATGTTCGGCTACCGGCTGCAAAAACAGATCACCGACACCTATGGCAAGGACGCAACCGGCAAGCTGACGATCGCCCACTCGGGGCGCTTCCCCTACTTCATCAACGGAGCGCCCGAGGATCTCTTCGGCGGCAAGAGCTACGGCGAACTGTACGCCGACATGATCGCAGCGCTCAAAAAGGAGCAGTCACAGCGTATCGAGATGCTTTCCAGGGTTCCCTTCACACCGCTTCGCGAGATATCCCACATTGGCGAGAACCTCACCAACCCGAGATTCGCACCGGATGGAAGCCGCATAGCCTTCACCAGACGCGATCCGCACGACCACACTACGGTGGTTATTACGGAGCAGACCGGAACTAAAATCCTGGCCCAGTTCCGCCGCCAATCCTCGGACGGGAGCATCTGCTGGTCGCCCGACGGCAAGAGCCTCTACTTCACCCAGGCTGAGATCAACCGCGGCTTCAACGTCTACCAGGACATCTATGCCTACGACATATCGCACGACAAGACCAGCCGACTGACCCGCGGCCGGCGCCTCGGCGATCTGGATATATCCCCGGATGGCAAGTTCTTCGCCGCCGTCGTCAGCTCGCGAGGGAGCCAGAATCTTGCCCTCATCGATGTGCGCGCCCCGGGAGACGATGCTTCGACCAGATTGATTACCGGGGACACCATGCAGCGGATCTCCTCTCCGCGCTGGTCGCCGGACGGTAAAACGCTCAGCTACGCAGTAACTGACAATGCAGGACAGACACGGATCAGGCTCTACGATATGGCGACCGGCAAGGACCAGCTGCTTTTGACCCTGAGTCATACAGCCGCCTATCCGGTCTGGTCCCGAGACGGCTCCTGCATCTTTTACGTCTCGGATGAGACGGGGGTCTTCAACCTGTTTGCCTATGATCTCACCGAGAAAAAGAGCTACCAGATGAGTCACCTGCTATCAGGCGCCGTGCAACCAGATCCATCGCCTGACGGTCGCTCGCTGCTGGTTTCCAGTTACAGCTCGCGCGGTTTTAAAATCGCGCAGATGACGCTGGACAGATCAAAGTGGCTGGAGCGCAGAGGCCCTTCCCTGCCGCTCACGCGGACAATCGCGGCATCGGATCAAGCGGCATCGGAAACAGTTACATTGGATCAAGTTACGTCGGATCAACTTGCCTCGGACAAAGCTGCATCAGATCGGGCTGCAGCCGGGAGCGCTCCCGCCGATCAGGTCGCAGCCGTGAACGGGGCAGCCGACCAGGTTGCAGTCGACACTCCGGGGACCACTCAGGCAGCTACCTCGCCCTACAGCGCCCTCAAAACCGTGTACCCTCACTTCTGGCTGCCCAGGCTCTGGGACGACGGCTCGGATGAAACGGTCGTGGGAGCTTTCACCGCGGGCGCGGACGTCTTGGGCTATAACTCATACGCTGTCGCCGTGGATTACAGCTCCGGTAGAAGCCGGGGTTACTATAACCTGACCTATCAAAACGATTATTTTTATCCGACCCTGTCACTTCGGGCCCATGCGCAGCCCTTTCTTTACTCGAACCTGTACCAGAGGGGAGATTACTACGAGCTCAACAAGGGAGTTACCGCTGAGGTATCGGTTCCGCTCAACTTCCTGGAATCCCGCTACCGCTTCAAAGCGGGCTATCAGTTGCTGGACCAGAAGGCGCTCAGCAGGGTGGACAGCAACAGCAGGTTCAACGGAGTACCGGTATTCCAAGGGAGACGGGACAATCTCTTTGCCGGCATCGACTTCGACAACGTCCTAAGGTACCCCTACTCGGTGAGCTCCGAGGAAGGGCGACGCCTCTCCTTTTTGTACCGCTACTATGCGCGGGAGGTCGGCAGTGATCAGGATTTATCTGAGTACAGTGCCCAGTACCATGAATACCTGCGCATGCCCACGGAAGCACTCAAGCATCACGTGCTCTATCTTCGCCTTTCCGGTGCCCTGGCCGACGGGGATCTGCAGTTCGGCCAGCAGGCCTTTCAAATCGGCGGTGTCCCATCGGAACTGAACCCTTATCCGCTGCGCGGCTACTCCGATCGCTCGGTAACCGGCAAGTATGTAGCGACTGGAACGCTGGAGTACCGGGCGCCTCTTTTCTTCCCGCTGCGCGGTTTCGGGACGCTTCCTGCCTTCGCGGAAAAGGTGCACACGGCGTTATTTGTCGATGCCGGAAGAGTCTGGGACGACCGGAACGCCTTTACCAATAACGAGCTGAAGATCGGCGCCGGGGTTGAGCTCAGGGCAGACGTGACGCTCGGCTACTGGGCCAAGGTGACCCCCGCCCTGGGTTTCGCCCACGGCTTCAACCAGGGAGGACAAAATCAGCTATACTTCACCGTGTACATCGGCCTGTAACGTGTAACTAGTTCGATTCATAGGGTTCCTACAGCAATGACATAATTACTTGCGCTGCAAAAGGAGACGGATGATGAGAGTTATCGTTGTTGGTGCAACAGGCACCATAGGAAAAGCGGTGGCAAAACTGTTGGCCTTGGAGCATGAGGTTGTCAAGGTGGCTTCCAGAAGCGGCGATTACCGGGTCGACATGACCAGGAACGACTCCATTGTGAAACTATTCCAGGAAGTAGGCCCTTTCGATGCACTGGTCTCTGCGGCTGGAGTCGCCAGGTTCGGCCCTCTTTCGGAACTAAGCGACGAGGATTTTCAGCTGGGGATCTGCGGCAAGCTGATGGGACAGGTTAATCTGGTCCGCATCGGCCTTAAGTACATCAACGAAAACGGTTCGTTCACCTTGACCAGTGGAATTTTGAGCCATCAGCCGGTACCGGGAAGCGCGTCGATAAGCATGGTGAACGCTGGGCTGGAAGGATTTGTTCGGGCAGCAGCGCTCGAAATGCCCCGCGGCATCCGGATCAACGTGGTGAGCCCACCCTGGGTAAAGGAAACGCTGGAGGCGCTCGGAATGGACACATCAAGCGGGATGCACGCTGAACGCGTGGCACAGGCGTACCGGGCAAGCATCGGCGGGACGCGAAGCGGCACCGTGATCAACGCCAGGGACTTTGCCTGATCCTTTCCAACTGCCGGCCTCCTTGCTGCGGATTTTGGCAAGCTCAGTGCGGGCAACCGTTCACGCTGAGCTTGCCCTCCTACCTGCACCATCTCCCCCCTACCCCAGATTCGTAGATTCATAGATTCGTAGGGTGGGCAGCCCCTGCCCACCACTCCTCACCACAATGAAAATAGCATGGCGGCAAGAGGTTGAGATTCGGGCGTCGCGTGGGCACGGGGTGCCCACCCTACATAGTAGAGAAAAGCCCGTAAGAAGGGGGAGCAACGCGTCTGTTGTTGCTCAATCCCCTGCTTCAAATGACAACTTCCAATCGCACCCTATGTTACTGAAGATCAGTACCAAGCTCGCTCAGAAGCAACTTCATGACGCTGCACACTATTAAAAATCTATCACGTACTTGATCTGCTTCCTCCCCCCCTCTCAGAACTGATTTAGTCTTTTCGTATACCCTTCCAAGCTGCAATTCCTAAAATATATTACCAATATCAACTAATGCTTTTCTCTAAAGTACCGATAGGAACTAGGTCAATTCAATCACATCTCGTTGACGTCAAGGTTAAATATAAATACGAATGGAGGTCTACTCAAAATGAAAAGTTACAAACATTGGCGTATTTTTTCAAAGATTGTGAGTTTGTCTTTATTGTCCTGGCTGGTACTGGTCCTGGCGGCGATGTTCGTCCTGGTTCCTTATATCCGGGAGCTGTTGATAGATGAGAAAAAGGACACTGTCAGATTTCTAGTGGAAGAGGCATCCACCATTCTTTCCGGATATCAGAAGCAGGTCGATGCGGGGACGCTTCCCAAGGAGGAAGCGCAGAAACGTGCGGCTGCTGATATTAAGCAGTTACGCTACGACGGCAAGGAATATTTCTTCATCAGCGACCTGGACAATAGGCTGATTGCTCACCCGCTGCGCCCTGAGAACGAAGGCAAGGATATGAGTTCGTTCAAGGATGCCGACGGGAAATTGGTCTACCGCGAATTCACCAGGGTGGCTAGCAGCGACAAAGGGGCCGGCTTCGTGGAATATCGCCAGATCAAACCAACAGAGACCAAGCCGCAGCCCAAGCTGAGCTACGCCCAACAGTTCAAGCCGTGGGGCTGGGTGGTCGGCACCGGCATCTACATCAACAGCGTAGATGAGGACATGAAAAAGGTTGAGCTTGCCATAGGAGTGGGCCTGCTGGCGGTGCTGGGCCTGAGCGTAATGCTGGCCTGGCTGGTCTCGCGCACCATAACCGGGCCGGTGAAGGAAGTGGTGGACAGCATCAAGGACATCGCCCAGGGCGAGGGGGATCTGACCAAACGGCTGCCGATTCACGGCGACAACGAAGTCGGGGACCTCTGCGTCTGGTTCAACACCTTCGTGAGCAAGTTGCACGGCGTCATCTCCCAGGTTTCCGACAGCGCTATCCAGTTGGCCTCCTCCTCCAGCGAGCTGCAATCTAGCTCCAGGGAGATGTCGCAAAGCATCGGCACGCTTTCCTCCCAGTCGACGTCGCTTGCGACCGCCGGCGAAGAGATGTCAGCCACCTCTTCCGATATCGCCAACAACTGTCATTTGGCAGCCGACAACGCGGGAGGCGCCTCCAGCAAGGCAAGCGAAGGGGTACAGGTGGTCGGCGAGTCGATCTCGGTCATGCAGACCATTGCCACCCGGGTCAAGAAGGCCGCCGATACCGTGGAGATGCTGGGCAACCGTTCCGATCAGATCGGTACCATCGTCGGGACCATTGAGGACATTGCCGATCAGACCAACCTGCTGGCCTTAAATGCTGCCATCGAAGCGGCGCGTGCCGGGGAGCAGGGACGGGGGTTCGCAGTTGTCGCGGACGAGGTGAGGGCCCTGGCGGAGCGGACCACTCGCGCCACTAAGGAAATCAGCGAGATGATCAAGGCAATCCAGAAAGAGACCAAGGATGCCGTGACTACCATGGAGCAGAGCGTAGCCCAGGTGGAACAGGGGAGCAGCCACGCAGCAGCATCGGGCAGATCACTCCAGGAGATTCTGGAGATCATCAACAGCGTGACCGAACAGATCAGCCAGATCGCCACGGCAGCAGAGGAACAGACCTGCACCACCCGCGAGATCAGCCACAACGTCCTGAACCTCAATGAGTTGGCCCATCAAAACAGCAGCGCCATAAATGAGACCGCCGTGGCAGCAAACGGTGTATCCCGGCAGGCCGAAGAACTGCAGCGACTTGTAAACCAGTTCAGACTATAGCTACCAAGCTCTCGCAACAGATTGTCATCCATCTCCTGCTGTCAAAAAGGCCCCGTCACTGAACATGACGGGGCCTTTTACCTCTTCTAATAAGGGGGGGCAGATCGGTAAGCTCGACCTGGCGTCTTAACTACGGCGGCATACCGCCCATCTCCCCTCATACTCAAGGGAGCCTGGGGTAGGATGCCGGGGGGTAGGATGCTGGTGAACGAAGTGAACCGCATCGGCTCCCATGGATGTCGATCGTTCCTCACCGCATCCTACAGGAGTTTTCCTGATGGGTTGCAGGCCAAGTAGAGCTAGCCGACTACCCCCTTTCTATTTATTTATTCAGGGGAGGCGGTCCCAATTATACGGGGCCGGGCGCCCAATTGACTTTTAAACATTTCCCCCTAAACTGGCACTTTAATGTAAGAAAGCCAACCTATCTATAAAAGCAACTCCCTCGAAATCCGCAGCCAAACAGATTCACTCCAGCTTTGCTTCGAGGCGCTCAAATATGACCCAAGAAGGCGACATTAAAAATCTTCAGCAGATGCTCGATCGGATCGAAGCGTCTGCGAAAGATGAGGAGCGCATCTCTTTGGGTCAAATTGTGGAAGCGGTGGGCAGCAGATCGTTCGGTCCCTTGTTGCTCATGGCAGGCGTCATCATGGCTTCGCCCCTAACCGGAATCCCGAGTGTCCCGACCAGCATGGGCATTGTCGTGTTGCTGATCGCCACGCAACTGCTTTTTCGCAGGCAACATTTTTGGCTGCCGCGCTGGTTGTTGCAACGCTCTATCGCGGCGGATAAGTTCACTAAAGGGATTGAGTGGTTGCGCCCTTACGCTCGCTTTATCGATCGTTGGCTGCGACCGCGCTTGCCGCTTTTCACTGAAGGCATCAGCATCTATATAATCGCCCTCGCCTGTATCGCCATCGCCGCCTCTATGCCGCTCATGGAGTTGGTCCCCTTTTCAGCCCACATCGCCGGTCTCGCCTTGACCGCCTTCGGGTTGTCCCTCATTGCCAGGGACGGCTTGCTGGCGCTGCTCGCCTTCGTGGCCACAGCCGTCACCTTCGGATTGGTGATCTACAGTCTGCTCTGATCCAACAATATGCTTGTCACTGGCATTAGAGTGCAGCTAATATATGCGCATAATCAATGCGCATTGGAGGCTGCCATGCAAACCGATCTTTTTGACCCGAGCGCTCCGAAAAAATCCACCAACTTAAGCATCAACAGTGACTTGCTGCGCCAAGCCAAGGAACACCACATCAACCTGTCTCAAGCACTAGAATTGCGACTTGCCGAAATGCTGAAGGAGGAGAAGTGCCGTAAATGGCAGGATGAGAACAAAGAGGCGATAGAAGGCTATAACCGGCGGGTAGCAACTGATGGCGCTTTCAGCGACGGATTGCGACGTTTCTGATGGCACAGTTCGATGTACACGAAAATAACAATACCGACAGTGCGGCAACGATCCCCTACCTGCTAAATGTTCAGGCTGATCTGCTCAACAAACTTACTACTCGGGTAGTTGTCCCGCTTGTCACAGCCTCTGCGATGGGTAAACCTGCCATGCATCTCAACCCTTGTTTCAAGATTGAAGGGAAGGCAGTGGTCATGTCAACAGCTGAACTAGCCGGCGTCAACGTAAATGTCTTGGGAGAGAAGGTTTGCTCGCTCGACAAACAACGCGACGAAATCATTGCCGCGCTTGATTTCTTATTCACCGGGTTTTAAAGGCACCCGCATCCTGGAGCTAGACAATTGAACCTGGAGCTAAAACAGAGGCAATTCAACTCGGCTATGGAGTTGTACACCGGTAAAGCTATTTACCAATGGACCGGAGTGCTGGTTTCGACCATAAACGTCTCATTGCAGATCTATTTACTGTACCAGTCGACACACTTTCCTATCGATGCAGCCTGGCGTTTGGCCGCTGTAGTAGCAGCTTTTCTGCTGTCCGATTTAGTCAATGGGATGGTCCATATGTTCATGGATAACAACGACCGCTATGACTCAATCTTCGGGCCGTTCATCGCTAACTTCCACATGCACCATCGGACACCGATGTACAAAAGGAATCCTCTGTTTGTTGTCTATTTCAATGAGACCGGTTCCAAGATCTGGCTGGTGGGATATCTTGTTGTACTGTCGATTTTAGTCGGGTCGATAGAGATGAACCCGGTGCTTGTGCACATCCTTATCTATTTCGGAATCCTCTCTTCAGTTGCGGAGGTTTCCCATTACCTGTGCCACACTTCAACCTCACCGATAGTGATGTTCCTGGCGCGCATCGGCCTGTTGTTGCCGAAACGCCACCACGCAGTACATCACATGAGCGACAATAGAAGCTATGCCTTCTTGAACGGCTTCACAGACCCGCTGATCAACCTGATAGCGATGAAATTGTGCCAGGGGTACAAGAGTAGGACGGACCTGCACTTTGCTAAATATTGCGGGAAAGGTTCTGACAATCGTTAAAGTGAGTCGTTCATGGAGATCCAGTGTTCGGGAAGTCTGCTTGCGCCTGTCTCCCCCCTTTGACAAAGGGGGGCGGGGGGGATTTGCCTTTAGGATGCTACAGGGAGCAGTTTGCATCTTCCGCTAGGGAATTTCAAGAGTCCCCTCTCCCTCCGGGAGAGGGTTAGGGTGAGGGCGGCGCCATAGCGACGAATCCGGCGAACAGCTTCAAAACCCCGAGAAAAACTCGTATGCCGCCTTGGTATCACATCAGCGCCGGCTCCCTCACCCCGACCCTCTCCCGCTTGCGCGACGTAGCGCTTCAGCGCGAAGGCTCGGAGGGAGAGGGAGAGCTTGTAGGGGCTGGCGGAAGATCAGTGCTAATCAGGTTTAAAAAAGCCGCAGGCTGATCGACGCCTGCGGCTTTTTTGTTTTTACTTCCTCATCCGAGGTGTCTCCGGCTATCTCAGCTTTCCTCGTCCTCGCACTTGCTGAATCTCAGCTGCAAACGACCGTCAACGGTGACCTCTTCCTCAAACATTGCCTCAGGCCTGACCCAGAGCCCGCGTTCTCCGTATAGTGGACGATAGACAACAAGCAGTTCGTCGGTCTCGCTATGCCTGGCTGTGCCAATCACTTCGTAGTAGTTTCCTTTGTAGTGCCGGTAACGCCCGGGCTGAACTGACATTTTTTAGCTCCTTGAGGTTTTCTATTACCATCCGCTTTTTAGCCCCCCTCCCCTTGCGAAACGCTAGCGGTGGGAGCTAGTACAGGTGGCGGTTTGCTTCTTGTAGGAGCGGCATTCCTGCCGCGATCAGGTTGCGGCAATCGCGGCAGGAATGCCGCTCCTACAGTGTCTCTACCGGCACGTGTGGGTTGTGGTGAACGGGTTTACCGTGGCCCCCAACATGCCGTCGGGTTACGCGATGAGGCCGCTAACCCGACCTACATTACTCACTTTTCGCACCAGGCTTTATAGCGAAGTATGCTCGGTCCTTGCTATTATCTCGTCCTGCAACTCACTGGAAAGATCGCAAAAGTAATCGCTATAGCCGGCCACCCTGACGATGAGATCCCGGTGTTCATCGGGATTTTGCTTGGCGACCTTAAGCGTCTCCACGTCCACCACGTTGAACTGCACATGATGCCCGTCCATCCTGAAGTAGCTTCGAACCAGAGTGGTGAGCCCGTCAATGCCGCTTTCTCCTGCGAGGAGCGTCGGTGAAAACTTCATATTCAGCAGGGTTCCGCCGCTTCTGATGTGATCCATCTTGCCGGCGGATTTGATTACTGCTGTCGGGCCGTTGCGGTCGGCTCCCTGCACGGGCGAAATGCCTTCTGAGAGCGGTGCACCGCGCCGTCTGCCGTCGGGCATGGCACCGGTGACGGCTCCGAAGTAGACGTGACAGGTGGTCGGAAGCATTTCGATCCGGTACACCCCCCCTTTGATGTTCGGCTTGCCGTCCACCTCATCGAAGAAGGCATCGAAGACGAGCCGCATGATCTGGTCCGCGTAGTCGTCGTCGTTGCCGTACTTGTGGGTCTTGTTGAGCAGACGCTGCCGAAGCGGCTCGTCGTTCTCGAAGTCTGCGTCCAGCTTTGAGACGAACTCAGAGAGCGAAAACCTCTTCTGATCGAAGACGAGATCCTTGATGGCCGACAGCGAATCGGTGATGCTTCCGATGCCGACTCCCTGGATGAAGCTGTTGTTGTACCTGGCTCCGCCTGCGTTGTAGTCCACCCCGCGGCTGATGCAGTCGTCGGTCAAAACGGAGAGAAAGGGCGCCGGCATGGTCGCCGAATAGATCATCTCGATGAGCCGGTTGCCCCGAATCTTGATACCGATGAAGTGGGAGAGTTGCTGCCGGAATGCCTCGAAGAGTGCCTCGAAAGAGGCAAAGCTGTCGGGCTCGCCGGTTGCCGGTCCCAGCCTGTCGCCGCTCGCCGGATCGATCCCGTTATGAAGTGCCAGTTCCAGCATCTTGACCAGATTGAAGTAACCGGTCAGGATGTAGGCCTCTTTGCCGAAGGCGCCCACTTCGACGCAGCCGGAGCAGCCGCCTGCGCGGGCGTCGGCGAGGGTTTTACCCTGGCGCAGTTGCTCCTCGACCACGCTGTCGGCGTTGAAAATGGAGGGGAAGCCGTACCCCTTTCTGACTACCCGGAGAGTGTGCTTCAAAAAGGCGTCCGGCGACTTCCTGGAGAGCTGGATGTTGCTCGAAGGCTGCAGCAGGTGCATCTCGTCGATGATGTCCAATAGCAGATGCGACACCTCATTGGAGCCATCGGAACCATCGGGAAGCAGACCGCCCAGGTTGATGTTGGCAAAGTCGGTATAAGTGCCGCTCTCCGCCGCGGTCACGCCTACCTTGGGAGGCGACGGGTGGTTATTGAACTTGACGAAGAAGCATTCCAGCAGTTCCCGCGCGTCTTCCCTGCAGAGTGTGCCGTCCGAAAGGCCGCCATCGAAGAACGGTAGCAGGTGCTGGTCCAGGTGTCCCGGGCTGAAGGCGTCCCAGCCGTTTAACTCGGTGATCACGGCGAGGTGGCAAAACCAGTAGGACTGCAGCGCCTCCCAGAAATCGGTCGGGGCATGCGCCGGTACCCAGCGGCAATTGGCCGCGATCTTCAGGAGTTCCTGTTTGCGGGCCGGGTCGGCAGTTGCGGCGGCCATGCTCTCGGCAAGTTTGGCGTGACGCTCTGCAAAGAGGATCACCGCATCGCAGGAGATATCCATCCCCTTCAGCTCCTCGCGCTTGTTGTAGGCCTCTGGGTCGCTGGTAAAATCGAGCGCCGCTATCGCCTGGGCGATGTCCTTTTTGAAATCGAGCAGACCCTTGCGGTAAATCTTGTCGTCCAACACCGTGTGCCCCGGCGCACGCTGTTCCATGAACTCGGTGAAGATGCCGACCTGGTAAGCCTGATGCCACTCGGCGGGAAGCGCCTCGAAGATCCGATCGCGCAACGATCTGCTGCCCCAGTAAGGCAGCACCGTATCGCCGTAAATCTTCAGACACGTCTCATCCACGCGGTAACTGGTCTTATCGCGTGAGTTGAGGATACGCAGATCATCGAGCGTGTGGCAGGTGAGCTCCGGATAGGTGGGCACCAGCTTTGGTGCCGGTCCCCTTTCGCCCACGATCAACTCCCCTTCGCCGAGATAGATGGTCTTCTTCTCGCACAGGTAGTGAAACGATTTGGCGCGCATCACAGGTATGGACCAGCGCCCTTCGTTTTCCCTGTAGAACTCAGTAATGAGGAGTGCGCGTTCGGCAGAAATTGCCGGCTCGGCCGAAAGACTCTCCTGTCGCAACCGCTTGGTTCTTCCCGTCATCTATCTCCCCCTGTCTGCGTATCGATACCTTTAGCCCTGAAGATACGGGCAAAATCTTCCAGAAGCTCCCGGGACGGTGCGGCCGCCTGCGGCTTTGCGGCCCCCTCTTTACCGAACCGTGCGGGTTTTGCGGCCCAGCTCGCGTGATACGGCAGGAGCCAGAGCTGGCGGACCCCGGGCGTTGCCGAGGCGAGCGCGGCAATCTTCTCCATCTCCTCAACGCTGTCATTGAAGCCAGGCACCACCGGAATCCGGATCCAGATATTGCTATGGCATTTAGAAAGGCGCTCCAGGTTTGCTAGAATCGCGTCGTTGTCGACCCCGGTCCCCTGCAAATGCCTGTCGCGGTCGACGCACTTAAGGTCAAAGAGGAAGAGATCTACCAGCGGTGCTATTTCGAGGAGGGTCTCGGTGGAGCAGAGTCCGGCGGTGTCGACCGCGGTGTGAATCTCGTGCCTCTTGCACTGCGCCAGGAGCGCCTTCAGAAACTCGGGCTGGCAAAGCGGCTCGCCGCCTGAGACAGTAACCCCGCCGCGGGAATCCTCGAAGAACATCCGGTCTCGAAGCACGCAGGTCACTACCTCGCTGACCGTCATGACGCGTCCCACTATCTCGCGTGCCCCGGTCGGGCAGGCCTCCGCGCAGGCCCCGCACAAGGTACAGGCTTCCTTTGGCTTCAAGCTGTCGTGGCAGGATAACAGGCAGGCGTCGCAGGCGATGCAGCGGTTCCCGGAACAGGCGATCTCGGGAAGCGCCGACTGGCTCTCGGGGTTATGGCACCACCAGCAGCGGGCCGGGCACCCCTTCAGGAAAACAGTGGTCCTGATCCCGGGACCGTCGTGCAGGGAATAGCGTTGGATGTTGAAGACGGTACCGGTCACAGTCACTGAAACTCCAGAGGAATAATGAGGAACAAGGATTTACAAAACCGGTGTAATCTTCTGTAAAAGTTAGCTGGTTAGCCTGCCACTAGTCCCCTCCCCCGGAGGGGGAGGGTTAGGGAGGGGGAACCCTGCCAGTTCTTCGCCAGAAGCTTCCCCCCTCCCAACCTCCCCCCGCTGGGGGGAGGAGAGTTTAGAGAGATTGAACAGAGGTGGTACTTTCTCTGGGATAAAATGCCGCCGCAGGCGGTGTTGGTTGCTGATCAGTAATGCGGAGGGGGTTCTTCTTCGGCGGGCGACCTGTTATCAGAGGAGATCAGCCCATGGAGGTGCTCCTTTATGGTCCTTAACTCTTTCGCCAACTGATCAATGGTATTTTGGTGCCCGATGACTACTTCATTGAGCTGATCTATCACACGCCCCTGGTGCATAATCAGCATTTCCATATCTGTCAGACGTTGCTCCATAGCTTAACTCCTATATAGGTATCCATATCAGATCTGGACTGGCAAATTCTAACGCGAATTGTCTCTATATCCAAGACAAAAAACTTCAAAAAGCGGATGGATTCTGCTAATTTCCCAATACCGTCAGGCGTCTGCAAAGTGCCACGGAAACGGAGGAACAAGGGATGCCGGAAACACCGAAATCGAACAGCGAGCGACACATAGAAACTATCATGGAGCAGTTGGAGCCAGGCTCTGATCGATATGTAGTGCTGGACAAGGCAAAGCGGTTCAAATCCTCGTGGGTCGAACTGGGAGAAAAGCTGCTCCAGGTGAGCAGCAAAGGGCACTTCCGGGAATGGGGCTACCAGAGTTTTGAGGAGTACTGCGTCCAGGAAATCCGGATCAAGCGCGGCACGGCAGAGAAACTGACCATGGCGTACCGGTTCATGGAGAAAGAGGAACCCCAGCTTTTAGACAAGCGCGAGGAACTGAAGCCGCTGCCGGACTACCGCTCCATCGACCTGCTGCGCAAGGCGAAGGAGGAGAAGGGATTTTCCGAGGAAGAGTACGGCGACCTGAGAAAGAGCGTGGTGGAGGAGGATCGCAGCCATCCGACGGTGCTGAAAAAGTATAAGGAGGTGGCGGCTTTGCGGGAGGAGGTCAATCCTCTGGCGCCGATCAAGGCGAGCATTTCGGCGGCAAGGCGGCTGGACTCGACCTTGCGCGGGCTGGAAAACCCGCCGTCGATTTATCTGGCGCAGGTAGGCGAGATTATTGCCCATCTTGAGGAGGAGCTGGAGGCGCTCAGTATCAACAGCGGAGGGGATGCGGGGAGCATGAGGGAGATTTAGCATTCCTTAGAAGCGTATTGAGTTGGACCACAGAGGTCACGGAGTATTTCTCGTTCCCAAGCTCCAGCTTGGGAATGCAACGTTCTCGTTCCTATAACCTTTCTCGTGACTCGTGTAGGGGCGAACCTTGTGTTCGCCCAGATTCTTGCTCGCCAGATCCCTCGGAATCTCGCTGGAGCCCGGGCGAACACAAGGTTCGCCCCTACATTAGAAGAAAAGTTGCAATCGCCCGCAAAGCTAAAGCGTTGAGTCGGAAGCGGAGCTTCCTGTAGCAGTTACGTTCCCAAGCTGGAGCTTGGGAACGAGATTGAGACCAACACGGCACTGCCTTGCACCCTCCCCCAGCCCCTCCCATCAAGGGAGGGGGGCTTGAAGCACTCCCAAACTCAAGAGATGCATTTAATGCTCAAAACTCCCCTTAACGCCCCCTCTCCCCTTGACTTGTCAGCCGTAGCCTTAGCGAAGGCTGAGGGAGAGGGTCAGGGAGAGGGGTGATTGTCGTCATAAAAGTCAAGAAAAGGGAGATTGTTGTCGTAAAAACTAGGGAGAGAGGTGGTAGTTGTCATAGAAAAGCTTCGCTGTCACCGCCAGCACGGAACAGATGAATACCGGGCGTATGAAGCTGGTCCCTTTTTTAATCACAAGTCGCGCACCTAGCCGCGCTCCGAAGGCCTGCCCTACCCCCATGACGATTCCAGCCAAAAACATCACGTGCCCCCCCGCCACAAAGACGACTAAGGAAACGATGTTGCTCACGAAGTTGAACAGCTTGGTGTAGCCGGTTCCTTTGCGCATGTCGAACCCGAGACCGAGCATGAGTGCGATCACCCAGAAGGAGCCGGTGCCGGGTCCCAGGAAGCCGTCGTAAAAGCCGAGCAGAAGCCCGAAGGTGGCATAGAAAATCCCCTTCGACATGCGAGGATGAACCTCTTCGGCACCCAGCTTGGGAGAGAATATCGTGTAGCAGAGGATCAAAAGGAGCAGAAAGGGTATGCAGCGCCTGAGAAACCCCGGGTCGATCTGCTGCACGATGTAAGCGCCCAGGGCCGCTCCCACGGCGGTCCAGCAGATGCCGCCCAGCGCCTCCCGGATATTGACGGTACCGGCCTTGACGAAATGCGCCATGGCGCTGGCCGAACCGAAGGTGGCCTGGAGCTTGTTGGTGCCAAGGGCATACTGCGGCGGAAGTCCCAGGCCTAGCAGCACCGGTATGGTGATCAATCCGCCGCCACCGGCAATGGCGTCGATCAGGCCGGCGACCGCACCGGTGAGAAACAGAATAGGTAGCAGTGCTGGGGAAATCTCGATCATCTCTTTGCTCCCAACTGCTGCCTGCTGCCTTTGCTGCGCGACTTGTAGGCGTCGTAGCTCAACCTGGCGACCGATACCATAAACGGAATATCCTTGAGAGGTATGCTGCTATCGGCTACGGCGCTTGCCAGATGGAAGATCCTGTGCCAGGCAAACGGGGCTTTCTCCCACGCCTTGAACCAGAGGGTATCCACCACAATCCGCTCCAGCCAGAGATCGCGCCGCTTTTCCAGCAGGTTCATAATGCCGGCTATGGCAACGGCGGGAGTAAGCGTCTTCCGGTCGCCTCTCGCCGCCTCGATCTCCATCTGCAGTGAGGGGTGGTCTTCAAACCAGGAACCGAAGATCGGCTCATACTGGTGCCACTCCACCAAATCTTGCAGCGAAAGAGCGTACTCCTGCTCGGAAAGGAGCTTGGGAGAGTGGGATTCCAGCGTCTGCCGCAAACGTTCGAGGATGGCTGCTGCATCGAGACGGGCGGGGTTCCACCGGTCGCTTCCCAGCACTTCGGCAATCCGCACCAGGTAGAAGCTCGGCGACTGACCATGCCGGAGTCCATCATCGAGCGCCTGGCAGATGCGCAGGTCAAGGTACTCCAGGGATGAACGTATGAAGAAGGCTTCCCTGTTCAACCGCCCCAGGAAATCCTGGAGTGCCCGCTTGCTCTTAAACTCTATCTCGAAGGCATCGACCACCCCGAAACCCTGCTTGAGCAGGATCGAGCAGCTGAAATGTTTCTTGCCGTCGCGCACGATAACCTGAAAGGATTGGGCGCCGCTGCCGTCTATTGGAGAGGCGTAGATCGTAATAGTTGGCGCTTTGGGAAGCGGAGCACACTCTACCCGCGCCTTGCGGGCGGTGCTGATGGCCTGATCGACATTCTTCCTGATCTCTTCGGGAAACCAGTTGCGGGAAACGATCAGGCGTCGCAGGGTATCCGGTGTGATGCTGCTCCCGTCGAGCGCCGCCAGCAGTTGCGATACCCCGAGCCGGACCTCGGGCTCGGGATTGAAGAGCATCAGGGCAGAGATATCGCGAAGCATGGCGTCTTCGGCGTGCAGCATCTCCCCGATCAGCGCCGTCTGCATCTGCGGCTCGTTCAGGGTGAAAAGTTCCAGCAGCGCCTGCACACCTTCGAAGGGTGAGGTCAGGCCCATGGAGTCGAGACATCGGCAGATGCCGGCCATGAGCTCCTCTCCGGGGAGATCTTCCAGATCGGAGCGGGCAGCCCCCTCCTGCATCATCACGGTATGCGCCTCACGCAACACCGGCAAAATCTCCGCCCCGCTGTTCACCAGGATGCTGCTGACGGCAGCGCAGAGATCGAGGTCCTCGTTCTCGATAAAGACGCGCTGCGCCAACGCCTTTTGCAGCGCCTCCATGCGCAACTGAGCTCCGGGACGGCCTTTTTCCAGCTCTTGCTGCAATAGATCCAGGCTGTCGTGCAAAAGCTGCAGGGCGGCGTCGATCTTCTCATCGTCCTCCGGCGATTGCCGGCAGAGCGCGGGAAGCAGCGCAGCCAACTCGTCGCCGGCCCCGGCATTCTTCAGCAGATAGCGCAGCAGGTCGTCCCGAACCACTATAAGTTTGGCGATAGGTCCCATGCTGCCAAGTTTGACGTAACGCCCGATAAGAGTCGCCACGCCTTTTGCCGCGGAGGGCGTCGCTCTGCCGGCAGCCGAAGCGCCCTCCTCGCTGAATCCCGGCGCTCCGGAACGGCCGCGCTTGCGCCCCCTACTGTTTGAGAGCGAGCATTGCGAGGACGCACGCAGCTCTTTGAGCGACTGCTCAATCTCCGCTTCCAGGTCCGGCGGCGGCGTGACGCGATAGACGAGCTGCCCCGGCTTCGGGAAGGACTTGCCGCGGTAACGCTTTCCTTCCACCTTCTCGCGGACCAGACGATACTGCAGGTATATGCGCTCAAGCCATTCCGGACTGGAGTTCAGGGCATGTACGAAATGATCCAGGAGGTGGTGCGCGAAGGGAGATTGTTTATTGGAGGTATCAAGGTAAGGGCCGGAGAAGGGAGTGTCCTGATCGAAGCCGAAGTTGATGACGGCTTTTGGTACCACGTTTTCATTGAACACGATCAGCAAGACGCGGCGGCAGTCGCAACCGGGCTCGGTGCAGTAATACTCGATGAAACTGTAGCGCCCTCGCGGTATGCCGCCTTTTTTGCGGCTCAGAGCCAGCGTCATGGTGGGTTCGTCGGTATCGGGGATTATGTGGTAGAAGGGCTCCATAAGGTTCGGGGTCTCCTTGAAGATGCAGCAAAAGCAGGGAACTCGTCTGGCAACGCAGCGACTATTGGTGACAGGTCATGAAATCAACAAACCTTGAGTAGTGCTGGTCCGCAACTCGCGTCAGTACTGTGAAAAGTCCCCCTTTGAAAAAGGGGGATTTAGGGGGATTTGCCTTATGGCGCCCTCGGCACTCCGTGACCACCCGGGTAAAATCCCCCCCGACCCCCCTTTTACAAAGGGGGGAGGTCTTATACTGCAGTTCTGCACTAACCAAGTAACTGACAAACAAGAAAACCGCTCTCGTCGGCGAAGGAACCGACGGAACGGCTTTCCGAAAGGCTGGATGTTATTGATACTGCATCAGGGGAGTTGGTCGGCTCAGAGGTATTGCCGGCGGCGGCATTCCCCCCTCTCCCTAACCCTCTCCCACCAGGGGAGAGGGGACTTTAACGGCAGTCCCTTAAAAGTGCAATCTCGACCTGACTCAGATTCTCCGCCTTGGTCCCCGCCTTGGTCCCCGCCTTACCCCCGCCTTGGCCCCTCCCTTTATGGGAGGGGCTGGGGGAGGGTGCAGTGTCGGACGAACCGGACAAAACCGGGGCCAATGATGATTCGCCCCGACAAAAAGCATCCGGCAGCGGCACGGCGTGCCATTCGGTGGCCAAACCCGGCGATAGCGATTGTCCCGCTACCGGCGTCAGTCGTTCGGCGGCGCTGTGCGCTCCTCGGAGAGTTGCTCGCTCTCTTTCCCATCCGGCGCCAGGATCGCATCAACCGCCAGCAGCAGATCCGGGTAGGCCTTGACTCCCTCCGGGATATCCACCACATGGGCACTGCCATAGCCGGTCAAGACCATGATCGGGGTACATCCGGCATTGATGCCCGCCTCAACGTCGGCCAGCTTGTCACCAATCATATACGATGCGGAAAGATCGATATCCAGGTCTAGGGCAGCCTGCTGCAGCATCCCCGGCAGGGGCTTTCTGCAGCTGCACTCTTTGAGGTAATCGCCGGTGGCGTGCTCGGGGTGGTGCGGGCAAAAGTAGCAGGCGTCGATGCTGGCACCGTAAATGGCGAGATCGGCGTGCATGTGGTCATGGATGGCGTGGAGGGCGGCCTCGTCGTAATAACCGCGACCGATGCCGGACTGGTTGGTCACTACCACCAGCAGATATCCGGCATCCTTGAGGCGCTTCAGTGCATAGGGGACACCTGGGATAAACTGGAAATCCTTAACATCGCATAGGTACTGCACCTCAACGTTGATGGTGCCGTCCCGGTCCAGAAATATCGCCTTTTTCTTGCCCATGATGCCCTCAGTTCTTCTCTGCGGCCGGTCGGAACAGCGCTTTCTCCACAAGATCGCAGACGATGTGAATGATGGCGATGTGTCCTTCCTGGATGCGCGGGGTGTCGTTGCTCGGCACGATCAGGGAAAGCTCGCTCACCGTCTTGATGCTGCCGCCGTCCTTGCCAAGCAGGGCAACGGTGCGACAGCCGCGCTCAACAGCCAGTTCCAGCGCCAATTGCACGTTGGGGGAATTGCCGCTGGTGGAGATGCCGACCACCACGTCCCCCGCCACTGCATGCGCCTCGACCTGGCGCGAAAAGATCCGGTCGAAGCCGTAATCATTGCCAATAGCAGTCAATATGGAAGTGTCGGTGCTGAGTGATATGGCAGGAAGGGCGCGCCGCTCCAGCTTGAAGCGTCCCACGATCTCGGCGGCAAAATGCTGTGCATCGGCAGCTGAGCCGCCATTACCCATAACCAGAAGCTTGTTGCCACTTTTAAAGCATTCGACCAGGAGGGAAACCGTCTCGGCTATCGCGGGAGCCAGCTCCCTCTCGATTGCCGTCATGACCTCACAGTGACTTTTCAGCTGCGACTGTATCTCGTTAATCATCAACCCTCCTGCTGTTTTGCCAAAAAACCTTATCCTGAAGCAAAGCGCGGTTTTCAGGGACAGCCTAGCCTGATTCTCTCGCAGAGCTCGCCGAAGGAGATGTAGCTTTGCTCCCAGGGAAACGCCATGCCGTCAACTCCGGCAACAGCAATAGTTCCGGGGGCATGGCTCACGATCCGCTCAAAGACGCGCCGCCTGCCCGACTCCAGGGTTAAACGCGGCAGCGGCAACAAGACGACGTTCTCGTGCAGAAGGTCCAGCCCCGCCTGCAGCGCCTCCTTGTGAAGAGGAGCCGGCATCATGACGCTGTAGCTGTCGCCGTGCCTTGCCCCTGTTACCAGATAGTCGAGCTTATGTCTCAGGAGAGCCAGATCCACACCCTTCGGGAGATGGATGGCATAGCTCTTACTGTCGCCCCAGCGCTCCGTGAAGAGCTGCAGGGTGCGCTGCAAATTCTCCTGGCGCCGGTGCTGCGAGCCAAGCTGCACCTCTTCCTGAATGGTTACTGCCGGGCCCGGTATTCGATAGGTCAAAAAGCCCTTGGCACAGGCGCGACGGGTATAATCCCGCAGGCACCAGGATCCTGCGTCCAGTCCCTCGTCGAATCCCCCGATCTCCTGAAAAAGCTTCCGGGTGATCACCATGGCGGCAAAAGAGGCGCCAGCCATTTCTATAGGTCCGCGGCACTCGGCCTCGGCGGGGGTGAGACAGGGGAGCAGTATCCCCGCTTCGGGATGCGCCGAGGCAAAGTTTAGTAGCGGCGCCAGCCACCCGGCAGTGACCACGCTCGTGTTACGCACCAGGGCAATATAGGGAGCCTCGGACCTCTGCAGGCCGCGGTTTGCCGCGCGCACGAACCCGATATTGGCATCGTCGCGCATCAGAAGCGCCCGATCATCGAGCGCGTCGGCGAATTCCTGCAGCAGCCTCTCGGTGTCCCGTTCGCTGCCGATGTCAAACATGATGAGACGCGCTTCCGGCGAGTGGTTGATCAGGCTCACCACGCAGTTGCGCGTCTCATCGAGCCGGTTCCAGACCGGAATGACGACGTCTATGACAGCATCAGTCATGATAGTCCCTTAGGCTTTCGCAGCCGGATACACTGCAAAAAAGCAGCCTACGAGCTTACGGCGACGTTGCGCAGCAGGGCCAGTTCGTCCAGCACCTTTCCCGAGCCGAGCACGACGCAGGAGAGCGGATCCTCTGCGGTCACCACCGGAAGTCCGGTTTCTTCGCGCAGCAGCACGTCCAGATTACGCAGGAGAGCGCCGCCGCCGGCCAGCACGATCCCTTTGTCCACCAGGTCCGCTGCCAGTTCGGGAGGGGTGCGCTCCAGGCAGTTACGCACCGCATCGACGATTGCCGTAACCGGCTCGGAAAGCGCCTCGCGGATCTCGTTGGAGTCGATCTCGGTGGTCTTGGGGATGCCGGAGACCAGGTCGCGCCCCTTCACTTCCATATGGAGCACTTCGGCGCCCGGATAGGCCTCGCCCAGCTCGATCTTGATCATCTCAGCCATACGGTCGCCGATCAGCAGGTTGTACTTTCTCTTTATATACTGAACGATCGCCTCGTCCATCTTGTCGCCGCCGACCCGCACGCTCTTGGTGTAGACGATCCCCGCCAGGGAGATCACCGCCACCTCGGTGGTGCCGCCGCCGATGTCGACGATCATGTTGCCAGATGCCTCAGTGATGGGAAGCCCGGCGCCGATCGCGGCAGCCATCGGCTCCTCGATCAGATAAACCTCGCGCGCCCCTGCCGACTCGGCCGATTCCTTTACCGCGCGCTTCTCAACCTGGGTGATGCCGGACGGGACGCAGATAACGATCCTCGGGCGCACCAGGGTCTTGCGGTTGTGTACCTTGTGTATGAAATAGCGCAGCATCTCCTCGGTGATGTCGAAGTCTGCAATGACCCCGTCCTTCATCGGGCGGATGGCGGTGATGGAACCGGGGGTACGACCAAGCATCTTCTTGGCCTCCATTCCGACCGCCAGCACCTTCTGCTGCCCGTTCTGCATCTTCTGCACCGCGACCACGGAAGGTTCGCGCACCACGATCCCCTTCCCCTTCAGGTACACCAGCGTATTGGCTGTGCCCAGGTCGATAGCGAGATCGTTAGAAAACATGCCGAACAAGGCATCGAAAATCTTGAGCATCTTTGACTCCTTTTAATTTATACACATCGGGCATGGCGCCCAGCTGACAAAGGGAAAAATATAGCAAAAACTTCAATGTCTTGCAACAAAGAAAACCCGCGCCGCGATATTGGCGCACCCGCCCGAACCGGGGATTTCTGTCTCATTCTACTGTTGCTTTTGCAATTAAATTATATTATTATTCGCAACTCTTCTTATAGAACAGAGCACATACTATCAGTACAAAGGAGTCGAACCGGGATGCTTGGCATAATGAGGAAGTACAAACAGTCAATATTGATCAAGATAGTATTCGTCGTTATTGTACTCTCTTTCATAGGGACCATGTTCCTGGTCTGGGGCAGGGGCGACACTAATAGCGGCCCGACCGGCTTTGCCGCAAAGGTAAACGGCACCACTATAAGCCTGGAGGAATTCCAGAACAGTTACTACCGCACCCGCGGCGTCTATGAGCAGATCTACGGCCGTTCGCTTACCCCCGAGATGGAAAAGCAGATGGGAATCAAAAAGCTGACCATCGACGGCCTGGTCGACAACGCCCTGATCCGCAAGGAAGCCAAAAAAATGGGGATCAAGGTCAGCAAGGACGAGGTTGCCTCAGCGATCGCCCAGGTTCCCGCCTTCCAGAAAAACGGCGCCTTCGACTTCAACCAGTACCAGGCGACCCTGAAGGCGAGCCGGATGACTCCCAAGGCGTTCGAGGAGGCCCAGGAGGAAGAACTGCTGGTCAGCAAGGCGCGCGCCAAGATCACCGAGGGCGCCAAGGTTTCCGACCAGGAGATCCTGCAGGCGTTCAAGAAACAAAACGACAAGGTTCAGCTGCAGTACATCTCCTTCTCGGCCGCCGACGTCAAGGGGAGCATCAAGCTGACCGACCAGGAGTTGACCAGCTACCTGCAGGAGCACCAGGCCGAGTTCAAGACCCCGGAGCAGGTGAGCATCAGCTACGCGGTGGTCAGCCCCGCTCAGTACGCCGCCAACGTGACCGTATCCCCGGAAGAGGCGCAGACCTACTACCAGAAGAACATCGACAGGTACCAGGGCAAAGGTGGTATACTCCCCTTTGCTGAAGTCAAGGAGCAGGCAACAGCGGACGCATTGAAGCAGAAGGCTGCCAAGCAGACTTATGAGAAGGTCGCTGATGCGGTCAATAAGTTCCGCGGACAGTCCGATCTGGAGGGCGCAGCTGCAGCAATCGGCGCCAAGGTAGAGAAGACGCCGCTCTTCACCATGCAGGCACCGGCATCAGCCATCGCCGGCGAGACCGAACTGATCTCACGCTCCTTTGCCCTGAAGCAGGGCGAACTGGGAGGCCCGGTGGAAACCGCCAAAGGGATCTACATCCTGAAGGTAGCCGAGAAAAAGCCCGCCGCGGTACCGCCGCTGGCGCAGATCCGTGGCCAGGTCGAGCAGAAGGCGCTGGAAGTAAAGGCAGCCGAGCTTGCCAAGAAGAAGGCCGAGGAGATGCTGCCGCAGCTTTCCAAGGGTGCTGCTCCCCTGACAGAGACCGTCAGCTTCGGTTATGCCGAAGCGGGCAACGTTCCCGGCATCGGCACCTCTCCCGAGCTGATGGAAGAAGCCTTCACCCTCACCCCGGCAAGCCCGGTAGCAAAGAAAGCCGTCAAGGTCGGCGACCGCTGGTACGCAGTGAAGCTCAAGTCGAGGATCGAGGCACCGACTACCGACCTCGCCAGCAAGAGCGCGACCATCAAACAGACACTGCTTCCGAAAAAGCAGCAGGAGGCAATGGACACCTGGCTCAAGGAGCTGAGGACCAAGGCAAAGATCGAGATCAACCCGGCAATCCTGAGCGACTAACAGAGGAGCTTTTTCGGACCACATAGTTATTCAGTGAAAGGTGAAGGGTGCAGCTGCACTCTTCACCTTTCACTTTTCACGCTAAACGGTATACAAAAAGGAGAATACATATGACCACACCGGTACTCAACACTGATTTCCCAGGTCTGAAACTCGCCGCCCGCGGCAAAGTGCGCGACATCTACGACCTCGGGGAGACGCTCCTCATCGTCACCACCGACAGGATATCGGCCTTCGACGTGATCATGAACGAGGGTATCCCGAACAAGGGGTACGTGCTGACCCAGATCTCGGCCTTCTGGTTCCGCGAGATGGAAGGGATCATCAAGAACCATATCCTCTCCATCGATGTGGCCGACTTCCCTGCTGAGTGCCAGCCCTATGCAGAGATCCTGGCCGGCCGCTCCATGTGGGTGAAAAAAGCGGCACCGCTTCCCGCCGAATGCATCGTGCGGGGCTACCTCTCCGGTTCCGGCTGGAAGGATTACCAGCAGACCGGCGCCATCTGCGGCATCAAGCTGCCGGAAGGGCTCAAGGAGTCGGACCGTCTGCCGACGCCTATCTTCACCCCCTCTACCAAGGCCGAGCTCGGCACCCACGACGAGAACATCTCCTTCGAGACCATGGCTGAACTTTGCGGCGTCGATATCGCAACCAAGGTGCGCGACGTGACGCTCGCCATCTACGAGAAGGCGCGCGACATTGCCGACCAGAAAGGGATCATCATCGCCGACACCAAGTTCGAGTACGGCATCTTCGAGGGGGAGCTGATCATCATCGACGAGTGCCTGACTCCCGACTCCAGCCGTTTCTGGCCCAAAGAGAGCTACCAGCCGGGCGGCCAGCAGCCCTCCTTCGACAAGCAGTTCCTGAGGGACTACCTGGAAACGCTCGATTGGGGCAAGACCGCACCGGCGCCCCCCCTCCCCGAGGAGATCGTGACCAAGACCGCGGAGAAGTACATGGAAGCGCTGGTGAAGTTGACCGGCAAGGGAATTTAGGTTTTCAAAGAGAAAGGCCCCACCCTCAACAGGGTGGGGCCTTTTTTTATCACCTACAGAAGCGGCGGCTATTGCAGGATTTTCGCGCAGGTAGTAACATGCCGCAGGTGTAAACGGAATCGTTTGATAAATACTGTCTCTTGACCAGCGGCACCAGCCGCCAAAGAGGATAGCCATGCTGAAGCAGTTGTTGATCGGAGCAGTCATCATTGCCGCAGGAGCAGGCGCGAGCCCCGCCGCGGATATCCCGGTGGCACGCTTCTCCGCCTCGGACATCCCCGTCGCACGCTTCTCCGCCTCGGATCTCTCCGGCTGGAGCGATAAGGCGCACAAGGGAAAAACCAGCTACACCCTGGAAAACGGCGCGCTCAAGGCTCACAGCGTCCAGGCTGCCTCAGGAAAGATCAGGGCGCTCTCCATCGACACGCACAAATACCCCAAACTCACCTGGAGCTGGCGCATCGACCACTCGCTGAAGCGGGAGGATATCAGGCTCAGAAGCGGGGACGACTTCGCCTCGCGCATCTACGTGGTGTTCCCGCGCACCTTTTTCTGGCAGATGCGGGCCATCAACTACGTCTGGTCGGCAAATATGCCCAAAGGAAGCGAAGCCCCCAGTCCCTACACCGCAAATTCGCGGATTATTGCAGTGGAAAGCGGGAACGAAAAGGCAGGAAAGTGGGTTTTCGAGGAGCGCAACATCTACGAGGATTACAAGAGGATCTTCGGTGAAGAGCCCCCCCTGCTGGGGGGGATTGCCATCATGACCGACACGGATGACACCCGCGACGAGGCGACCGCCTGGTACGGGGACATCACGCTGCACTCCTTGGTACGCTAACGAATCGGCTTGCTACACTAGCCGATCAACTTGCTAAGTCGCGCCCTCTCCTTCCCGAGGCGCGTCTCGCCCTCTTCAATCACCTTCAGCAGCCCTTTCTTGGCGCCATAAGCCATGTCTTTGCCCTTCTCGAGGATGTCAGCGGCGCGCTCACCTACCGCCTCAGCCATATCAGCCACCTGCTCGGAGAAATCCTCCACCGCCTCGACCGCCTCCTGCCCTTTCCTGCGTGCCCGTTTGGTGTAACGCCCGAGCTCTTTACGGGTCTTCTCGCCGCTTTGCGGCGCATACAACAGAGCGACTCCGGCACCAATGATGCCGCCGGCCAACAGCATAAGCGCCCCGACTACTGCTTTGTTGTCTCTATCTGACATAACGCCCTCCTTTTTTCCATTCTCGTGATTAAACTTAGCTACCATACTACCTTATTACTGTCATTTGCCAAGCGATCTTGTTTTATTATTGCTTTGAACGGCATCGCCTATGCGTGTATAGTTTAACCATTGTCAATGCAACCATGTTAGAGGCCAATAATGGAACAGAAATATGATGTAGTCATAGTCGGCGGAGGCCCCGGTGGTGTAGCAGCCGCATTCCTTTGTCACAAGAACGGTCTTTCCCACCTCCTGATAGAGTCCGGGAAAGCGGTGTTCCAGGGGATATCCAATACCTACCCCGAAGGGAAGAACGTATATCCGTCAAAACCGAAGGATAACCCGGAACCGTTTCTGGTTGAAGAACTGCGTCCGCCCGACAAACCGGTCACTGTGGAAAAATACATCCAGTACGTGCAGCACTTCGTACAGCACGAGGGGCTCAACATCCTGACCGACACCCAGTTCGAGAATATCGAGGATGGACGGGAGTACCTGAAGGTCACCACATCCAAAGGTGATTTCCAGGCGAAAAAGGTGCTGCTTGCCTTCGGAAGCTCCATCCCGAAGGAGCTCTCGGTGTACGGCGACGCAAAGATGGTAGCCAAGGGACTGGACGACCCGAAGAAGTATGTCGGAGTGCGCACCCTGGTAATCGGCGGCGGCAACAGCGCGGCAGACGTGATCATCTCCATCCTGAAGGAAAAGCGCAATGTGAACGACAAGGAACCGGTCTACTGGGCGCACGTAGCGGAAACCTTCGATGTGAACAAGGAGACGGCACAAAGACTTGGAGAGGAGATCCTTTTGGGCGGCAACATCCGGCTCCTCCCCGGCGCCACGCCCAGGATCGGCGAGGTTGACGACGAGGGGGTGGACCGCCTGGTGATCCGGATCAGCGAGGACAAGGTGCCGGGAGGCATTGAGCGCTACCACGCCATGAGCTTCCCGATGAAAAACGTGATCGCCTGCATCGGCAGCCAGGGACCGCTTTCGGTTTATGATCGGATCGGCGTGCAGACCATCGCCTGCGCGGAGGGGGTCTGTGAGGTGGCCAAGGAAGGAGACCGGCTGCTCTTATTGACTGCCGAGTTCGAATCTACCAGGAAGGGGGTCTACGTGATCGGCGGGGCCATATCCCCCTCCTACATGCGGATCAGCAAGGGGTCGATCCAGGAAGAGAGGCACCCGAACCTGATTTACACCGCGGTAAACGATGCGCACCACGTGGTTCAGGCGATGCTTGGCAAGCTGAGAACCTGATTAGCAACCGTCCCCCGCC
>Ga0209317_1000442_pt1 | contig 50448 bp, 33 predicted proteins | sample RifGroB2_FD_183994 | JGI IMG/M metagenome (GOLD analysis project Ga0209317, IMG submission 183994) | Soil microbial communities from Rifle, Colorado, USA - Groundwater B2 (SPAdes) (version 2) | ecosystem: Environmental > Terrestrial > Soil > Unclassified | place: Rifle, Colorado | collected... | reverse complement strand
CCTTCAGGTACTCGTCGGTATCGACCAGGATCGCCTTGTATCGTCTCTCGAAAAGATGTCCTGTCTTGTGATGTCTCCAGTTAAACCATTGGACGTACCGTAGGGCGATGCGCTGCATGATCTTCGAAAGCGGGACGTCGGCGACCTGCAACTCCAGGTGGAAATGGGAGGTCATGAGGCAGAACGCATGGATCTTGAAGGGGATGCGCTGGCGAACGACGTCGAGGATAGAGAAGAAGCGGAACCGGTCCTTGTCATCGGCGAAGATGTGTCGGTGATCGTTGCCCCGCAGGATCACGTGATAAATGGCACCGGGTATGTGGATTCGGGACATGCCGCAAGCATACCCCGAGATATCCACTTATCAACACCCGGTACCATGCGGGGTACCTCAAACTAGCACGGGCGATCTACTACATGCTCAGGAACAACGTGCCGTTCGACCTGGAAAAGTTCCTGGCAACGGCATAGATCTGGAGGGGACGGGAGCAGCTCGGCACACAACTGGAACCGAATGGGGCGAGCAAGTGAGAGCGTGAAACAGTGCGTCTGTGAACGCGTATCCCCGATCTATTTGCCGGTGGCCCCGGCTCCACGCGCACGGATTAGAGCCCCGTCCCGCTCCTTACATAGTGAATCGACCTTATGCGGTTACAGTGTGTTCTGCCCCTCGCTTGAACCCGGTAATAACTGGGATTCTCCGTCAGGAGTTAATCCCGTCGCTTTGAATGGGACAGCTGAGGGTACGTAGACGGTTTCCAGTGCCGCGAAGATGATGTCTTCGCAGTTGCAGCAGATTCACCCGCTGCGACCTGAGCCTCGATAGGTGTTTGGTGCAGGGCCTAATCCGGTATGGAAAGGGACTGACTCCGGAATTTAGAAATTAAGTCGGGACAGGGTGCCGCACGATTCGGTTCAAAAAAGCGATTCAAAATCGCCGGGGCATCATTTTGCCTCTTGACGGACGGGGGCCTTATAAGGGTGGTGTGGGAGGACGGCGGGAGCAATCCCGCCTCCTACCCGATCCTGATCCATCCGTGTCCGTCAGCTTCCGCTGCTGATTCGCCGCGGAAACGTGCCGTCGCGAATCGATCTTCAGCAGCGGGGATATCCCCGTGGACTTCCAAAGCCACACCACCAAATGGGACCGGTAAAGCAGCCGGCCCGAAAACGTCCAGCAACCCGGTCGCACCCACCAAAACCCACAGATGTCATTCCGCACTTCTGCAAAATTCCAGTGCCAAAAGTCTAATTTCCACACCTACGGCGGGCTTCCCCAGAAAATATCGTTGGTATTGGGAGATTATTTAACGTACATTGTTGCGGGCTTAATTAGCCCATGTGTCTACAAGAGGCGTTCTACAGAATCGGGCGGTGAATGACCTACTATGGATGTTATTCGGCCTGGCCCTCCACCCATTTCGTGGGCAGTTCCCTTCGTAACGCCTTTCTCTGTCGACGGTGCAATTTAGAGTTATTTTTGAGGAGAAAATATGTCCTGCCGCAAGTTCCTAGTCTTCTTTCTTCTGGCTTCTTGTTTAGTTCCCTTGCTCAACGGTTGTGGCGGCGGTGGCGGCGGTGCCGGTGGGATCTCCATTTCCATTGTGGACCCTGCACCGGCCTATAAAGGAACAACCACGCAGGCCGTAGTGACTAGCGACAATGCCGAAAGTCTTGCCATGGGAGGATTAACCGGCGCCAGCATCGGGTACTCGGTCGGCAACCGCACCCTCCGAACAGCGACCGCAAATGCGACCCAGAAGGACCTTGTGCTCTCAAGCCTCGCGCATGCTATTAAGCAGTCAACGCGTCGAATCGATTTCCGTAACGGGCCGCAGCAAACCCGTAAGGCGGCCAAAGCAACCGGAAAGAAGGTCGTCGCCAGTGCGACGTCTTATGTCTATAACGGAAACAGCGGCGGAACGGCTTCTTACTCGCTAAACATCAACGACGCCAACGGTACGTTTTCCGGCTCCGTAAGCTATGCTGGATACTCATCAAACGGAGTAACAATTTCGGGAAATGCCGATCTCCTTGGCAGTCTCGACAGTAACCGCGAGCCTATTCGTCTTACCGTCTCCACCAAATCCCTTTCGCTAAGCAACGGCACTTATGCCATCACGCTGACCGGCGTGCTTTCCTGGGGCTACAATTACGCCGCCTCTTCCGATTCCATGTCACTGAATCTCGTCCTTACCGATGCGGGTGGGAAAACGTATTGGTTCAAAGATTATGAAGCTGCCACCATTTACAGCAGCGGTTCCCTCACCCAGACGATTTCCGGGCGATATTACGATCCGGACTCAGGGTATGTCGACCTCGCCACCCCCACCACAATACTCGCCTACTACGACACCTTTTGGCCTGCGCAAGGTGTGGTGAAGTTCACTGGGCGGGGTGGCAGCATGAGCCGCCTGACCTTTCAGACACGCAAGCTGTCAGTGGAGGCTGATACAAACGGCGATGGTATCATCGAATGGCAGACGCAGCAGTCGACGAATTCGCAGACGGTCCTAAACAACCCGCCTGTAGCCATCGCCGGCCCCGACCAGACTGCAACTCAGGGGAATTTGGTTACCCTCAATGGTAGTGGTAGCGATCCTGACGGGGATCCACTCTCGTATAGCTGGACCGTTCAATCCTGGCCGCAGGGTCCCCGCCCATCTCTTTCCGGCAGCAACACGGCAACCCCTTCCTTTACCCCCGACTATGTGGGAACCTACGCGCTGCAGCTTGCGGTGAACGATGGCCTGGCGGCTAGTTGGAGCGGTACCGTCTGGGTCACCGTCACCGCCGCTCCTCCCAGCGACCCTCAACTGCTGCAAAAAAAGTGGCAGTACGGGATCTACGGATCATGCCTCGGAAGGTCCGGAATATTGCTTACCGACCTCGATGGAGATGGGACTCCCGAGATCGTGGCCGGAGGAAGTACTAATTACTTTGGAGCGAATACGTTTTGGTACGTTCTCAAGCAGAACGCAGACGGAAGCTACCGGCAGTTTTGGCATAGCGAGCCCTACAAGGCCGCCGTTGTTCAACTCGCATCGGAGGATCTCAATGGCGACGGGAAAAAGGAGCTAGTGGTCGGTCTCTCCGATGGAACCGTCGACGTCTATGACGGCATGACATTCCAACAACTGAAGAGCTTCCAGGTCACAAAACTTACCGCTTTGGCCGTGGCTGATATCGATGGAGATGGAAAGCAGGAGATCATCACCAGTGACGGCATTGGACTCTACGTGTATGCATCGGACACTGCCACGCTCAAATGGTCTGTTGCCAATGCCGGGGGAACCTCCATCGCGGTAGGGAACGTCGATACCGATCCGGCACCAGAAATTGTCATCACATCCTATGGCGGGAAAGGGTACGTGATTGACACCGTCTCGCATGCGGCGAAGTGGGCGTACAGCAACGGCTTCGGCTCTCAGCTGGCGCTTGGCGACGTGGACGGCGATGGAGTGAAGGAAATTGCCGGCTCCTACGGCTACGCCAAGGTCACCATCTTCGATGCCCGAGGCAAGACGCCGGTCTGGGAAATTTCCACTGCTGAGTACGTCGACAGCATCCTGGTCGCTGACACCGACAGAGACGGGGTGCCTGAAATCCTCTATGCAGATGGCCAGTATCAGGAAATCCACGTGATCGATGGTCGAACCCGTACCCAAAAAAAGGTACTGACACATGATGACGATGGCGTTGCCGGCATGGCGGTCGGAGATGTGGATAACGACGGCCAATTGGAGATCGTGTTCGGCGCAGGGGATTGGTCCACCGATTCGGACCGTCTCTATGTGATGGATCTTCAGTCTGGAGGCGTCAAGTGGCACAGCGTGGACACAGTGGATATGTTCGGGAGGCTGGCGGTCGCCGATCTTAAGGGAGATGGCGGATACCAGGTGGTCGCTCTATCGGCAGGAGTATGGGAGGATCAATGGCTGCAGGTATTAGACGGCCACACGCATGTTCCCTATTACCTGGGAAATATAAGTTCCATGATGTCAGGAACGCCTTGTGTGGCCACTGGCGACGTCGATGGCGATGGGAAAATTGAGATCGTAATTACTTCAAATGGGACCGTCCAGGTTTTTGATGGAGCCAACTATACCCTCAAGTACAAGAGCAACCAAATGTCGTACATGAGCACGGTGGTGGTAGCCGATGTTGATAACGACGGCACGAATGAGATTGTTGCAGGTATGGGAAATTATTTGATCGTTCTGGATGGGTCGACACTGCAGGAGAAATGGCGTAGCGTGAGCCTCAACGGAAGTCCATCAAGTATCAGTGTTGACGATGTCGATGGAGACGGCCATCAGGACATTGTCGCTGCGATCGCGGGCAGCCAGCTGGTGGTATACGATGGCCTTACCCACGTCCAAAAGTTACTCATCCAGGAACCGGCCACCGCGGTTGAAGTTGCTGATGTCGATGGAGACGGCGTGCTGGACATGTTGGCCGGCAGGGATGACGGAAGGATCGACGTTTTTGACTGCAAGACATTTGCGCTTAAAAAGAGCATATCCTCCTTTGGCACCGATACGGTCCAGGACCTGAAAGTAGCTGATCTGGATGGTGACGGGATTGCCGAGTTGATAGTGGCACGTGGAGGCATGGTAGTAGTACTCAATGGGCAGAATCAAAGGCTGAGATGGAGCAGCGGTGATCTTACAGGCGGTTACGGCAATAACAGCTATCATCTCCAGTTGGCGTTGCGGGATTCGGACGGCGGCGGTCGCCCCGAACTCTTTGTTGGCGCTGGATTTGGGCTCTACCAGTTTCAAGGAAACTGAAGGGCTGCAGATGGGACCGGACCGGCTTACAGTTGAGTAGTGCAATTGCAAGTGAGTGATCAGCAACTGTTTCTGGTTCATTCGAGGTAACTGAATGTGCAGCCAGAGAGGGCCGGAATCCTCAGACTGGCGAAACGATGCAAATCAAGGCCAGCAAAGCTCCCAAGTTCAAGGCTGGCAAAGGGTTGAGGGATGCCGTAGCTAAGCTTCGAGTGCAGCTTAAAAAGCGGTGCTGACTTTGATGGGGTCGGCACCGCTTTTGTATTTCACTATGCTCCGAGGCCCGAATGTGAGTGTGGCGCCGTGCCAAAAGTCTACTTTCCACACTGGCGATTAAAAGAGAGATCCTGAGATGCGGGAGTGGTAATGCTGGGTTATGAGCTGGGTATTGCCCTCCCCATTGCAAGGTGGTCAACATCAAAGGGCACAGCTACCGGCTGCAGGCTCACTCCTTCGGCCGACAACTCTCCGACAAAGGAGGTGATTCTCTCGCCGAAGGAGCTGACTGAACGGTCCACCCTAACCGGCCAGGGTGGTACACTTTTCAATTACCGAAACTGGTACACTTTTACATTGCCATTGACACCTGCTCCAGATCTGCAAAGGGGAGCCAGCTTCGGAAGAGAGTTGGTACTCCCCCGGAGGCTACTACATCAGTTGCAGCAAGATCGTGGTGCCGGGCCTGGAACCGGCGAACCGGTATTTCTTCAGGATGAGGACCGATGGCCCCGACGGCCCCGACCCCTGGTGCCAACCCGTGAGCATCATCGTTTTATAACCGATCAGGGCACGGCCTGCCGGAGAAATATCCGACAGGCCGTGTAGCCTTGTCCGTCGAAGTTGCCTGCGGCCTGTCCACCGTAGCGAACGAAGACGGATGCCACTTTTCCTCCACCCCCCCTTCATCGGAGCTATCTTTCTTGCCGCACCCCCCGCGTCATTTTCCCCCTCGTTCTGCGACATTTCCCCTAAAACTAGATTTGGTGTCCCTCAGGCCCCCGTAGGGTGGGCCTGTGCCCGGCGCCGATTTTCGTCAACTTCCCGAAGAGGCGCGAGAACTTCTGGAGCGTGCGTTCATCTCCAAAAAAACGTTGAGCTCGTCATTTTTTTCGTCGTCAACCTCTCGAAGAGGCGCGAGAACTTCTGGAGCGTGCGTTCATCTCCAAAAAAACGTTGAGCTCGTCATTTTTTTCGTCGTCAACTTCTTGAAGAGGCGCGAGAACTTCTGGAGCGTGCGTTCATCTCAAAAAAAAAGTTGAGCTCGTCATTTTTTTCGTCGTCAACTTCTCGAAGAAGCGCGAGAACTTCTGGAGCGCGAGTTCATCTCCAAAAAAACGTTGAGCTCGTCATTTTTTTCGTCGTCAACTTCCCGAAGAGGCGCGAGAACTTCTGGAGCGTGCGTTCATCTCCAAAAAAAAGTTGAGCTCGTCATTTTTTTCGTCGTCAACTTCTCGAAGAGGTGCGAGAACTTCTGAAGCGTGCGTTCATCGCAAAAAAAAAGTTGAGCTCGTCATTTTTTTCGTCGTCAACTTCTCGAAGAGGCGCGAGAACTTCTGGAGCGTGAGTTTATCTCCTGAAAAATGCGGATGCCCTCTCTGTCGGCGACGACAACTTCACCCCCACCGGCTTTCTTTCCGGCATCCAAAACATTTAGCTTCAGGGGAGGGGGGTGAGGACCCCAAGCCGTCCGGGGCGCAACTAGAAGGTGAGGGTGATCGGCGGGCTGGAGGGTGAGGAGAGTGGACCCTGCGGGGGGCAGCGGACCCTGCGGGGGTCGCCCTGCGGGGGTCAGGGTCGCCCTGCGGGGGTCAGTACAAGCTGCGGGGCCAGGCTCGACTTTCGGACATTGTTGAGAGTTGGGCGTCCCCAACAGGCCTTTGACTCTAAGATGTCTTTCCGGCCATAGTGGTAGGCTTGAGTGGATAACTGCTACCGAAACAGATACCCATACATTATTGGAGTGTCCGATTCGACTTTTTGTATATTTTGTTGCGAATGTTCTCAACGTCAAGAAAACTACCGAACTTCGCGTCAGTTTCAAGTATGTGCTGGGTGATCCAGTTGCTTAGGAATGACAGTATTTCTACAGAGTAGGTGGCATTCTGTACATAATTCAGTTTGAATTCATAGGCTCTTTTCTTAAACAGTTCGTGCTCTATTTTATGGTTTTCGAGGTCCGGGTATAATGTTTCAACCATCCAATGCTCTTCACAATCAAAATGATAATGAGAGTAATCGATTAACTCATCAATTACATATCCCAAATGCGCTATGTCTTTTCTCTCGGTGAATTCGTCATAGGTTTCGTTCAATAATTCAACCAGATGCTTGTGATGTTGGTCAATCTCTCTGATGCCAATCAAAAATTTGTAATTCCATTCGATAGTAGGCATACCCTTCTCCAATATCTAGTTTGCTCTAATTTTGATTATGACTCTTCTTCTGCTTTTGTCAAACCTATACGTAAAAACAGGTGCTTAGCTGCAAGCTGGCAGCAGACTCGGCATTTACCGCCCATGCACGGAGGCGCCATGGCTCTATTCAGGGCATGACACCGATCCCCGCCGGCCATCAAGCGACGCGGGCCTGGAAACCGAAGCCATTTACACAAAGTTCTCTACAGGCCCACAGGCCCGGGAACAAACCTGTAGAGAGGCGGCCGGATTTCTAGGATTTTGGCTGAAATTCTAGAATTATGGCCCAAATTCTAGAATTTTGGTCAATATTCGCGAAAAATGACCTGTAATCAGTGAAAAACGGCCTCTATCTAATGAATTTTTAGTCAAATCCGTGATATTTGGCCCTGTTTTCTAGAATTTGACGGGATTTTCTAGGATTTTGCCCTTTTTTCTAGAATTCCAGCCATTTTTCTAGAAAACAGGCTAAAATTAGCGAAAAAATGGGGTGGAAAAGGGGATTTGGCGATTTTCTTCATTAGATTTCTGCTGCCAACGGGAAGGGAAACCGGGTGGGCCTGGATAGACCGGCTGAGATCGTGGCGGGCCCCCATATGAAACTGTTTCCATATGGAGGCCCGAGAGGAGGGATCAGATCGCCATCAGATTGATGTAATTGGACCAAGGTCCGATGTCACCGCTACGTACGGCCCTGACCTTGAACCAGTACTTCGTGCCGGGAGTGAGCCCTTTAATATCAATGCGCCTGCAATTGGGCGAGGCGGCCACCAATTTCCAGTTCTGCTCCAGGTTCGGATCTCCCTCGCAGCCCCAGACCTCGAACATCCTGGCGCCTTTGACACTCGAGACGGTTCCTGTCATTTCACCGCTGTTCTTGCCGTGCACCAGCTTGAAGTTGCCCGGTGTGGGGATCGGAGTCGAAACGACGGCGGTTTTCACCCCAAATGGTCCAAGACCGAGTTTATCCGGCACACTGGGGTCTTGTGGCGCGACCGCTTTGGCGATCCCCACCAGCAGGGCATACTGGCGGTCTAACTCCTTGCGATCCTCTTCGCAGGCCGCAACCATGCCGATGTCACCTCCCAGGACCGCGTTATAGCTTGCATGGAAGCGGTCGTTGGCCTCCCTGAAGCGCCCTGGATTGGTGAGCAGCGACATCAGGTAGGCGTGCACCTCCTCGGTATATGCCTTGCTCACCGCGGAAGTCATGGGAAGCAACTCAGCATCGGGTGTCTTGTTGGGCATAGTGATTCCTCCTTGGTTAGAGTTGTTTAACCTGAATATATCTAACCTGGCGCAGATGGCAATATTACCCCCTTGTTTATTCTCCCTCCAATTCGCTTTTCATCGGGGCAGGCGGTGGGGCCAGGATTTGGGCGAGGCAGGGGGGGGCTTTTTTGCTGGTGGCGCTCATCTATGCTCTGCCCTGGCATCGCCCTTGCCCGTGCATCCGGCTAGCATCAGGGCCAGCAGAAACGGCAACAAACAATACGTTACCCACCACATTATCTGCTTTTTCTCCGAGGCTGCCAGATCGGGGGTATAGGGTATCACACGAAGGGTGCGGTGCTGAAACAGGGTGTCGGTTACCTGCGGGTTGTACCATACCTCCATCCTGGTGCCGGGTGGAAACATGGCTTTCAAACGGCTATAGCTCTGGGATTTCGCATCGGTAAGCGTTGGAGCATACAGGCGTTCACTGCGGTCCGGCACCCTGCCGACAAAGCCCCAGGCGAGCCCTGTCCTGTGACTGTCGTTGTGCTGCAATTGCTCCACGGTGAAGGTGGTCTTCCTGTAACCGTCGAGATTCCTCAGCACGATGATACTCCCCACCACGTCGACGACATTGACCATGGCCCAGACAAAGCAGCAAACGGCAATAGCCAGCGTAAGCACGACGCTCTTGGCCTTATGCTCTGTCCTTTCAGATCCCCGCGTTGCACGCTGTGCCAATGGAGGGCGATTGGCCTGATGAATCCGATGGGCCTCAACCATGGCCTTGGCCTCCGCCAGTCCGATCCCCTTCATGCCGCGCAGCAAAGCGATCGCTTCGATCTTGCTCCCGTTTCTCAAGGCTTTAGTGACCTGATCCGGCAGCTCACTTCCTGACGGCGCCGTATCGCCATGCAGACCTGCCTGAGGCAGATCTGCGGCAGGGTTGCGCCGATAGGCCTCCACAATATCATTGGCCTCCTTCAGGCCGATATGCAGTTCCTTGCGCAGGAGGGCGATCGCTTCGATCTTACGCCCTTGCCTCAAGGCCTCTATGACGTTACTGGAAAGCTTCATGGCGTTTTCCCTGATCGTCGATGCAGCGTTTATTTATGGCATATCGTACCCGCACTCCGAGTCAAAAATCTACCGCTTTCACCGAAGACGATGCTCATCCTGCCTGTGAGAAAAATTGCCAGACCCATCCCCTGCCAGGTGCAAGGTGCTAAGTGATGTGATCACGAGCTACACGGCAGAGAAACAGTCAGGATACCTTCGGCTCCCTTCAGGACTAGGCTTGGAATGTGTTAATGCCATGGAATAAATATTAAGTGGTAATATTGAGGTGATTTCAGTGTCCAAGGTTACCTTCATCGCAAACTAAAACGGATAACATGCCGAATTAATTAGCATAGTTCTAGGGGGATGAGATGAGGTTCCAAATAAATGACAGATTGCTGGATACGACAACTCACTGCGAAAAAGCCTTTTCTTGTCTTAATGAAGGTAAAAGTGACTTATGCCGCGTAGTAGAAAGGGGGGCGAACGGAGTTCTATTTGTAGAATGCTCAAAATGCCTAAATCGGTCATGCTATTATGTACAAAATTTTGTAGCAAAGCAGACTTGTAGATGTCCAATCAGGTGCGAGCTTCATAATAGATTTAAGGTATAAGCTGGCTCCAGATGGCAATGGAATAGGCGGACCTGGGTGCCTGGGAGCTTAGCCCGGTTTCGGGCGAGTATTTCGCAAATATTTGTTGTAACTGGTGGCCGATCACTCGCAGTTAGACGCTGCTAAATCGGAAAGGGTGAAGTAGAAGGTCGCTCCTTTGCCCGGCTCACCCTCCGCACACACCTGACCGCCATGTCGCCGTATGATTCGCTCTACCGTCGCGAGACCGATCCCGAAGCCTCTACTTATCTCGGCACCGGGCAGGCGCTGGAAAGGGACAAAGAGCTTCTCCGCGTCCCTCATGTCGAATCCGGCGCCGTTGTCCCGGACGAAATAGGTCGGCACCCCGTTGAGATCACTGACATCGAATTCAATGACCGCCTTCTCTTTCGTGTGGGTGTACTTCCAGGCATTGCCGATGAGGTTGTCCAAGACTATCCGCAACAGGTTCGCATCGCATTCGGCCATAATGCCGCTTTTGGCAATGCGAATTTCAACCGGACGCTCGGGATCGGTCAGTTTCAACGACTGGGCCACCTCTTGAGCAAGCATGGCGAGGTCCACCCTCTCCCGGTGCGGTGCGACACGACCCAGATGGGCGAAACGCAGCAGAGCTCCGATGAGTTGATTCATGCGCAAGGCGACTTTGCGGGCATCCCGGATGTAACCGAGGCATTCTTCATGGAGTTGATCTGATAACAATTTTTCGATTATCTGGCAGTAGCTGTTCAAAAGGTTCAATGGTTGGCGCAGATCATGAGCAACTGTATAGTTGAATGCCTCAAGCTGCATGTTGGCAGCTTCCAGTTCGGCAGCCCTATTGGAAAGATCGCTGTTTAACCTCTTGATCTCCTCTTCGGCCTCTCTGCGCTCGGTTATGTCTCGGTCGATCCCCCGCAGCCCTGCAAAGCGCTCCTCTGCGTCAAATATGGGAATGCCGCTGCTCTCCAGCACCCGCAAAGAGCCATCCTTATGGACGTTGATATTTTCCAGTGCCTTGAACGGTTGCGGATTTTGGATCAGAGCGTCAATGCCCGGTCTCAGCCGTGCGGCTTCTTCCGCAGGCATGAAATCGAAAGGGGTCTTTCCGAGGACTTCTTCTGGTGCATAGCCGAGCAGCTCCGTCACCTTCGGGCTGGCGTATACATAGCGCAGATCGGCATCCAGCTCCCAAATCCAGTCGCTGGTGTTTTCTGCCAGGTCGCGAAAGCGCTGCTCGCTTTGGGCCAGTGCCCGGTGGCTGCTCGTCGGTTCGGGCTGATTTTCTACGGGGTGTCGTTTCGAAATCATAGACCCGCTCCTTGTCACAATGAAAAGTAAAAGGTCGCACCTTCATTGAGCCTGGACTCCGCCCAGACTCTTCCCATATGGCGGTCTACGATCCTCTGGACGGTCGCCAGACCGATGCCGTTCCCTTCATACTCCGGACCATGAAGTCGTTGAAAGGCCCCGAACAGTTTGTCACTGTGGCACATATCAAAGCCCACTCCGTTATCCCTTACATAGAAGACATCCTGGCCTGCAACGACCTCCTTGCCGAATTCTATGCGTGGATCCTTCGTCTTGGAGGTGTATTTCCAGGCATTGCCCAGAAGATTCGCAAGCATCTGTTTCAAAAGTGACATGTCGCCTGCTACCGTAAGACCGTCACCGATGACGAATTCCACCGGGCGGGACGGTTCCGTTTCGCTTAACCATCTGCAGTTCTTCGTTACCAATTCGGTCAAGTCGATCGTCGTCTTCTCCAGTTTGACCCGGCTGATCTTGGACAGTTCGAGGAGGCTATCGATGAGTTGGCCCATTTGACGACTGGCAATCCGGGTGCGGTCCAGGAAATGGTGCGCTTCAGGAGGTAGCAGGTCCCCGAAATCCTCGGACAGGATGCCGAGATAGCTGTTGATATGACGCAATGGAGATCGCAAATCATGGGAGACCGAGTAACTGAACGACTCCTGCTCCTTGAGTGCCGTTTCCAGTTGGCAGGTCCGTTCCTGTACGCGGTGGTCGAGATCCTCATTCAACTTTTTCAGGGACTCTTCCGAACGAAATTTTACCAGGGCGATGGCAAGATAACCCGCCATTCGCTCCCAGTGGCTGATGTCCTGATGCGTGAAAATACCCGGGCGCAGGTCGTTGAGCTGCAAAAGCCCCAATCGTTCCTGGCCAACCAGCAAGGGAATCAGCGCGACCGACTCAAACCCCGCGCTGTTGCACCGGTTGCGGGTACGGGTTTGCCGCTGGGCCTCACAAGTGGTGGCAAGAAGTTCCGTCGTGCTGTTGGTCCAAAAACTGCCATGGCCGGTGAAAAACGGTTGTTCAGGGTCAAAGCGCCCGCTGATGACGTTGCCGCACATGCATTCGAGCACCGGGTCGCCGCCACTGTCCCGGGTGAGCTCACCGTCCGCGTCTTTGCTGCATAGCGAGTTCTCTGCCCGGACGAAATCCACCGGAAATCCCTGGGCGAGCAAATAAGGGTAATCCTCCCCGTCGCGCAGCCTGATCCCCACGGCACTGCAGCGGGATTGCTCTTTAAAGAAAAGCAGCGCCGCAAGGATCATATCCTGGGTTCCAGTGCTCGCATTCACGATGCGGAGGAACTCGATCATCGATTCACGTTCCCGTTCAGCGAGTTTGCGGTCGGAGATATCACGAACCACTGCCATCATTTCGACGGGGTTCCCTTCCTCGTCACGCCTCAAAGTCGTCAGCAATTCAACAGGTAAGGCCGAGCCGTCCTTCCTCTGGTACTCCTTCTCGTAAATCCCGGAAAAATCCCGGTCAAGAACCTGATTCTGAATTATGTCGCTTTCAAAAGCGTGCCATCTCTCAGGTGTCAGCTGCATATATGTCTTCGAAAGGAGCTCGTCTCCCTGGTACCCCAGCATCTCGGAGAAGGCCTCGTTGTGGAACAGCAAGTTGCCATCCATATCGGAACATACGAATGGATCTCTCATGAGTTCAAAGAGCTTTTTGAAATTTATTTCAGCACTTTGCACGGGATTCTCTCTGGATTTGGGTGCTTTTCGTTGCGCCTCAGGCCGCAGAGCCGATGCATAGCATTAAATAAAATATATGTAAAGATTTTTTCATCGGGGGCGAATTGTCGAACAATTTTGAGGCCCCCGCACGCAGCCTGTGCTGTCAAATTTGCCCGTCGACATTAGTTGCTATTGACTTCGATTCAGAAATACGATAATGTGCCGAAAAATTTGAGGCACCAGATACACGACAATACTAAACCTTCCGCGAGGATGGGACGGAAAGCCTATTGGGTCTCACCGAGACAGCCGGGTCGCCGAAATATCGAAACGATATTATGGCCCCGGCTTTTTTGCGTCCAAAAAACCAGCGTTGATTGTTTGGCCTGACTAATAATAATCGATAACATCTACCTTCAGGAGACTTTATGTTAAGCGAGATTTTCATACCAGCTGTCTCGATCATGGTTGTACTCGGCGCGTGTGCTGCTGTGGTCCTTTTTTTACCGGATTATATTGCAGAAATGTGTGTGGATAGATTGTCGGATGCGGAAAGATCAAAATACGAGAGAACAAGAAGGCCTTCGGTTCGCAAAGCCAAGATATCGGAATAACCTAAAGGTGAGCTGATGAGAATAAGGGATGTCTTACTTGTAGGTCCCGAAGAGTTGGCGATGTTTTGCCGCCAATACCCCGATTGCGTGGTAAGCAACCTGACAGGTTCGGCTGGTAATATCCAGCAGTACCAGGTGAGCGTGCATGTGGATAATGAAGAGGACTATTACGAATTCCTTATCGACAACTGCATCGCCATGTCGTCTCAAATGTTTTATTCAAGAGTAAAGTCCGACCCGCAATTTGCCGTCAGGATGAAACATAGAATATAGCCATAACCGTTTCAATATCCGTTGCTCGACCCACCTGTCGGCTGCCGGTCCCCATGCCTCATTTCATTCTCGCCTGTCAAGCGCCTGCCCAGGGCAAAATCCTTGCAAACTCGATTCTATGCCGTTAGGATGTGTCGCGTCGGAGCCGGATGAACGGGTTTGCGTTTGCGTGATCGGGAACGTCGTTGCCACCGGCGGCCGTTAACTTCTGGAGAGCCATTCGCATGGGATCATTTAATCAGACTCAGTCCAAATACGCGATGCTGATCGTGGAGGATGATCCCGTCGCCAGGGGCATCCTGCAACAGACTCTGGAGAAAAAATACCCTTCACTTGCGCTGCACGTGGCCGACAACGGCCGGACGGGTTACGAGCTTTTCTGCCGGCTGAGGCCGGAAATCGTGCTGACCGACCTGGCGATGCCCGAGGTGGACGGCACCGAGATGGCGCTGCGGATACGGCAGCTGGCCCCCGCGACGCAGGTCATCGTGGTCACGGCCCACAGCGAGACGGATCTGCTGCTGGGGTGCATCCGGGTGGGCGTGAGCCGCTACCTTTTGAAGCCCATCGGCAACGAGCTTCTTTTCGAGGCGGTGGACGATTGCCTGTGCCGCATCGAGCTGGAGAGAAAGGTCAATTCCCAGCAGGATGAGCTGGCTGCTTGCGGGGAGTGGCTCCAGATGGCAATGGAATCGGCCGACCTGGGTGCCTGGGAACTCTGCCCGGATTCGGGCGAGTTCTTCTGGGACGACCGCTGCCGCGCCATGCTTGGCGTTTCGGGCGGAAGCTGGACCGACTACGGGGCGCTCCTCGGGGTCATCTGTCACGAGGACCGCCTCGCCGTCGACCAGGCGGTGCAGGAGGCGGTCGACGGAAGGGACGGCGGGGCGTACCACTGGGAGTTCCGCGTGATCTGGGGGGACGGATCGCTGCACTGGATCGCGTTGCGCGGAAAGCTCCACCGCGACGGCGCGGCCAATGTGCAGTTGATCGGCGTGAGTATCGACATCACGCAGCGAAAGCAGGCCGAAGTGGAACTGCGCCGCCACCGGGACCACCTGGAACAGCTGGTCGGGGAGCGGACCGCGGAGCTGGAGCTGCGCAATGGCGAGCTTGAAGTCGAGGTCGGCGAGCGCAAACTGGCCGAGCAACGGCTGCGCGATTATGCCGACGAGGTCCATGACCTCTATAACAACGCTCCCTGCGGCTACCATTCGCTGAACCGCGAGGGCGTTTTCGTCCGCATCAACGACACCGAACTGCAATGGCTGGGCTACCGGCGCGACGAGGTCCTCGGCAAAATGAAATTCGCCGAGCTGCTTGGGCCTGAGAGTCAGGAGCGTTTCCGGACCAATTTCGCGGCGTTCCTGGAACGCGGGTATGTCAGTGGCCTGGAATTCGATCTGATCCGCAAGGACGGCTCCACCTTGGCCGTGCGCCTCGATGCGACCTCGGTCAAGGACAAAAACGGCAATGTGCTGATGGGCCGCACCATGATGTTCGACATCTCCGAGCTCAAACAGGCAGAGGACGCACGAAAGGCAACTGTCGAGATTCTTGAGCTTTGCAACGGTGCCGAAAGCTCCGCGGCGCTGGCCCGCGAACTGACCCGTTTCTTCCAGCAGTTGACCTGCTGCGACGCGGTCGGCTTGCGGGTCCGGGAGGGGGACGACTACCCCTATTACGAGACCCGCGGCTTCTCCGAGGAGTTCCTGTCGGCCGAGCGGAGCCTTTGCGCCCGCGACCCCTCCGGCGGGGTGGTGCGCGACTGCGCCGGGAGGCCGGAGCTTGACTGCCTGTGCGGCCTGACCCTGCGCGGACGCACCGACGTTTTCCCCGGTTGCTCCACTCCCCGGGGAAGCTTCTGGCACGGCTGCAGCACGGAGCTGGCCGCGCAGTTGAACAAGCGGGGGGCAGAGCAGCGCCTGCGCTGCCGCTGCATCCAGGAGGGGTACGAGTCGGTGGCCCTGATCCCGCTCCGCTCGCAGGGGGAGATCTTCGGCCTGCTCCAGCTGAACAGCCGCAGCCGCGGCAACGTCTGCCCGGAAAAAATCGACTTTCTGGAGGGGCTCGCCAGCTATGCCGCCATTGCCCTCGCCAAGCAGAAAACGGACGAGGCGCTGCGCGACAGCGAGCGGGCGCTCTCGGGGGCCCAGGAGATCGGGCGCATCGGGAGCTACTTTTACGACGTGCCGCGCGACCGCTGGACCAGTTCGCCGGTTCTCGACGGCATCTACGGCATTGGCGCGGACTATGACCGCAGCATGGCCGGATGGGGAGCGATGCTGCACCCCTCCCAGCGCGCGGCGACGCTCGCCCATCTGCGCGACTGCATCGGGAAGCGCCGGCGCTTCGACAGGGAATACCGGATCGTGCGGCAGGGCGACGGGGCCAAGCGCTGGCTGCACGGTGTGGGCGAGGTGGAATACGGGGCGGACGGCCTCCCGTTGCGCGTGGTGGGGACCGTGCAGGACATCACGGAGCGCAAGAGGGCCGAGGAGGACGTCTTCCGGTATGCCCGGCGCCTGATCGAGGTGGAGGAGGAGCTGAGGAAGAGGATCGCCATGGAGCTCCATGACGACCTCGGGCAGGAACTCACCGCCCTGGGGCTCAACCTCTCCTTCATCGACAACTGCCTGCCGCAAAAGTCGCCGGGCGACATCCGGGAGAGGCTCGCCGAGTCGCGCCTGCTCACCAGGGAGATCGGTCGCCGGGTGCGCAGCCTGATGACCGAGCTGCGACCGGTGCAGCTGGAGGAGTACGGACTCGCCGCCTCGGTCCGCGGCCACGCGGAACTCTATGCCAACAGGACCGGCATCGCCGTCGAGGTCAGCGCCGACCGTGACTTCCCGAGACTCCCGGTTCTGAAGGAAATCTTTCTGTTCCGCATCATCCAGGAGGCGCTCACCAACGTGGCGAAGCACGCCGAGGCGGCCCGGGTGGTGGTCGCCATGCGTTGCGGGCCGGACGGCATCGGGCTCTCCATAGCCGATGACGGCAAGGGGTTTCCCCCCCGGCCGGCTTGCCCCCTCGATGCGGGTTGCGGGTGGGGGGTTGCCAACATGCGCGAGCGGGCCGAAATGATCGGTGGCGTTTTCCGCATCGATTCGGTACCCGGTGCAGGGACCACCGTCAAGGTCGAGATCCGGGAGGCAGTCTAGATGGCCACCAGGATACTGATCGCCGACGACCATGCCATGGTCCGCAAGGGGCTGCGCATGACCCTGGAGATGCATGACGACCTGACGGTGGCAGGGGAGGCGGTCAACGGCCGTGATGCCGTGGCGCAGGCCGAGGCGCTGGCGCCGGAGGTGATCCTCATGGACATTTCCATGCCGCAGCTAAACGGCATCGAGGCGACGCGCCTGATCTGCCGGCGGCTGCCGGGAGTCAGGGTATTGATCTTCTCCATGCACTACTCGAGCGAGCACTGCTTCCGCGCCCTGAGCGCCGGGGGGAGGGGGTTCATCCTCAAGGAATCGGCGGGGGAGGAGGTGGTGACGGCGGTCCGCTCCGTCATGAGGGGGCGCCTGTTTTTCGGGGCGGGCGTGGCGAACCCCTTGGAAAAAACGGGCGGCGGCGTGCTGAAAAGCCCCCTCGACAGCCTGAGCCAGCGCGAGCGCGAGATCTTCCAACTGGTGGTCGAAGGCAAATCGAGCGCGGAGATCGCGAAACTGCTCCTGCTTTCCCCCAAGAGCATCGACACCTACCGCAGCAGGCTCATGCAGAAACTCGGCGTCACGAACCTCCCTTCCCTGGTCAGCTTCGCCCTTCAGCACGGCATCACCCCCGTCAGGTAGCCCCTCCTGTTCCACCGATCGCACCCCTTAACAAATTTTCACCCGGCCGGCTGCTGTTGAGAACTCCTGACAGACTGCCGGTCGGCCATATGCTAATGCTATCCAGGCGAAGTAGCGGCTTTCGGCTTACGCCGGACCTGGTCCGGGTGGGTGAGGCGGCTCTCAGCGCGCGGCGTCCGGACAATTTTCGGGAGAGTGGTGGCATGGCATCGATAAATCCGACCCTTTACAATTGCACCATGCTGATCGTCGAGGACGACCCGGATGCCCGAAGTGCGCTGCGGGGGATGCTGAAGAAAATTTACCCCCTGCTGACGCTGCACGACGCCGGAGACGGCAGGGCAGGGCTGGAGCTTTTTCAGCAACTCAGGCCGGAACTGGTGATGACGGACATCCGGATGCCGGAGACGGACGGCATCCGGATGGCTCGGGAGATCCTAAAACTCGCCCCCCGCACCCAGATCGTCGTCATCACGGCCCACAGCGATACGGACCTGCTCTTGGACAGCATCAGGATCGGGATCAACCACTATCTGCTGAAGCCGATCGACCACAGGCATCTTTTCGAGGCCGTTGACGATTGCCTGCGCCGGATCCTTTTGGAGAGGACGGTGGCGGCCCAGCAGGAGGAACTGCGGGAGAGCGAGGCGCGCTACCGGGGGCTGTTCAGTTCGCTGCAGGAGGGCTTTTCCCTGTACGAGACCATCTTCGGCACATCGGGGGTGGACCACCGCATCATAGACGTGAACCCCGCCTTTGAAAGGCTGATCGGCAAGGGGCGGAGCGAACTGGCCGGCAGGACCATACGGGAGGTCTTTCCCGACCTGAAGGGGGAATGGCTGGACTGCATGGCCCAGGTAGCCGCCACGGGTCAGCCCGCGACGCTTGAGCACTATGCGGCGGCGTCGGACAGCTATGCCGAGGTGCAGGTCTACTCTCCGGCCAAGGGTCAGATCGCCGTGCTCTACTCGGATGTGAGCGAGCGAAGAAAGCTGCAGATAGAGAGGGAAAAGAGCGAGCGTCTGGAGTCGCTCGGGGTGCTGGCCGGAGGGATCGCCCACGATTTCAACAACATACTCATGGCGATAGCCGGCAACATCTCGCTTGCCAGGATGCAGCTGGACAAGGACCACAAGGCCCTGGCCGGGCTTGAGGAGAGCGAGAGAGCGGTGGCCAAGGCGGCAGGCCTCACCCGCCAGTTCCTCACCTTCGCCCGCGGGGGCGACCCCATCAAGAAGCCGCTGCCCACAGCGCTACTGATCCGGGAGGCGGTCTCGCTTTTTCTAAGCGGCACCAACTGCGAGGCGCAGCTGGAGCTCCCCGAGCAGCTCTGGTGCCTCTATGCCGATTCGGGGCAGATGCACCAGGCGCTCAACAACCTGATCGTCAACGCCATCCAGGCCATGCCCGGAGGGGGGGTGCTCCGCATCGGCGCGGCCAACGAGACGCTGGCGGCGGCCGGGGAGGGGGGGCTTGCGCCGGGGCGCTACCTGAGGATCGTCATCGCCGACCAGGGGGTGGGCATCCCCGCGGCACTGCTCCCCAAGATCTTCGATCCCTATGTCACCACCAAGATGTCCGGTTCCGGGCTGGGGCTCGCCTCGGTCTTTGCCATCGTGAAGCGGCATAACGGGGCGATCAGCGCAACATCCCCGCCCGGAGGGGGGGCGAGCTTCGAGCTCCTGTTGCCGGCATCCGACGAGGGGTGCCACGAAGAGGCCGAGGCGCCGTTGCCGGTGCCGGCGAGCGCGTCCGGAGCCGACATCCTGGTGATGGACGACGAGGAGATGATCCGCCGTCTCGCCGCGTTGATGCTCGAGAAACTGGGGTACCGGGCCGCCACCTGCCGCGACGGGGCCGAGGCGGTCTGCCTTTACCGCGAAAGCCTGGCAAGGGGGGGGCGCTTTGCCGCCGTGATCCTGGACATCACCGTCCGGGGGGGCATGGGGGGATGGGAGGCGGCGCGGCGCATCAGGGCCATCGACGCGGATGCGGTCCTCGTCATATCAAGCGGCTACTCCGCCGACCCTTTCCCGGATGGGGAGAGCGGTTTCAAGGTGAACGGCATGGTAGCCAAGCCGTACAACCTGAAGCAGCTGGCTGAGGAATTGGCCAGAACGGTAAACCCGCTGGCGGGGAGAGGGGGGTCCGTCGAGCCCGGGGACGGGAGGCAGGCTCCGTGAAATGGGGGGATTAGGGGTGCGCCGGATCTGACACCGGCAGCCGGGGCGGGGTGGGCGGGCCTTTTTCGAATGCCCCGATATCAGGTGCGCTCCCGCTGTAGGGGAGGTTGACGGCGTCGCCCCGGCTCCAGGAGATCGCCCTGACGAGGGTCAGGGTGCCTTTCCGGTAGTCTATCGCCCTGATGGCGGCCAGCTGGTTTCCGATCTGTACGGTGTCGCCGGGTATCAGGCCGAAGCCGTCGCTGAAGTAGTACGGGTCATCCACCGTAACGGTCGTGCCGGAACCGGAGCCGGCTGTAATGGTTGCCAGGGATGCCCCTGCGTCGCTGACCGGTGAGCCGGGGAGCGGGCGCTGGCTCTTCGGATCGAGCAAGGGGTCGGTCTGCAGGTTCCCGCTGAAATGCCTGTCGTTCCAGGTCTGTACCTGCTCTACCGAGTAGTAGGCGTCGTTGAGCCAGAGGATGCGCTCCGCGTCGGTCTTGAAAAAGATGTTGTTGACGAAGACATTGTCGCGCACGTTCGGGGAGACCTGCACCTTCATCTGCTGGTTGTGCGAATCCCGGGGCCAGCTCCCATCCTCTCTGGTCCGATACCAGGTGCCGCCGTTGTTGTAGACGATGTTGTTTTTGAAGGTGTTGCCGATGTTTTTGCCGCCGGTGCCGTTTTCGCCCAGATAAAGCGGCGTGCCGCCCACCGAGACGCCGGTGATGACGTTGTTGTAGATATGGTTGCCGGAGGCGATGTTGTTGAAGCCGCGATAGTTGTACGCCCCCATGTCCAACCCGAGACTGTCCGGGCAGGGATAGTTCTTTATTATGTTGTTCCTGACGATGTTGTTCATCGACACCACCTTCAACATGGTCTGATGCCTCGCGTGCCCGTTGGTGCCGCAGTACCTGCTCATGGTGCCGTCACCTGACAACACGTTTGCCTCTACCAGGTTGTGGTTGGAGTTGGCCTGCACCCCTATCAGCGCCCCCCCCCCGTTGTGCCCGATAATCACGTTGTTCCTGACGATGTTGTAGTCCGCCGTGCCTTGGCCGGTATGGCCTTCCAGGTCTATGGCGCAATGGATGCCGCTTATGGTGATGGTGTTTCCCTCGATGAGGTTGTAATCCGCATTCCCCCTCAGGTTTATCGCATCGGTCCTCCCCTCGGACTGCGTTATGTCGTTGTTGGTGATTCGGTTGTGATGGGCGTTTTTTTCGATGGAGATTGCCGGAGCCCAGACGGCCGCCGTGCATGCTATCCGGCAGTTATCCACGACGACGTGGCTGGCAGTGGCGAGATTCACCAGGGTGCATGCCCCGTTGAAGCTCAATCCCGATGCCTTGACGAAGGATTTGCCTGCCGCGTCGAGCCCCCTCAATTCGGGTTTGGCGCCGGCCCCGTAGGAGGTATAGGTCGTCGGGCTGCCGTCCAGCCCCGATTTGGCGACGAGCGTGGCGGCTCCGTAGCAGCGTCCCGCCCTGAAGTACACGGTGGAGCCGGCCGGCAGATCCGCCTGGTTTACCTTTGACACGCTTTGCCAAGGCGCACGCCTGGTCCCGTCGGCAGCGTCGTTTCCCTGCTCCGCATCGACATAGTATTCGTTCGCCTGGCTGGCCGAGGAGATACCCAGGAGTATGAAGAGCACAACTGTCAGTACCTTGAAGCTGCCGATATTCATCTGTTGCTCCTTTGCCGGTTTGAGGCGGCGCTGCGGACCGTTCCCGGCGGCGGGTCATCATTAGGCACGGTTCAGATTATACCATCGAAAAAACGCCGTCCGTAGAGACGCATTGCCATGCGTCTCTTCCTGTCAGGCGTCTCTACCTTCCATGGGTCCTTACGACGAGACGCATTGCAATGCGTCTCTACCTGTCATGGGTCCTTACGAAGAGACGCATTGCCATGCGTCTCTTCCTGTCATGGGTCCTTACGACGAGACGCATGCCATGCGTCTCTACCTGTCATGGGTCCTACGACGAGACGCATTGCCATGCGTCTCTACCTGCCATGCATCCGACGAGACGCATTGCAATGCGTCTCTACCACCGGTTATGGATGCGGTTATCGTGTCGGTGGCCGTGATGCGGAGATCGCCCGCCTTTCTGGGCGTGGCTTTGAATGTCCCCGCAGGGGGGAAGCGAAGGCCCCCAGGCCGCCATTTGCCGGAAATACTTGTTGCTATTTTGTTTGAATGGTCGGATAAAGGCTAACCGGCTGTGAGCGGCGATCTCGCTGCCCTGTGTTGCCTTGAGCCTGGAACTACCGGAATACTATCCTGGGAGACTTTTGTGAAAAGATTTAGCTACCTGCTGTTGGCGCTTGCCATTGGACTCATGACCTCCTACTTGAGCCCTGCCAATGCCGCTCAATCGAAAAACGACAACCTGACAGGTACCTGGACTAAAACGGCCTGTACTGTTGATGCCGCGGGAAAGCCCTGCCCGTTCATTCCCGACACCATCCAGTTCTTCGACGATCAGACCTTGAATATGTCCAACGTCCCTATCAAGCATCTTGCTTTCAAGACCGATGTCACCGCGGGTGAAATAGAGAAGATTGTAAAGAGAAAGCCGGAGCTGAAGGGGAAGCGCCTGCTGCTGATAAGGATCAACCCCAAGATGGAGTGGGCCGCCACCCCGATGATCTATGCCTACACGGTAGAAAAGGATGAGTTGACACTGATTACTACGGGATGGGAACCGGCGGTGTTCGCGCGCGTGAAGAAATAGCATCCGGCTTGGGAGGTTTCCGCCTGCGCCGCCAACGAAATAGCCCCGTCCGGATATCCTGACGGGGCTATTTTTTTCAAGGGCACCCAGTCTTGGGTTACCCGCTGACCGGCTATTTTCTCCGCAGCAGGGCCACGCACTTGTCGAAATTGTATTCGCGCGCGTAGTCTATGGCCTTCTTGCCGCTGCTGTCGACCACGCCGGCATCCGCCTTCTTCTTCAGCAGGGCGGCTATCATCTCGTCATGTCCGTAGGCGGCGGCCAGTATCAGCGGGGTGGTCCCGGCCATGAAGGACCCGTAGTTTTTTACCGTCTTGAGGTTCGGGTCGGCGCCAGAGTCGAGGAGCCATTTGACGACGGGGGTATTGCCGTAGTAGACGGCCCAGTTCAGGGCGGTCCAGCCCCATTTGTCGATGTCGTTGACCTTTTCCCCGCCCTTTATGCGCTCCTGGACCGCCGTCATGTCCCCCGCGATTGCCGCGCGCGACAGGTCGTCGCCGGCCCGGGCCAAGGTGGCTCCGAGAACTAGCATCATGGCTACCAGCAGTACTTTTTTCATTCGCTCGCCCCTCCTTTGTTTTACGGTCCCATGACATGCCAGGGGTGTTGTCACTGGTTTTGGTTCACAATGACAGGCTGTAAAGCCAGCCCCACCGGCCGCTGCCGATGGGGCTGTTTTTCAGGGATCATTTCGCTTGGACGATCACACCGCAGGCCACCCGGGCGCCGGCATTGCCGGCGGGGTCGCTCATGTTGTCATCCGGGTCGGCATGGATGACGATGGCGGTGCCCCCTTCCTTGAGCAGTGAACCGGGGCCTGCCTTGAGGGTCGCCTCCGTTGCGACGAAGGTCACCTTGGCCTTGCCGTTCTTTTTCGCCTCGAGGTTCGGGAGGTCGCCCGCATGTTTGCCCTGCGGGTTTTCCAGGCCGTGGTGCTTGTGGAAGGGGTTGAAGTGACCTCCGGCGGACTTGAAATCGGGGGTGGTGCAGGTTCCGGTCTCGTGGATGTGATAGCCGTGTTTGCCGGGGGCAAGGCCTGAAACCTTCAGCTTGACCTTGACGCCATCCTTTTGCTCGGTGAGCGTTGCCGTGCCGATGGTTTTGCCGGTCGGATCGATGATGTCGGCACGCGCCTTGAGCGCCATACTCCCCGCAAATGCGGTGCCGGTGGCGAGGACGCAGACGGAACAGACCAGAAAGGTTTTCCATTTTGCCATGGTGGACTCCTGTCGAGCGGGCGGGTTGCTGCCGACCGCTTCATGATGGGATGCGGGCTGTCGTATTAGCCCGCCTCAAACTATAATCCCTGTTCCATCCAAGTCAACGCTCTCGGCAAGCGCACTGCAGGGGGCTGGACAGGAACAGCCACGGGTATTAGAATCTCTCTGTTTTCACGGCGCGGGTGGCGCAAACTCAAACAGGAAATCGGATATCCGGTGGGGCGGTGGTTTGGTCGGCCGGAGTGGTCCTAGCACGGGAGGGGAATCATGCGGAAATATCTCAGAACCGGTAGCGGGTTGTTTTCAGCGCTGATGCTGGTATGCGCCCTGATTTTGCTGACCGACGCCGTGTCCTACGGCGCCGGCGCCGGGAAGCCGGTAGCTCCCCTTGTTGCGGTAAAAGTGGAGACCGTTTCCCCGCAAGAGGTGAAGGTGCTGACGGATATCGGCGCCAACCCGCTGCTGGTGGATACCAGGGACGAGGAGGCGTTCAGCAAGATGCACGTGACCGGAGCGGTCAACGTCCCGTGGAAACAGGTGATCGCGCAGCCTGCGGATCTGCCGCGCAACCGCATGCTTGTCCTTTACTGCGACTGCTCGGACGAGTCGACCTCCGGCGACGTGGCGCGACAGCTGATCCGCGACTGGGGGTACACGCAGGTGAAGGTGCTGAAGTCCGGGCTGGACGGCTGGATCTGCCTGGATTACCCGGTCGAGGGGGACGCTTCGGGAAGGAACAGCTGCCGGTAGCGTGGCCGCAAAAGCCAGTAGTCCGACCCCATCACCCATCCTCGAATTTCGTTTCCTTCCTGCACCGGCTGCCGCCGTTGACGATCCACGAGATGGCCCCTTCGCGCCCTACCGTGTCCGCCCCGATGGAGAGGCAGGCGAGGCGGGGGCGCTTGGTAGCCAGTTTGACGGCGGCGCTCCCTTGTGCGTGATATGGTGCCGATTTATCGATACTTTGTGACGTGGCTCACTTACACGGTGCTGCGCGTAGCGTATTGTGATGGCACATTCTGTATTTAATCGAAGTTGCATCCGGAATTTCCAGGAGGGCGTTGTAAATGGCCGTGCGCTACAATATCCTTGCGACTGTCGCGGTGATTGTTCTCTCCAGTTCCTCTCCCCTGTTGGCCGGCGCTGCCGATGCTTCCAAGCCATACCACCAAAACAATGCAACTATCCCTGCCAGGAAGCTTCAGCAGAAAAGAGCGGAGGTGTCCTGCGAGCTGAAGGTGAGGGAAAATTACCAGTACTATGACATCGCCGGCACAAGCGCCAGCCAGTTGCGCAAGCAGATGAAAGAGAACGGTACCAAGTGGCCCGACGGCAGAGTCTATGCGGCGGTCACCAGTTGGGATATCCGGTATAGCTATGACATATCCTACGAAGGCGGCAGATGCTCGGTGAAGTCGGTAAAGACGGATGTGGAGATCGTCTACCAACTGCCGCGCAGCAGTTCGCCCGAGCTGGACCCGGATTTGACGCAGCTTTGGAACGATTACCTGGTGCGCCTGAAGGAACACGAGTTCGGCCACAAGGATCTCGCCGTGAAAGCGGCCTCGGAAATAAACCAGGTACTGGTCTCACTGCAGGGCTTTAGCAGCGACCGGGAGTTGGACCGGGAAGCAAAGCGGCGCACGGGGGAGAAGTTGCAGCGGTTGAAAGAGATGCAGGTCCGCTACGACGATGAGACCAGGCACGGCGAAACCCAGGGAGCGGTGCTGGCCGCCAGGTGACGCCGCCTTTTCAGGGGGCGCCGATACGGTACACGGCGCCGCCGGCGTAGTCGGCGAGATACAGCTCGCCGCTTTCGTCCTCGCCGAAGCTCGAGATGGCGAGGCCGGTGTCCTTGATAAGCCGCGTCTCCCAGCCGGCGCCGTTTCTGCGCAGCCCCCAGATCCGCCCGCTGCAGAAATCGCCGTAAAAGTAGATCCCCTTCAGCGCGGCGATCCCGCCGCGATAGACGTACCCTCCGGTCACCGAGCAGTCACCTTTGCCATGGCGGTATTGCGCTATCGGCAGGGTCAAGCCGCGCTTGTCGCAGCCCGGTTTGGCGAAACAGCTGCTCCCCTCCATCAGGTTCCAGCCGTAGTTGGCCCCGGCACCGGCGCCGGCCGGCTGGAAATCGATTTCTTCCACCAAGTTCTGCCCCACGTCGGCCAGGTACAGCTCGCCGCTGGCCCTGTCGAAGGAGAAGCGCCAGGGGTTGCGCAGCCCATAGGCCCAGACCTCGTTGCCGAACGGGTTCGAGGCCGGAATCCGATAGGGGTCGCTGCCCGAGCCGCGTACGTCGATCCGCAGTATCTTGCCGAGCAGCGTGTCGCGTTTCTGGCCGTTGCCGAAGGGGTCTCCGCCGGCGCCGCCGTCACCGGTGCCGATGTAGAGGTAGCCGTCGGGGCCGAAGGCGAGTTGTCCGCCGTTGTGGTTGGGGAAGGGTTGGACGATGCGCAAAAGTTCCCTGCGCGATGCCGGGTCCGCCCGGTCGGGATCGGAACCGACGGCGAACCGGGCCACGACCGTATTGCCGATGCCGGTCCTGTTGGTGTAATAGACATAGAAAACGCGGCTTCGGGCGAAGTCGGGCGGGAAGGCGATCCCCAAGAGTCCCTGCTCGCTCCCGATCGACCTGACCTCTTTGCTGATGTCGAGAAACGGGACGGCGGCAACGACCCCCTGACGCACGATCCTGACCGTCCCCTTCCTCTCCAGCACGAAGAGCCGGCCGCTGCCGTCGGCGGCGCTGGCGATGGTCACCGGACTGCGAAGCCCTTGGGCCACCCGGGTCAGCGTTATCGAGGGGGGAAACGGCGGGACCTTTACGGGGCGCTGCGGACCCTGCGCGCTGCAGCAGACAGTCAGGCAAAAGACGGCGGCCACGGCGCAAAGGGGAGCGGCAATCCACGGCGCTGCGGTGTGTGGTTTCATCATCCCTCCCGGCATAGGCCCGGAATAATTTCTTGTTGAACGTTGAAGCCGATTGAGAGTGGGGGAGGGGCTGTTGACCCTCGCCATCAGGGAGGGTCAACAGCGAAAGATTGGCGTCATCTTATCGGGCAGATATTGCCCCGCCTGCGGGACAGGGCAATCGCTGCGACTGTCACAAGGTCATTTGAAGCTGGTCAGCACGTACGAGGCGATCTTCTTGGCATCGCTGTCGGAGACGGTAGCTTCGTCGAACTTGGTCATGCCGGCTCCGGGGGTGCGCATCAGCTTCACGATATCCTCTTCTTTTGTTATGCCGTGCTCTGCCAATTCTTTTGCACCCAAGGGCTTTTTCGGGTTGACGGTGTTGCCGCCGTTTGGATGGCAGACGGCGCAGTGCTGCTTGAATAGCTGCTCCCCTGTCAAACCGGTTTCCGAGGGGGCAGGTGCCGCAGGTGCCGTGGCCGGCGCCGTGGTCGCCGGTGCACTCGGGGGAGCCTCTGCCTTCTCCTCTTTCTTACATCCTGTAACGCAACTCACACTGAATGCCAGCAATGCCAACGTTACTATAATGCGTCTCTGCATGGGGAAATCCTCCTGTTAGGTTGGGTTAATTCGGATCAGTATACCAAAATAATGGCTGTGCGCAGGATCGGGTGAATATTTGCCTGGTACCTGCATGTCTGTCGGCCGGTTAGTTTGACAACGGGGTGTACCATGTTAATTTTTATTCTTTCCTAAGTCGAACGATCCCTTGAAACAGCTGACACGGGGACGGTCGAGACACGAGATCGGCAGATTCGAGTTTCAAAGTCAAAGGGGGAGACAAAAATGAGAATATATACTGTTGTCTTCGCATTACTGCTGCTCGCCTCTCCACTGGCAAGAGCGGAGAGTGTCGAGATGGAACAGGCCGGCATCATCTCTTCGGACCAGACCGAGATAAGGGACAGAACGAAAGAGTATGCCTGCGACTGCTGTCAGAAGTGCAAGGCAGCCAGGCGGCCGGTAGCACCGAAAGAGGAAGGAGGCGCTGTCGAAAGCAATGGCTGTAAGGATTGCTGTGCGCGATGCGGCAAGGAGCTGCAGCCTGCGCCGGGAGAAGCTCCGCCCGAGGTGATAGAAAAACGGATTCCGCCTGAGATGCTGGACAAGCCGAAGCGGTAAGAGCGGCAACCGGACCATGTGGGGCGGGTGCAAACCTCCCGGGAGGCGGGATGATCGATTTCGAGCTGGGCGAGGAGCAAAAAACGCTGCAACGGCGGGTCAGGGAGTTTGCCGATCTCGAGCTGGCGCCGGGCGCGGCGCAGCGGGATGCCAGCGGGGAGTTCCCGGCGCAGGCGGTGAAAAAGCTGCAGGAAATGGGTCTGTTCGGCCTGCCGTTCCCCGTCCGCTACGGCGGGGGCGGCCGCGATTTTGTCAGCTACGTCACGCTCGTCGAGGAACTGGCGCGGGTCGACGCCTCGGTGACCATCACCCTTTTGGCGCACACCCTTTGCGCGAGCCACCTGGACGCCTTCGCCAGCCACGAGCAGAAGGAGCGCTTTCTGGCGCCGCTTTTAAGCGGCGGGCAGCTCGGGGCCTGGGCGCTGTCCGAGCCGGAAGCGGGGAGCGACGCCGCGGCGATCAGGAGCACCGCGGCAGCCGAGGCGGACGGCTGGCGGCTCGACGGGAAGAAATACTTCATCAGTAACGGCTCCCGCGCCGCCACACTGGTCCTCATGGCGCGCACCGGGCCCGCGCCGGGAGCCGACGGGATCTCCGCCTTCATCGTCCCGGGTGAGGCTCAGGGGCTCGACAAGGGTAAGAACCTGGAGAAACTCGGCTATCGCTCCAGCGATACGGTGGCGCTGATGCTGAAAAACGTCCGCTTGCCGCAGGATGCCCTGATCGGCAAGAGGAACCAGGGGTTCTCCCAGGCGATGCAGGTCCTAAGCGCCGGGAGGATCGGCATGGCGGCCATGGCGCTTGGCATCGGCCGCGCCTGCCTGGAGCAGAGCATGGAGTACCTGCTGAGGCGCAGCGCCTTCGGGCACCCGATCGCCGATTTCCAGGCGTTGCAGTGGATGGTGGCCGACATGGCGACGGAGCTCGATGCGGCCAGGCTTCTGACGCTGCGTGCCGCACGGCTCAAGGACCGGGGAGAGCCGTTTGCCAGGGAGGCGTCCATGGCGAAGCTGTACGCCTCCGAGACCGCCATGCGTGCGGCGCTGAAGGCGGTGCAGATGCACGGCGGCAACGGCTACACCAGGGCCTACCCGGTGGAGCGCTATTTCCGGGAGGCGAAGCTGTGCGAGATCGGCGAGGGGAGTTCCGAGATCCAGCGCCTGGTGATCGCGCGGTCGCTTTTGAGCGAGGGGGCAAAGCAATGAGACCGGTATACATGATATCGGGGGGGATCACCAAGTTCGCCAAGTCGCTCCCCGAGACGGATTTCCGCCGCATGGTGAAGGACGCCTTCGACTACGCCCTGGCCGACCTCCCCGGGTTGAGCCGGGACCGGATCGACGGCAGCGTCTGCTCCTATTTTTCGGACCATTTCACCCGTCAGCTCATGGCGGGGGCCATGGTGCAGGACTACCTGGGGTTGAACCCGAAGCCGTCGCGCCGCGTCGAGGGTGGCGGGGCAACCGGCGGGCTCTGCTTCCAGTCGGCCTGGGAATCGGTCGCCTCCGGGCGCATGGATGTCTGCCTGGCCATGGGGTTCGAGACCATGGGGCGGGTCAACACCTGGAAGGGGAACGAGTTCATAGCGCTCGCCTCGGACACCAACTTCGATTATCCGGTGGGCGGCTTCTACAGCGGCTACTACGCGATGATGGTCCGGCGCCACATGCACGAGTTCGGCACCACCGTGGAGCAGATGGCCAAGGTGTCCATCAAGAACCATCGCAACGCGATGTACAACCCCTACGCCCAGCGACCGGAGCTGCTCACCATCGACGATGTCCGCTCGGCGCTGATGGTTGCCGAGCCTCTCACCATCCTCGATATCTGCCAGATGTCGGACGGGGCGGCCGTGGCGATCCTCGCCTCTGAGGAAATGGCGCAAAAGTTCGGCGGCACGCCGGTGCTTGTGAGCGGGGTGGGCAGCGGCACCGACGCCATGCGCATGGCCGACCGCCCCCACGGCGAGGTGATCCTGCTGCCGCACGAAACCCGCGAGGAGTACGCCGGTCTCAAGTATCCGGGCGTCCACTCCTTCCGCGGCGGGCGCGTGGCCGCCAAGAACGCCTACCGCATGGCGGGGATAAACGACCCCAGGCAGGAGCTCGACTTCGTGGAACTGCACGACGCCTACACCTCCTCCGAGATCCAGACCTGCGAGGACCTGGGGCTTTGCCGCTATGGGGAGGGTGGGAGCTTCGTCGATTCAGGAGCCCCGTTCCTGCCGAACCTTGACTACGGGCTGGCGTTTTCCGGCTCGCAAAGGTGGCGCCCGCTCCCGGTGAACCCCTCCGGGGGGCTTTTGGCCTGCGGTCATCCGGTCGGCGCCACCGGGCTCATGCAGGCCGTGTTCGCCTTTTGGCAGCTGCAGGGGAGCATCGGCAAGCATCTGAAGGACGACACCTTGCAGCTTCCCAAGCCGCGGCGCGGGCTGATTCACAGCCACGCGGGGACCGGGACCTACATCACGGTGTCGATCATGGAGAGGGTGTGACATGGACAGAAACGCCAAGCTGCCGGAGAGCGAAGCAGGGACCATCCTCTTCAACACGGATCCCATCATCATCAAGCATCACTACGAGGTCGATTACCTGCACTCCTACGCCCAGGACTCCCCGTTCTTTGTCGGCCTGACCAAGCAGAAGCTGATGGGAAGCCGCTGCACGGGCTGCGGCAGGCGCTTTGCGACGCCGCGCGGCCATTGCATGGAGTGCGGCGAGCCGACCGAGTGGTTCGAGCTGCCCCGCGAGGGGCGGGTGCACACCTTCACCACCTGTCATTTCGGCGGGGAGGCCTTCCTCAAGGAGACCCCCTTCACATTGGTGCTGGTCGAGTTCGACGGGGTGGATACCCTGTTCCTGTCGCGGCTGATCGGTGTGAAGGCTGAAGAGGTGAACATCGGCATGCCGGTGCGCGCCCGATTCCTGCGCAACTGCAAGTTCAAGCCGACCGACGTGTACTTCGTGGCATTGTGAATCATCCCCCCTCTCCCCGACCCTCTCCCACAAGGGGAGAGGGGGTGTCCGACCCATTGTGTGAGCAGGTTATGACTGAGCAGGTTATGACTGAGCAGGTTATGACTGAGCGGGGTTATGACTGAGCAGGTTATGACTGGGCAGGTTATGACTGGGCAGGTTATGACTGGGCAGGCGGGGTCGAGGCTCGTACTGTTTTGGCCCCCCTCCCTTTATGGGAGGGGCTGGGGGAGGGTGGTTTAGCCAAATTGTTGGAGGTCAGTGACTATGCCGATGAACCTGACCACGGTAGCGAAGAAACTACGAGAAAACTCGAGTGATGTGGAGCGGCTCTTGTGGCGTCATCTGAAGGCAAAGCAACTTCACGGACTGAAATTCAGACGTCAGGAGCAGGTCGGAGGCTACATAGTCGATTTCATCTGTTATGAAAAGCGAATAATCATTGAAGCAGATGGTGGGCAACATGCTTTAGAAACTGAAAAGGATGAAGTGCGGACTCAGTGGCTGAGATCACAAGGATTCTCAGTGTTCAGGTTCTGGAATAACGAGGTCCTGACCAACCTTGACGGAGTGTTAGAAGCAATCAGTACGCAGTGCAACCAAACTGGCGACGATCCCCCTCTCCCCGACCCTCTCCCACCAGGGGAGAGGGGGGATTCTTGATGGACACTCCCGGCTAGGGACTCCGTGCTTTTGTACGCTCTTGTGAACTCCGTTGTGAACTTCTTCCCACTCTCCCCTCCCTTTATGGGAGGGGCTGGGGGAGGGTGGTTGCCCGTGGCTCTTCCCTGGGTGCAAGGACGACCGTTCTTAGGCTGTCACAGGTAGCCCGGCAACCTCATCTCACTGCTCAAGCTCGGCGATACCCCGGTACAGATCCAGCGCCTCGGGGTTGGCCAGGGCCTCCCGGTTTCTTACCTCCTCGCCGTGGATGACGCTGCGCACGGCAAGCTCCACCTTCTTCATGTTGATGGTGTACGGGATGTCGGCCACCGGGACGATCTTCGCCGGCACGTGGCGCGGCGAGACTTGGTCCCCGATGCGCCGCCTGATCCGCTCCTTCAGCTCCTCACCCAAAGCGACGCCCGGGGCGAGCCGCACGAAGAGAATCACCCGCTCATCGCCCTGCCAGCGCTGCCCCACCACGACGGAGTCGGCGATCTCGGCAAAACTCTCCAGCACGCGGTACAGTTCCGCGGAGCCGATTCGCACCCCGCCGGGGTTCAAGGTGGCATCGGATCGGCCATGGATGATCATCCCCCCGGTCTCGGTCAGCGTGCACCAGTCGCCGTGCGCCCAGACGCCCGGGAATTTCTCGAAGTAGGCCTTGCGATACCTGGCGCCGTCCGGGTCGTTCCAGAAGTAAAGGGGCATGGAAGGGAAGGGGGCGCTGCAGACAAGTTCCCCCGGTTCACCCACAACCGGCTCCCCTGCCGCATTGTAGACCTCCACACGCATGCCGAGACCTCGGCACTGCAGCTCGCCCGGGTAGACCGGACCGGTGGGATCGCCCAGCGCGAAGCAGCCGTTCAGATCGGTCCCTCCGGAAATGGAGGCGAGCTGGAGATCCGGTTTTATCTCGCGGTAGACGTAGCGGAAGCCGTCGGCCGACAGCGGCGAACCGGTGGAGAGGATGGCGCGCAGCGGCGACAGGTCGCAGTCCAGGCCGGGGCGGGCGCCGGAGTTTTCCAGGGAGCCAAGATAGCGCGCGCTGGTGCCGAAGACGCTGATCTTCTCGCTTTCGGCGAGCCGCCAGAGCGCGCCGGGGTCCGGGTGGAAGGGGCTGCCTTCGTAAAGGACCAGGGTGGCGCCGCAGGAAAGCGCGCTCACCAGCCAGTTCCACATCATCCAGCCGCAGGTGGTGAGGTAGACGATGGTGTCCTCACGCCTGAGGTCGGCATGGAGCAAAAGCTCCTTGCGGTGCTGCAGCAGTATCCCGGCCGCCCCCTGTACCATGCACTTGGGCGGGCCGGTGGTGCCGGAGGAGTACATGATGTAGAGCGGGTGGTCGGCGGGGAGTTGCGCGAACTCTATCTGGTCGGCCGATGGGGCGCCGGCCGTGAAGTCGTGGTAGAGGGTGGTGCGGGGGATGTCGACCGGGCGCGGTTTGCGGTCCAGGTACGGTACCAGGATCACCTGCTCGATGGAGGGAATCTGCGCCGCGATCCCCTTGAGTTTTTCCAGGCTGTCGAAGCGCTTGCCGCCCCAGAGATAACCGTCGGCGCTGAACAGGACCTTCGGCTCGATCTGGCCGAAGCGGTCCAGCACTCCCCGGATGCCGAAATCGGGGGAGCAGGAGGACCAGGCGGCGCCGATACTGACGCTGGCCAGCATGGCGATCACCGTCTCGGGGAGGTTCGGCATGAATCCGGCCACCCGGTCGCCCGGCGTCACCCCGGCGCGTTTCAGCGCCTGCGCCAGACGCGCCACCGAAGCGTACAGTTCGGCGTAGCTCAACCGCCCCGGTTCCCCTCCCTCGCCCTGGAAGACGATGGCGGTCCGGTCATCGCGAAAGCGCAGCAGGTTCTCGGCAAAGTTGAGCCTGGCGCCGCCAAACCAGCTCGCGCCGGGCATCCGGGTCGGGTCGTCGACCACCCGGTCGTACCCTCGGGAGGCGATCACCGCGCCGAACTCCCAGAAGGCAGCCCAGAAGGCGGGGATGTCGGTCACGGACCACCGGTAGAGATCGCGGTAGCAGTCAAAGCGCGAGCCGTGCCGGTCGTTCACGAAGCTCATGAAGCGGCACATGGCGCTGTTTCGCACCCTTTCCTCGGACGGCATCCAGATCGGTTCCTTCACGATCGCTCCCCCCACGTACCGCCCCGGGTCCCCAGCCCCTGGGTCTCCAGTCCCCAGCCCCCAGTCCCCAGTCCCCAGCCCCGGTTCCCGCCTTTCCCCCTACACCATCTTCCTGTACTCGCCCCCCACTTCCATAAGTGTCCTGGAGATCTGGCCCAGGGTCGCGTGGCGCACCGTCTCCAGAAGCTCTCCGAAGACGTTGCCGTCATTGAGCGCCACCTGCCTGAGCCGTTCCAGATATATCGGGGCATCCTCCCGGTGGCGCTCCTTGAAAGCGCGCACCCGGCTCAACTGCCGCTCCCAATCAGCCGGCCCGGGACGCATCACGTCGGCGACGGGCGGGTACTTCTCCTTGTGGCCGTCCTGCAGCTCGAAGCTGTTGTAGCCTATGATTCTGCGCCGCGGCGGCTCCGGGTGCGCGGCCGTCGGCCGCCGCCGTTCGCGCTCGTACCTGGTGCTGTTCTCCGCGATGCAGCGCCTCTGGTAGCCGAGCTCGGTGGCCGGTCCCACGCCCCCCAACTGGTCCAGCCGGTCGAACTCGTCCAGCACCTGCGCCTGCACCTGCTTCACCAGGGCGCGGAAGGCGTAGGAGCCGGAGAGCAGGTTCTGGATCACGAATCCCTCCGACTCCTCGCGCAGGTAGTTCGCCACCATGGAGGCCTGGCGCACCCACTTCTCCGCCGGCGTGGTCATCGGCTCGTCTGCCGAGTCGACGTGCAGGGAGTTCGCGTTGGCCAGAAGTCCCACGAAGGCGTGATAGGTGAGGCGCACCGGGTTCAGCGTGTCCCACTCCTCGGCCTGCAGCGCCCGCCCCGAGGTCTGGGTGTGAAACTTGAACCTCTGGGAGCGCTCGTTGGCGCCGTAGACGTCGCGCATGGCTATGGCCCAGATCTTCCGGCAGACGGCGCCGTAGGCTAGCCACTCGGCCTCGTGGGACACCTTGAGGAAGAAGGAGAGGCTGGGGGCGAATACGTCGACCGGCATGCCGCGGGCCAGGAAATTCTCCACGTAGGTGAAGCCGTTGGAGAGGGTGAAGGCGATCTCCTGCACCGGGCTTGCTCCCGCCTCGCCGATGTGGTAGCCGGAGATGCTGAGCGAGTAGAATTTCTCCACCCCGTTCTCGATGAACCACTGCTGCACGTCGCCCAGAAGCTTGATGGCAAAGTCGGGCTGGAACAGGTTCTCGTTCTGGGCCTGGATCTCCTTCAGCACGTCCGCCTGCACGGTCCCGCGCAGGTTCCTGAGCGTCTGCCGGCGCAGCTTCGCGCGCTCGTCCTCGGCAAGCGGACCCCCCCGATCCCTTTCGGCCCGCTCCAGTTCGATCTCGACGGCCGCCACGAAATACATGGCGAGGATGGTCGGGGCCGGGCCGTTGATGGTCATCGAGGTGCTGATGTCGGGTATGTGGAAGCCGTCCAGGACGAGCTTCATGTCCTCCCAGCTGTCTATGGCCACGCCGCCTTCGCCGATCTTGCCGATGCTCCCCGGGTCCTCGTCGCTGTCCGCCCCGTACAGGGTGATGCCGTCAAAGGCGATGGAGAGCCGCGGCTTGGCCACGCCCCGGGCCAGCAGGTGCAGGCGCCGGTTGGTCTCCTCCGGCCCGCGCAGTCCGGCGAACTGCCGGGTGGTCTCCCCGGCGGACATGGTGCGGTACGGGTAGATGCCGGTTACGAAGGGGAATTCGCCGGGGAGCCCCTCTTCCAAAAGGAAGCGCAGGGACTCGGGGCGGTCCTCGGGATCGGGGAGCGCCACCCGCATGAGCCTCAGGCCGTTTGGCGTCTGCGCGCAGGGGTCCATGCCCATGCTGCTGGCGGCCTGCCGGGAGATCTCCTGCCATTTGCGGGGCCACTGCTGCAAAAGCTCGGCGCAGGCGGGGTCCAGGGTGCCGGTCTCAAGCGGCTGCGACCGGATCTTTTGCAGCTCTTTTTCCACGAACAGATCGTAGCCGCGCACCCGGTCGGCGATCTGCGCCAGGTAGGCGCGGCGCCGGTGCGGCACCAGGGCGTTCTTCTTGGCGATGCCGAAGATGTCGTCGGGGACGGCCGCCGCCTCGGGGCCCGGCCAGTCGAGGCGGCGGCAGATGCTTGCGAACAGGCGGCGCGTGCCCGGGTCGCGTGCGGCCTTCGAGGTCGTCGGGATGAGAGCGTCCTCCTTGCCCAGTTCGCGCAGCACCCCGCGCAACTCGGCAAAGGCCGCTTCGGACCCTTCCAGATCGACCTTGTTCAGCACCACGATGCCGGCGTCGCGCAAGAGCTGGTCCTTTTGCAGCTGCAGTGCACTGCCGTACTCGCGGGTCTTCAGGTAGACGAGCAGATCGGCGCCGAGCGCGCCGAGGTCGATGCCGGTCTGGCCGGCCCCCGGCGTCTCGACCAGCACGAGGTCGAAGCCTGCGGCACGGAACAGCCCGATCATCTGGGGCAGGCGGGGGGAGAGCGGGGCGTAGGCGCTGCCGGTCGACACGCTGCGCAGCCAGACGCGGTCGTGGTAGATGGCGTTCATGCGCACCCGGTCGGCGAGGAAGGCGGTGGTCGAGCGGCCGGTGGCAAGGGAGGGGTCGTTGGCCAGGATGGCGACCCGCTTCTGCGGAAACTGCTCCAGGAACTGCCGCACCAGTTCGTCGATCAGGGTGCTCTTGCCGCTGCCGCCGTCGCCGGAGATCGCCAGCACCTTGGTGGCGCCTTTCCCCGCCCCTTCCGGGGCGCCGGGCAGGGAGGCAGGGTCTTGCGCAGGCGCCGCCTCGGCCCGGGTCAACTGGCGGCTCAGCTCGACCGGATCGGCCGGGTCCCGGGCGCCCTGCGCGGCAGCCGGCCGGGCCAGGATCCTTTCGGCCATGTCGAAGGCTATGGCGTCGAGCGACAGGCCCGGGCCGTAGATCTTCTCGACCCCGGACGCCTCGAGCGTCAGCGCGTCCTGCGCGAGGATGGTGCCGCCTCCGCCGCCGAACACCAGGGTGGCGCCCATCCCCCTTGCCTCGAGGCAGCCGACCAGGTGGGGGAAAAACTGGAGGTGTCCGCCGTTGTAGGAGCTCACCGCGACGGCGTCGGCCCCCTCCTGGAGCGCCGCATCGGCGATCTTGTCGCCGGTCATGTTGAAGCCGAGATAGACGAGCTCAACCGGCCTTGCGCCGGACAAAAGCGCGCGGTTCAGGGCGAGTACGGAGGCGTCATGACCGTCGAAGGCGGCCACCGCGGTGAGAATTCTCAGAGGTCTCTCTTGCACGGTCATCCTCTCCTCCCCTGACTGCAGCCGGTCGTCCGATTATTTCCTCAGTGCTCCCTGATATTATGCTCTCTGGCTGTGGGCCCGTTCAACTGGTCTGTGTGCCGGTGAACTCTAAAAGGTCACCGTTGCCTTGGTGGCGACGATGTACCAGTTTCTCTTCTCGGCGCCGCTTGCCTCGGATATGAGCCAGGTCCCCTCTTCGAGATGCCCTTCCAGCTTCAACACGAGGTGTGGCATGGGGTCAAGGCGCACCGTAAGCGCGGTATCCTTTTGCCAGGCATTCCATGGGTAGGCGACATATCCGGTTGTCACCAATGCCGAGCCGTCGCGGTCATGCCGATCGGCGTATGTCTCGTGGTAGTAGCCGCCGAGTTCCAACCAGTCGGTGAAACGATAGGTCGCGCTGAGATACCAGCCATCGGCGGACTGTTTGGAACTGAAGGATTCATCGTTGGGATCGGGATCGTAGTTGGCACTGACGGTATAATCGTCCAACTGGTATTCGGAGGCAAGAATCAGGTCGTTGTAGGTGTATTCCATGCCGAAGATGTAACGGTGCAGCGACTTGAATCTCCAGCTCGCGTCGACGGGGCCGTCGGCACCGATCCCCTGGGCCTTCCCTTTGAAATCGGTGTGCAGCCCGCTGAAGGTCGCCCTCAGTCCCTCCACGGGGGTGCGCCATTCCAGGTGATGCACGACCGAGGTCTCCGAATTGACGTCGGTCACCGTCAGGGCGACGTCGGGGGTGGAAATGAAGGCCGAGTAGTTTTTCGCCGAACCCCCATCGACAGCTATCGGGAAGGTTCCCACCTGCAGCTGATAATTCACCCGCCCCGCCGCGCCCAGCGGGACCGAGCCGTAGACGCTGCCGCCGGTCACCGCGTTGAAGGAATCCCTCTCGTACTCGTAATACTCGTTTTGCGGCAGAAAGATGAAGGTGCGCAGGGCGTCGTTGTCACGGGACTCGTTGTAAAGACCCAGGGGGACCTTGACCTTGCCGGCCCGGAAGCCGAGCCAGTCGTTGACCCGGTAGTCACCGTAGGCCCAGTCCAGGATTACCTTGTCCTTGCCGTAGGTGCTGCGATCCATGGCCAGAAGCTGCAATCCGACGCGCAGTCCCGGGGTCAGCTCCTTGGAGAAGTTGATGGCGAAGTCGTTGAAGTTGAACGATCCCCTGCCGGAGTTGCCGACGGCGAAATTGTTCTCCCTGGTCGTCTTGATGAAACCCTGCGAGGCGAAGCCGTGGATATCCACTCCCCCCAGGTCCATGGCATGTACCGCGGCAGCAAGGAAGACAAAACCAGCCGCAAGGACTGTGATAGCGGTGAGCCGATTTCTCATGTTTATCCCCCTACTTGATTGAAATGGTTTTGACTGTGGCGCCTGCCTGCCGGGCAGCCACGACTCCGATAACACCCGGATGGCCGGCTACGTAGTCGACAAGTTTCTGGCTATCGGCAAACGACAGCGGCATCGCGGCCCTGCCGGTAAAAACCAGGTTCATCCAGTGCTTGTCAAACTGGGAAGGTGTCTTGCCGACCACGTTTTGCAGGAAATCCCTGTAGGCCGGTCCCTCTTCCGGCATGACGATCTTGATGTATTTGTTGTTGTCCCACTTGACCTTTTCCCCGAGGAAAATCGACCTGAGGTCGGCTTTATTGAGGGAGTTGGCGGGGACGTTCTTGTTGACAATCACCTCATAGTCGGCCGCATACACTGCAGCGGCAAGCGCCAGCATTAATCCGAATGTCACGAGGGTGCGGATAGAACCATTTACGAGCCCGTGAATTATTGCCATGTGAGCCCTCCTTGTTTATATCTTCTGCTGCATAAAATACTCCCGTTTCAGTCATCGAATCCGGCATGAAGGGAGCAGTAACCGGTTAGTATAAACAGACATTGAACTAGAACAGGAGGACCTTGTAGAAAAGCTTTGAAAGAGAAAAAGCTCATTCGAAGGACAGCTCCTTTGTCTGCTTTTTCCATATGAAGCACGCACCTGCATTTAAAAAACTACTAACAAAGCATCGAAGGGCTGGATGTGCCAACGACAAGACTTTATAGAATATTAATCGAAAGCTGTCAAAGATAAATTTAATAAGAAAAATTCCCTCCGAAGTCACGAAACGTCCGAAGTTCCATGGTCCTTCCTGTAATGGTCTCCTGGCTGATCAGAGGGATTTCCACCGTGTCTCCTCCCGCAACGGGAGGGGGGGAGGCACGGTGGCAAGGAGCGAATCCCGAAGCATCCGGAAAAATACGGTCGCCGGCCGGCTGCCGGAATGGGGATCCGTACGGCATCTGCGGCGGTTGACTATCAGAACCCGAGTGTTAGAGTCTTCTCTTATTCGGCCTGGACGGCATCTGGGCGATCGTGGCTGAACCATTCCAACTACGCGGGAGGAAACAAAATGGCAAAGGAACCTTGGGTCGATGAGGATGCATGTATCAGTTGCGGGCTCTGCACCGATAACGTTCCCGAAGTCTTCCGGTTTGCAGACAGCGGCAAGGCCGAGTGCTATGACCCGACCGGGGCATCGGAGCAGGAGATCCAGAACAACGCGGTAGATGTCTGCCCTGTATCGTGCATCCATTGGAAGGAATAGTCGGAAAGGGACGGGACTTGGCGGCACTGCCCCTTGTCCCGTTACCGCACGACGCGGCAGGCGGGGGTACCATGACGCGCGTCGAGGCTAAGCAGAGTCGCGCACCACTGCCGTAGCGGCATGCAGCGCCGACATGAGGAGGGCGGGAAGGCGTTTATCGGGATGAAGCGGATGTCCGGGCGAACTAGTTGGGCGGCCTGCCGAGGATCAGCACCTTGGGGCCGTTTTTTATTTCGTGGAAGGTGCCGGGATCGGTGCTGGGATCGACCACCCACCGGTACAGCGCTTCGGCCCCCTGGAGATATGGCTCGGTCAGCGGGTGATAGAGCTCCTTGTACACCTTGCGGTCGTGGGCGCCGTAGTATTCGTTCTGCATCTTTTCGTCGTAAAGGCCGATGCAGCCGTGCGAGGCGGGGTAGCCGGGGACGTCGCGGCCGTGGATCCAGTAGGAGGGCCAGGTGTCGACGCTCTTGTCGACGAAGAACCTCAGGCCGTAGTGCATGGGATAGGGACGCCCGATCTCCTCCATCGGGTACAGGTTCGATTCATGGCTCAAGTCGGCCGCGTCGATCCTGAAGGTGCCGAAGGGGACCTCGTGCCCCTCGACACCGACGGCGACCGGGAAGGAGAGCACCAGCCTGCCGTACTGGTAGGCGCCCAGGAACATCTCGCTCTCTTCGACCAGTATGAACTTGGCCTCCCCTGCGGCGTCCGGGTAGCTGAGCGGCAGCGGCGTGAAGTTCTGGATCTGCTCCAGGTTCTTGGGGACCTTGATCGAGACGCCCCCCAGGAAGTGGCGCCGGTCCATCCGGTTGAAGCGCAGCACGTCCTGCCAGCGCTCCCCGAACAGCGCGCTCGGCGTGTCGGTCCATTTGAGCTTCTGGCAGCGCCACTCGACCCGCGAGTCGCTCGGATAGCCGATGTCGCAAAGCGACCTGATCTTGCCGTCTGCCAGCCCGGTCGAGGCGAAGAAGAGCAGCATCACGAAGGCGGCACAGCCGGTCCTGATCGGTGTCATATCCACGACCTCCAAGGGTACCCTACCCGCGCGTACACTCACACATTGCCAGTCACCAATATTAGTCTCTACCCCTGAACGTGTCAAATCTGCTTGCGGCAGCGCTTGCCGGACAGATGTGCGGTGGCGCGCAGCTCTGATCAAGAAAACGATGCTCGTCCGCCGGCCGTCACTGTCAACCCGATTGCCCGAGCTGTCACACGCCGATGCTGATGAGAGTCGCCTTCGTCGCTGTGACTGGGAGGGCTGGCATAAAAGAAGGGTCCTCCCCACAAAAGAGCGGGAGCGGCTTTTTTTTTGCGGCCGCCTGGCTATACTTAGAAAATTATAATCTTTGCCGACCCCGGCAGTGTCAGTCGGCCGGCCGGCGAACTCACCTTTGAGAGGTGGCATGACATGAAACCAGAGCTCCATCCGGTTGCTGCAAAGGCATTTTTGCCTTTTCTGTGTCTCATGCAGCTGTTGTTGCTCTGTGCCCCGGCCCGGGCGCTCGGCGAGGCCGACGTCGCGGCGAGCGGCCTGGCGGGCTACTGCAGCGAGCCCCCCTTTGCGTCGGCCGGCATAAAGCCGAATCTTTTGCTGATGATCGACAACTCCGCCAGCATGTACGATCCGGCCTACACCACCCCCTCCACCTACTGCCTCGATGACAGCTACCAGGACGGCAAATCCTACAGCGGTTATTTCGATGCCGGCAGCAGCTACCAGTACGATGCCGCGGCCGGGAAGTTCGTGGCGGGGGCGGTCCTGCCGGCGCCCCCCTGCAGCTCGGGCTCATGTGCCGCCTCCACAGGTTTTCTTTACCTGGAGATGGCGGCGGCGGTGGCACCTGCGACCTACAGGACCGTGAAGAGCTTCAAGGCGAGCGGCAACTTCCTGAACTGGCTCACCATGTCCAAGCTCGACGTGGAAAAACAGGTGCTGACCGGCGGCAAGTTCGTCCCCGACTCGGGGAGCACGACGCACGGCGTCCTGCAGGGCGCGTCACGCGGCTGCCAGGGGAAGAGGTTCGTCAAGATGGTCGCCGGCCTTGACATCACCTTCGCCGTGCGCGGCCCGATGCTCAACGACACAGGCTTCAACTTCCAGACCAGCCGCGGGGGTGCCGCCACCATCGAGATCTACGACAAGGCCTACAGGAAGCAGGCGTGTCTCAATGCGGTGGACGCCTGGCTCGCCGGGGACAAAACGAGGCTTTTGAACGAGGCGAATTCCTGCATGGATGTGACGCCGGAGCCGGCACCGCTGGGGGGCACCATGCCCAGCAGCGGCGAGATCTACCATCGGGTCATGGGCGCCTGTTACGATTACCTGGTGAAAAACGTCCCTGTACCGGCCGATCACGTGCTGCGCGACGACTGCATGGGGAGATACCACGGCATACTCGGCTATTCGGGCAGCGTCACCAAGATCAACGTCCTGGACGACATCTGCGGCAGGATCGTGAAGCACTCCCCCAATGGCAGCGCGGTCACCACGGGGTATCTGGGCAAGTGTCTGGTCGGTTTGACGAGCACCATGTCGGACGCCTGCATCCAAGGGCAGGTGACCGACTACTGCAACGAGATCCGGACTCCGTATGTGACCGACCCGTCATCGATGGCCAACATGACCGGCACCAACGCCAACGTCCCCTCCTTCATACTCGATGCAGGCATCACCCATCTCGGCAAGATATCCGGATCCTTCGCGGTGCGCGTCTCTGTGGACTCCCCACCCGCCGGTCTGATACAGCAGTTCACCGGCCGCATCAACTTCGGCGCCATGGCCTTCAACGCCAACGGCGCGGCAGGCTCGGAGTGCGGTCCCGGCAAGCTGCTATGCGTCAACCACTGCACCCTGGACACCAGCGTCGAGTGCCAGGCGAATTCGGACTGCGCCGCCAGGCAAATAGGGTCGTGCGTCGCGGCCAGCGACGGCGGCAGGATCATCTCCTACATAAACGACCCGGCCTCGCCGCCAGGCGATCATGCCTCGGGGCTCATCGCGGCCATCGACGGGATCAAGGCGGTCGCCTGGACCCCGGTCGCCGAATCCTTCTACGAAGCCATCGGCTACTTCGCCAACCGGACCGATCTCCGGCTCCAAAGCGTCGACTTCGACGCCGCCAAGCCCGCGCCCTCGACGGTCAGCTGCCAGAGGAACCACATCCTCATCGTAAGCGACGGCATGTCGACGGCGGACAGCAACCCGGAGGTCGAGGCCCTGGCCACCCTGTACGGCACCGGGCGCGAGGTCTCCACCGGCAAGGACGGCGCCGCCAACGTGCCGGTGTACGAAGGGAGCAGAAGCCTGGACGACCTCGCCTGGATCGCCTCCCGGCGCAACATCAAGCAGTTCAGCAAAACGCTCGTCTCCACCGAGGCTCCCGTCAGCGGGGACCAGTCCATTACCACCCACGTCATTTTCAACGGCATCTCCAACGGTGCGCCCGGCGAGGCGGACCCGGCCACCCTGATGCGGCGCACCGCCGAGAGCGGCGGCGGCATCTATGCGGGCACTTCGGACCCGGGCGCGCTGTACGGCCAGTTCCAGACGGTGCTGCGCCAGGTGGCCGAGGGGACCAACTCGGGGACCGACGCCTCCCTGCTCGCCACCGGCAACGGCAACGGCGCCATCTTCCTTGAGGAGCGTTACTACCCGAAGAAGACCTTCGACGGCGACACCACGGCCTCCTGGACCGGCGAGATGCAGAGCCTTTGGTACTATATCGATCCCTTCCTGGGCAACACGGGGGGCGCCGGCAGCACCGTCAGGGAGGACACCGAGGCGGACCTGAGGCTCAACCTGGCAAACGACCGCGTGGTCAGCTTCCAGGACCTAAGCGCCTCGCTTTATTACGACGCCGACGCCGACGGCAGCGCGGACGGCGCGGCCCAGCTGGTGAACCCGGAAGCGGTGACGGCGCTTTGGCGCGGCGGCAAACAGCTCTGGTCCCGGGATCTCGGCTCGGCGCCGCGCACCATCTATACCCCCTCGCTCCCCGGGGGCACCCCTGTGACCGGCACCGGGCTCATGACGTTCTCCTGGTATGCCCCGGACCACTCCTCGGTGCTTAAGCCCTATCTGCAGGCGGCCGACAAGGCCGGTGCCGTCAAGCTGATGAAGTACCTGCACGGCTTCGATTTCCCCGGGGATCCCACCATGCGCAGCAGGACGGTGCAGATGGGGAACATCCCCGGCGCCACGGTGAGCACCCTCCCCGCGGACCCCTACGTCAGCAACCCGCGCGACAAGGGGATCGGCGTCTGGAAGCTCGGGGATATCATCTCCTCGACCCCGAAGCTGCAATCCTCGACCGCTCTGAGCGGCTACAACCTCCCGGCGCCCAAAGGGTACAACGACGCCTCCTATGCCAGCTACGTCGGCTCCCGGCAATACCAGGACCGGGGCATGGTGTACGTCGGGGCGAACGACGGCATGCTGCACGCGTTCAACCTGGGCAGGCTCAAACCGGGCGACTCGGCCCAGGTGAAGGCGATCCTGGACACGGCGGGGGGGACCCCCGGCAAGGAGCAGTGGGCCTTCATACCGAAGAACGCCCTGCCTTATCTCACCTATCTGAAGGAGCCCGCCTATCAGCATCTGTACTACGTGGACGGCAGCCTCACGCTTGCCGACGTGAGCATCGGCGACAACCCGGGTGGCGGCTGCAGCGGGGAGAGCTACTGGAATTGCCCGAAACCCAGGACGGCAACGGTGGTGCAAAGCGAGGACAACTCCCTGGACCCGGCAAGGAACACCTGGCGCAGCGTCGTCATAGGCGGGATGGGGCTGGGCGGGGCATCCTGGGGGAGCTGCGGCCCCTTAGGCGGGGGAGCGGACTGCGTCCCCACTCCCATTCCCGACCCGCTGGACGCCACCAAGAGGCTCGGCTACTCCTCCTATTTCGCGCTCGACGTCACCGATCCGGAGCACCCGTCGCTGCTTTGGGAGTTCAGCCACCCCGAGCTCGGCTACTCCACTACCGGCCCGGCCATCGTGCGACTGGGCGACCCCGACCTAAACGGCAGGTGGTTCGCCCTGTTCGGTTCCGGCCCCACCGGGCCTATCGCGGACGGCCAGTTCCTGGGGCACTCCAACAGGGAACTGAAGTTCTTCGTGGTCGATCTGCGCTCCGGCGCACTGATAAAGACGATAGCCACCGGAATTCCCAACGCCTTCGCGGGACCCATGAGCGGCGGCGCCATCGATGCGGACCGCTGGGACACCAACCTGACAAACCGGGAAAAGTACCGGGACGACGCCGTCTATATGGGGTATGTCGCCCAGGACCCCGTGCTGAAAACGTGGACCAGGGGGGGGGTGGGGCGGATCATGATCGCGGAGATCCCGGACGGGACGCAACTGACCGACGACAACGTGAAGGACATCTGGCATTGGAGCCGGGTCGTAGGCTACGACCCGGTCAGCGCGCCCGGCGATGCGACCGGCCCGGTAACCACGGGCATCGCCAAGCTGCAGGACAGAAGGAACAAGAACCTCTGGCTCTACTTCGGAAGCGGCAGGTATTACTACCGCTTAAGCGAGCAGGACGACTGGAGCGGCGCGCGGTCGATATACGGCATCAAGGAGCCCTGCTACCTGCAGCAGGGCACCGGCAGCAACATGGCTAGGAGCAACTTCCTGGACAGGGGATGCAGCGCCCCGGTCTGCCCCGGCGGCACTCCCTCTGCGGACTGCATCACCGACCAGACCGGCAGCATCTCGGCGGTGGCAAAAGGGTGGAGGATCGACCTCGACGCCGCACAGGGCACGAACGGCGCCGAGAGGGTGATCGCCGATCCGGCCTCCATGACGGGAGGTGCCGTATTCTTCACGACCTTCCGCCCCTCCTCCGTCCCCTGCCAGTTCGGCAGCTCCTACCTTTGGGGGGTGCGCTACGACACGGGTGACGCCATTGCGGACGGGCAGCTGCAGGGGAAGGTACTGGTGCAACTGTCGACCGGCCGGCTGCAGGAGACGCGGCTCGGCGCGGGGCTCCCCGACAAGGGTAAAAGACGCGGGGCGGCGATGGCCGGCAAGCCGGGTGGGGTGAAGGTCGTGACCAACAGCGGGCTCAAACCGCTGAAGAAGATCATCCACATGCAGGAGCGCTGATGCCGATGCCACCGCACACCGACGACCACGGACGGCAAAAGGCGGCGCTGAAGAAGGGGCTCCTTCCGGCCCTGCTTATCCTGATGCTGGCAGCGCTGCCGGTCCGGGCCTACGCGATCTTGGACGGCTTTTGCATCAACGCTTCCGGCAGCGCCAGTATCGGCGGTACCGGAATCCGTGCCGTCGCCGTGCAGCCCTGGGACGGCAAGGTGGTCATCGGCGGAGAGTTCACCATCACCGGCGGCGATCCGCAGGTCACGCTGAAAAACCTGGCCCGGCTCAACACGGACGGGACGCTTGATACCGGATTCGCCCCGGAACCGGACGGTCCGGTCAGCGCCATAGTCATAAAGCCCGATCGAGGCGACCCGATGCAACCGGGCGAGAGCCGCATCTACATAGGCGGGAGCTTCGGGGCCGTGGGCCTCCAGCCCAGACACGGACTGGCGCGGCTCAAAAGCGCAGACGCCTCGGTCGACGCGTTCAACCCGGCTACCATGGCAGGCACGGCGATCAACGCCATGATCCTGCAAGCCGACCAGAGCATCGTGGTCGGGGGCGCCTTCAGCGAGATGGCGGGCCAGCCGCGCAACAACGTCGCCAGGATCTCCGTTGCCACAGCCAGCGACGGCGTGCTCGCGGCGGGGTTTGCGGCGGGCACCGACGCAGAGGTACACGCCATCGTGCAGCAGGACGGCATGATCGTGATAGGCGGCGACTTCTCCGCGCCGCGTCCGTTTCTGGCCAGGTTCGACGCCGGCGACCTCCTGGACGGCAGCTTCTCGGCCGAGCCCGGAGCCGCGGTCCGGGCGCTGGCGCTGCAGCCCGACGGCAAGATCGTCCTGGGAGGCGATTTCACCTCGATAACCACCAGCGCGGATCCGCTTGCCCAGGCGCGCCGGTATCTGGCCCGGCTCACCAACGACGGGAGGCTGGACGACTTCGACCCCTTCCTGGAGGAGTTCGATTCCTCAGGCTACGTGGCGTCGGTATCCGTGCAGCCTGACGGCAAGATCCTGGTTGGCGGCAGATTCACCAGGACCGGCCCCGATCCGGACCACCCGAACCACCATGTGGCGCGATTCAAGCCGGACGCGACTCTGGACGCTTCCCTGAATCCGGATCCGGACGGTTTTGTCGACGCCATAGCCCTAGAGCCCGACGGCAAATTCCTGTTGGCCGGGAAATTCGCGAGCGCCGGGGGCAAGGCACGCACCAGGCTGGCGCGATTCTATTTTCACGGGGCGCTGGATGACGACGCCGTGCCCTTGGACCCGTCTCTGTCGGGAGAAGTGATGACGCTCTCCCTGCAGCCGGACGGCTCGACGACCATCGGAGGTTGGATACCTGCCGCCGCTCCCGGCATCGGAACCCGGGTCGCCAAGCTAAACTCCGACCTGAGCCTCAACAACGCGTTCGGGCCGACGCTCGACCTTACCAACCAGGTGACCCTCCAGGCCCTCCAGCCCGACGGCAAGGTCCTCGCTGCCGGGTGGTTTCGGCTGCCGAAGAAGTTTGTGATACGGCTGGATGCAGAGGGCAACCCGGACCCGACCTTCGCCAGCTACTTCGACACCTTGCCCGAACTGAGCCCGATGAGCAGGGCGCAGGCCATGGCGCCGCTGCCCAAAAGGTCCCGCATGTCGAAGGACAGCTGGTCGGGCGGCGTGTTGTGGCCCAGGAACACCCTGCTCGAGGAGGGGATGATCTACATCGGTGGCATCTTCGAGCCGGTGGATGCCGCGCAACAGAAGCTTTACCTGCTGAGGGTGCACAGTGACGGCACACTCGATACGAGCTTCAATCCTCCGCCTCTGGACGGGGTCGTCTACTCGATCGTCATCCAACCCGACGACAAGATCCTGATAGGGGGGGACTTCACCGGGCGCATCATGCGCCTTGAGACCAACGGGGACAAGGACGAGACCTTCAATGCCCTGGTGCCCGATGACGCGGTCAACGCCATCGGTCTGCAAAAGGACGGACAGATCCTCGTGGTCGGAAGCTTCACCGCCTTGGAAGCGGCCGTACAGCCGGGGGAATCGGTGCCGCGTCACAACATCGTAAGGCTGAACAACATGCAGCACCGGATGGATGACGGATCGATAGCAGAGGACGGGTCGATTGACCCATCGTTTCAGGTCGAGCCGACCGACAACTATCTAGGGTCCAGCGCGCTCTACGGTTTCGCCCTGCAAGCCAACGGCAGCCTGCTGATGTACGGGTTCTTCGATCAGATAAGCGACGGCAGCATCACGAAAAATCTCGACTGTATCGCCCGGGTCGATACCGATGGCAGACTGGACGATTTATCTCTGTTGAGTTTCAACCCTGATGACAGATGGACCGGTCTGATAGAGAACGTCACCCTGCAACCGGACGGCAAAATCCTGGCCGCGGGGGGATTTGCCAATTCGATAGAACGTCCGGCCAACGACAATCTGACGAGGTTCTCCAACGATTGGACGACCGAGGATCTCTCGGTAAACGCTGTCGGCTCCGCCATCACCTGGCTGCGCAGTGGCACCGGGCCGGAGCTTTGGGGGGTGTATTTCGAAGAAACACCGACCCCGGATGAGCCGGATTCCTGGACCTACCTCGGACGGGGTTCGCCGATCACAGGCGGGTGGAGACTCGCCGAGCAAGCTTTGCCGCATGCCCAGAACCGCTATGTGCGTGCCAGGGGGTACACGGTCGGCAGCGGCGCGAACAGTTCCGCATCCTTGGTGGAGTCGGTCCGGCTTTACTATCTAAAAGAGGTCATCACGGTAAAGGCGGCAACGGAAGTCAGAAGGTACGGAGATGAAAATTCGGCGACCTACACGGCGCAGTATCTCGATGCCAACGGACAACCAAAGACCCTGGACCCCGCTTCTTTTTTCGGAGCCGCAATCTTCACCGCACAAGCGGACAGTACGAGCAGTGTGGGGAACTACCCGATCACTGCGGATGTGGCAAACCTCGCTTCGCCGATATATGCGTTCGTCCCTGCCGACGGGATCCTGACTGTGAGCAAGAGGCCCGCCTCGGTGACGCCAGCCGGGGGGAACAAGACCTATGGGTCAGCACTCCCGGAGGCGCTCACCGGCTCATTGAGCGGGTTCATGGCCTTCGACGGCGTAACCGCTACCTACAGCCGCACGCCTGGCGATACTGTCGCGGCCAGCCCCTATCTGGTCAGCGCGACGCTAAGCCCAGCGGGCGTGCTGGGTAACTACGACATCACGTACAATACCGCCGCGTTCACCGTCACTAAAAAGGGCGCTTCCGTTACGCCTGACGCCGGTACCAAGGTCTATGGCACCCCTGGTCCCGATGTTTTGACCGGTACCTTGAGCGGCTTTTTAGCCTCAGACGGTGTGACCGCGATTTACAGCCGGACGGCTGGTGAGAGCGTCGCCGGGAGTCCGTATTCAATCAGCGCGACGCTCGGTCCTGCGAGTGTACTGGATAATTACGACATCACGTATAGCTCCGCAGCGTTCACCATCACCAAAAAGGCTGTGTTCGTTACGCCAACTGCTGGCGGGAAGATCTATGGCACACCCGGCCCCGATGTGCTGACCGGTACCTTGAGCGGCTTCCTCGCCTCTGACGGCGTGACCGCGACTTACAACCGGACGGCTGGTGAAAGCGTTGTTGGGAGTCCATATTCGATCAGCGCGACGCTCAGCCCTGCAGGCGTACTGGCTAACTACGACATCACGTATAGTTCCGCAGCGTTCACCATCACCAAAAAGGCTGCGTCCGTTACGCCAACTGCTGGCGGGAAGATCTATGGCACACCCGGCCCCGATGCGTTGACCGGTACCTTGAGCGGGTTCCTAGCCTCTGACGGTGTGACTGCGACTTACAGCCGGACGGCAGGCGAAAGCGTCGCCGGAAGTCCCTATTCCATCAGCGCGGCGCTCAGCCCTGCTGGCGTACTGGCTAACTACGACATTACGTACAATACCGCCGCCTTCACCATAACCAAAAAGGGCGCGTCCGTGACGCCGACTGCCTGCAGCAAAGTCTATGGCACACCCGGCCCTGATGTGCTGACCGGCACCTTGAGCGGTTTCCTGGCTTCAGACAGCGTGACCGCGACTTATAGCCGGACGGCAGGCGAAAGCGTCGCTGGGAGTCCGTATTCCATCAGCGCCACGCTCAACCCGGCAGGCGTACTGGCTAACTACGACATCACCTACAGTACCGCAGCCTTCACCATCACCAAAAAGTCCGCTTCAGTTACGCCGACTGCCGGCGGCAAGGTTTATGGCACACCTGGCCCCGATGTTTTGACCGGTACCTTGAGCGGCTTCCTAGCCTCTGACGGCGTGACCGCTACCTACAGCCGGACGGCTGGTGAAAGCGTTGCCGGAAGCCCCTATTCCATCAGCGCCACGCTCAGCCCGGCAGGCGTGTTGGCTAACTACGACATCACGTATAGTTCCGCAGCGTTCACAATCGCCAAAAAGGCCGCGTCAGTTACGCCAACTGCTGGCGGGAAGATCTATGGCACGCCTGGCCCCGATGTGCTGACCGGTACCTTGAGCGGCTTCCTCGCCTCAGATGGCGTGACCGCTAGCTACAGTCGGACGGCTGGTGAAAGCGTTGTTGGGAGTCCATATTCGATCAGCGCGACGCTCAGCCCTGCTGGCGTGCTGGCTAACTACGACATCACGTATAGTTCCGCAGCGTTCACCATCACCAAAAAGGCTGCGTCCGTTACGCCAACTGCTGGCGGGAAGATCTATGGCACACCCGG
>Ga0209317_1000439_pt1 | contig 50660 bp, 47 predicted proteins | sample RifGroB2_FD_183994 | JGI IMG/M metagenome (GOLD analysis project Ga0209317, IMG submission 183994) | Soil microbial communities from Rifle, Colorado, USA - Groundwater B2 (SPAdes) (version 2) | ecosystem: Environmental > Terrestrial > Soil > Unclassified | place: Rifle, Colorado | collected... | reverse complement strand
CACTCCAGGCGAGGTATCTAATGTGCCACTGGGCTAAGGAAATAGGGCTAACGGCCACCGCAGTTGGCAAAAAGCTTATGCTGTCGTCATCAGGGGCCAGTCGTGCTTCCCAGCGCGGAACTGAGCTGGCTGTGAAGAAAGATTGGAGCCTAAAGGAGTTGCTGCGAGAATGACTTTCGCAAGTTCGCAGGGGCGTCCCCTCCACCGCCCCTCCACCGCCCCCAGTTGGCAAAAAGCTTATGTTGTCGTCATCAGGGGCCAGTCGTCCCCCGTCCCCCTTAGTCCCCTTAGTCTCCCCACCCTTGACACCGTACATACAATGTGCATAATAAGGCATGAACTTCGAATGGGATGCTGACAAAGCGACTAGAAACCTCAGAAAGCACGGCGTAAACTTTGCCGATGCAGTCGGAGCCTTCGAGGACGACCGCGCCATCACCATCGAAGATACGGATCACGCCGAAGATCGTCATGTCACCATCGGCATGGACTTCACGCTACGCCTTCTGGTGGTTGTGCATACCTGGCGTAAAGAGAATACCATCCGCATCATTTCGGCCCGCAAGGCCGTGCTTAAGGAAAGGAGTATCTATGAAAAAGAGCCATGATTTCAGCACGGGTGTCCGTGGTCCAGTTGTGCCGCCCGATTCCGCCAAGACTCGCATCACTATCCGCATAGACAACGACATTCTCGACTGGTTTCGTGCCCGTGTGAATGATCAAGGCGGGGGCAACTACCAGACCATGATCAACCAGGCACTTCGCGCCTGCATGCGCGAGGAAAAGCCTCTTAAAGAGCTGATACAGGAAGCTGTTCGCGAAGAACTTTCGCATTTGAAGCTTGCGGTCTAAATACCCCACTCGGGAGAGGTGCCTTTGGCTGGGGGTCGGACCAACCTAACGGTTCGACATTATGAAGTAAAGCTGCATCACTACCCGTCTTTAAACCTTAAACCCACGTTTTTGCCGGCAAAAGGATGCCTTTAAGAGTGTCAGGCAAATGAAGTTCCAGCAAGGCAGTTGGCCGGGTCGAAAAACTGCCCGGTCAACTCCCGATACGTTGTAGCCGCAGAGCGCCTCCCTCAGTTGAAAAAATTATTCCCCCTGCTCTCGTGCAACTCCTCGACTACCTCCTAGAGACAGAATACTATCGCTTGACAATACTACCGAGCACCGTTACCATTGCCCTGTGATCAGATCTTTCGCTTGCAAAGAAACCGAGAAGTTGTTTCATGGACGTTTTTCGGCGAAACTGCCGCAGGACGTTCAGCGTATTGCCCAGCGCAAACTGAAACAGCTGAACGGTGCTGCTGCCCTTGACTTCCTCCGGGTTCCTCCAGGCAACCGGCTGGAGCAGCTTTCCGGGGACCGCAATGGCCAGTGGAGCATCAGGATCAACGACCAATGGCGGATATGCTTCAGGTGGGAAGCAAACGCCTACGATGTCGAGATCACTGATTACCACTGAAGGGAGTTACCCATGAACAAACGCGACTTACCCCCCGTGCATCCCGGTGAAATCCTGAGGGAAGACTTTCTAAATCCAATGGGGATCACCCGCTACCGGTTGGCAAAATCCATCGGCGTGCCCCAGCGCCGCATCGATGAAATCTGCGCAGGTAAAAGGGCCATCACTGCCGACACCGCCCTGCGTCTCGCTCGCTTTTTCGGCACCGACGCCCAGAGCTGGATGAACCTCCAAGCAGAGTACGATCTCGAAGTGGCCGAAATCACTCTGGCGCCACGGATCCAGCAGGAAGTGAAGCCCCTGAAGAAGGCTGCTTGATTCTAGAAATTCGTGTAAGGCCTAATGCACCTGCTTCGGGAGCAGGGGGAGGTTCGAATTTACCAATTTTTATGCCGCCTTCAAAAAAAACGATTCTCAAGCTGTCGACCTTTTGAAGCGAGTTGAATATATCGGCATCAATACCTCATGCTCAGAATTCTGAAGGAATCCCTTGGCAATCGAAAAGAAAAAACGAATCGTGATCTACGATGATCTGGACCACCTAGCAGGCACTTGGAGCTTGAATGACCTTAACGAGTTCGAGAATGCCACCTCAGCGTTTGAAAAGGTAGATGAGGATATGTGGAAATGAGGTGAGCAATAAATTCGTTCGAGACTATGACCGCTAAGGCGCGGGCGGTCTTCAAGGACGGCGTTCGAAGTGAGGATACCCAAGAACCCCGCCGCGAAGCAACAAGTGAAGAAGCTGACTGTGGAGTGATGTCCGATGAAGTGAGTATCGGTCTGTAAACATACATGGCCGCGGCGCTTGCCGTAGCCTTTTTTTGCGCCGCTCTTCTAGTCCAAAAGGCCCGTGGCTCTCGGCCTGCCTACCGCCACCACGGGGCGCCGACCTTGCTGCAGATGCGCGACGATGTCGAGGCTGTGCTGGAGTCCGGAGCAGATAATGATCTGCTCCGGGGCACAGACCACACCGCGTGAGCGCTCAAGATATTTCTGGATATGGCAACGCAATCCCCATTCCCCCTGGGGCTCACATACTGGTTTAGCTCCCGGGAACCCTGCCGCAGCAGAAATTACCGAGTCACAAAATAGACAGAATCAGGAGGTTCTATGTTTCCCGAAAAACTACTGGAAGTGCTGAAATGCCCTGGCGTGGTTGCCATTGCTACCCAAGGCCAAGACGGCCCACACTTAGTCAACACCTGGAACAGTTACCTGCAAATTCCAGAAGAGGGCCGCCTGCTCATTCCGGCGGGTTACATGTACGAAACAGAAGCTAACATAGCAAGAGACAATCGGGTCCTGCTCACCATAGGCAGTCACGAAGTGACAGGAAAACTCGGACCGGGAACCGGTTTCCTGATCAAGGGTAAGGCAGCCTTTGTCTCGTCCGGGCCGGATTTTGACAGCATCAAGGCAAAATACGCCTGGGCACGGGCCGCATTGATAGTCGACGTCGAATCGGTAACGCAGACATTGTAATTCGAGGGTCCGGCCCCACGCGGTCGCGCAAAGGGTCAGCTTCACCTGCCCTTGCAGGGAGCAGCACGGGGTCGAAAACAGTTCATCGGGCCGCTATGACAAAGTAAGGGGCCTGCAGTTTTCGCTGCAGGCCTTTTTCTGTGCGCGCGGCAGCAGCTCTTTTCATCCCCGCCGGCGGCTGCCGCTCCATCATCCTTTCACGTAACCGCTCTCCCATTTGACTTGCCGGCAAAATGCTGTATCTCGTTACTCGTGCAAACAGCGAAGTGAGCTAAAGCAAGGTGAACGCCGCACGCCAAAGGAGAGCTCTGATGAACTACATCACTGTCGGGAAGGAAAATTCTTGCAACATCGGTCTCTATTATGAGGACCACGGCACGGGAAAGCCGGTCGTGCTGATTCACGGCTGGCCGCTTAGCAGCGCCTCCTGGGAGAGGCAGGTGCCGGCACTGCTTCAAGCGGGCTACCGGGTCATCACCTATGACCGCAGGGGATTCGGGAATTCCAGCCGGCCCGCTTCAGGCTACGATTACGACACCCTGACCGACGACCTCCATGCCATCATGACGAAGCTCGACCTCCGTGAGGCGACGCTGGTCGGCTTTTCCATGGGAGGGGGCGAAGTGGCCCGCTATCTTGGGCGCTACGGAACCGAACGGCTGAAAGGGGCCGTCTTCATGGCCGCCGTCACCCCCTTCCTGCTGAAGACCTCCGACAATCCGGCCGGCCTGGACGGCAGCGTCTTTGCAGAAATCAAGCGGGCGATAACCGCCGACCGGCCCGCCTTTCTGACCAGCTTCTTGTCGAATTTCTACAACCTCCACATGTTCGGGGGGAAGAAGGTGAGCGACGAAGCGGTCCGCCTCAGCTGGAACATAGCGGCGGCCGCCTCGCCCAAGGGGACTCTCGACTGCGTGCAGGCGTGGCTGACCGATTTTCGGGAGGACCTGATACGGATCGACCTCCCCACCCTGGTCATTCACGGCGACAGCGACCGGATCCTCCCCTTTGCCGCCACCGGGAACCGCACCCATGAGGCGGTCGAAGGGAGCCGGCTGATGGTGATAGCGGGGGCTCCCCACGGGCTGAACTGGACACATGCCGAGGAGGTCAACAGCGAACTCCTCGCCTTTCTGGCCTGACGGTTCTGCAGCTCCCCCCAAGGCGGCCAGTCACCTCCAGTAGGAGCTCGATGCAGACAGGCGGCATCATCGCCCTGCAGGTGATCTGCCCGCAACACGTAAAAAAGGCCCTCCGCTGGAGGGCCTTTTTTGTACACACGACTCCGACCGCTTCAAACGCTACGGTGCGGGGAGGTACTGCTCGAACTGCTTCTTATCGGCGCAGCAGCGGTAGGCCTCCTCGGGGTTGACCCGCTTGGTTTTCAAAAGGTCCAGGATGTGCTGGTCCATGAGCTGCATCCCGTCCCTTCTGGCGGTCTGCATGATGGAGGGGATCTGGAAGGTCTTCGCTTCCCGGATCAGGTTGCCGATGGCGGGGGTCCCGATCATGATCTCCAGCGCCGCCACCCTACCCTTGCCATCGGACGTTTTCAGGAGCTGCTGGCAGATCACCCCGCGCAGCGACTCGGAGAGGATGGCGCGCACCTGCTCCTGGGAATCCTTCGGAAAGACGTCCACGATCCGGTCCACCGTCTTCGCGGCGGAACTGGTGTGCAGCGTGCCGAACACCAGGTGTCCCGTCTCGGCCGCGCTGATGGCAAGACCGATGGTCTCCAGATCGCGCATCTCGCCTACCAGGATCACGTCCGGATCCTCCCGCAGGGCGGCCCGCAGGGCGGTCGCGAAACTCACCGAGTGTTCCCCGATCTGGCGCTGGTTGAAAAGCGACAGCTTGTTCTCGTGGATGAATTCGAGGGGGTCCTCCAGGGTCAGGATATGCTCGTGCCGGGTGCTGTTGATCAGGTCGATCATGGCGGCAAGCGTGGTCGACTTGCCGCTGCCGGTAGGTCCCGTCACCAGCACCAGCCCCTTTCTGAGCATGGTGAGGTTGCGGACTCCGTCCGGAAGCCCCAGATCATCGGCGCTCAGGATCTTGCTCGGAATGATCCGGAAGACGGCGGCGATCCCTCTGTGCTGCAGCATTATGTTGCCGCGAAAGCGGGCCAGCCCCGGCACCGTGTAGGCAAAGTCGAGATCGTGGGTCTGCTCGTAGGTCTCGCGCTGGGCCTCGGTCAGGATCTCGAACAGTATCGACTTCAACTCCTCGTGAGCCAGCACCTTGAAGTTCTGCCGCACCATCTCGCCGCGCATCCGGAAAATCGGGGGAGCACCGGTGGAAAGATGTAGATCGGAAGCTCCCTGGTCGCTCATCAGCTTGAACAGTGCATCAATCCTTGCCATATCTGATCTCCGTCAAAGTAGAATGGAAGCCACGTACTCACCGGGCGAAATCTCGCCCCGCTCCAGGAGCTCCGCCCCTTCCTCGGTGATGCCGCGGTATCCGTTGTCTTTCATGTAGCTGATCAGCTCGGCACTGGTGCCGATCATCTCGAACGCCTCCAGAAGCGCCTGGTCCAGGCGGATCACGTCGAGCAGATAGCGCCTGCCTGAGTAGCCCGTATGGTCGCAGGCGTGGCAGCCGCCGGGGCGGAAGTACTCCCGCTGGGTCCGGGGAAGCCTCAGGGCCAGGAGCTCCTCGGGAGCCGGCGCGTAGCCCACTTTGCATTGCGGGCAGAGGGTCAGCACGCTCTTGCAGGCAACCACACCCTTTAGATGGGGGGCAATCAGGAAGTTCTGCTGCCTGAGATAAAGAAGCTGCTTCAGGGTGGCCCCCTTGTCGCCGTGCGACAGGCCTGCCACCACCAGCTTTCCGTGCATGACCGCCTTACTCGCCGCCACGAAGGCCGCCACCTCGGTCACGTCCTCAACCACCAGGGTGTCGGGGTCGTGTTCCAGCGCTGCCAGGATGAGGGAGGCGGTATCGTCCGCACCGGGCCGGACAGCTATGCGGGGAAAGCGCCTCTCGCCGCGCCCGATCCGCTCACCCAGCAAAAGCACCGTCTTGCCGGTGCTGTCGCAGGCGTCCAGGAAGAGGTCGATAAAGCGGCTTCTCTCCTGCGGATCCCGCCCGGTAATAATAATCAGCCCTTCCTGTTCGGCGCTAAGCGCCCTCAGATCGGCGGCCTTCGAGGAGGAGATTTCAAGATCGGCAAGCTCTCTGATGGGCGGGGCGGAAATATGCAGCTTGAGCGTCACGTATTCGGCGCCGTACTCCCCGATCAGCAGGGCCTGAAAAGGTATCCGCTCACCCTGCCACAAAAAAGTGAGCAGTCCGGTGGCGGAGATGCCGTCGTCGCGGGAAATCCCGGCCAGCTTTCTTATTCTCTGGGTAAACCGGCCGTAATGGGTGGCCGACAGCGACCCGATCGGCGCCTTCTTGCCGTCACCGCTGGCCAGCACGCAGACCGTGTCGCCCAACGGCTGCAGGGCAAGGCTTGCCAGTTTCAGTTTTACCACGCGCAAAAGCAGATGGTTCAAGAGGGTGGCACCAGAGAGGTCGGCGTTTATCGACTCCATTGCCTTCCCGGAAAAATGCGCCGAGCTGAAACCGAGTTCGGGGAGGGTCTGCAGCGGGGCGTAAAACAGATCCTGCATCTCCCGGATCTCACGGATCAGTCCGACCGATATGCTCACCTGGCAACCGGTCGCCTGGGCGAGTTCCGCGACTGCCTCCTTGTCGAGCGGATCAGCCATGGCGACCGCGAGTTCACTGCCGGAGAGAAAGACCGGGAACAGCTGGTAGCGTCGGGCGAGCTCCCCCGGGACCTTGGCCACCGCCACGGTATCAATGTTCTCCTTCTTGAGACGGACGTAGGGGATGTTCAACTGATTGGCAAGCGCCCAGTCGATATCCTCCTGGGTAACCACCCCGAGACGGACCAGCGCCTCGCCTACCCGCCCACCGGAGACCTTCTGCTCCTCAAGGGCCGCCCTCAGCTCCTGTTCCGTGATGATCTGCGATTTGAAGAGGATCGATCCGATCGACCCTTCCTTGACAACCCCGTTCATATCGTTTCCCTCCAGGTTTAGCTGACGGTCGTGGCTAGCGGATGGTACCGGAAAAGCCGGACATCGACAACCTTTACTTTCCTTCACCCTTCGTGGTAGCCTGATGAGCTTTACAGGGGGAGGCAGCGGCCGTTGAAAGTGCGCGCAGGCTCCTTCTCCACTGCCAATTTCAGGCATATCAATGACAGTCTGACAGCAGAATAACGGGAGAACATATGCAACGAAAAGCGATCGCCCTTTTGTCGGGGGGACTCGATTCCACACTAGCGGTAAAGGTGCTGCTCGACCAGGGGATAGCCGTCGAGGCACTCAACTTCACCTCGCCTTTTTGCACCTGCACCGGCAAGAACGCCGGCTGCAAGTCGGAGGCGGTACGGGTGGCGGGGGAATTCAACATCCCGATCAAGGTGATGCACAAGGGTGCCGAATACCTGGAGATCCTGAAGAACCCGAAGCACGGCTACGGCAAGGGGATGAACCCCTGCATAGACTGCCGCATCTACCTGCTCAAAAAGGCCAAGGAGTACATGCTGGAGATCGGCGCCGATTTCGTCTTCACCGGAGAGGTGCTGGGCCAGCGGCCGATGAGCCAGCGCCGCGATACGCTGCGCATAATCGAGAAGGAGAGCGGGCTTGAAGGGCTCCTCTTGCGCCCGCTCTCGGCCAAGCATTTCAAGGCGACCATCCCGGAGACCGAGGGGTGGGTGGATCGGGAGAAGCTGCTTTCCATCCAGGGGCGCTCGCGCAAAGAGCAGTTCGAGCTGGCGGCGGAGCTGGACGTAAAGAACTACCCCTGCCCGGCGGGCGGCTGCCTTTTGACCGACCCCTCCTTTGTCGGCAAGGTGCGCGACGTCTTCGACCACTCCGAGGAGCTGAACCTGCGTGACTTCAGGCTCTTGAAACTGGGCAGACACTTCCGGATCGGCGAGCGGACCAAGGTGATCATCGGCAGAAACGAGTCCGAAAACGAACTGCTGGAAGTGGCAGTCCAGCCGGGGGAGGCGACGCTGCGCTGGAGCGGAGGTCCCAGCCCGCTGGCGGCACTTCTGGGCGAGAGTTCCCCAGAGCTTTTGACCCGTGCCGGGCAGGTGCTGCTGCGCTACACGAAGGCCGAGGCCGGTGCCGCTTGCGAGCTGAACGTCTTTCGTGACGGGGGCGAGACCACCCTCTCCACCGGCAACTCACTGGACGAGGCGGCCGTGGAGAGCCTGAGGCTCTAGGAGTCAAAGTAGTCGGCAACACGAGTAACAAACCGAAGACTCCGGGTCCGGCGGCAACCAGCCGTTTGACCCGGGGTCTCCCTCCCCAGTCCCCAGTCCCCAGTCACCAGTCCAAGCTATTTAATCCTGATGCGAGGCGAAGATCTGCTGGAAATCGTCCGACACCCTGGCAAAGGCCTCCAGTATCGCCGGGTCGAAGTGCTCCGGCAGGGTCCGGCCGTCCCCCTTGATGATGATGCCGAGCGTCGTTTCGTGGTCGATGGCCGCCTTGTAGACCCGCTTGCTCCTGAGGGCGTCGTACTGATCCACCAGCATGATGATGCGCCCCTCCATGGGGGTCAGCGCTCCCTGCAGGCGGTGCGGGTATCCGCTGCCGTCCCAGCGCTCATGGTGGGTGAGGGCGATGGAGGCGGCCATCTGCAGCACCTTATGGCCGGAGCCGGCAAGGATACGGTAACCGATCACCGTATGGTTCTTCATCGTGCAGAATTCTTCCCTGGTGAGCGGGCCGCACTTGAGCAGGATGGCGTCCGGTATCCCGATCTTGCCGACGTCGTGCATGGTCGCCGCCATGGCGATGTTATCCACGAAATCCTCGGGCATCTCCATCACCTCGGCCAGCCTTTTCGCATAGAGTCCGATTCTGGCGATGTGCTTGCCGGTGTCCTCGTCCCTGAGCTCGGCGGCGGCGGTCAGCCTTTCGATGGTCTCCCGGCTCATACTGCGCATCTGGACCAGCGCATCGGCAAGTTCGCAGGTGCGCAGCTCGACGGTGCGCTCCAGTTCCATCTTGTAATTTTTCTCGACCAGCACCAGACGCTTGTAGTTGATCCCCTTTTCCACCGAGTGCACCAGGTAATGCGGCTTGAAGGGTTTGATGATGAAGTCGAAGGCCCCTTTTTTAATGGCGGAGACCGCCATGCCGAGCTCGGCATAGGCGGTCATCAGAATCACGGGGATGTCCCGGTCGAAGGCATGGATCTTCTCCAGGAGCTCGATACCGTTAATATGCGGCATGTTGACGTCGGTCAGCACAACGTGGGGCGGCAGCCTGCGCATCTCATCCAGCGCATCGAAGCCGTTGGAGAAGGGGTGCACCTCGAAGCCGCTCACCGAAAGGAGCATTGAGATGCTTTCCAGCACATACGGGTCATCATCGACCACGACGACAATCCCGGAATAAGTTTTCTCCATGTCTAAACCTCTGCCCACCTTTCCGGAATAAGCTTCATTGTACGTTTCGGCAGTTTCAAGGGGAACTTTAGCAGGAGATTTTTCAGGAAGGCATAAAGTAAATCAGGCAACTTCCCTCCTCCCACGGGGGAGACCTGCTCCTAGAGCTTACCCCCCCGCGCCGGGTCCTCCACAGCGGGGGCTGCCGGCGCCTCCGCGGCCGGGTTCGCCGGCTCCTGTTCAGGCCCGGACGGAGATAAGGTATCAGGTTCCGCCTGCGGCGGCTGATCGCCCTCACCCCCCTCGGCTTTCTCATTCCCCTCGCCTTCCGGTATTTCCGCATCGGGCGGCTCCGCCGCCTGCATGCTGGAAATATTGGCCATCACCTCGACCTTCTTGATGCTCTCGTCCACCTTCTTCTGCAGGTTTCCTACGTTGGGGCTCTCGCCCAAGGCCGCTCGGTACTCGGCCGTCGAGAGCACCCCCTTGGACGCCAGGAGCCTGAGGATCATGTTCGACCTCTTCAACACCTTGCCGAGGTTCTTGTAGGGGTTATAGGCCAGCCGGGGGCCGGGGAGCATGGCGGCCAGGAAGGCGCATTCGCGAGGCGAGAGGTTGGCCGCCGATTTGCCGAAATAGTAGCGGGCGCCATGACCGATGCCGTAGACCATGGGACCGAGCTCGACGACATTCAGGTAGAGCTCGATGATCCTCCCCTTGGTCAGTTCCTGCTCCATCCGTTTCGCCAGGTATAACTCTTTTGCCTTCCGGGTGAGGGTCTTCTCCCGGGAGAGAAAGAGGTTCTTCGCCACCTGCTGGGTGATGGTGGAGGCGCCGCGGGCCAGGCTCTTCTGCTCCAGGTCGTACATGATGGCGTTCTTGATCGCCTTCACGTCGATGCCGTCGTGCTTGTAGAAGGAGGCGTCCTCCGCGAGGATCACCGCCCACTTCATCTCCGACGGTATGCGGGCCGACGGCGTCCAGTAGCGGTTCTTCGGCCCCACTACGAAAGGGTGGTAACCGCCGTGCCAGTCCTTCACCTGGATGGTGAGGTTTGCCGTGCGATCCTTAAGCTGTTCCACCGGCGGCAGCAGGTAAAGGGAGACCGCCAGATATAAAAGATAAAGAAGGAACACGCCTGCGGCTAAGCCGAGGAACTTTTTCATGCCTCTCCCCCGCCGGCCTTGACTGAGGGAGCGCTCTGCGTCCCCGTCCCCTTTTCCGCCATCCGCGCCGCCATCAGCAAAGCGGCCTTCAGGCTCTCCGGGCAGGCGCGCCCGGTGCCGGCCAGGTCGTAGGCGGTGCCGTGGTCGACCGAGGTGCGGATGATGGGTAGTCCCAGGGTGACGTTCACGCCGTCATCGAAATGGAGCAGCTTGAGCGGGATAAGCCCCTGGTCGTGGTACATGCAGACCACCGCGTCGTATGCTCCGGCCGCCGCAAAGTGGAACAGGGTGTCGGCGGAGAGCGGGCCGACCGCGTCGATGCCGGCCGCCCTGGCGGCTGCCACCGCCGGCGCTATCACCAGGCTCTCTTCGCTGCCGAAAAGCCCCCCCTCCCCGCAGTGCGGGTTCAGGGCAAGAACGGCTATGCGCGGGGCTTGGCAAAACCAGCGGGCCAGCGAATCATGCGTTATGCGGATGGTGGAGAGCACCCGCTCGAAGGTTACCAGCGCGGGTACCCGGCTGAGCGCCTCGTGGATAGTGACCAGCGTCACCCGCAGTCTCTCCCCCGCGAGCATCATCACCACCTCCTGAGAGCCGCAAAGATCAGCAAGAAGCTCCGTGTGTCCGGGGAAGTGGTGCCCGGCGCCGTTCATCGATTCCTTGTTGATGGGAGCGGTCGCCATCGCCGCGGCCTCTCCGCTCAGGCAGAGCCTGGCGGCCTCGCAGATGTAGCGAAAGGAGGCGTCTCCGCCGGCGGCGCTCGGCCTGCCGTAGACCATGGCCTCGGCCGGGAGGCGGGAGAGTTCCCGCAGATACAAGACCCCGGGGCGCTCTCCGCCGGACGGCCGGCCTTGACTGGTTTCGATCAAAAGGGGAACTCCCGAGACCGCGATACCGCGCTCCAGGGCGCCCCGGTCGCCGATCACCAGCGGACGGCAGACCGCGCCGACAGCCGGATCGGCAAGCACTGCCGCTATGATTTCAGGCCCGATCCCGCTCGGGTCCCCCATGGTTACTGCTATGACCGGTTTCGCCACTCGTGTCTCCTATGAACCTAAAAAAGATCTACTTCTGTTTGTGCCATGAAAACGGATCCGAGCGCCACCACATCCCGGGACAAGCCAGGGAGCAGGGGAGAAGCCTGTCTGGTGAAACGATGTGGCCGCAATTTCAGATTTTTCTCCGTTGCTCCGTTGCTCCGTGTTTCATAGCCTCCAAGTTTAGTTTTTTAGCCTTTAAGCTGTGGGAATCGTCGTTCCAGGAAAGCGGCGCCGGTTTGACCATCCAGTAATGCTTCCCTGCAGAGGCACACATTCCTCCCCGTCCAGCACAGCACAACGTCATTTGCCGTATTGCGCAAAAAAAGGGGCCTGCAGGGCCCCTTTTTCAAAAACAGCGCCGATCAGCAACGGTTCAGCTCCCGCGTGGTTTACTTAACGGAAGGGTGATCTTGTGCAGCAGGCCGGTTTCCCGCTCACGCCACTGCAGCCTCAGCTCCTTGGCGCTCTTCGCCTCGGCCGGGAAAAAGAGAAAGCCGTTGGCCAGATACTGGTTCGGTACCGCCTTCCCTTCCAGCCCCTTCTCCCTCAGGTCGTCCGAGATGCGGTAGGCGCGCTCGCTCGAGCTCCCTTCCTGCGAGCCGCCGATGACGGCCCCGCCTGCGGCGCCGACGGCGGCACCCTTGCCGAGATAGCTGCCGACATCATGCCCGGCGACGATGCCGATCGCCGTCGCCAGCAGGCCGCCCGCCGCTGCCCCGAGAACGGCGCCCTTGCCGGCGCCGCGACCGAAGTAAGAGGCGAACTGGGTCGATTTTTCCAGGCGGTCAAAGGCGGCGTTGTTCGGGATGATCGGCCAGTAGTTGCCCGCCTCGTCGATCAGAAAGCTCTGACTGCCGACAATTTCCACGGTCTGGCCGCTCTTGTTGTCGAGTACCAGCATGACCGGCAAAAGCCCCGCCCCCCTGATGTCGAAGCCGAAGGCCTTCTTGGCCGATTTGGTGTCCGGGTAGGCCTCGCCCCCAACCGAAACCCCCGAAACCTTCACGTTGTTCAGAAAGGCCTCGGGAGGTCTGAAAGGGACGTACTGGCTCTTATAGCCGGTGCATCCGGAGAGAAGAACTGCAAGGATTATCACCATCGAAAACTTTTTCATAGCTGACCTCCTGAAGGTTCGCATGATTTCGATAAGTGACAACTATACCCGCTTTTCAGTCCCTCTCAAGCCCGGCAAAGCGGACCAGCAGCTTCTTGGGACCTATGGAGGCAAACCAGACGATCACCTTCTGATTGTCCCCCTCCCCTTCGATCTTCCTGATGGTCCCCGAGCCGAACTGCCCGTGGCGCACCCGCATGCCGATGAAGACCCCGTCCTCCTGGTCCTCCGGCACCATGCGCACCTCGTTGCCGAAGTCGGGCTCGATCTCCTCCTCGAAGAGCGACGCGAGGTTGTGCGGCCGGGGCGCCGTGCCTGCCACAGCCGGCTCGCCTGCCGCAGAAGGCTGCCACTGGTCGCCGCCATCCAGAAGCTCCGCCGGAATGTCGCGGATGAAGCGCGCCGGCGGGTTCATCTGCTCCTGGCCGAAGATATGGCGCCTGCGGACGTTGAGGAGGAACAGCCGCTTTTTGGCCCGGGTCATCCCGACGTAGCAAAGCCTGCGCTCCTCCTCCATCTGCACCGGGTCCTCAAGCGACCTCGAGTGGGGGAAGAGCCGCTCCTCCATGCCGACCATGAAAACCAGGGGGAATTCCAGCCCTTTTGCCGAGTGCAGCGTCATCAGCGTGGCCGAGGACTTCTTCCCCTCTCCCTCCTGCTCAAGGTCGGAGACCAGGGCCACCTGCTCCAGGAAACTCGCCAACCCCTTCTCCCCCGCGCCGCTATCGAACACCTGCATCGCGGTCACCAGTTCCTGGAGGTTTTCGATCCTGTCCTGCGCCTCCTCGCTCCCCTGCGCCTTCAGCCTGGCCAGGTAGCCGGAATCCTGGATGACCGCCGCGGCCAGCTCGGCTAGCGGAAGCGTGTCGGCCAGGTCGCGGTATCTGCCCAGCTCATTGGCAAAGGAGGCCACCTTGCCGCGCGCGGCACTGGCTAAAAGCGAACCGTCGGTCGCCTCCAGCATGGCGTCGTAGAAGGGAATCCCCTTTTCGGCGGCGAATTCGGAGATGCGCTGCACCGAGGCGTGCCCGATGCCGCGGGGCGGGGTGTTTATGATCCGCTTGAGCGCCACGTCGTCCGAGGGATTGTCCAGCACCTTCAGGTAGGCGAGGATGTCCTTCACCTCCAGCCGCGCGTAGAAGCGGACCCCACCCACCATATGGTAGGGGATCCCCGCGGCCACCATGGCGTCCTCCACCACCCTCGACTGGGCGTTGGTCCGGTAGAAGACGGCGACCTGGGAGAGGTCTCCCCCCTCCGAAAGGAAGCGCTCCGTCTCGCGGCAGACCAGCCGGGCCTCCTCCCACTCGTTTTGAAGCGTGCGGTAGACGATGCGCTCGCCGTCCGGGTTCTCCGTCCAAAGCCTCTTCGGCTTGCGGCCGCGGTTCTTCTCCACCACGTTCCAGGCGCCGTCCAGGATGGTCTTCGTGGAGCGGTAGTTCTGCTCCAGCTTCACCACCTTCACACCCGGGAAATCCTTCTCGAATTCCAGGATGTTGCGGATGTCCGCCCCGCGCCAGCCGTAGATCGACTGGTCGTCGTCGCCGACCACGCAGAGGTTTCGCCTGCCGCCGGCCAAAAGCTGCACCAGCCGGTACTGGACAGGGTTCGTGTCCTGGTATTCGTCCACCATGATCCAGCGGTAGCGCTCCTGGTATTTTTTCAAGACCTCGGCGTGCTCCTCGAAAAGCCGCACCGTCAAGAGCAGCAGGTCGCCGAAGTCAGCCGCGTTGCAGCGTTTGAGCCGTTCCTGGTAGAGCGCATAGACCCGGGCGAGCGTCGTCTCGTAGGGGGAGCCGGAGGGAACCTGATCGGGCGTGAGCCCCGCGTTTTTGAACTCGTCGATCGCCGAGCCGAGCACCTTGGGGGGATACTTCTTCTCGTCCAGGTTCAGCAGGCTCGCGCACTCCTTCAGGAGCCGTTCGCAGTCCTTGTCGTCATAGATGGCGAAATTGCTCTCAAAGCCCAGGTGGCGGATTTCGCTGCGCAGGATTCTGGCGCAACTCGAGTGGAAGGTCGAGATGAGCGGCAGATCCCCCGCCCCGAGGATATGCTGCACCCTTTCCCGCATCTCGCCGGCCGCCTTGTTGGTGAAGGTGACAGCCAGGATCTGCCAGGGGGGGACGTCCCTTTCGTGGATAAGGTAAGCGATGCGGTGCACGATGACGCGGGTCTTGCCGGAGCCGGCGCCCGCCAGGACCAGCAGCGGTCCCTCGCCGTGCAGCACCGCCTCCTTTTGGGGAGGGTTCAGATTGTGGAGCAGTTTCATGATATTCCTTGAGGTCTGTCGGCGCTTTAGCTGCCGCCGGCTGCACGTGCGCCTCTTTTATACCACCTGGCCCCGTTTTGGTCAAAAGGGAAAGCGGAATCGGCGCCGGTCTTCGCTCCAGCAACCTCCGATTCGGAGGCCTTCGGCCAATAAAGGCATTGCAGCCGCGGGGCTTGAAGATCTGTCAATTTTACCTATTATCTTAGAGATGCCGCTCATCCCGAAAACCTGGCGCGCGAAGAAGATCTATCATTTCCACCTTAGGCAAGCTGCGAGGACAGGCAGCCCCGGGCTGCCCCAAGGCAGGGGGGATTCTTTGGAGGTAAAAGCCATGTATGAAAGCACGGAGAACTATCTGAAGATCGTAAGGCAAGAAGTACAGTTACTCGAGAAAACCAGGAACTGCAGGATCTGCGACGGGACCGCAGGGCTCTGCCCGCGCTGCGGTGCCTACGGAACCTGGGATATCGAGACCAAAGGGTTTATCCGTGAATACGGCAATTCTATCTATTACAGCACGGTCTTCTATGACTGGCGCTGCAGGGCCTGCGACATCCGAAAGCTGAGCAGCTTTCCCCTCTGCCGGGGCCGCAGGTAACGGGGGAGCTGCCAACCTTAAAGGTGGAGAACCGCTGCAGCCAGGCAGCAGGTCATCACTTGCAGGCAGGGCAGCGCTCGGCAACGGTGTCGGTCATCCGGCAGCTACAGACGGCGCAGGCGTTGTCCCACTCCGGGTGGCCGGCCTCGGCTGCCCGTTTTTTCGCTTCCAGCCGCTTCACCTCGGCTTCCATTTCCTCGTTGTATTGTGATTCGAACATGACGGCTTCCCGGACGGTGCTGTTGGATTGGTTATCGGCAGACCACGATGTTGGCGGTGTTGGAGGAAAGATCAAAAACCACTTTCGCTCTATGCTCCTTCAGTTGCCGGTGCACTTGCTCGATCTTGTTCTCCAGGGTAAAGCGCGCATCGCCCAGCTCTTCCCACTCGCGGGTGACGAATTCGCTGATCAGTCCCCGCAGGATGTCGGCCTCGATTCGGTCCAGCGGGATTTCCACCCCTTCCTCTGACGTCTTTTGCTGTTGCTCGTACTCGACATCGATTTCCCGCTCTTGCATATCGGCACCTACCTGGAAGTATCTGCTTGGCCGAGGAATCTCCCCGAAGCGGCATTCTCACTCTTTTCGGGCTTGCTTGTCAATGGGAACGGCGCGCCTTGCGGGCGGCACCAATAGACCCCGGTGGACTGAAGACAAGGGAGATGGTTCAGCCGGTAGGGGAGCCGTAACTGATGTTCAGTTCGGGCCGGGGGAGTCAGGGGATGTGAGCAGGAATTCTTCTACTTTAGCGAGCAGCGCCTCGGCGGTGAACGGCTTGGAGATGAAGTTCGACCCTTCCCGAAGCTGCCCCTTGTGCACCACGGATGAGCTTGCGTACCCGGACATGAACAACCCGCGCACTCCGGGGACCAGGTCGGCCAAGCGTTCGTGCAACTCCGGCCCGCTCATCTGCGGCATGACGACGTCGGACACCAGCAGATCAACGGGTCTCCCCGAAGCCCGCACGAGCTCCAGAGCCGCATCCGGCAGCGAGGCGGCCAGGACGCGGTACCCCTCCCCTTCCAGGATCTCCCGCACCATCTCCAAGACCATGGCGTTGTCTTCCACCACCAGGATGACGGCGCACTGGGTGATCTGCGTCTCGCGGACCTTTACCTTTTCCAGACGCCTTAGGCCTGACTCCTTAGCTTCGGGGAAGTAGATCCGGAAGGTGGTCCCCCGCTCCCGGGCGCTCAGCACGTCGATGGCGCCCCCATGCTGCTTGACGATGCCGTAGGTTGTGGATAGCCCGAGCCCGGTCCCGCGTCCCACCGGCTTTGTGGTGAAAAACGGCTCGAAGATGTGGGAAAGCGTCGCGTCGTCCATGCCGCACCCGCTGTCGCCAAAGGCCAGCATCACGTACTTCCCCGGCAGGGTCCCGGGATGCAGGTGACAGTACTCGTCTTCGAATACTACGTGTCCTGTCTCCACCTTGATGGTCCCGTTTCCGGAGATGGCGTCGGTGGCGTTTACCATCAGATTCAGGAGGATCTGCTCGATCTGGATCCGGTCGGCCAGGATGCTGCAATTTGCACTGCTCAGCTGCTCGCTGAGCTCGATGTTTTCCCGAACGGTGCGACGCAGCATGGTGGAGAAACTGCGAACTATCTCGTTCAGGTCGTAGGGCAGAAACTGCAGATCCTGCTTATGGCTGAAGGTTAAAAGCTGCCGCACCAGGTCCTTGGCCTTGTTCCCCGCGTCCAGGATCATGGTCGAGCGCTTTCGGATCAGTTCGTCCCCGGGGTACTGCATGGCGATCATCTCGGCGCAAAACAGTATCGGCAGCAACATGTTGTTGAAGTCGTGGGCGATGCCGCCCGCCAAAAGCCCGATCCCCTCCAGCTTTTGCTGCTGGTGCAGCTGCTGCTCCAGTACGCGGCGCTCCGTCATGTCGCGGTTGCAGGCCCGCCGCCCCAGGTAGCGCCCCTCTTCGGAGAAGACGGACCGGCAGGAATGCTCGATCCAAAGGGTGCTGCCGTCCCGGGTCAGCAGCTTGAACTCCAGGGTCTCCAGCTCCAACGGGGCGTGGGCACCCGGAAGGGCACAGCTATCCAGGTGTTGTTGCATGTCCTGCCGGTCATCGGGATGGACGATCCGCAGGAAAAGCCCGGGATCGGCAAGAAAGGCCTGCGCAGAGTACCCGGTGATCCGTTCGCAGGAGGGCGACATGTAGAGAAACTTCTGCTCAGGCGAGAGCCAGTATTCCCAGTCGTAGGTCCAGTCGGCCACCGTCCGGTAGGCCTCCTCGCTTTTCATCAGCTCCTTTTGTGCCGCGAACAGTTCGTCGACCTGTTGGCGCAGTTCCTCCTCGACGGCCGCCAGTTCCTCGTTCTTCTCGCGCAGGTTCTCCTCTATCAGGAGCCGTTCCTGAACCTCCAGTGCCAGCAGTGCGGCGCGTTCCTGGAGCGTCCCGGACATCCGCTGCAGGCCCGCGGCCAGCGTGTTGAACTCGGCAATCCGGCAGATGGGCCAGTCGGTCGGCGCCTTGGAGTTTTCCGCCGAGCGGGCGTGCTCGGCGAGCTCTTCGAAACGCCTCACCAGGGTACGGGTGAAGATAAGGGCCAAGGCTGCCGCCAGCAGCAGGGCTGCGATCAGACCAAGACCCGCGATATTGGCGGTGGTAAAGAGCTGACGGTGTGCCTGCTTGCGCGGTTGAGCCACCAGCACCGACCAGCTGCTTTCCGGAATGCGGCAGAGGCTCCCCGCCATCGGACGCCCCTCGAAATCGAACTCCCCGGTGATAAGCCGGTTCCCCTGCACCCCCTGGCGCACGAGAGGGAGATTGTTCAGGTTCAACTGCTGGGCCGTATAGCTCCCTTCCCGGTCGGCGATCACCTGTCCCCGCCTGTCCAGCACAAAGATCTTCTGATCTTTGAGGATGGAGATCCGCTCCAGGTACCTGGAGAGGCGCGCGAGCTCCAATTCTCCGATGAAAACCCGGTCCCCGACCGGCACCGCCAGCGCCACCGAAATGCCACCCCCCACCAGAGAGAGGTAGCTGTTTGACCACTGTTCCCTGCGCTCCTTGACGGTGGCAGTGTAAAGCGGGTTGTTGGAGAGGTCTATTCCCAGCAGGTCACGCTGGTTCACCGGGGCCCCGGCCATGCTGACCGCCACGACCCGGCCGGCCCTGTCCACCAGGTAGCAGGTATTGAGCCTCTTCAGCGCCCCTACGTTTTTGTCCAGCAGGCGCTGCGCTCGCAGCATTTCGGCGGGGGTGTGACTCTCGTCGTAGAAGCTCGCGATGGAGCCGATGATCGCCCGGGCGTTCCCCAGATAGCTCTCCACCTCGCTGGCGACGGCCACGGCAAGCTGCCGCTGGTTATTGCCCAGATCACGTCTTACCTGGGGAAGCAGCCAGCACGCCCAGAGCAGTAGCATGAACAGAAAGGGTATCCCCACGGCCAGTGCGGCATATCGTACCGTTATCGATCGCAAAGGGCGAACGGGCATCAGTTACTCCAGGGTCCGATAGGAACCGTTGTGCACTTCGGTCAGGTAGCTTGCGCGGTTGGCGTCACCGAGAGGATCGATCCGGATCTGCTGCTGAGCCCCTGTAAAATCGCCGATGGCGAGGATGGTCTGCTTGAGGGTGTGCCGGGCCTGCGGCGCTGGTAGGCCTCGACGGCCACCTGTGCCGCATCGTAGCCGGCCAGGCCGGCAAAACCGGGCTCATCTCCGAAGCGCTCCCGGTAAGCGCCGGAGAAAGCCCGGTAGCGCGCAGAACTGTCGTTTCGGTCGATGAACTGGGAGATCATGGCGCCCTCGGCGGAGGCCCCGGCCAGCTCGGCGAAGCGTTCCGTCGAGGCCCACTCCGAGGCTGCCAGCGGCACGCCCGGCTTGATTTTGCGCACCTGCTGAAAGATCATGGCGGCATCCACCGCATTGGCAATCACCAGCACCACCTCCGGGCGTACGGCCAGCGCCTCCCGTGCCAGCCCGGAAAAGGGGGTGCTGCTGCCGGAGCGAAAGGCCTGTGTGGAAAGCACCTTTCCCCCCAGCCGCTCGAACTCCACAACGAAATCGCCAAGCCAGCTCTCGCTGTAGGCTGCGTTACTCTGGTCGTAGAGCACAGCCACGCTGCGGTGACCGAGCTCCTGGAGCTGATAGCGCGCGCTTTTGGAGGCGTAGGAGCGGGTGTCGTCGATCACGCGCAGCAGGTTGTCGTCCTTGCCGGTGAGTGCGGTGCTGGTCACGGTGGGGCTGAGCAGGATGGTCTTTGAGAGGTTGATCTCGGGGAGAATAGCCACGGCGATGCTGCTGGTCATGGGGCCGACAATGAGCTCGACCTTCTGGTCGATCAGCTCCTTGACCGCCTTAATGGCCGTCTCCGGGTCCTGGCCGTCGTCCCGGACTACCAGCTCCAGCTGGCGGCCGTTAACGCCGCCGGCGGCGTTTCTCTGCTCGACAGCAAGCATGGCCCCGTTACGCCCGGCAGCACCGAGATCGGCCACCCGCCCGGATAGCCCCGCCAGAAAACCGATCCTGATCGGTTCCTTCCTTGAGCATCCGGCCAGCGCCAGAGATACGAGTAGCAGGGCAACGGTTCTCATCTTGACCCCCCAGAAGGCTCGATGCGATAAGATTTTTTGAAAGCTGCCGACAGAGCAACCTGCACGGGCCGGCTGTCTATACCAATGGACCAGCGGCCAGCAGTGCCTGAACACCCTCAATAAGGGCAGCTGTACTGGTGAAATTGTTTTTGCTGATCTTCTATCTCGTCGGTTGATTGGACGGAAAACTTGAGGAATTAACAAATAGGGAGAACCGGCACCGGTTCGGCTCTCGTAGATCAAGCTTAGCTGCAATAGTTAAAACCGGTCGGGGCAAGGTTTTAATCAGAGCTGTTCTCCGCTAATGTACTAGCTCGACAGTCAGAATCAAGAAATCAGTCGCATTATTTATTGCCAATGACGCACCATCCATTCCTGGCGTGGCAAGCGTGAACCGAGGGGCGGGCCAGCGGGAGCCTGCCTTGACAATAAATGCAGTTAGAATAAACTAACATTTTCGGGCATCCTGAAACTGGCAGCTGGCAATTGCTGCACCGTCCGTTAAGAGGGATCTATCAATGACCTGCGGCCACCAACGAGGCCGGTGGTTTAAAACCGGCCCAGAGCATCCCCGTAAACAGACGGAAGCATCTTCACCCAAACGCGGAATCGAAAAAAGGAGGCGAGTGAGCGACATGAAAAACAGGATACTTATTGCGTGCGCATTGACCGTAGCCGTTGTCTTCACTGTCCCGGGAGCAGCCTTTGCAACGGATGAAGCAGGGAGCAGCGCCGACAACTCCAGGGCCAACAAGGGCATCGAGACGACAGCGGAGCAGCAAAGCGAAAAGGCTCCCGACCGTAAAATCACCCAGCAGATACGGCGGGCCGTCGTGAAAGACAAATCGCTTTCCATCTATGCGCATAACGTAAAAATCATCACCAAAAACGGCATGGTCACCTTGAAGGGGCCGGTCAAATCCGAAAAGGAAAAGCAGGCCATCGAGCAAGCGGCCGCACAGGTGGTAGGGAAAGGCAAGGTAACCAATGAGCTGACAGTAAAGCAGGAGTCTGGCGGCAAATCCGGGTATTGACCGGGCCCCGTGAGGTTGCGGAACTTCGCTACGCGATCAGGGACGGCGTTCGGCCTTAACATCAAAAGAAGGAAAAAGGGGAGGTCATTTCGACCTCCCCTTTTTCCTTATCTGCCGCGCTATTGGGAACCTTCCAGTAAGTGACCTTCTAGTTCAGTGGAAATTGCACGAGAACTCCGATACGGCTGTCTTTTGATGCAATGGCAGACCCATTGGAAAGCTTTTCCAATTGCGGGACCGAATAATCGAGCCTGATGGTGGACTTTATGCCGAACAGTTTTTCAAACCCCGAACTGAGAACGCCTACCGGGTCGGTGGCGATGAGTATCGCGTCATCGTACCAGCGCAACTGCTGCTTGCGCTTGATGGACTCCCGCCAGGGCTCGAAGAAGAATGCCCCAATAAGTGAACCAGCGACAGGAGTAAGGATCAGATCCTGTATGGAGGGGTTTTCGAAGAAGCACTCAATGCCAAACTCGTACATTGCAGATATCAGCACGGAGTAAACGAAGGAAGGGGTTTTATCCAGCCCACGTTCCCTTGCACGGATGTAATAGGTGGCTCCCCAGTAGGGATGGAGAAGGTAATTGACGTAGAATTTATCCTTATCAAAGACAGGATGACCGACATTTTTTGAATATTTTTTAAGACTGTCTTTCTTTTGCTCTTTGCTCCATCCGGAAACACTCTCCGGCAGGAGATATATAACACCAGCTGCCACGACCTGAGAGCCAAGCAACATGCCGGTATCACGCCAGACCCCGTTCCAGTCCGGGGCAAGGTTTCCTTCAACGGCTGTGAGAGATGGTGCTTCGCCGGCAGCAGTTTCAGTTGCAGGCGGCGAGACAGTGCCTACTTGGCTGGAGGTAGTGTTTCTAAAGATGGTCTTTCCGACCGGGTATACCTTGTTGGGGTCGTCCACCTGGACATCATCAAAATCGCTCTCTTCGGATGCTGGAAAACTGGCGAGGGCGGAGGGGGTATCATGACCAGCTGACTGTGTACTGGCGGATGTTTTTGTGTGGGTTGCCAACAGCAGTATCAGGGCAGCAAAGGCAAGTCGGACAACTCGGTCAAAGCGCGGGCGGATTAAAGAACAGACAGCATGATGGGGCACGTACGTCTCCTGTTGATTTTCAATACTCGGAACGTCTATTCACTGCTAATTTTGATTCTGTGCACGGGACGGATCCACCGCGCATGGCATTATCCTTTCTGCATTATTTAGTTTGGATAATTTACTTTAGCTGGCCAGAGAAAGCAAGATCAGCGGTGTTCCTCCCCAAAGCAGGGTCCCTAACCTCGGGCTGCAACTACCGAAGCGCCTAATTAAATTAATAAAATCTCAAAAAGACCCCGCTTTCATTAAAGTGTTTGACCTGCCTGCCGACAAGAGTGTGCACGGGGGGAGTGAAACGGAAACGCCCACTGCGGCTATAACGTACCACGAAGTAAAACGGCCGGTTTTTCGACAAAGTAGCCGATATTTGCCGGATATGCTTACTCACTGAGATTGATTCTGCGCCCTCCCTTCGCAATCCGCAGGTCAATTTGTGCAGCGTAGTTCCGGCACGTCCCCGCGCCATGCCTTTATCACTTAATGCAATGTTATTCCAGGCACTTGTATACCCTTCTGAGTTTACAGTTATTCATCCTGTGGTTCGGATTGAGATAACTACACTCCAAGCCGGGCAATGAGCCCCTGCACGGTGCAGGAGTCAGGTTCGGTGCAGACAGGTAACAAGATCTGTGTAAAAGTTCAAAAACAATGGGAGGTAAACGGTATGGCAGGAAAGATCAGGCAGATGATTGACACGATTATCAGTCAACGGACAAAGGACAATCCGATGCTGGTCGCCGTCATCAAGACCAAGCTTATGCTGAAGGGGATCGATCCGAACAAGTTTACGGCCCAGTCCGACGACGACCCGGCGATAATCGCCAAGCTCGAGGCTGTGATCAAGGAACTCAAATAAGTTCAGAACATGAAGGAGGCTAATTCTATGAGCATAAAGATCGCGAGTTCCGCAAAAGGAACGATTGAAGAGACAGTACAGGAGATCAAGGCCCAGCTGGAAGGTGTGGAAACGAAACTTGTGGTCTTCTTCGCCTCGACCAAGTTTGCACCGGAAGCGATAAGTGCCGGGATGCAGTGCTCCTTCGCGGGGGCTTCGGTTATCGGCTGTTCCTCGGCCGGCGAGATCGTCAGCGGAAGGATGCTGAAAGACGCGGTGGTTGCCATGGCCTTTGACGCCGAGTCGGTGCAGGACGTCAAGGTGGAGGTGCTCCAGAACCTGAAGACCGAGGTCAACGTCAGTCAGGCCTTTTCCTCGTTCGAGAAGCACTTCGGCCAGCCGGTCGATGAGATGGACCCGGCCAAATATGTGGGGATCGTCCTGGTGGACGGCCTCTCAGGCAGTGAAGAGACCTTGATCGACAAGGTCGGAGATCTTACCAATGTGACTTTCATCGGCGGTTCGGCGGGGGACGACCTGAAATTCGCGGCCACCTACGTATACGCCAACGGCAAGAGCTATCCCAATGCGGCGATTCTGGCGCTCCTCAAACCGGGTACGCCCTTTACCTTCGTCAAGACCCAGAGCTTCTGCAATCTGAACAAGAAGCTCCTGGTCACCAAGGCAAACGAAGCGACGCGCGAGGTCCTTGAGTTCAATGGGAAACCGGCCCCGGAGGCCTACGCCGAGGCGTTGGGGATATCGGTGGCGGATGCCCATGAACGCTTCATGCACAACCCGGTCGGGCTGGTCATCGAAGGTGAGCCTTTTGTGCGCAGCCCGCAGCAGATAAAGGGTGACAAGATGGCCTTCTACTGCGGAGTGACCGAAGGGATGGAGCTCTCCCTGCTGGAATCGACCAACATCATCGATGACACGGCCAAGGCCCTAGCCAAGGCCAAGGCGGAACTGGGCGGCATATCGGGGCTGATCAACTTCAACTGCATCCTCAGAACATTGGAGCTGGACCAGAAGCAGTTGTCGGGAGAGTATGGCGAGCTGTTTACGGATTTTCCCACCATCGGCTTCAGCACCTATGGCGAGCAGTACATCGGACATGTCAACCAGACGGCGACCATGTTGGTCTTTAAGTAACGGTCCTGACCCAGCAGCACGATCAATTTAAGTCGGAGAGTATTTATGGGGACACCGCCGCATACGCATTTGCCCACTGGTATGGCAGTCGACGCCAAAACCCGCTTTCTGAGCTTCTTTCGCAAAAACCGCACGGTGATGCTGCTGATCGACCCGGACAACGCCGAGATTATCGAGGTCAACCCGGCGGCCTGCACCTTTTTCGGCTACAGCGAGGAAGAGCTCAAGAGCAGGAAGATAACCGATCTCAACATCTGCACCGGAGCGGAGCCCTGCGAGACCGAAGAGGCGGCCGCGACAGACGACTTCCGCCTGCACGTCCGGCACTGTCATAAAACCGGGGAGGTCCATTACCTGGACATCTTTGTCTGGCCCATCGTTTTCCGGAACAAGTGCTTTACCGTGGTCGTGGTCCACGACGTCGTCGACCGGAAACGGGCCGAAGAGATGCTGGCCGAGGCAAAAAAATCCCATCTAAGGTTGTTCGAGATATCGCCCGCTCTCATCTGGCGCACCGATCCCTCGGGCAGATTCGAGTACTTCAACCCGAACTGGCTGGAGTACACTGGCCGAAGGATGCAGGAGGAATACGGTGACGGCTGGGCCGAAGGGATTCATCCCAAAGACAGCGCCACCTTTTCCAGAGAATTCCAGCACGCTTTCCGCCAGAAAATCCCCTTTGAGACCGAGTTTCGCCTACGTCGCCACGATGGCGAATACCGCTGGTTCCAGAACTTCGGGAAGCCGTTTCGCGATGAAGACGGGAGCTTCGGCGGCTATGTCGGCTACTGCCTGGACAAGACGGACCAGCACGAGACCGAAGAGATACTTCGCAAGCTCTCCCGGGCGGTCGAACAGAGTGCGAGCTCCATCGTGATCACCGATACCGAGGGGTGCATCGAATACGCGAACGGAGCCTACACCAGGATGAGCGGCTACGGGCTGGAGGATATCATCGGCCGAAATCGCTACCGTGAAGAGGCGGGACTGGATTTGCCGGATGTTTTCGGGGAATCCTGGGAGACGGTAAAGAGCGGCGGGGAGTGGCGCGGCGAACTGCAGATGAGCAAAAAAGGGGGGGACCTTTATTGGGAGTTCGCCACCTTCTCCCCCATAGCCAACAACGAGGAGGTCATCACTCATTTTCTGGCCGTGAAGGAAGACATAACGGCCCGCAAGAAAGCGGAAGAGGAGCTGGCAAAGAGCAGGGCCGAGCTTTCCGTGAAGCATGAAGAACTGCAATGCGCCTATGAACAGGTGGCCCGCTCGCAGAAGGAGTGGGCAAATACCATGGATTGCCTTGGGGACACCGTCATCCTGGTCGATCCGCAGGGGAAGATCAGGAGGTGCAACAAAGCACTGAAGGAACTCACCGGCCAGGACTTCCCTGAGATGATAGGGGAGTCCTGCAGGGAGATGCTCTCCCGACATGGGCTCTATCTCCCCGACGACCTCTCCGCCGGCGAAACTCTGCACCAGGTGAACGGCAGATGGTTCATCTGCAAATCCTATCCGTTCACAACGGACGCTGCCGGCGAGGTCTCGGGATCGGTGGTGACGATCCACGATTTCACTGAGCGCAAACGGGTGAACAGCGAACTGGAGCAGGCCTACTGCGAACTGAAGGCCACCCAGGCGAGGATCGTGCAGCAGGAGAAGATGGCCTCTATCGGGCAGTTGGCGGCCGGAGTGGCACACGAAATCAACAACCCGATGGGCTTTATCTCCTCCAATCTTCGCACGCTGGCAAAATACAACGAAAAGCAGCATGAATTTATCAAGGCCCAGTCGGCAGTCATCGAAACCCTGATGGATGCGGAAATGGCCGACGCTCTCCGCGACAAGCGGCGCGCCCTGAAGATCGACTATATCCTGGAAGACGGAAGGGAACTGATCAAGGAATCGCTGGACGGGGCGGAGCGGGTGCGGACTATCGTCCAGAACCTGAAAAGCTTTTCGCGGGTCGATGAAGTGGAATTCAAGCTCACCGACATCAACGTATGCATCACCAGCACCATCAACATCGTCTGGAGCGAGCTTAAGTACAAGGTAAACCTGGTAAAAGAGTTGAGCGAGATTCCGCCCCTCTTGTGTTACCCGCAGCAGATAAACCAGGTAATCATGAATCTGTTGGTCAATGCGGGGCAGGCTATTGAAAAGCAGGGCGAGATCACGGTAAGGAGCTGGCATGAGAACGGCTCGATTTACGCCTCGGTCTCCGACACCGGCTGCGGCATACCATCCACCGTCCTGAACCGAATTTTCGAGCCCTTTTTCACCACCAAGGATGTCGGTAAGGGGACCGGGCTGGGACTTTCCATCACCTACGATATCGTAAAGAATCATGACGGCGAGATAACCGTGGAAAGTGAACCGGGAAAGGGAACGACCTTTACCATACGACTGCCCATGGTGAGTGATAAGCGATTACCTTAGAAACAGGCGGGCTCTGGAGATGAAACAGTAGTATGTGCCGCGTGGAGGGTTCTGACAGCCAACTTCGCATCAATGCAAGCCCCCGGCTTCTCCCCCCACCGCCTTAACCGCCCATACGAGCAGCAGTAATATGCCGGCCAGAAGAATGATCCAATGATCCCGAAAAGAACGCAAAGCATCATCCACGCCATGCCGCTCCCGTACATTCCGTGCATCATGCCGTCTCCCATCATAGTAATGGAATCTGGGATCTTGCGAAGTTGCAATCTCTGATGCTCAGCAGCCAACTTTGCAACAATGCAAGCCCCGGCTTCTCTGTGTTCGTCGCCGATTTCGGCAACAACCGCGTCCAGAAGTGGCGGCCGAAAACGGATAAGGAATAGCCGGCAAGGCGGACTGTTTGGACGGTAAGTTCCAAAGTCCCTCCAGTTCTGCCCAAACACCCGGGCTTTCTTGACAGTCGGCCTTTCCCCTTTAAGATTGGCTAATATTTATATTTTCAGTTGAGGAGGTTGCATCATGAGTAAATTGCGGTTGTACGTTGCGGCAGCATCAATTTCGGCGGTGCTGGCAGCAGGAGTCTGCATGGCAGCCGAACACCCGGGGACGGAGGTCGAAAAGCCGAAAGCGGAGCATCCGGGAAAAGAGCTCGAGAAGACAAAGGCAGAGCACCCCGGCAAGCCGGTCACCGCCAAGTTCGTCAAGAAGTCGATCAGGGAACATGTCAAGGCCGAGTCCGGGGCCACCGGCGGCGTCTTTGTCATCCATGACGACAAGCTCGGCAAGGATTGGAAGCTGAAGCTCGACAAGATCCACGATCCGGTCCGCATGTTTGAAAAGGATGGGAAACTGATTTACTTCACCTGCAGTGATTTCAAGTCCACCGAAGGAAAGGATGTCATCGACATAGATTTCTGGATGGTTCCCAAAGGGGACAAGCTGGAGGTGATCGACACCAAGATTCACAAGGTGAACGGCGAGCCCCGCTACACCTATGAAGGGACAGAAATCAAGAAAATCAAGTAATTCCGGAGCACAGTCAGATTTCCGGCTTGCAAGCCCCCCTTATCCGGGGGCTTTTTTATAGCTTTCATTCTCGTTAAGAGAAAAAGAAAAGGAGTGCTTATGCGTATGCACCGGTACCTCTTACTGCTGGTTGTTACGCTGACGGTCTTGAGCGCCCTGGCGCATGGGGCGGTTACAGCGGAGCCGAAAAAGAGGCATTTTCTCTTCAGTTACAAGGTTAAGGTGAAAGATATCCCCCGAGGTGAGATTAAGCTATGGATTCCTGTTGCCCCAAGCAACGGGGAGCAGACGGTGAAACTTGCCAGGGTGACCGCGCCGGTTCCGTTGGAACCGAAAAAGGAGGACGAATACGGCAATTCCCTGCTGTACGGCAGAGTCAGAGCACCTGCAAAAGAGTTGGAAATCGAACTGCAGTACGAAGTGACTCGTATCGAGAAAAAGGGAAACCTGACCGGAAGCGGCACCATTGCGCCTGCGTCAAGGGAAGAGCTGGCCCGTTTCCTGGCGCCGGACCGCCTGGTTCCACCGAACGAGAGAGTCAGGAAGCTGGCGGCAGAGGTGACCGCAGGGAAAACCACTCCCCTGGCAAAAGCCCGGGCCATCTACGACTATACCGTCGATACCCTCTCCTACGACAAGAGCGGGACCGGCTGGGGAAGAGGCGACATCAATCACGCCTGCGACTTGAAGCGCGGCAACTGCACCGACTTTCATGCCCTGCTCATAGGGCTTTGCCGGGCCAGCGGCATTCCGGCCCGGTTCATCATCGGCTTCCCCATCCCTGAGGGTAATAAAGAGGGAAGTATCGGGGGATACCACTGCTGGGCCGAGTTTTACATCGAAGGGAAAGGCTGGATCCCGGTGGATGCCTCGGAGGCAAGCAAGAACAGGGCAAGGAAGGAGTACTACTTCGGCACCTTGTGTGAAAACCGGGTTGAGTTTACCGTGGGGCGCGATATCCTGCTCAAACCATCCCAGCAGGGAGAAAAACTCAATTACTTCATCTACCCCTATGCAGAGCTGGACGGAAAACCGTATGACAAGATGGAGAGGAGCTTTACCTTCCGGGAGGTATGACGGGAACTTTCAGCAAAACCGTTCGCCATTCATACCACTGGTTATTTGTAAACCACTGCCGAGATGAGCCATGGGAGAGCAAAACGGCCTCTCCCTTCTAGAAGTGAAGTTTGTTACCTAGTCCATTATTTCTTCTTGCCCAGCGACTTGATATAGGCGACCAGATCCTTCATCTCTTCCCCTTTGGGATCTATAGTCTTACCTTCCAGCGCCATCATGATGCATACATTATTCGCATCTTCAAGGCTCAGCCATGTCCCGGCCGGGTTCTTCCACTCCTTCTTCCCCTTCATTCCGGATTTTTCCAGCCCCTTGCCGTCGGGGTGGCATGATTGGCACGATTTTCCCGAAGTGCCGCCGGCAAACTTCGGATCGTCAAACAGGGCCTTGCCTTTTTCGACACTGCCGGCGGCAAAGGCAAAGGAGCAGCACAGGACAACGAACACGTTTGTCACTACAAAAGTTTTGAGAAGTTGCATTTCCCGATCTCCTTTTTTGGACTGGATTTTGAGCCGCGTTAAGACTACCACATGCTGTTTTCGAGTCAATTATCGGCCGTCGCTGAAGGAAGCACGCCGAGATTCTTGCTGAAACACAACATTTAGTTGCAAAGGCAAAGTATAAATGATATTAGCATATTCGAATATGGCTAAGGAGCTGCGATGAATTTCGATACTGCAAACAAATGGGCTGAGGTGTTGAAAGCCCTAGCCCATCCGACGCGTCTCCAGATAGTCGCGGAGTTGCTCAAAGGCACCAAGTACCTGGCGAATATGATGCCGAAATGAGCCGGCGGAAGTGCTAAAAGTTGCGCGGAAGCCCTCCCGTTTGTCGACGGCAGCTTTGATTTTGCCGTCATGGTGACGGTCGTCTGTTTCCTGAACGATGCAGGCCAGGCGTTCCGGGAAGCCTGCCGTATTCTTAAGCCGCATGGCATTCTTGTCATCGGATTCATCGACCGGGAGAGCGAACTGGGACGGCGTTACAGGCGGAAGAAAGACCAGAGCCGGTTCTACCGTGACGCTACCTTTTATTCGGTGAGCGAGCTTGAGGCATTACTGACCAGGGCCGGATTTTCCGGCTTCGCCTACCGGCAGACCCTGATGCCTGGAGAAACCACTGACCTGACTGTCCGGGAAGGCACGGCAGCGGCGGGTTTGTGGCTGTTCAGGCACACAAAACAGAGGAAGAGTAGATACAGATGAAGATACTGATGGAGACGGACCCACTGATGGGCATCAAACCATGACCTATGCCCAATTGCAGGAATCGCTTGGTGTTCTGGGGCTGGGGGAGCGGTCCACCCTCAGAGAGATCAAAACTCGTCATCGGGAACTGGTAAAACGCCACCATCCCGATGCCGGGAATGCCGGTGATCCCGAGACGATTCGGAAAGTGAACGCCGCCTACCGGACGGTGTCCGACTACATTTCGGAATACCGCTTCTCCTTTGCCGAGGACGAGTTTTACGAACAGAACCCGGAAGAGCGGATCCGGAGGCAATTCGCCGACGATCCGCTGTGGGGGAAGGGATAACATGCCCGGAGAACAGATCGTCCGCCTTGCCTTTTTCTTCGGTGTCCTGGTGGCTGTGGCCGTCTGGGAGGTTATTGCTCCGCGCCGGACGCTGACCGACAGCAAGGGACGACGCTGGTTTGCCAACCTTTCCATGGTGGTGATCGATACCGCAGTGGTACGCACCCTGCTGCCGGTTCTCCCGGTCGGCATGGCGCTCCTGTCCCAAGAGCGCGGCTGGGGCATTCTGAACAACATCATGCTGCCGAGCTGGATCAAGGTCGTCCTGGCGGTGGTGGCCCTCGACTTCGTCATCTATCTTCAGCATGTGCTATTCCACTTTCTCCCCATCTTCTGGCGTCTCCACCGGATGCACCACACCGACCTCGATATCGACGTCACCACAGGTAATCGCTTCCATCCGATTGAAATAGTGGTTTCTGCCGGCATCAGACTGGCCGCCGTAGGCCTAATCGGCCCGCCAGTTGTGGCGGTTATTGTCTTCGAGGTGCTTCTGAACGCTACCTCTCAGTTCAACCACGGCAACATTCGGATGCCCGAAACGCTGGATCGGTGGCTGCGTCTGATTGTGGTAACCCCGGACATGCACCGGGTCCATCATTCAGTTATTCCCCGCGAGACGAACAGCAACTTCGGCTTCAATCTCCCTTGGTGGGACCGTCTGTGCGGCACCTATCGTCCCCAGCCCGAAGCTGGACATGGAGGGATGACAATAGGCCTTAAAGAGTTTCGCGACCCTGCAAGACTCACGCTGTTCCGTTTGCTCATACAGCCGTTCATCCGGTAGCTCGAATCTTGTAAATTGAATTGATCCATGTTCTGCGCGCATCTGCGATGAGGATCGTCTGGCGCGTGACCGGGACAAGACCAAAGACCAATTAAGGAAGAAAGTGAAAGACGGGGAGACGGGGAGCATAGGCTCCCCGTCTTTCTTCGTGTATGCCGGCAGTCGGTGCGTCGAGCGCAAGCTGCCACCTAACGGATATTGAATTTTTTTAACAATCAAGAGGGCAAAAAAGGTTGATTTACATTCCAACGATCTTTAGAATGTCCGACTATGAAACCACGAAAAATCAACGACCTTTTATTCGAACAAGTTGCCCGGGTGGGGAAGGCGGTTTCCAGCCCGAAGCGGCTGGAACTTCTCGACCTTCTCTCACAGGGCGAAAAGACCGTGGAAACGCTGGCGAGCGACGCCACAATCGATATCAAGCTGGTCAGTGCCCATCTGAAGGTGCTCAAGGAGGCTCGGCTCGTCGAGGCGCGACGCGAAGGGCGTTACATCATCTATTGCCTGAGTGGTAACGACATCGTAAGCCTGTTGCTCAACCTCAAGTCCGTAGCGGAGAAGCACCTTGTGGAACTGCGTGTGGCCCTGGATCAGATTTCCTCGGCTCCGGAACGGCTGACCGCCGAATCCAGGGCCAGCCTGCTGGAGAAGGCGCGAGCGGGAGAAATCATCGTCATAGACGTCCGCCCCGCAGTGGAGTACCGCGCCGGCCACCTCCCCTTCGCCCGCTCCATGCCTCTCATGGAGATCGAGCGGCGGCTGGCCGAACTGCCGGCGGGCAAGGAAATCGTCGCCTACTGCCGGGGCCCTTTCTGCCTCATGTCGGAAGAGGCGGTAGGACTGTTGCGCGAGAAGGGATTGACGGCGCGAAGGATCACCGACGGGGTCGCCGAGTGGGCGGCTGAAGGGTTGCCGATCGAGGCATAGCCGATTTTAAGGAGTAACCGACATGAAACAGCCTGTTTATCTCGACTACAACGCCACCACGCCGGTAGCACCGGAGGTGGCGGACGCCATGATTCCCTTTCTGCGGGAGCACTTCGGTAACCCCTCGTCGGCCCACGTATTCGGCCAGCGCGCCAAGCTGGCCGTGGCGCAGGCCCGCGCCCGCGTAGCCGCCCTGATCAATGCGCGGGCATCCGACATCGTCTTCACCGGCTGCGCCACGGAGGCCAACAACCTCGCGCTTCTCGGCGTGGCGCGCGCTCACGGGCGACCGGGGCATCTCATCATCAGCGCGGTGGAGCACCCGGCCGTGGCGGCTCCGGCGAAGCGGCTGGAGGAGGACGGGTGGGCGGTCACCGTATTGCCGGTCGACACATACGGCAGGGTATCGCCGCAAGACGTACGGGCGGCGCTGCGTCCCGACACGGTCCTCGTCTCCGTCATGCACGCCAACAATGAAATAGGCACCCTCCAGCCGGTGGCCGAGATCGCTTCCATCGTGAAGTCACACGGGGCGTTGCTGCACACCGACGCAGCCCAGTCGGCGGGCAAGGTGCCGCTCGACGTCGAGGCGCTCGGCGTCGACCTCCTTACCTTGGCGGGCCACAAGTTTTACGCCGCCAAGGGGGTCGGTGCGCTCTACGTGCGGCCCGGCACGCCGATCGCCTCGGTGCTGGCCGGAGCGGACCATGAACAAGGCCTGCGGCCGGGGACCGAGAACGTGCCGGCCATCGTCGGCTTGGGCGAGGCGGCGCGGCTAGCGCTGGAGAGGCTTCCCGTGGCAGAGCTTCGCCTGAAAGCCCTGCGCGATCTCCTGCACGGCAAGCTTGGGAAGGCCGTTTCCGGACTGCGGCTCAACGGCGATCCGGAGCATCGCCTGCCGAACACTCTTCACGTCTCTTTCCCCGGCATCGCCGGGCGGGATCTGCTCGAACTATGCGCCGAGGACGTGGCCGCCTCGCTCGGGTCGGCCTGTCATTCCCACGGCGATGCCGTAAGCGGCGTGCTCGCGGCCATGGGTTTCGACACGGAGCGTGCCATGGGGGCGGTCAGGCTGTCGGTGGGTTGGATGACGACCGACGAAGAGATCGAGCGGGCGGCGGCGGCGCTTGCGACGGCTTTTCAGAGTGCCAGCCAAAGAAAAAGTTCCGTAAAGGACGGGAAAAAACCAAAGAAGGAGAGGCGATCATGAAGTTTACGCCGTTGAAGTTTCAGATACCCCTGGCTGCGGGAGGGGTCGCGCTGATGGCCTTCAATTATCTCGAGTTCACAGTGCCCCATGGGAAGGGGTTGATAACGCTGTCGGATATCACCTGGACCGGATCTGCGACCTGCCTGTACCTCCCCCTGATCCTGATCATGCTGGCATTCAGCGTGATAAATTTAGGCTCCACGGCCCTTTATCTGAAGCAACTCATCCAGTGGCTTGCCGACAAGACGGAATACCGGGACTTTATCAATAGCCCGCCGACCAAGAGCATAGCCGTCTTTGTGCCGGTAGCTTCCCTGTCCATGACCGCGAATGTGGTTCTGGCTCCCCTGGCCTTTTTTGTGCCCCAATTATCGTCCAATCTGCAGGCGCTGATGCTGCACGGTTCTCAGGACTTGGCTGAGCCATCCCCTTGAGGTCCCGCAACTGAACTTTATCTGGTTGCTCGACGTGTTCGCCTTCGGACTGGTGAGCCTGACCGGAACCGGCATCGCCGCCCTCTCCGACAGCGAGAGACTCGCCTCGACAGCAGCTTTTGCGTCGTTGTTCACCTTGAGTCTCGGTTTTTTCCTGCTCGTCACCAAGCTCGCCTACCTGATCTACCTTCAGATAAAGGCCCACAAGCTGCCGGAAAACCCGGTTCTGCCGGCTTTTTTCCTGGTGATCCCCATCACCTGCCTGTACGGATACAGCTTCTACAGGATCACCCTCTATTTGCAAAAATATTTCTCCTTCGACATAGAGGTCCTGTCGTTTTTCTTCATCAATTTTTCCTATGTCGTTACCATCGGCTGGGGGATCTTTTGCCTGTATCTGCTCGGCAATTACTTCAAAAGGGATTTCCTTAAGAGCAATTTTTACCCGACCCAGTGGGGGCTGGTTTGAGCGCTGGTCGGCTCCCAAGTTTTGGGAGCGAATGTTTACGGCAATTATTACCCGAGTCTGGTGCTGGCTATCGTTAACTATGCGAGTACGGTATTTGCGGCAATTCTTTATCTTTTTGTTTTCTCTAAATTCTATCGGTCGGCAAGGAACGACGGGTTGCCCGGGCTGAGCAAGGAAGCGGCGCCAGTTATCGAGACGGCCTGACAGCCATGCTCTACCCGATCCTCATTGTGAAGGTTGGCGCTAGCCGGGCAATTTAATTGCCGGCCTGGCCGAACCGCTTCGTTTCCCGGTGCGCCCCTGTCCAGACGAACCAGTAAGCGGTAATGTACGGGATGCGGCTCCCTTCAGCATCGGTCACCTCCAGATCGCCCGTCACCGGATCGAAGGTGAAGGTAAGTGTCTTGCCGGCGAAGGTGTCGGTGGTCTTACCCAACTGCCGCAGTTTTTCCAGGGGATACGCTTTAGCCTTCCCGTTTACGGTCACCCCGGCCACCAGTTCCTTCCCTTCATCCCCTTCTAAAAGCCCACGGAAGAAGCCGATAACCCCCCGCCGGCTCTTATAGTACCCTTCGTAGGGATCGCGGCTGTAGTCACGGTCGTAGCCGGTATCAAGGGAGAGGACCACCGTCTCTGGGTGCTTTTCTTCCACTTCTTCCACGCGGTCAGGGAGGATGGAAGGACCTTCAGATGCACTAGAGTCGCAGTGATGACGGGCAAGTCCCGTCTAAGAAGCAGTATGTTGAGCGAAAATTGACAAGTTGCGCGTTGACAGCTGCCGACGTGTGTTGCAATATAAACCGAACGTTCCGTTTTTTTGGAGGCAGCATGAAAACCAAAGGTGAAATCACACGCGGAAAAATACTTGAAGCCGCTCGGGGCCTCTTCAACACCAAGGGTTTCAACGCAACAACGATCAGTGACCTGGTTGAAGCAACGGGAATGCAGAAGGGGAGCCTCTATTTCCACTTTCCGGGGAAGTATGCCATCGCTCGCGAGGTGCTTAAGGAGGCGACTGACGAATTCATGGAATCCCTCGGTAAGGTGCTTGGAGGCGATAATCCAGGGGCGGGCCTGGAAAATCTCTTCCGCTCTGCTTTGGACAAACATCTGGCTACAGGCTTTGTCGGTGGCTGCATCTTTGGCAATACCGCGCTGGAGATGACCGACTTTGATCCGGAATTTGCCGGGATGATCGACCGGGTTTTTGACGAGTGGATCAGCAGGGTCGCATCAGTAGTAGCGGGAGCACAGAAAAAAGGTCAGATCAGAGCTGATATCAATGACGAAGCATTGGCCAAGCATATCGTTGCCACCATCGAAGGGGGCATCATGATGTCACGGCTAAAAAAGGATGAACGTCCCATGCGGGAGTGCCTGGATACGCTGAGGATCACTCTCGATTTGCGAGCATAAGCTGGCTAATTCATCCCAACCAACAAAGGAGATTTCTCGATGCCTTGCAGGTGGAGATCGATTTTTAGGGGGCCTTGGCGCCTGCACTGAGCCATGAACAGGCGCTGGAAATAGTTGAGGCAGTTCCGATTCGACCGGGAAGGCGTTTCAGCCGGAGCAAACTGGAGCAACCCGTTTCCCGCTCGATGACCATCACACGTTCACTACCGGCAAGCCGATGCTGGTCTGCGGCAACAGCGCCGCCATGGTCGGTGAGACACGTTTCGGCAGGCATTTCCGGGTAAGCGGCGACCGTTCGACCCACTTCGGCCCGTTCGACTGTGCTCCTGCTGCCGCCAAGGAAGCTACTGGGGATCCGTGCAGTGGCGGAGCGTGCTGTTGAACCGGAAATAGCAGCCCTTGCTGTATCGATTGATATCTCATCCGAATGGAGTGACCGCCATGATCGCGAAACCGGAAATATTGCCGCATGATTCCTTTAACGAAACCCTGGTCGCCAACGTGCATCCACAGGACTGGGTCAATCCGGAACCGGGCGGACGCTACAACCTGGTGGTGATCGGCGCCGGCACCGCGGGTCTGATAGCGGCTGCCGGAGCCGCCGGTTTGGGGGCCAAGGTTGCCCTCATCGAGCGCCACCTCATGGGGGGGGACTGCCTGAACGTCGGGTGCGTTCCCTCGAAGGGGATGATACGCGCCTCCCGTGCGATTTTCGACGCCCGGGCCGGCGGTGAATTCGGCGTGAGACATGGCGACGGGATCGGTTTCGATTTCGCAGCCGCCATGGAGCGGATGCGACGGTTGCGCGCAGACATCAGCCACCACGACTCGGCCCGCCGCTTTCGCGACGAGCTTGGGGTTGATGTCTTCATCGGTCAAGGGAGCTTTTCCGGTCCGGATTGCGTCGAGGTGGAGGGAAAGAAACTCTTCTTCAAGCGCGCTGCCGTTTGCACCGGGGCGCGTGCCAGCGCTCCCCCCATACCGGGGATTGCGGAAGTTGACTATCTTACCAACGAGACGGTATTTTCACTGACCGAACTGCCGCCCCGCCTGGCCGTTATCGGAGGGGGGCCCATCGGTTGCGAACTGGCGCAGGCCTTCGCCCGTTTCGGCAGCAAGGTCACTATCATCGAATACGTAGGGCGCCTGCTCTCGCGGGAAGATGCCGATGCTGCCGAAATCGTCCAGCAGGCCATGGTGAGGGACGGGGTCGAACTCTGCCGTCAGTCGAAGATTCTTCAAGTGGCCCGGAAGGGTAACGACAAGGTGATCACCGTGGAACAGGACGGAACGACCCTGGAGATGTGCGTTGACGAAATACTGGTCGGCATCGGTCGGGCGCCGAACGTTGAGGGGCTGAACCTGGAGGCGGCGGGGATCGCCTATGACTCGAAGCAGGGGGTCAAGGTGAATGAGCTGCTTCAGACCACGAATCCGCACGTCTACGCCGCCGGCGACATCTGTTTCCCCTACAAGTTCACCCACACCGCCGATGCCCTGGCACGCATCCTGATCGCCAATGCCCTCTTCATGGGGCGGCAGAAGAGCTCGACCCTGACCATCCCCTGGTGCACCTTCACCGATCCGGAGATCGCCCATGTGGGAATGTACGAAAGTGACGCCCGGGCAAAGGGAATAGAGGTGACCACGCTGACCGTCCCCTTGTCCGACATCGATCGGGCCGTGCTGGACGGCGAGGCGGAGGGGTTTGCCCGGGTCCACCTGAAAAAGGGAACGGACAAAATCCTGGGCGCCACCATCGTGGCCCGCCACGCCGGGGAGATGATCAACGAATTTTCTCTCGCCATCACCAACGGACTGGGGATCTCGGCGATCGGCAGGACCATACATCCCTATCCGACCCAGGCCGAGGTCGTGAAAAGGCTGGCCGACGCGCATAACCGGACCCGCTTGACGCCATTCGTGAAGAACCTGCTCTCGGGGTGGCTGAAGTGGCAAAGGGGCTGATCATGAATGCGAAAAAAATAGCCCTGGTCCTTGCCGGCATAATTGCCGTCGCACTCTTCTTCTACTTCGACCTGCAGCGTTTTCTGACGCTGGCCGCTCTCAAGGCCAACCGTCAGAGCTTGCTGGATTACTATGCCGATCACAAGCTGATCACGGTAGCCGGCTTCATGGCGCTTTATATCGTCCAGACCGCCCTGTCGCTTCCCGGGGCGGCCATCCTGTCGCTGGCAGCCGGGGCCATCTTCGGCTCGATCATGGGTACGCTCTACGCCAACATCGCAGCGACCCTTGGTGCCACCCTGGCCTTTCTGGTGACCCGCTATCTGCTGCGTGACGCCGTCCTGAATAAATTCGGCGCCAAGCTGGAGGGGATGAACCGGGAACTGGAAACCCGCGGCTTCAATTATCTGCTGTTTCTGCGCCTGGTGCCGGTGTTTCCGTTCTTTCTGATAAATCTGGCAGCCGGCCTGACCCGCCTGCCGCTGCGGACATTCTTCTTCGCTACCATGATCGGCATCATCCCGGGCGGGTTCGTTTATGTGAACGCCGGAGCGAGTCTTGCCACCATCGACTCACTCTCCGGCGTAGCTTCGCCCAGAGTACTCGGCTCCTTTGCGCTGCTCGGGCTGTTTGCACTGATACCGGTTCTCTACAACAAATTCAGGAACCGGAAAAAGAAACCGTTGTGAGCGGAAGAGACGAAAAATTAACTGGATAACGCCCAGGCCATCGCTATCATGACCGATACCGACAACACCCGCGCTACTGCGAAAGCATGGTACGGCGAGATTTCACTTGCGACGGAGGGTAAGTAATTCCCGGTGGACCAAACATCTCAGCAATTACTATCGATCATCATTCCGACTCTCAATGAAGCGGATAATCTCCCCGCACTTTTGGACGATCTCAAGAGGCAAAAGGGGATTTCCCTTGAGGTTCTCGTCGGTGACGGAGGCTCTTCTGATGCAACGCGGTCGGTGGCTGAAGTATCTGGCGCGCGCCTGGTAAGCGCCAAGCAGGGTCGGGGTGCGCAGATGAACTCAGCCGCAGGAGAGGCAACCGGCGACTATTTTCTTTTTTTGCATGCGGATTCCCGCATCGACGATCCCTACCTCCTCTGCAATGCCTTGCATGCCATGCAGTCCGATCCGCGCGAGCAGGAGCGGATGGCCGGCCATTTTTGCCTGCGGTTCATTCGCACGACAAACCTCAACGCCGTGGCCTATCGCTATGCCGAGGAGAAGACCGCCTTCAACCGCGTCAACACCACAAACGGCGATCAGGGGCTGCTGCTTACCAAGGGGTTCTTCAGGCATCTCGGTGGTTTTGATGAGAGCCTACCGTTTCTGGAAGATCAGCGTATTGCCGAGAAAATCCGGTCTCAAGGGAGATGGATCACGCTTCCCGGATATCTCAAAACATCGGCTCGACGGTTCGAGACGGAAGGCTTCCATCGCCGCTACATCCTGATGAGCATGATGATGGGGCTTTACAGCATCGGTGCGGAGTCGTTTTTCCTCCGTGCGCCGGGGGTCTACCAGGTACAGCAGGAGACCGGCAAGCTTTTACTGTCTCCCTTTTTCGGTCTAATCCGGCACATGATGTGCGACGACTGGGGATTCGCCGGATCGCTACGCATCTTCTATCTGTTGGGGCGCTATATTCGCCGGAATTCCTGGCAGATGTTCTATTTTGCTGATATCCGGTTGAGATCAATGCTTGGAGCCGGACGCTATCCCTTTTTAACCTTTCATGATCGGATATTTGCTCCGTGTACAAACTTCAGAATATTCGACGCCCTTACCGGCGTGCTCTGCTTTCTCTGGTTTATGGGCGTACTCGCACCGTTTTTCTGGCTTTTAGAGTACAGAGAGCTGAACTCAGATTTGAGCTGATGGAAAAGGCACGTTACAGACGGGTTAGGGAAAATCTTCGTAGCGCCCTAAACGCCGAGGCGGGAGCCCATCAGAAATTTATTGAGGAGGTCAAGGTCCACCTCGGAATTAAAGCCATTGGAAGAAAGATTCGGGAGCAAGGGGGGACCCTGCTCGGGCATGTAAAGCGCGAACACCTCCGCTGCTTATAATGCTGATTTTGGCACCGAAAAGGGCTGTTTAAGCCATCAAAACACCTATTTTGGGGATATTAGCTGAACAATTCTTGAGAGTTAGATTGGTCCGACCCCAAAGCGCCCACCTTGTGGTAACGCAGGCGCAATGGACACCACCAGAAATATACCGTTCACCAGCAGTCCCACTGTGCCTATAAAAATGCAAAGGCCAGTGAAAAATCTAAATCCCTTTGGAACTTCGTTATCAGTTGTCGTCATCCTTTTCCTTTCCTACCCAACGCCAGGGTGAGCGGCGGCGCGGTCTTATCGCGTCGACCTGCTCCACCCGTGAGTTGGAATCACTACCACCAACTACTTACTCCAACTTCAATCGTCCTCAATTCTTCAAAACACTTGGGCTTCAGAGCTTACGCAAGTTAACAATGGCTGCCAACATACACCAACGGAACATTTATCCTCTGCGCCTGGTTTCAAAATTCCCCGAGCGAATAGCTGGTGCTGCGGCCTCCGGCTTCGTCTTTTGTCAGGACGCCCCATTCTACCAGGCTGAGAATATCGCGCAGGGCCGTGTCCTGTGAACACTTCGCCAGTTTTGCCCATTTGGACGTAGTCAGTTTGCCTTCGAAGCCATCCAGAAGCTTGTTGAGCAGCAAGCGCTGCCGGTCGTTGAACGACAGGCGGGCATGGGCTTCCCAGAACCGGGCCCTTCTGAGCACGGTTGCCAGGGTCTCATCAGCTGCGTCAATCGCCCGCCCCAGACAGTTCAGGAACCACTCCAGCCACCCGGTAATCTCCAGCGTCCCTTTCTGCGTTTTCTCCAGACTATGGTAGTAGGCAGTACGCTCCTGCCTGATCTGCAACGACAAGCTGTAGAAACGCTGGCTGCTCTGTTCCGATCTGGCCAGCATCATGTCGGCGATGGCACGCGCGATCCGTCCGTTCCCGTCCTCGAACGGGTGAATGGTTACGAACCAGAGATGGGCAATCCCGGCTTTCAACACCGGATCCGTGGTGTCGTTACCGTTGAACCAGTCGCAAAAGCCAGCCATTTCCTGCTCGATCCGCCCGGATGCCGGCGCTTCGAAGTGGACCCGCTCTCGACCAATCGGCCCCGAGACAACCTGCATCGGTCCTTTGGAATCGTCGCGCCAGGCTCCGACCGTAATCCTGCCGATACTGCTGCCGGTTGCTGGAAAGAGCAGGGCGTGCCAACCAAAAAGCCTTTCCTTGGTCAGGGGCTGCGCGTAATGCTGGGTGGCGTCAAGAATCATCTCGACCACGCCGTCGACGTTTCGGTCAACCTGGGTCAGCGCGCCGATGTCAATGCCCAGATGCCGGGCAATGGAGGAACGAACCTGATCCTGGTCGAGGATTTCCCCTTCAATTTCACAGGATTTCAGGACATCCTGGGTCAGAGTGTTCAACACGGCTTCGGTCCGTGAATAAAAACCCAGGTTTTCCATCCGCCCCATCAGGCGCCCCTGTCGGTGTCGCACAGCAGCGAGCTGTTGCAGCAACGCATCTTGATTCCAACGGAACCTTGGCCAATCCGGCAATGTGTGGATATATGTCCTCATTCGGCGCACCTCGTGCGGTGAATGTAGCCCTTATTCACCGCATAGGCAAATTGTTTGGGGCGAGAATAATTCATGATCGATTTTCACTCCCTCACGCTCAACTCGTTATTGATGGGAAATTGTCACCATCCGCCCTCGTTGCCGCCAAATTACGACATCTTATACACCCTTATTAACCTAAATTATTGATATGTCACAACACCAATGCCGGAAAACGTGCCAATTGGGGGGATGGTCGCTTTTCTCACCATCCTCCGCTCCGCCACCTGACATCCGTCACATCCGGCTGTCGGTGCTCTCATGTGACTTCACATGCACCATTATAATTACGCCACAACATATAGGGATCTCTTATCATTGTCAAAGGTGAACCTATGAACCGCATCCCGGCACGACTTCTGTCTAGGTTCCTGTACCCTCTGAAGCAGTCGCGGCTATCGAATCCGATCATGTTGAGTATCTGCAATGGCTCAGGTACTACCTCGACTTCTGCGACAAATACTCGCCAACCTATTCTAAGTCAGAGTGCGTGCGACTATTTTGTGAGAACCTGAGGGAGAGGGGCCGATTCGTCTTCCTAATTTGGGCAAAGTTCCCCGAGACCACCAGTTTTGTCATTCAAATCTAATGGGATGTAAACTCCTTGGCCAGCTTTTACAATGAAACTCACCTTTTAGTTTCAGCCAAAGCCCAGACCAAGAAAAAGGGGCACAGCCTAAGCCATGCCCCTTGATCTATTTGTAGCAACTGCCCCTTGAGCATCACACTCGTGAGACTTCGATATACGACTTTATTCCTCAGCTTACGACTTTATTCCCGGGTATATAACTTTATTTCACGAGGTCACTCCACTCCAGCTGGCGTAACCGGCGGATCTACTCCACCGTGACGCTCTTCGCCAGGTTTCTCGGCTGATCGACGTCGGTCCCCTTCAGGACGGCGACGTGGTAGGCGAGCAATTGCATCGGAATGGAGAGGATTATCGGATGCACGTCCTCGCCGTCCAGCGGTATCTCCAGCGCCACTTCCACCTTGTCCCGCACCTCGGCATCCCCCGCCGTGCAGACCGCGATGACCCGCCCGCCCCGGGCGATAACCTCTTCCATGTTCGAGCAGACCTTCTCGTAGTTTGCCCCCTTCGGCACGAGGACGACGACCGGCATGTGCTCGTCGATGAGCGCTATGGGACCGTGCTTCATCTCGCCGGCCGCGTACCCTTCGGCATGGATGTAGGAGATCTCCTTCAGCTTCAGCGCCCCCTCCAGCGCGATCGGGTAGTTCATGCCGCGCCCAAGGTACAGGAAGTCGCGCGCCGCCATGTAGCTGCGGGCCACCTTCTCCACCTGGTCGTTCAGCTTCAGGGTCTCTTCCATGAGGGCGGGCACCCTTATGATGGAGGCGATCAGCCTTCTCCCCGCTTCCAGGTCCATGCTGCCGCGCGAGCGCCCCAGGCGTATGGTGAAGAGATAAAGGGCTATCAGCTGGGTGACGAAGGCCTTGGTGGAGGCGACCCCGATCTCGGGTCCGGCATGGGTGTAGATAACCCCGTCCGCCTCGCGGGCGATGGAGGAATCCACCACGTTGCAAATGGCGACGCATTTCCCACCGCGCCTTTTAGCCTCGCGCATGGCGGCCAGCGTGTCGGCGGTCTCGCCGGATTGGGAGATCAGGATGACCAGGGTGTTCTCGTCCACCACCGGGTTCCGGTAGCGGAACTCGGAGGCGATGTCCACCTCGACCGGCACCCGGCAGCGCTCCTCGATCAGGAACTTCCCGACCAGCGCCGCGTGCCAGGAGGTGCCGCAGGCGATGATGCAGATCCTCCCCACCGCCTGCAGGTCAGCGTCGGTCATGGCGAGATCTTCAAGGTAGACGTCCCCCTGCTCCTCCCGCAGACGGCCGGCGACGGTGTCCCGAATGGCGCGGGGCTGCTCGAAGATCTCCTTCAGCATGAAATGGCGGTAGCCCCCCTTCTCCGCCATGTGGGGAGACCAGTCGATATGGCGCGGGGTCTTCTGAAGCTTCTTTCCGGCCAGAGAGCTGAAGGAGACGGCTCCCTCCTCGAAGACGGCGATTTCGCCGTCCTCCATGAAGATCATGGAGCGGGTGTGGGCGAGGATGGCGGGGATGTCGGAGGCGATGAAGAATTCCCCGTCGCCAAGCCCCACCACCATGGGTGCTCCGAGCTTGGCGGCGATCAGCACGCCGGGCTCCGCCTCGCAAAGTATGCAGACCGCATAGGCCCCCTGCACTTCTGAGAGCGCCTGCCGCACCGCGACCTCCAGGTTGCCGCTCACCTTGCGCCGCTCTTCGATCAGATGGGAGATCACCTCGGTGTCCGTCTCGCTCTTGAAGACGTGCCCGGCCGCCTTCAGCTCGTCGCGCAGCTGCAGGTAGTTCTCGATGATGCCGTTATGCACGACCACGATGCTGCCGGCCCGGTGCGGATGGGCATTTATCTCGCTGGGCCTGCCGTGGGTGGCCCAGCGGGTGTGCCCGATGCCGACGGTCCCATGAATCGGCTCGGCCTGCAGCAGCCGCTCCAGGTTCACGAGCTTTCCTTCACTGCGCCTGATGCTCGTCTTGCCGCCGCTCATGGTGCAGATGCCGGCCGAGTCGTAACCCCGGTACTCCAGCTTTCTCAGCCCCTCGATGATTATGGAGGTTGCATCCTGGCTACCCGTATACCCTACGATGCCGCACATATAATTGACTCCCGTTTTTGAGAAATTTCTGTCGTGTTCCGGGTGCCGGAAGGGACCGGCAGCGGCTTATTTCTTCTTCAGCTTCCACCCTTCCTTGTTCACCTGCGGCGCCCGGGCGATGGCGAGCGAATCCGGGGGGATGTTCATGGTGACCGTGGTCCCCGCCGCTATCAGGGAGTTCCTGCCGACCGTCACCGGCGCCACCAACTGCACGTCGGAGCCTACGAAGACATCGTCCTCGATCACCGTCTGATGCTTCTTCACCCCGTCGTAGTTGCAGGTGATGGTGCCGCACCCTATGTTCACGTTACGGCCGATGGTGGCGTCTCCCAGGTAGGTGAGATGGGAGGCCTTCGATCCCTCGCCCATGAATATTTTCTTGGTCTCCACGAAATTGCCTATCTTAACATGCGCGGACAGCTCCGAGCCCGGCCGCAGATGCGCCATGGGGCCTATGGCAACCTCCTCGTGCACGATCGCCTGCTCCATGACGCTTCCGGCCTTCACCACCACGTCGTCTGCCAGCGTGCAGGAGCGAATCAGCGCGCCCTGCCCGATCACGCAGCGCTCCCCGATCACCGTCTCGCCGAGAATGGAGGCGCCCGGGTGGATCACGCTGTCTCGACCGATCCGCACCCCGCGCTCCACATAGACGGCCTGCGGGTCGATCATGGTGACGCCGGAGCGCATCAGCTCCCCGTTGATGCGGGCGCGCAGCACCCTCCCCGCTTCGGCCAGCTGCACCCGGTCGTTCACCCCGGCGACCTCCTCCGGATCGGCCACGGCAAAGCTTTGGCACTTAAGCCCCTGCAAGGCCGCCTGCCGGACCACGTCGGTCAGGTAGTACTCCCCCTGGGCGTTGTTGTTGTCAAGCTGTGCCACCGCCCCCTCCAGAAAGGCCCGGTCCACGCAGTACACCCCGGCATTCACCTCCCGGATCAGGCGCTCCTCGCAGGAGGCGTCCTTCTCTTCGGTGATCGCCCTGATGCTGCCGTCGGTCCCCTTGACCACCCTGCCGTAGCCGAAGGGCTCGCCGACGGTTGCCGTCATCACGGTGACGGCGGCGCCCCCTGACGCGTGCGCCTGCAGCATGCAGCGCAAGGTGGCAGCGGTAATGAGCGGGGTGTCCCCGCAGAGGATGAGTACGGTGTCGGAGGCGGCCGCGAGCTGCGGCATGGCGCAGCGGACCGCGTGGCCCGTGCCGAGCTGTTCGGACTGCAGTGCGAAGCCGAGCCCGCCGCTGCCGGCGAAGAAGGCGCGCACCTTTTCCTCCTGGTGACCGACCACCAGCACGCAAGAGGCCACCCCCGCCTCGAAGGCGGCGGCAACCGGCCAGGCGATCATCGGTGGGCCGGCCAGCGGGTGCATCACCTTCACCAGACCGGACTTCATCCTGGTCCCCATTCCGGCAGCCAGCACGATTGCAGATATATTAGCCATATCGGAACTCCCTCGCCTGCAGCAGTCTAGTCACGAAATCCTTTCTTTTTAACAACAATACCAGTAACCGTCAAGGTGTTTCCCGTGCACCGGGAGGGCGGGGGCCGCCCTTTTTTAACATTTACACGACCGTTACTTACCGTTATAGTCGCCGGTGGAGGATGCATGGGTATTCCAGAGGACATATCACGCCTGGAGCTTGAGTTGCGCGAGCTGATCATCAAGTACGAGCAGTACTTTTTCGGGATCGAGAAGAGGGAACCGCTCAAGCTGCTTGACGAGGTGCAGCGTCTGGCCGCCCGCTACCGGAACGTCAGCATCGCCAACACCATGCAGCGCTTCAGGTACGACTCGCTGGTCGCCTCGCTGTCGGTGCACAGCCAGAAGTGGGCCCGCATCAACCGCCTGATCGAAGAGGGGAGGTACGACCGGGATCGCTTCAAACTTTCCTTGCGCGAAAAGAGCAGGCCAGCCGTTCAAGCCCCGCTGGTCGCGGCAGGCCCCGACAGCGAGACGGAGCGGATCTTTCAGCAGTACTGCGCCGCGCGCAAGTCCTGCAACCTGCCGGTCGAAAATGTCACCCGCGAAGCGATCGCCAGCGCGATAGCACGGCAAAAGCCCGCCATCATGGAAAAGTACCACTGCAGCGACGTCGAGTTCGTGGTGGTGGTCGAGAACGGCAAGCCCAGCCTGAAAGCCCGCCCGAAAAGCTCATGAAGATAACAATGGTCTCCATCCACCCGGAGCGCTCCCCTCAGGCGATACCGCTTGCCTGCGCCTTCCTGAAAGGGGCACTCGCCGCAGACGAGGGGTTGAAAAATTCGGTCACCGTCGAGCTCGCCGATTTTTTCCTGGACCAGACCCCTGCAGCCTGCGCCGGGGCTATCCTGAAAACGGCACCCGAGCTGGTCGCCTTCTCCATATACGTCTGGAGCCGGGACCATGCCCTGGCCGTTGCCGCCGCCTTGAAACTGCAAGCCCCGGGGCTTGTCCTTTGCGCAGGCGGGGCGGAAGCTACGGCAAACCCCGCCGGCCTTCTCGATTCCGGCCTCTTCCAGTTCCTGGTTCGCGGCGAAGGGGAGGGTCCCTTCCTGGAGGCGGTCCGGCTCGCGACCCGGGGCGTCCCCCCCCTCGGGGTGCCGGGGGTGATGCTGCCTGGTGAGGTCCCCGGACCGCTGCCGGCACCGGTCGAACTGGAGAAAATCCCGTCCCCCTATCTGAGCGGCCTGCTCGATCCCGCGCGGGCGGGCGGGGCACTCTGGCAGCTGTCGCGCGGCTGCGATTTCGCCTGCGCCTTTTGCTTCGACCACAAAGGGAGCGGGGGGGTGCGGCGCTTCGCTCTCCCGAGAATAGAGCAGGAGCTGCGACTTTTTGCCCGCCTGGGGGTGCCGCAGGTCTTCGTGCTCGATTCCACCTTCAACAAGCTGCCGGCGCGCGCGAAGGAGATCCTCCGGCTGATAAAAAGGCTCGCCCCGCAGGTGCACTTCCACTTCGAGGTGCGCAGCGAGTTCATCGACGCAGAGATGGCGGAGCTGTTCGCCTCCCTCACCTGCTCGCTGCAGATCGGCCTGCAGAGCTCGGACGCGGCAGTGCTTCGCGGGGTCGGCCGCGCCTTCGACCCGGAGGATTTCAGCTACCGGGTATCGCTGCTGAACAGGTCGGGCGCCATCTTCGGCTTCGACCTGATCTACGGCCTTCCCGGCGATACCCCGGCGCTGTTTCGCGCCTCGCTCGATTTCGCGCTCTCCCAATACCCAAACCACCTCGACATCTTCCCGCTGGCCGTACTGCCGGGGACAAGGCTCTACAGGAAGGCGGAGGCGCTCGGACTAAACAGCCTGAAATCTCCCCCCTACACGCTCCTCTCTACTCCCGGCTTCTCGCCGCAGGCGCTGGTGGAGGCGGGCCGACTGGCAGCCGCCTGCGACATCTTCTACAGCCGCGGCAAGGCGGTAGCCTGGTTCAATGCGGTGATCGGAGCCCTGAAGCTCTCCCCTTCGGCGTTTTTGAGCGCCTTCTCCCTCTTTCTCGGCAGCAGGGGCCTTCAGGGCGAGGAGGTGATCGAGGAACAGGAGATCTGGGGGCTGCAGCGCGAGTTTCTGGCCGGGACTTTTCGGGAGAGAAAGAAGGAGCGGCTGCTGCCACTGGCCCTGGATCTGGTCGATTATCACCACCACTACGCCTGCGCCCTGCTGGCTACCCCTCCCTCGCCACCCAAAGCGAAGCAGCTGAAGGGGGTGAACCTCTTGCAGCGTCCCCTCACCCTGGCGCCCTCCTCGACAATGGCCGGCTTCAGCTACGAGATCCTGGACATTCTGGAAGCCGGAGACCTGGAGCTGGCACCCTTTGCCTCCTGCTTCAAGAAAGCCCCCTCCTACGCGGTCATCTACCCCGCGCAGGGCGAGGTCTGCACCGAATCCCTCTCCAGGCCCTACTTCGACCTGCTGATTTCCCTGAACGGAACCCGCGGCGCCCGGGCGCTTTGCCAGCATCTCGGCATCCCGGAAAGCGAAGCGCTCCTTTTCCTGGACTTCGCGGTCTCCGAAGGGATAGTCACCCTTTCCTGATTATGGTGATCCGCCTGAACGGCGGACTCCCGGAGCTCCCCACCACGCGTCCCCTCTCCTTCGCAGTAGCTCCACTTTCCGCAGCGACTGCAGCCACTTTTGTTCCCGGCGAATCACCGATTGCAAAAATTTCATAAAAATAACCCAAAGCCGGCATATTCACCCCTCAGGAGCCGTAGGAAACCGCACGGCGAGCCACAGTTGAGTTTTTATTAATTATAAAGTATGAATTTTACGCGAGAAGACGGATACCCGGCCCCGTAAACATGCCATTTGACGGCATACGTGCGGCTATCCTGCTAAATAAATGGTGTTTTTCTGTTGATTTATGCAGAGCCGCGTATTACATTAGGCGCCGTTCCGCGCGCTCCTATTTACAAGCACGACGTTGTAAAACGATGTTTTTTTAATTACAGGAGATTACCAATGTTCCACGTCTTCACACGTATCATCCCGCTGCTGCTGCTCCTTGCATTCACTCAGCCCGCCGGCGCTTCACAGGGGCTGGCGATCGACCCGGCAACCTGCCTCGGGTGCCACGGGGACGTTGTTTCCGCAAGCCTGATGGCAAATTCGGTACACGGCAAAAACGGCTGTACCAGTTGCCATGTCGAGATTGTCGAGCTGGCCAAGCACATGAAAGGCGAAGTGACCGTCGGCAAGGTGCAGTGCATTCGCTGCCACAAGAAAGAAGCGGCGGAACACGCAGGCAGCGTCCACACCGAAAAGGGTGTCCTTTGCGCCAACTGCCACACCGACATGCACAGCCACACCTCGTGGAAAAACGACAAGCGCCGGGTGCTCTCCATCTGCATCAAGTGCCACAAGGACGAGCGCGGATTCAGGGAATCGGTGCACGGCAAGGGCGTGATCGCCGGGAACCAGGATTCGGCTGCCTGCAACGACTGCCACGGGCTGCACGCCATCGCCGCCCTGGGCGACCCCAAGTCGCACACCAACCGCGAGTTCCACACCAAGGTCTGCCTCAGGTGCCACGCCGACGAGAAGCTCGTCGAGCGCAACAAGATCTCCAAGGTGGCCGTCGAGAGCTACATGGAGAGCTACCACGGCAAGAACTACCGTCTCGGCTATCCGGAGAAGGTCGCCGGCTGCGCCGACTGCCACACCGCGCACCAGATCCTCCCCTCCAAGGATCCCGCCTCCTCGGTGCATCCGAACAACCTGGTAAAAACCTGCAGCGCCTGCCACAAGAACGGGTCCGTGCTCTTCACTAAGTTCTACGCCCACGGCGAGCACGGCGACCGCGAGAATTACCCGATCCTCTATTACACCTTCATCGCCATGACCGGCCTTTTGGTCTCCACCTTCGCGGTCTTCTGGCTGCACACCCTGCTCTGGATGGTCCGCGGCTTCGTGGAGAACAGGGAAAAGGCGGCAGCTCTGGAAGAGGGGCAGATCCTGCACCACGTACCCGAAGGGCACAAACAGTACCGGCGCTTCAACAGGCTGCACGTATTCCTGCACCTGACGGTCATCATCAGCTTCCTGGGGCTCTCGCTCACCGGACTGCCGCTTAAGTTCAGCGACCAGGCCTGGGCCAAGATCCTGATGGACCTGTACGGCGGCGCGCCCAACGCGGCTCTCATCCACAGGTTGTGCGCAGGGCTCACCTTCTTCTACTTCGCCACCGCGATCCTGATGAGCATCAACTTCCTGTTCATCAGGAAGGACATCAAGGGGAACTTCCTCCAGAGGCTGTTCGGGCCCGACTCCCTCTGCCCGAACCTGCGCGACATCAGCGACGTGGTCGGCATGGTGCGCTGGTTCTTCTTCAGGGGCCCCAAACCTACCTTCGAGAGATGGACTTACTGGGAGAAATTCGACTTCCTGGCCGTCTTCTGGGGTATGTTCGCCATCGGCGGCTCCGGACTGATGCTCTGGTTCCCGGAATTCTTCGGCAGCTTCCTGCCTGGCTGGGCCTTCAACGTGGCGACCATCATCCACTCGGATGAGGCGCTGCTTGCCACCGGCTTCATCTTCTCGGTCCACTTCTTCAATACCCACGGACGTCCGGAGAAGTTCCCGATGGATTTCGTCATCTTCAACGGCCAGATGTCCAAGCATGAGTTCATCGAAGAGCGTGGAGACCAGTGGGCCCGCTACGAGAAGGAAGGGATCACTGAAACCTTCAAGGCGAAGAAGTCGAGCGGCATCGTTTACGACTTCTGCCTGAAGGCCTTCGGGTTCAGCGCCGTGTTCATCGGCATCACGCTGCTGCTCTTGATGATCTACGCCTTCATGTTCCCGCACCACTAAGGGGAACGGCAACCGACAAAAAAGGGGCTCCGCAAGGGGCCCCTTTTTTTGTTTCCACTCCAGGCAAGACCGGGCGCGACAGGTCCGGGGCATTGCCGGCGGCAGGCGCGCTGAAACGACGACGCCCTCCGGCCACCCGCCCCTTCTGGCGAGAGGTCCACCTTCTCCCCCTGGAGCAGGCACCCGCGGAAGGGAGTTCGCCACGGCGAGCAGTGTTACTTGGGCCGGCGAGAGGGCACACAAAAAGAGAGGGGGGCCAGCAGCGGGCTCCCCTCTCTTTTTTCATTACCGGTCTTGCGCCGCGACTCCAGCTAGTTTCCATCCAGATACTCCGGATGGAAACTAGCTGGTTTCCGATTCGGAAGGCGGGGATTTTTCGTCCTGGCAAGGAAACCGAGGGGTTGCGCGGAGGCGTACATAAGTACGCCGCACAAGCAAGACCGAAGGTTGACGCAGCCAGGGCGGAAAAGCACC
>Ga0209317_1000438_pt1 | contig 50723 bp, 34 predicted proteins | sample RifGroB2_FD_183994 | JGI IMG/M metagenome (GOLD analysis project Ga0209317, IMG submission 183994) | Soil microbial communities from Rifle, Colorado, USA - Groundwater B2 (SPAdes) (version 2) | ecosystem: Environmental > Terrestrial > Soil > Unclassified | place: Rifle, Colorado | collected... | reverse complement strand
AAGGCGCTCCCCGAGCTCCCTCAAGAGCGTCACGTCCCCTTCCCTGCCGCGGCCGAAAGCGTAGTCGTAGCCGATCACCAGGCGCTCCACGCCGATGGCGCCCACCAGGACCCGTTCCACGAATTCGGCGGCCGGTATGGAGGCGAACGCCCTGTCGAAGGGGATCTCCAGCAGGTAGTCGATCCCGCAGGACTCGATGAGGGAGCGCTTCTCCCTGCAGGTGGTGATCAGCCTGATCTCCTTGTGCGCCTGGACCACCTGCAACGGGTGCGGGACGAAGGTGACCACGACGGAGACGCCTCCCCGCTCGCTTGCCAGCTCCCGGACCCTGCGGAAGATCTCGCGATGCCCCAGGTGGACCCCGTCGAAGTTGCCGATGGTGACCACGGGGCGGCGCAGTTTTTCCGTTATTTCGGAGACGCTTTTGAAAATTACCATGGGCGCTGCGTATCCTTAGGCCTCAACCGGTTCCGCCTCCTCCACCAGGGGGGGCTTCTTCTTGCCGAACAAAAGCGCCACCCAGACGCTCACCTCGTACATGCAGTACAGCGGGATCATGATGACGAACATCGTGATGAGGTCGGCGTGGAAGGCTGCTACGATGGAGCTGGCCAGGAGCGCGTACTTCCTGCGCGTCGCCAGCATCTGGTAGTTGACGATGCCAAAGCGCGCCAGCAAAAGCGCGAGTATCGGGAGCTCGAAGATGAGCCCGAACATCAGGATGAGGCGCAGGCAGAAGTTTATGTAGGCGGAGATGTTGTACCAGCTCTGCAGCCCGGTCGCCTCGTAGGAGAGCGAGAAGTTGATGATCACCGGCCAGATGATGACCAGGAAGAACATCGCGCCGACGCAAAAGGCGAGCGAGGCCGTGGTGACGAAGGGGACCACCAGCCGCCTCTCCTTGCGCGTGAGCCCGGGGGCCACGAAGAGCCAGAACTGGTGGAAGATGACGGGGAGCACGAGGACCAGGCCGGCCAGCATGGAGATCTTGCACTGGACGAAGAACGGCTCGAGCGGGGCGCTGTAGTTGAGCGCGCGAGGCTTCTGCTCCACCGCGTGCTGCTCGCCCAGCTTGAACTGCAGGTAGGCGGCGGGGTAGCGCTTCTTCACCTCTTGGTAGACTGAGTTCTTTATGTCCGTCAGGTACGTCTTGCCGGTAAGCGGTTTCTCGACGAACCTCAGCAGGTCGTTGGAGAAGTTCCAGGCCACCCCCATCCCGATCACGATGGCGATCACGCAGACGATAAGCCGCTTCCTGAGTTCAACCAGGTGCTCCATGAACGGCAGAACTTTTTCTTGAACCATATACCTCACTTCTCCTAATGAATGCCGAGTAGAGCTCAATCAAATTTTATACCACAGCGGCCAAAGCCAGCGCAACAGCTTTCAGCGGCGCCTCGGCTTGGGGCGCTTCCCCTTGATGGGGATGCGGGCGTAGCTCTCCCTCACGTCCTGGATCGGCTCCACGGGGCGCTTTTCCAGGGTCCCGATCAGGGCGAACTCCACCTGTTTGCGCGGCTCGTTCACCGCGGCCACCTTCACCCGGACCTTGTCCGCGATCCGGTACATGGCGCGGCTTCTCTCCCCCACCAGGGCGTGGCTCTTCTCCAGGTGGACGTAGTAGTCCTGGGGGAGGGTCGCGACCGGCACCATCCCCTCCACGAACAGGTCGACCAGCTCCACGAACAGGCCGAAGGGGGCCACGCCGGTGATGAAGCCGTCGTACTCCTCGCCGATCTTGTCCCGCATGAACTGCATCTTCTTCAGGTCGACCATCTCCCGTTCCGCCTCCATGGCGACCCGCTCCCTCTTGCTGGTGTGGATCGCCGTCTCGGGGAGTCTCGCCTCCAGGCGCTCCAGGTCCGCCTGCTTCATCTTCTTCGCGAGCACCCGCTTCAGGATGCGGTGCACCACCAGGTCGGGGTAGCGGCGGATGGGAGAGGTGAAATGGGTGTAGGAGGAGGCGGCGAGGCCGAAGTGCCCCAGGTTCTCGGCGCAGTAGCGGGCCTGCTTCATGCAGCGCAAAAGGACCTCGTTGATCAGGCGCTCCTCCGGTTTCCCCTCCACCTCGGCCAGGAGCTTTTGCAGCGCGACCGGATTCACCTTCTCATCCTTCACGGCGAGGATGTAGCCGAAACCGAAGACGAACTCGGAGAGGTCCTTCAGCTTGAGCGGGTCGGGGTTCTCGTGCACGCGGTAGAGCGAGGGGACCGGCGTCTTTTCCAGGAAGTCGGCGACCGCCTCGTTCGCAGCCAGCATGAACTCCTCGATGATCCGGTGCGCGAGGTTGCGCTCGGCGCGGACGATGGCCGTCGTCTCCCCCTGCAGGTCGAGTACGATCTGGGGCTCCGGGAGGTCGAAGTCGATGCTCCCCCTCCCCCGGCGCACGGCGTTCAGGCGCAGCGAAAGCTCCTCCATCACCCGGAGGTCTGCGACCACCGGTGCGTTTTCGGAGATCGCCGCGGCATCCTTGTCCACCAGTACCCGCTTCACCGTGGTGTAGGTCAGGCGGGCGTCGCTTCTGATGACGCTCGGGTAGAACTTCGCCTCCACCCTCGCGCCCCCCGCATCGAACAGCATCTCGGCGGTCATGGTGAGCCGGTCCACCTGCGGGTTCAGCGAGCAGATGCCGTTGGAGAGCTGTTCCGGGAGCATGGGGATGCAGCGATCCGGAAAGTAGACGGAGGTGCCGCGCAGGTACGCCTCGGTGTCCAGTCGCGAGCCCTCGGTAACGTAGTGGGCCACGTCGGCGATGGAAACCCAGAGCCGGATACTTTCCCCTTCGCGTGCCGCCGAAACGGCATCGTCGAAATCCCGCGCCGTCTCCCCGTCGATGGTCACGGTGAGCCTCTCGCGCAGGTCGACGCGGCCCGAAAGCGCCTCCTCGGTCACCGCCTGCGGCTGGCCTTGCGCCTCGGCCAGGACCTTCGCGTCGAAGACGTTGGGGAGCTCGTATTTCTTTATCACGGTGAGCGCTTCCACCTCGGGATCGTTCGCATTGCCGAGCACCTCCACGATCCTCCCCTCCAGCGGGCGGGCGCCGGACGGGTAGGAGGTGATCTGCGCCAGCACGATCTCGCCGTCCTTCGCCTTGGAGGTGCCGGCCCCGGGTGCCACGAACAGGTCCCGCCCGAGCTTGGGGTCGTCCGGGATCACCCTCCCCCCCTTGCCGACCGCCTCGAAGCGCCCGACGATTTCCGTCACCCCGCGCTTCACGAGGGCGGTCACCCTCCCCTCTTTCTTGCCGTCGCGCCTGGTGGAGACCACCTGGGCCTCGACCAGGTCGCCGTTCATGTACTCGGAGAGATAGCGTGCCGGCACGAAGAGGTCGTCCCCCCCCTCTTCCGGCATGACGAAGCCGTAGCCGTCCCTGTGGGTGGAGAGCTTCCCGCGTACCGTCCCCCCCGCCCCGGAAATGGCGTAGATGCGCCCCGGCAGCTTGACGATCTCCCCTGCCTCCAGCAGCAAATCCAGGTGGTTGTCCAGCTGATCCCTATCCCTGCGGGAGACGTTGAGAGCCTTCAGCATCTGCCGGTACGGCACCGGTTCGCCCTTGGCGAGCAGCCTCAGGATGGCATCTTTATTCTTGCGCATGAAAAACCCCCTCTGATACCAAGCGGAAAAACAACATTGAGGGATAATGCAGGTCGGCCAACCGAAAGTCAACCCTCACCCTGCCCGGCAAAGCCCTCCCCTCTTCCCTAAGAGCGACGGGGGTGAGGGGGGAGCCGCATGCGGTCCGATCGAAGGGGTGGCGCTAGGCCGCCAAAAAGCAACCGCGGCAGGAATGCCGCGCCCACCCGAAAAGCCGACTGTTCCTCGGAGTGTGACTTGGGTCACATGCCGGCCGTCAATTGTCCATTGCCTTTTCTTCCGCGCTCCGGTAAAAATACGGGTTGGATTTTTGCCCCGTCAACAGGAGTCACCATGCTTTGCCGCACCGTCGCAGCAGCCGCCCTAGTTTTCTGCACCTCTCTCCCCGCTTCCGCGCTCACCCTGAAACCTGCCGACCATGCGCTGGCCGGCGCCGCCCATCGCATGCAGGCGAAGGATTACCGCGGAGCCAGGGAGGCGGCGCTCAATGTAAATGACCGGGGGAGCCGCGCCTTTCTCTCCGGCATCGCCGCCTCGCGGCTGGAGATGTGGGAAGAGGCGGCCGCGCAGCTGGCCGTCGCGGCCGAGTCCTATCCGATCCTGGCGGACTACGCGCTCTATTACCAGGGACAGGCCCTCTCCGAACTGGGGCGCCACGACCAGGCGCTCCCGCCGCTTTACAAGGTCCTCAAGCAGTACCCCGACTCCCGCCTGGCGCGCGCCGCCATGATCCTTTACGCCGACACGCTGGCCGCCGCGGGGCACACGAACGAGGCGCTGCAGAGCTACTCCGGCTTCCTGGAGCGCTACCCCGCCGGGAACGACTCCATATCGGCCCTCTTCGGGTCGGCCCTCTGCCGCGAAAAGCTGGGGGAGCCGGCGGCCGCGGCCGGCCTGCTGCGCAACATCTACCTCAACTACCCGGCCTCGCCCTTCGCAGACAAGGCTGCGCGAGAGCTGCAAAGGCTCTCCGCCGCAGGGACCCAGGTGGAGCCCTACAGCACCGCGGAGCTTTTCAAGCGAAGCGGCACCCTGTACGGCCTCGGGCGCTACCTGCAGGCCGCCGAGGCGTACGCCGTGGTCCCCGTGGGGGGGGAGAGCGCGGAGTTCGTGGAGAAGCTAAAGCTCAAGAAGGGACAGGCGCTCTACAAGGCGAGGCGCTACCAGCAGGCCCAGACCACCTTCGCCAACATATCGAGCGCCAGCCACGAATCGGACCTCTGGCTCGCCAGGACCCTCGACAAGGCCGGGAAGGTGGACGACGCCTTCCACCTCTACATGCGCCTGGCGCAGGACCCCAAGGGGGGGCAGGTAGCCCATGAGGCCCTGCTGGAGGCGGCCTATCTGAAGCGCTTCCAGCGGAAGTGGAGCGAGGCGTTCCCGCTTTTCCGGAAGTACCTTGCCGCGGTCCCCGCCCAGCAGAGCGCCAACGTGCTCTGGGAGACGGCATGGGCAAGCTACCAGTCCCGCGACTACCAGGAGGCGGCATCCCAGTTCAGGAAGCTGTCAGAGCGCGACGACGTCAGGGACAAGGCGCTGTACTGGCTGGGGAAGACCCTCGCAGCCACAGGCGACGCCAAGGGGTCCCAGGAAGCGTTCGCGGCACTGGCCGCGGAGTACCCCCTGGGTTACTACGCGCTGATCAGCAACAACCACGCCGGAGAGGACCTCCCGCTCCCCCCCGGCAGCATGCTCGAAGCCCTTCCCATGCCGGCAGGGTTCGAGCGGGAGAAGGCACTGATCGGCCTGGGGCTCTTCGACGAGGCGGCGCGCGAACTCTCCGCCTCGAAGAAGAACAAGAGTCCCGCCGCCGTAGCGCGGCTCTACCTCGAGATGGGGAACTACAACGGCGCCTATCACACCATGGCCAAGGAGAAACCAAAGCGCGACAAGGAGAGCGCCACCGTCTGGGGGGTCACCTATCCGCTCGCCTTCAGGGAGGATGTCGCCAAGAACGCCGCCGCCAACGCGATTCCCGAGAGCCTCGTATGGGCGATCATGCGCACCGAGAGCAACTACTTCCCCGCAGCCCTGTCGCCGGTTGGCGCGGTCGGACTGATGCAGATCATGCCGGCCACGGCGGAGAGCATGTCCAAGGGCGATTCGAAGAGGCTCACCCACCCCGACCTGAACATAAAGCTCGGCACGCGGCACCTGAAGGACCTGATGGAGAGCTACGACAGGAACCTGACCCTGGCGGTCGCGGCCTACAACGCCGGGTCCGGCAACGTGAAACGGTGGCAGAAGGGTTACGGGGACCTGCCGGAGGACGAATTCATCGAGAGCATCCCGTTCAGGGAGACCCGCGAGTATGTGAAAAAGGTGGTGAGCAGCATGGAGATGTACCAGAGGCTGTACCGCCTCCCCGCCTACAAGCATCCCGAGCCTCAAAAACGCGCCACACCGGAGGGGGGTGAGCCTACGGGCGAACCGAAGCTGGCACAACTCGCACCGCAGCAGTAAGGCCCGCTCGGGCGCCCCGGAATCATCGAAACCTCCCCCGCCTTGCCGGTTCGGGAGGTTTTTTTTATTTGAAGATTTTCTTCTTGATTCCCACCGCCGCGAACACTTATAGTCCCCGGATTAACCCGCGGCAACGCAACGGCTGCGGGAAAAAAACGGAGAGGGGTAATATGAAACGTATCGTGTTGGGTATGTGGATGGTGGTCTGCTTTCCCTGGTCGGCCGGCGCAGAGAGTATCAAGATCGCAGGTTCGGGCCAGATGCTTCCGCTGGCAGTAGAACTGGGCAAAGGGTACATGAAGAAGTTCCCCAACGACACCGTTGAAGTAAACCCCAAGTCGCTGGGGCAGAAAAACGGTCTCTTGGCCGTGAGCGAGGGGTACATCGACATCGCCACTTCCGCGCGCAGACTCAACGATGAGGAAAAACAACTCCCCGTGCAAACTTTTGAAGTCGCGACAGTGGCCGGATTCTTCGCCGTCAACTCCTCCGTCCCTGTCAAAGGGCTCACCAGCCGCCAGATATGCGACATCTACTCGGGGAAGATAAAGAACTGGAAGGAGGTAGGCGGTCCCAACGCGGCTATCCTGGTGCTCACCCGCCCCGAAAAGGACTCGACGAAGATTCTCATGCGGACCGCTTTCCCCGGATTCGCCAAGGTCAACGAGCCTGCCGAAACTGACTCGAAGATGAAGGCAAAGGAGATGTTTGAAAGCCTGACGTCTGTCCCAAACTCGATAGGGATGATCGATGCGGTGAACTACGCCAACGCCGCAGGGAGGATGGTGGCGCTGAAGGTCGACGGCAAGGACGTCACCTCGTCCGTGAGCGGCCCGTTCCAGCACTACTACAGCTTCGTATTGAATAAAAAAGCCGGAGCAGCCGACCTCAGGTTCATGCAATTCGTGAAGTCGCCGGAAGGACAAAGGATCATTAAACAGGAGATGGCGCACCCGCTCAACTTCAAACTGTAACGACATCCGGTGCGAAAAAGGGATGTTCCACAGCATAACTCCCCCTCTACGGTGCCGTGCCTGTCATGGGCACGGCACCGTATGTTTTTATGGCTTTCCCGCCTTGCCTGATTGCCTCACCACCTGCGCAGGCACTCGGTCCCGCATGTGCCGCGGCTGGACGCCCCACCATGGCAGATCAATTTCCTTGTCATTAACCGGTTTCTATGATAGCACGCTAACGACGCTACCAGGGTTGAGTGAATTAGAGGGCTTGCCTATAAGAGGCCTGGGCAAATACACCTTCATATGAGAGGACACTATGAGAATGTTTCTTTGGGCGCTCAGTCTCATCTTCTTCGCAGCAGCACCGGCTGCGGCCATGGAACCCGATGCCATCGGCCACATTCAGACCCTGAAGGGGAAAGCATCTGTCGCTCGTGGCGGCGACACGGTTCCGGCCGCGGTGGGAATACCGCTCTTCAACGGGGATGTGGTGCGCACCGCCAAGGCAGCCTCCGCCAGCATTGTCATGGCGGACGACTCCGTACTTTCCCTGGGCAGCAGCAGTGAAATCGTCCTGAAGAACTTCGTCTTCAACCCCAAAGAGGGGAAATTCTCCTTTGTGACCCGGATGGCGAAGGGGACCTTCAGCTATCTTTCCGGCATCATCAGCAAGCTTTCACCCGGCTCCATCCAAATGGAAACCCCCGACGCCTCCATTTCCGTCCGTGGCACGAAGCTACTGGTGAAGGTCGAATAAGAAAAGTGCGTATGGCGGATCCATCGAAAGGAGTGCCGGTGGCTAGGTTCATGTCGGTCCTTTTGGGCCTGACTCTCTTCATGGCGCTTGCCGCCGGCTGTTCTCCCACTCGGACCGTGGTCGTGCTCATGCCGGACCCCGACGGGCATGTCGGCAAGGCGGAAGTGCACAACGCGAACGGGAGGGAGCTTCTGGAGGCGTCGCGGCAAAAAACCGTCGTCTCCAGCCGGTGGGCGGCTCCCGCTCCGGCCACGACGGCGTCTGCGGAGTTCATCGCTGCCACCTTTGCCGAAGTAATGGCGATTGAGCCTCCTCCCGCCGACAAATTCATCCTTTATTTCCACACCAGCACCACGGAGCTGGTGCCCGCGTCGCAGGCGACCTTCGCCGCCATTTTGGACTCCGTCAGGCGGCGCGGGGCGGTCACCGTCAGCATCAGTGGCCACACCGATTCATCAGGTTCAGTCCGGCAGAACGAGATCCTGGCCAGAGACAGGGCCAACGCCATCAGGGATCTGCTGATACAAAAGGGGGTCGACGCCGGCCGCCTGACCGTTTCTTCCCATGGCCAGGGCAACCAGCTTGTTCCGACCGCCGATGGAGTCGCCCAACCGCAAAATCGACGCGTCGAGGTCATCGTGCGCTAGCTGTGGGGCCGGGCACGCTGTCCCGCTCGAGGAATGCGGTCCCCGACGGCGAGGCGCTTCCCGATGCCGGACCCAAGGCTGGCAAGACCAAAGCGCCCCGGGCAACATCCCCTCCACCAATGACAGCAGGATCGTCTACATGCCAACGTCACTCACATCACCAAAACGCCTGCACCCGCTGTGGGAAGGACGGCGCCTGCTGGTTCTCGCCGGGCTGCTGCTCACCCTGTGCGCAGCCCTGCTGCTTGTTTCCCGGCCGCGGTTCGTGCAGCAGGCGGAGCTTTACCTCTACGATGCCATGCTCACCGAAAGCGCCTCGCCCCCCGAAACAGCAGTCCCGGTCATGGTGGGGATCGATGAGCAGAGCCTGGAAGCTTACGGCCAGTGGCCTTGGCCGCGTTATCGCCTGGCCCTCCTGGTGCAGCGGCTGCAGGAGATGGGAGCGGAGGTCGTGGCGCTCGACTTCCTCATGCCGGAGGCGGACCGCACCTCGCCGGAGGTGATACGCTCGGAGCGCGAGCGGGACCTTGCTGTTTCCCCCACAGCCGATCGATCCCCGCTGCAGGACTCGAATTCGCAGCGCCTCGCCGCCGCACTGTCGGGGGGAAAGACCCTCCTCGGCTTTTACTTCACGTTCCCGGGCAAGGAAGCGTTGCCGACCGGGGACCCGGCTCTCCCTCCCGCGGGGTTCGCCGTGGAGGACCTGACGCGGGGCGTCCCGGCCTGGCCCCGCCCGGCAGGGACGCTCCGGAGCATCCCCGCGCTGACCGCGGCCGCCGGCGCCGAAGGGTTCACCAACGCCCAGCACGACATCGACGGCGTGCTTCGCAGGGTCCCTCTGCTGCTGCAGTACGAAAACGGCTACTACCCGTCCCTTGCTCTGGGCGCCGTCTTGCTCGGCTCAGCGAACCGGAAGCTCCGGCTGGTCCAAAGCGGCACGGAAACCGGGCTCAGGTGGGGGAAGCTCACCATGCCGGTGGACCGCTCGGGGAACCTCCTGATCAATTTCCGCGCCGGCCGGCAATTCCGCTACATCTCCGCCAAGGATCTCCTGGAGGGTGCGCCTGCCGCAGGGAGCCTGCGTGGTAAAATCGTCGTGGTCGGAGCCTGGGCAGGGGGGCTTGGGGACATCCACCAGACCCCGTCCGGCCAGCCGCTCAAGGGGCTGGAGGTGCATGCCACCGTCATCGACAACATCCTCTCCGGCACCTTTGTCTCCCGCCCCGGCTGGGCAGCGGGGGCCGAGCTTTCCGCCGTCATCCTGCTGGGGGCCCTGAGTACCTGGCTGCTCAGCCGGTCGGGGTTCGCCCTTTCGCTTGCGACTGTGGGGGCAGGCGCGGCCGGTTGCTTCCTGGGGGCGAGGGAGATGCTGCAGAACCCGGGGGTCTTTCTTTCGCCGGTGATGCCCGTGGCCACCCCCGTCGTCGTCATGGCCGTTCTCAGCGCGCTCAAGTACGGCATAGAGGCCCGCAAGGTCAAGCAGCGAAACCGCGACCTCCTGGAGGCACAGGACGCCATAATCATCAGCATGTCCTCCCTGGCCGAAGCGCGGGACAGCGAGATGGGGGGGCACGTGCTGCGCACGAGGCACTATGTGGAAACCCTCGCGCGCCGGCTGGCAAGGCTCCCCCACTACGCCCATCTGGACGAGGCGAGCATCGACCTGTTGGCGAAGTCGGCGCCGTTGCACGACATAGGGAAGGTGGGGATACCGGACCACATCCTTCACAAGCCTGGGCGCCTAAGCGAAGAGGAATTCGAGGTGATGAAGACCCATACCCTGATCGGTGCCGGCGCCATCACCCGCGCCATCGAGGAAAGCAGGCGGCCGGAGAGCCTGGATTTCCTGCAGTATGCGCGGCAGATGATCGAGTCCCATCACGAGAAGTGGGACGGCAGCGGCTACCCCCGCGGCCTGCGCGGCACGGAGATCCCGCTGGCGGGACGGCTCATGGCGCTGGCGGATGTTTACGACGCACTGGTCTTCAAGCGGATCTACAAGCGTGGGTTCAGCCATGCAGAGGCGCAGGAGACCATCCTGGCGGAGTCGGGGCGGCATTTCGACCCGGAAGTGATTGCCGCATTCATGGCCAGCAACGAAGAGTTCATCAGCATCTCACGGATTTTCGCCGACCACCCCGTCCCAACCGCTCCCCCCTGAGGCCGCTCCCCGGGGGGGGAACATCATCTCCCCATCCCGCCGAAGGCATCCTTCATCTTCTCCCCGGCCTTCTCGAGCTCCCTGCCGGCCTTTTCGAGCTCCCTCCCCGCTTTCTCGGCGGACCTGTCCATCTCCTTGCCGGCGCGCTCGGCGGGCCCCTCTTCCTTGCAACCCGCGACCACCACGGCAGTCAGGCTCCCCAACAGCAGCGCTGCGACCACTACCTTGCTCATTTTCATCTTGCGTCATCTCCCATGCCTGCGACCCGAAGCGGCGCCCCCCCATTCGGGGGGCTCACCGCTGCCGTGCTACTTGCTGTGCCCCCTGCCGTGCCCACCCTCGTTCCCTTTCCCATGCCCTTTCCCGTTGCCTCGGGCGTGGTCGGCGCGCGTTGCCGGCTGGCCGGTAAAGCGGAGGTTTCCGCTTTTAAGCGCGTGGAACTCGGCGGAGCCGGGCTTTATTCCCAGCTCCCTGGCGACGGCTCCCCAACCTTTGCCCGGGTTGGGCCGGTACACCGCCAAGACCCTGTCCGGCTGTCGCCCCGACATCTGGCCTAGCTGCAGGATCATGAAGGCGTCGGCAGGCTCAGGCACCGCCTGGATGACGGCATGGACCTGGGTGACGGGCACTCCGAACTGGGTGCTGAGCCTGGCGGAGAATCCCGGCAGGTCCGCCCTGGCCTGGACATTGACGCCGGCCAGAAACCCCTCCAGCCCGCTTGCCAGAGCGCTCAGCGGCAAGAGCAGGGCAAGGCCCAGCGAGACCGCGATCAGACGTTTCATTTGAAGCATGTCGTTTTCTCCTTTTGTCTGTTGTTGCAACGGGTGCAAAGCCCCGGCCCCGGCTCGCCCCCCCGGAAGGGGGAGGGGCGAGCCTTCACCTTACCTGGCGGGGAGGAAGTCTATCGGATACAGGATGGTCGTCTTGGGCACCCCTTCCTTGGGGCCGAAGTTGAACTTCTTGACCCTCTCCACGATCTGGTCGCAGAACCCGGCCGCGCCGTCCATGTTGGTGGAGTCGACCGCGCAGGCGGAGACCGCGCCGCTCGGCTCGATGGCGATGCGCAGCACCATCTTCCCGCGCAGGGTGGGGTCCTTGCGCAGCTCGGTGTTGTAGATGCGGTAGAGGGCGGACTTGTAGCGGTCGAAGAGGATCTGGATCTCCTCGTCGGTCCGGGCAGGGCGGGCACCGGAGCTTAGCGGCCTCCCTTCCTTTCCCCCTCCCGACCCAGGTATCCCGCTCTTGACCAGCGCGAAGCCGGCGCCGCCGCGGATCCGGTCCTTGCCGCCGCCTCCGACGCTCCGGTTGAGCGCGTCGGTCCCGATCCCGCCGCTGCCGCCGTTGCCGGCGTTCCTGCTGAGCGCCGAGTAGCCTCCCCCTCCGCCTCCTGCCATGGAGACCAGCGACCGGCTTGACGCGGCCTCCCCGCTCGCGTCGGCGTTGGGGCTGTTCAGGCGCGACTCGGCGCCCAGTTTGGGAACCGGGGTGTCGTCGATGAGGTCCCTGAAACTGTCCTTGAAGGCCAGCATCCCGGTGTTCTGCGATTTCCTGGGCGCGGCTGCCTGCTCGAGCGCCGCGACCTGCGGCCTCTCCTGCGCCGGCTTCTCACCTGCCGCGGCCTGCCTGTCCGCCTCCTGCTTCTGCGCCTTTTTCTCCTCGGACTTCGCCTGCTCTTCCTTCTTCTGCTGCGCTTTTGGGACCGGCGCCGGCTTGGGTTGTTCCCTCACCATCATCGCCAAGCGCTCCGGCACCTCGGCGATCACCGGGCGCACCGGTTCCGGCAAGGTGACCAGGCGGACCACGATGCTGAGGAGCAGGCTCAGGAAGAGCGCGCTGGACATGGCGCGGCGGTAGCGCCGTTCCACCTCGCCGTCGTGGCTCCAGGGCATGACCGGCTCGCGCTCAGGAAGCCGGGACACCTCCCTGTCGACCAGGAATTCCTCCTCGCGCCGCTCGTCGCGCGAGTGGGCGTCTTGGACCTCGTCGTGGAGGTAGTCGAGCTCGTCGAGCCCTTCGGCGATCCCGGCCTTTAGCCGCGCCTGTTTCTCGAGGGCCCCGCCGATCTCCCCGTCGAACCCCTCGATCCGGATGCGCATCTGCGCCATGTGTGCCGGGGGGTCCTTTACCTGCGGGATCTCCCCCCAGAAGAGTCGGCCAGCCTGCAGCGCGTCGAGCCGGTCGAGGACGTTGCAGGCCTCGCGCAGGAGGTCGAACCGCAGCCGCTGCGCTGAAAAGGTCTCCAGCTCAGCCTCCGCCGCGCGCAGCTCCCCCTCCAGTCCACCGACCCTTTTCCGGACCCCTTCGATCCGCGCCTGCAAAGGCGCCAGTTCCTGTTCCAGTAACGATGATGTATTCACAGTGCACCCGCTAGGCTTGCGACGTCTTCTGGATCACAGCAAGGGAAATCTTCCCGTATCCTGAAGCAGTGCAGCTTGTCATTATTTTTTTCAGCACCTTGAACGGAATCGTCTTGTCTGCCAGCAGGGTGATTTCCTTGGTCTCGGGCCCGGCTCCACCCCTCCCCCCGGTCTGCTGTAAGGCCGCCTCGATCAGCTCCAACTGCCGCGTCACCTCGCGCACCGTCGCGACGCGGTCGTCGTAGAGGTCGGCGGTCCTCGCCACGATCTCCCCCTGGACCACCACGGATTCCGGGGTGACCGAGACCACCACGGTCCCCCTCGGCTTGGTCTCGACCACCGAGGCAGGGAGGGCGAGCCTCTGATCCGGCATGTCGCCGTTGAACGAGTGGAAAAGCAGGAAGAATACCAGGACGGAAAGCACGTCCAGCATGGGTATCAGGTTCAAAAATGCCTGGCGGCGGTTGTTGTTGCGCTCCAGCCGCTTCATGCGCCTGCTGTCTCTCATGGTGCATCTCCTATGGAAATCTTCGGAAAGAGGGGGATCCTGGCAAGCTGCGTCCCCCCCGGCGTCCGCACCTCTGCGCCGCGCACCGCGTCCATTACCTGGACCAGGTAATCGTATTCGACCTTCGGCTCCATCAAGACGGTGGCGTCCTCCTTCTCCGGGTACTGCGCCTTCAGGGCGCGCAGCACCTCGGAGAGCTTCTCGAGGTCGTACTTGTCGTCCTTGTTGGCGATCACGGCCTCTACGGATCTCCCGTTGGCGATCTCCAGTCCCGCCTTGCGGACGATGACCTCTATGGAGAAGTTCGGCCGGCCGGCAGCGGCTGCGCCGGCCCCGGTCGGGACGTTCAATTCCATGATGGTGATGCTGGTAAAGACAGCAGTGATGAGCAGAAAGACCACCAAAACGGTGAAGACGTCCATCAAGGGGGTGAGGTTCAGAATCTCCATGATGTCCTTGTCCGCTTCGTGCTCTCCCTTCTGCCTTCTTCTACGTCTGGCCATAACCGGCTCCTGTCTGGTGTAGTCGTTCGATGTATCAGTATGCGCGCTTGGTGAAGGTGGAGATGCTGTTTAGCGCCTTTACCGATACCATCTCCAGGCTTCCCACGATCTGGCCGGTGGTCGAGGTCAGGCGGGCGTGCACCAGCAGCAGCGGGATCGCCGTCATCAGGCCGAAGGCGGTGCAGTTCATCGCCTCGGAGATACTGGCGGCGAGCAGGGCGGCCTTCTCGGCGGGGCTCGCGCTCGCGACCGCGGTGAAGGCCGTGATGAGCCCCATGATGGTGCCCAGCAGCCCGAACAGGGTGGCGATGTTGGAGAGGAGCGCGAGGTACGGGGTGCGCTTCTCCAGCTGCGGGACGATCTCCATGAGACTCTCTTCCATGGCGATCTCTATGTCCTCGCGCCGCCTGACCGCCCCCTGGCGCGCGAGCCCCATCGCCAGCATCTGCGAGATGGCGGAGCCGTCCTCGGTGACAAGTTCCCGGGCCCTGTCGAAATCCCCCTCGGCGAGCACCGGGTGCACCTGCTCCCACATCTGGCGGTTCTCCTTCTTCACGCGGTTCAGATGGATCCAGCGCTCGATGGAGATGGCGATGCCGGCCGCGAGCACCAGCAAAATAGGGAACATGAAGAACCCGCCCATCTGGAAAAACCTTACAATCGTCTGCATTACCTGCCTCCTTGCCTGATTGACCTGCTTTGGTGGGTTGTCCGCGTCTGCGGTTGTCTAAGGTGCGCCCGGCGCCTGCCGGGGGGGCGGCGACGGGGAGCCCGCGCCGACCTCGTAGAAAGCGATCTCCCTGTCGAACACCTCCCGGTCCACCGGCACCTGGCGCTCGTTCAGCGTCCTGGTGAGGTTGGTCTCCGCGCCGAGCTCGGAACTCTTCCAGGGGACGATGAAAAGCGACATGGGCGCTTCCTTGTTGCCGAGCACCGACATGCCTGTGACCATCTTGGCTTCCGCTTCGCCGGCAGGGTCGCTGCTGCCCGCGGGGAGGAGGGGGTCGGTGCCTCCTTTCCGGTTCATGGCCGTATCCATCATGGCGCTCGGGTCGGTAGCCGGTTTCGAGCCCCCCTCCTGCGCCACGACGATGGCGACCGGGACCAGGATCAGTAAGATGCAAAAAACCAGTCTGGGCCACATAAATGCCTCCTTATTGCGGTGATGCCTGCAGCAGAAGTTGATCTGCCTGTATCTGCGATGTCTCGCCGGGAGGGGGCTTCGCTTCGCCCCAGGCGGAACCGCCTCTTTGTTGCCGCCCGGCCTGGAAGCCCCGTCGAAATCCTCACCGTTCATGTCTAGCGCCCCTGCCCCCCGCCCTGCAGGGCCAGGTGCCCCGTGCGGGTCTGCAGGTCTGCGAGCCACAAGGTCACCTGCTTGTCCTTGGGGACCGCCCTGCTGTAGATCTCGTAATGCTCCTGCGCGCAGGGGAGATCCTTCAGGTACAGGTCGCAAAGGATGGCGAGGTTGCGCTCCAGGGGGTGGTACTCGGGGAAGGAGGAGAGCGACCTTTCATAGACGGCGCGGGCCTCGGCAAAGCGCCCCGCCTTGCGCAGCAGCAGCCCGTACTCGTTGCTCGCCGCCGGGTGCCCGGCAACGAGCTCCAGCGCGGCCTTCAGGTGCTTCTCGGCCAGCTCCGGGTTGTTCAGCCCCCGGTAGGCTATGGCGGCGTCGACATGGGGGGCGACCAGCCATGGGAACCTGGCCAGCACCTTTTCCAGCGACTCGGCCCCTTTGGCGAACTCCTCGGCCCGGACCAGGGCGACCCCCCGCTCGAACTCACTTTGCGACTCCTCGTCCAGGCCGCCCCGCTCCCTGATGACGAACCCCTCGCGGCCGCCTCCCAGGCGCTCCACGACAGGCGCCGCGGGGGGCTCCGCTTGCGCCGCCGCAGCCCCGCTCCCCGAAGCGGAGAGGGCACTACCCTTCCATCCCCCCGCGCATCCCGGGAGAGCCGCGACCGCCAGCGCCAGGAGCAGGACGGCGGCCGGCAGGAGGCTCCCCTCCCACCGCTTCGCCGGGCGGAGGTCCGCAGGTGGAGGGGAAACCGGTTCTGCGCGGTGCAGCAAGGCTACGCTTTTCGCTGATCGTTCCATCATTTCCTCCCGCGAGCACGGCGCTTGTCCGCAGCCTGCTTCGCTTTTTTGGCCTTGGCCTTGGCGGCCCCAGGCGTTGACGACTTCCCGGCTCCCTTCACAGCCGGGGGAACCTCTTCCTTGACCGCGACCGGCGCCACCGGCGCCGCTGCGGGAGCTTCCTCCTGGGCGCCGGCAGCCGGCGCCCCCTGCGCCTCCACCTCGGCGCCGACCCGCTTCCCGGCTTCCGGGGCGGGCGCCGCCGGGGGGGGAGGAGCCGGCCTCTCGACCTCGAAGGTGAAGCTGTCCAGAGCTGCGAGAAGGACGGTGGGCGCTTCCGGCTTGTCGTAGCGCACCGGCAGGAGCTTGGCGAGTTTTCCCAGGCTCCTGTCGACCCAGCCGTTGTAGACCCCGACCGAGATCAGCTCCAGGTTCTTCTCGTGCACCGTGATCGCCTTTTCCTCGAAGGGGAAGGCCTGCTCCTCGAGCGCCAGTTCGTATTCCTGCAACTCCTGCGGGTCCAGGTCGTCCGGACGCTCCGACTGGGTCAGGGCCGTGCTGAAGTGCGCGTAGCTGTCCGCCAGGTAGAAGGTGGCCGCGGCGGTGACCTCCCCCACCCGGTACTCGACCAGCCTGTTGAAGGACTGGAGGGACGCCTTCATCAGCTCCTTCTTCTTGCGCAGGTTGCTCTCGAACGGCTTCACCAGCCTGACCGCGGCGAAGCGCTCGTAATCGCGCTCCGCAAGCACCAAAGCGGCGCTCCCCGCCAGGAACCGGGTGCGCGGGGTGCGCGCCTTGCCGGCCGCCTCCTCCACCTTCACCATCTGTTCCAGCTCCTCCAGATAACCCGCCCGGTCGTTCTCCGCCTTCAGGATCTCCGAGACCCTCTGCCGCATCTCCATGCCGACCTCCACCGGTTCCGGGAAGTACCCGATGAAGCGCCGGTACACCGCCAGGGCCTGCCTCTGGTTCCCGCTTTGCCGGTGCAGCTCCGCCGCGAGCACGAGCGCCTCTCTCCGCACCTCCTCCTCCTTGAACTCGGACTCCACCCGCTCGTATTCGCTCGCCGCGAGGGCGAGCCGGCCGTCTTCCCGGTAGAGGTAGGCCATCTTCCTGGTGACCTCGGGCTGCAGCTCATGGCCCGGGAAGAGCTCCCGGAAGCGGGCGAGGACTGCCGCCGCCTCTGTCCAGTCCTTGAGCTGCATCAGGGCGACGGCGGCGTCGTACTCCGCGTTGGGGCGGATCTTGGAGGCTGCCGCAACGCGGCCGACCCGCAGGAAGTGCTCCGCGGCGCCACGGTGATCCCCGGCCGCGTTCGCCTGCTCGCCCAGCTTGTAGACCGACGCGGCGAGGTTGTCCACCAACCCCGCGCGCCCCGGGTCCTTGGCGGGGATGAGCGCGAGGACCATGAGGTAGGCGGCCTCGGCCTCGGCGTAGCGCTGCAGCTCGTAGCAGGCATGGGCGGCGACGGTCCAGGCCGAGCTGAGGATCTCCGGGTCCGCGGCCGGGAAGGTGGCTATGAGGTTGCGGGCGGCGGCGAGCGCCTGCTCGTGCTCCTTGAGCTCGTACAGGTCGTCCGCGGCCGCGCCCAGGACCAGCGCCGCCTTCTCGTGCTGCGGGAAGGTCGCGGCGAACCTGAGCGAGCTCCGCACCGTCTCGCGCTTGACCTGGTCCTTCTCCGGGGCAAGGGCGCCGCGCAGCTGCTCGCGGTAGGCGTAGACCGCCGCATAGCCGGCGGCGGGAGCCTTCTCGAAGCCCGGGTAGCCGTAGGCGGTCTTCTCGTATTCCAGCGCCGCCTGCGCGAAGGAGCGGTTTTCCAGCAGGAGGTCGGCCACCTGGTAGTTGATCGCCGGCGCCTGGGGGTCCTGCGGGAAGGAGGCCAGGAACTCCCCGTACCACTGCAGCGCCTCCTGAAAGTTCTCCCCCTTCTCCTTGGCCTCCCCCGGGTCCTGGTACAGCGCGTGGTAGTGGTGGGCGAGGTCGGTCAGGTTCGCCTTCAGCAAGCCGAGCACCTCGGGGCGCGCGGCCGGATCGAAATGCTTCCAGTAGTCCCCCTTCAGGCCGTAGTTCCTGGCGAAGGACTTCTTCGCCTCGATGACCAGGGTGGGGAACCCGCCGGCTATGTGGATCTCGATGACGCGCATGTGGAACTGCGGCGAGACGGCATGGAACGGGTTGCCGCTCACGAAGGCGTTGTAGGCCGCCGCCGCGTCGGCGTAGCGGCGCTTTTCGAAATAGAATTCCCCGAGGTTGCTGTAGACCCGGTCCTCGTAGCTGCGCTTGCCGTTCTTGCCGAAGTACTCCATGACCGAGTCGGCGCCCTGCAGGTACGAGAAGCTCTGGCTCACCACCCGGAAGGTGTCGTCGACGCGCTTTCGTTCCAGCTCGTCCCCGGTCTGGGCGAAGTCGTAGCCGGAGGCGACCTTGTGATCCAAAAGCGCCACGAAGCGCTGCAGCCCCTCTTCGTAGAGTTCCTGCTTGTAGAAGGTCCACCCGAGCTTGTAGAGGGCGAGCTCGTAGTAGGAGGAGCCGGCGCCGATGTCGACCAGGCTCCTGTAGACCCCTTCCGCCTCGAGGTACTGCCGGTGGGTGAAGAAGTATTCGGCGCGGCGGAACTGCACCTCGTTCAGGTAGCGCGACCGCGGGAAATCATCCACCATCCGCTGCATGACCGCCATGGCCTCCTCGGCCTGCCCGAGCTCCTCGTAGGCGCGCGACATCTGGTAAAGGACCTGGTCGTTTCCCTCGTAGCGCGGGTACTTGTCCAGCAGCTGCATGTAGAGCGCGATCGCCTCCCGCGCCCCTTCCCTTTCCAGCTCCTCGACGCCGGCTGCGCCCCCGGCGTGCGGCTCTGCCGCCGGCTCCCCCCCCAGCGTCCTTTTTTCGAACTCCGACTGCGACTCGGCCCGGGGCGTCTCCTCCTGCGCGTCCGGGGGGAACGTCCCCCCCCGGACGCGCCCGGGCGCCGCGAGCGGTTCAGCCGCTCCCTTTCCGGCCGCCGTCAGGGAGGCCAGGTACCCGTATTCCCTCTCCACCTTCAGGTCGGCCAACCGCCTGATGGCCGCCGGGGTCAGCGCCGACTCCGGCGTCTCCGTCAGGAAGCGCCGGTACCCCTCCATGGCCTTCTCGAGACCCCCCTCGATCGGCTCTTCCCTGAGCGCGATCTGCACGCTGCGCAACTGCGCGATGGTTTCCCCGCCGCCGCCCGATTGGCAGGCGGCCAGCAGCGCGGCAAGCGCCACGACTAGAAGCCGGATCATCCTCATTGTCCCACCCTCTTTTGGGCCTGGGCCTTGTTGGCGCGGTCATAGCTGTCCGCTATGGCAAAACGCGCGGTTACCTGGAACTGCTCCAGCCGCTCCCTGCGCCTGGCCAGCTCGCTCAGGGCCATCGTTTCCAGCACGCTCCCCTGGCGCGGCAAAAGGGCCGCCAGCTCCTCCCGGGCCGAGGCGATCCGCGCGCGCTGGCTGCGGATCGCCTCGTCATACCCCTCGTAGCTGTGGGTGGCGGCCTGGCGGCTCCGGACGAAGGCGCCGTACTGCCCGTTCAGGGCGTCCACCACCCGGTTCAGGTCGTCCAGGTCCTGATAGGCGTCGGTGAGGCGCTGGTGGTACCTGGCCGCGATCTCGAAGGAGATCGCCCCGCGCAGGCGGGCGATCCTCTGCGAAGCCTCCCCCCCGGACAACCCGGGAGCCCCCCCTGCCGCCACCCCCCGCTCGACGGCGTCGATCTCCTCCCGGGCGATCCTCTCCCCGGCCGTCGCCAGCTGATCGGGACGCGGCGCCACCAAAAGCCCCTGCAGGCGCTTTTCGATCCGCTCGCGCTGCTCCATGCGCAGGCGTATCTGCGAGTCGAGCTCCCCGAACGCCCGGTCGATCTGCGGCAAAAGCGGCCGGTAGTAGGCCCGGCGCTCGGCTATCACCTCCTCGAAGGCGTCCAGGTCCCCCTCCCAGGCGGAGAGCTTTTTCTGCAGGGAGTGCAGGTCGAGGTAGTTTTTGAGGGACTCCTGGAATTCGTGCGACGCCATCAGTTCGAGCAGGTAGTAGGTCTCCGGCGCCTGCGGCAGGCTGCGCAGCTTGACCACCCAGTCGGAGTCCTGCTTCAGCTCCTCACGCGCCAGCGCCTCCAGGAACTTCCCTTCCCGGACCGAGGCGATGGAGGAGCCGAGCCTCTCGATCTCCCTGCCGAAGGAATCCAGCGCCTGGCCGTACAGGAGCGCCGCCTTGCCGTAGAGGTTCAGCTTGCCGTAGGAAAAGGGCACGGCGAGCAGCGCCTCCTGGACCGCGGGGTCGGTGACCTCGCGCTGCGCAAGGATGCTCCAGGGGACCAGGGCCTTGTCGTAGAGCCCCCGGGAGGCGTCCGCCCACCCGGAGCCGAGCAGCGCCCGGTTGGAGAACGGCCCGGCGAGGCGCACCCGGTCGAGGACCAGCTTGGCGTCGGCAGCGGCGTTTGCCTCCAGGAGCCTGTAGCCGAGCACGAGGTTGGACTTGTCCCTGATCCCCTGCGCGGCCCCCCCGCCGCCTGCGATCCCCCCGCTTCGCTCCAGCGACTTCCGCCCTTCCAGCTCCTGCCCCTGCTGCAAGAGGGAGATCCCCAGGTTGTAGCCGGCAAACCCCTCCAGCTGCTTCACCCCCTGCAGCTCCTTCAGGATGCGCGACGCCTCCTCGAAGCGCCCCTGCGCCATGAAGATCTGCGCGCGCAGGAACTCCGCCTCGTCGCGGACCCCTTCCGGCACCCCCCCCTGGACGCGCTCCAGCGCCATGAGGGCCTGGTCCGGCTGGTCCTTGCGGAAGTAGAGGCGGGCCAGGCGGTAGATCGCCTCGTTGCGCACCGGCTCCTCGACCTTCCCGTCGATGACCGCGTTGATGGCGCGCCCTCCCCTCAAGTGCATCCGGTAGCCGAGCTCGAAATCGCCGACCTTGAACTCCGCCTCCCCCAGGTGGGGGTAGAGCGGGTCGAGCACGGGCTCGTCGAGCCGGTGGTGCTGCGCGAGCTCCGTGTCCAGGCGGGCGACGGATGTGAACCACTCCCCCTGGAAGGCGTGGTAGAGCGCCTCCCCGAAGTAGACGTCCCTGATCCCCCTGGAGGACGGCGTGTCGGCCCCCTGTGCGGATGCCGCCAGCAGCATGCAGGCCAGTATGAGCGTGAGAATGGACCTGGGCATGGCTTACCAGTCCTTGAGCGTGATGGTTTTGCCGCCGGCCAGGACGATGCCGACCAGTTTCGGGCCTGTCCCCTTGCTGATGGTGAAGCTCTCCCCCTTTCGGAACTCCGAGCCCCCCTCGGACTTCCCGCTGACGGTGACCTGCAGGGGGTGCTCGCCGGCTTTGACGTTGCCGACGTAGATCCGCTGCACCCCTCCCCTTTGCAGGGCCTCCAGCTCCTTGAAGGTGTAGAGGTGGTGGGCGACGGGTTTGCCGTCCAGTGCGACGTCCACCGCGTCGAGCCGGAAGCTTTCCCCCCCGTCCAGGGAGACGAAGATGGCGATCTGGGTCCCCGACGGGTAGAGGAGCTTTTCCTCCAGCCGGTTCAGCTCCGCCGCGATGCCGAGCACCTCCGACTTGATCTCCTGCACCTGCTCGTCCAGCCCCTTTAGCTGCTCCTTGGCCGGCAGCTCCCTCCCCTGGTCCGCGACGGCTGCCTGCTCCGCCTGGCTTGGCCTCGTTTTTTCCCCGGCAGCCTCCTGCGCGTACGCAGGGAGGACCAGAAGAAGCGCCGAAACCCCCAACACGATCACCTTCACAATCTTGCTCATAGTTGCCACCCGTGTTTTGTTGTGGTCCCGCATCCGCTGCTGCGATGCGGGGCGTGACTTTGCCCTTCGCCCCCTCCTTCCGGCAGGGGACGGATCCTTATATCGACCCGACGATGTTGATGAAGAGCCCCTGGTGCCGGTAGTCCAGGTCGGTCAGGTCGTCGGAGAAGCTGCTGAAGTTGTAGCCGGCGCCGGCCTTCACGTGGTTGCCCAGCTGCCGGTAGAGTCCCAGCAGCACGCCGTGGCGGCGGTCCCCGGCGTCCGGCAGGTCGAGCCGGCGCCCCTCGACGAGCGCGTCCCAGCGGTGCAGGAAACGGTAGTCGGCGCGCATCACCAGGAGGTGGGCGCGGCTTTCGAAGTACTCGGGGGCGACCCGGTCCAGGCTGACCTGCCCGAGCCGGTAGGCGTACTTCCCCCCCACGGTCCAGCGCGGGGTGACGTCGTACATGACGTCTAGCGACGCTATGTGGCTCTTCTGCATGACGTCCGCGGCGGCGCTGGTGCCGGAGAGCTGTTGCGCGGCGGGGACGTTGTAGAAGAAGGTGTACTTGGCAAGCGCGTTGAGACGGTCGTTTGCCACCGGGCGGTAGGCGTAGCCGAGCACCCCCTCGGTGAAGCTGCCGTCGTAGAACTCTCCCTGGGAACTCTCGCTGCGGGAGTAGTTCAGCTTGCCGATGATGCGCCAGTCCGGCGTCAACTGGTACTTCAGGCTGTTCTTCAAAAGCCAGCTGGTGCGCTTGACCCTGCTGGTGTCCGGCTGCTCCGCATCGTCCACCCGGAACTCCAGGGCGCTGGAGACCTTCACCTTCTCGAACCCGTACCCTGCGCTCACCCCGAAGGCGGTCCGCTTCAGCTCCGCTGCGGTCAGGTGGTCCTTTAGCGTCCCCAGGTCCGCCTTGGCCCCCAGGTTCAGGCGGTCGGTGGGGGCGAGGTCGACACCGTAGGAGTGGAGCAGGCCGGTCGGGACGTCGCCGTGGGTGTAGCGTTCCTCGCCGTAGACGCTCGCACTGTCCGAGTAGCGGGTGCGAAACCCGGAGGTGAGCGCCCCCTTGCGGGCCTGCACGCCGTTGTCGGAACGCTCGTTCTCCAGGGCGTAGGTCAGGTAGAGCGTGGTCCGGTCGCTGTAGAGGTACTCGCTCCCTAGCCGTCCGGCCGCGCCGAGGTTCCCCCCGGAGAGTTCCCCGTTTAGTTTCAGGCGGTCGGTCACCCGGTACGCGCCCCCGGCGCCGGTGCGGTTGTTGTCCTCGCGGTTGCCGCTTGACTGGACCGACTGCTGGGTGAAGAGGTAGCCGTCCCAGCGCGCCTTGGAGTCGTAGGAGAGCCTGGCGACCAGGTCGGTGCGCCCCCCCTCTTCCTGTGTCGCCGGGACCACCGGCGAGTTGTCCTCGCGGCTGTCCCGGCGCACGCCCACCCCCGCCCCCCAGTTGTCGTCCACCCGGTAGTTGCCGTTTATCTCGGCTGACTGCGTCTCGAGCCCCTGCTCGACGCTGCGCCGGTCCCCCTTCAGGTTGAGGCTCAGGCGCTCGCCGACCGGGAACTCGGCGCTCCCCCCCGCCTGGCCGGTCTCGCGCTCGGCCACCTGCCCCGGCGCCGCATACCCCGCCTCCAGCAGCTGGCCGTACAGGGTGAAGCGGCCGCGCCATTTTTCGTTGAAGTCGTTAAGGGCGACGCTCAGGTCGGTCCGGTAGGCGTTGGCCGACCTGTCCGTCGCCTCGGGGGTCGCGACGCTGCCGTAATTGAAGCCGCCGTCGAGCGAGCTCGAGGTGAACAGAGCGCTCCCCTTGCTCCGCCCCCCCTCCAGCTTGAGCCAGGTGGCGGCCGATTTGCGGAAGGTGAGGTCCGCGCCGGCCAGGCTCTCCTCGCTCACTTCCCCGCCCCCCCGGTTCCCGGTCACGCCGAGCTTCACGTGATCGCCGATCCAGTAGTGGGCCCGGCCGCCGAGGGTCACGGCATCGAGCTCCTCGACGCCGGGGGTGAACTCGTAACGGACCACCAGGAACACCGGGTTGCCGGCGGCCGTCTCGCTGCGCACCAGCAGGTCGTCCGCAGCGGTCGAGTCGAGGGGGTCGGACAGCAGCAGGCGCCCCTGCAGGTAGTCGACGTCGTAATCCTGCACCGGGGCGAGGTCCTTCACCGCCAGCACCAGGCCGGAATCCTTGTCGCGCACCTCGATGCGCACCCGCTCGGAACCCTGCAGGACGTCCTGCCGGCGCAGGTAATAGAGAGAGCCGCCGGTGCCGCGGAACTCGTCGCGCCCCGCCACCGTCCCCGGCTGGGCGGCGAAACCGTCGACCACGAGGCGCTTTTCGTTGAAGCCGGTGACGCCGGGGAGCTGGTAGTGGAGGTTCGCGCCGTAGAGCCCGCGGTCCACCTGCGCCAGGTCGTTGTCCGTGTACCCGACCCTGAAGTTGCCCCACAGGCCGTAGTTTTGCCCCTTTTTGAGCTTCGCGTAGAACTTGCCGCTGGTGGGGGCGTCCTCCGCCACGGTGCCGTCGTCGCCGAAGGTCGGGAAGTGGTAGTCGGGGTCGATGCGCCTGAAGAGCGCCTCCGGCGACTTGTCCAGGAAGTTGCTGAAGATCTGGTCCAGCGGCGCTTCGCGCGTGTCCGCGCTGGCGGTCATCCCCCATCCGTCGCCGAAGACCCCCCTGGTGTAGAAGGCTAGCCGCCCCTGGGCGTCGAAGTCGCGGCTGTACTGCGGCTTGTCCGGCGCGAGGAGCCTCGCCGGGCCGTTGGTCCTGTTGGCCGACAGGGTCAGGTCGGCGATCCCGACGGTGAACCAGTCGCTCTTCCTGAGGGCCAGGTCGCGCAGGAAGAGCTCCCCGTTGCCGGAGCCGTCGAGCACGGCGACCTCGACCGTGTGCATCCCCTTGGGGAGGATCTCCTCCGCGATGAAGCGCCCCTTCGCGTCCACCGGTCCCGGGTGGCCGGCGAGCCAGACCCGGTGCCCCGCGGGGATGTCGCTCCCGAAGGCCTGCACCGTCCCCCCCTCCACCGGGATGCTCCTTTGCGCGATGCTGCTTCCCCCGTATCCCGCCAAAAGCTCCCGCTCGGGGTCCGCCTGGTAAAGGGAGGGGTCGGCCCGGTCGATCACCCAAAGCGGCTGGGGCACCGTCTCGTCGAAGTTCCCCACGGCGTCGTAGACGCGGACCAGGTACTTCAGTTCGCGCGCCGGCTCGGAGAGGGAGGCGAAGCCGGGGCGCCACTGCGCGAACCCCTCCCCGTCCATGGGGACGACGGAAAGCGGCGTGTCGCGCACCGACTGCGCCTCGTCGAAGAGCCGCAGCTCGGCGCGCTCGATGAAGCTGTGGTAGTTCGCGTAGAGGCGGAAGCGGACCAGGTCCTCGGCCGGCTCGGTCTCGGGGAGGTCGCGGTAGCTGACGCTGCGCGGCCAGGCGGTCACGTTCAGCCGGGGCTCCGCCTTCAGGTTGTCGTAGCGGAACTCGATGCTGGCGCGGTCGAGCGCCACGTCGGTGCAGCGCTGCAGGTCGGGGATGCTCTTGTTGGGATCGTCGATCGCCTTGCCGTCCACGGAGATGCGCATGATGTTGAGGGCGAAGGCGTTGGAGCTGCTCACCTCCCGGTTCAGCCTAAGGATGTCCACCCCCTCGTAGTCGTTCAGGGGGACCAGCTCGTCGTAGACCACCTGCACCTCGACCCGGGAGTTCCCCTCCCGGGTGAACCCGGCGTTCACCGGGTCCTGCGACTGGACGAACCCCCGCCCCTCGACCTCGGCCTGCGTGAGGGGGGTCCCAAGCCTCGCGCTCACCGCCTCCATGCTCCGGCGCGCCCTGGCCGAGGACCAGCCGATGTCGTCGCCGTAGATCGCCGCGTTGCGCCGGTCCAGCCGCTCGTTGGCTATGTAGCCGGTGAAGCGCAGGCGGACGTTGTCCCTCTCCCCGATCTCGTCCATGAGCTGCCTAAGCCGCTCTGCGTACCCCTCGGGGAGCGCGGGGTCCCCGTCCGGGAAGAGTATGGGGGCGATCGGGCCGGAGGGGGGATCGTAGACCCTGGTCACCGTTTCCGCGCCGGCGTCCTCGGGGCAGAGCTGCGGCTCGTCGGGGAGCTCCTGCAGCGCGTCGTCGTGCCAGAACTCCACGGCGACGCGCCGGTTGAGCGCCCGCCCCTGCGGCGTGTCGTTGGAAGCCACCGGCTGCGACATCCCCCTCCCCTCGCTTTCCACCGTGACGCCGGCGGGCTTGAGCGCGTCCTGGACCGCCAGGGCGACGCGCCGCGCCACCGCCTTGGAGAGCCCCAGCTGGTCTCCGTAGATCCTCTCGTCGCGCCCGGTGAGCGGCGCGTTGTCGCTGTAGGCTACGAACCTGACCGTGATGTTTTCCTTGCCGCGCAGGTTGTGGAGCGCCTGCCTGATCCCCTCCAGGTACCCTTGCGGCGCGGTCACGAGGGAGGCGTCGTACTGCAGTGGCGCTACCAGGTTCCTGATGCCGGAGCGGCGGGCGCTCCCCTCCTTGTAGCGGAGCTTGCAGACCGTCTCGGTGCGGCAGACCTTGACGCGGTTCACCTGCCTCGGCACGAACACTTCCTTCTCCACCAGCTTCTCGCCGGTCTCGTCGTACCAGAGCTCGACCTCCACCCGCCGGTTCTGCGCCCGCCCCTCCTCGGTGGCGTTGCTGGCGACCGGCCGGCTCTCGCCCGCCCCCTCGTAGGAGATCGCCTCCGGCGGCAGCCCCAGGGCGCGCTGGCAGTATTCTGCTGTGGTGCCGGCACGCTCGCGGGAGAGGCCCGCGTTGTCGCCGAACTTCTCCTTCAGGGAGCCCCCCAACCGCTGCGGGTCGGCGTGCCCCACGAAGTGAAGACGGACGTTGTCCCGGCCGCGCATCTTTTCCAGCACCTCGCGCAACAGCGCCAGGTACTCCTCGGTGATCTCCGCATCGCCGGTGCGGAAACGGATGGGCGGCACGAGGTTCGCGAGCTTCACCGTCCTGACCTCCTTCTCCGGGACCATGCGCTTCTCCGTCCGGTCCCCCTGGTCCTCGGCGAACACGGAAGGGTCGAGGAGCCAGGGGGTGAAGGGCTCTTCCTTGGAGAGGTGGCTCTCCGTGGTTTCGCCGCGGCCGGCAGCCTCCCTCGCCTCGGGGGGGGCGGGCGGGACGCCCTGCGCGCACAAGGCGCTCTGGGCGCAGGCCAGGGATACCAGAATCATGAATGTCAGGGCGGTACTTTGCTTCACCATTGGTTCCATCCGTCGTGCAAAACAGGTTAGGTTGCCTTCTTCACGGCCGTTTCGTTGAGAACCGGTGTTCCCCTGGCCGCCTCCCCGGCTGGCGAGGGGCGCCTTCATCGCGGCGGCGCGCCCAGGCGCCAGAAGAGCTCGGTCTCGATGGTGAGCGGGTAACCCTCCCCCCATCTCCGGACGATCTCCTTCTTGAGCGCCTTCAGGCGTCTCTCCACCAGGGGCTTGTCCTCGACCTCCGCCAGGTAGGAGAGCCGCAGCACCGCGGGCGCCTTGCGCAGCTCCTTGATGAGGAGATCGAGCCGCGGCCGCCACTGCATGCGGAGCCCGGTCCCCCCCGGCTCGAAGGCGGGGTCGGCGATGTCCATGGAGACGACGCGGTGGATCGTGGCGCCGAAGTTGAAGCGGAGCATCTTGCCGCGCGTGGCGCGCTCCACCTGCGGGTTCTCGCCGGTGACCCGGTAGCCGGTGGGGAGGGTGCGCTCGTCCAGCTTCAGGATGAAGTTGCTGCCGCGCTCCTCGTCCGGCACCGTGGCGCAGGTGATGTGGAAGCGCCCGTGCTGGTCGGTGTGGGCGACGAGCCCCCGGGCGGTCACGGCGCGCGCGCCGGGGATACCCTTCTCCCCCGGGTCCGGGTAGCCGTTCGCGTTCAGGTCGTCGAAGACCTTGCCGATCACGTCGGTGCAGTCGAAGTCCGCGTCGGCGACGATGCGCACCGTGGCGGCGGCGACTCCGGAGGCGACCGAGTCGGTGATGTTGTTCACCACCTGGGCGCGGTTCACGTACTCCCCCTCGGAGACCCCGGAGCCGGGGATCATGAGGAAGCTGATGCTGTGGCTGGTGGAGCCGCCCACCCGCGCGATGTTCCAGACCATCTGGCGCGTGTTCAAAGCCGGCTCGCCCTTCTCCCCGTCCACCCTCCCCGACCCGGGCACGTACTTGAATCCCGGCGGGAAGGTGTCGATCACGCTCAGGTCGTTGAGCGCGACCCCCAGCGTGTTCCTGAGCGTGATGGTGTAGGGGACCAGCTCCCCGCGGGTCGCGTTCACCAGCGGGGAGCCCTTGGTGATCGCGAGCGCCGTGTCGAGCGTCGGGTCGAGGGCGATGTGGTTGTTGAAGATCTGGCCGTACCCCGGCTGGAGGTTGTCCAGGCCCAGGTGCAGGTAGTATGCGGTGGCCGCGCCCGCCGGCACCGATGCGCCCGGCAGCTCTCCGGAGCGCTGCGCCTCGCAATGGCCCGGGGTGGTCGGCACCGCGTCGGCCGCGCTCCCGGGGCAGGAGGGGACCGGGAAGGACGCCGTGTCGCCGCTTGTGACCGGCGGGACCACCCTCGACACCCCCGCCAGGTAGCCGGAGGCGGGGGGGGTGACCTGGATCAGGTAGTCGCCGCCGGAGGGGCAGGAGGGATCGGAGAAGTTCAGGTCGAACTTGTAGTGGCCGGCGGCGGTGGTGACCTGCCCCTGCTGGACCGGGTCGCTGAAGCAGCTGCCGGCAAGCGGAGAGGAGGTCCCGCTCTGGACCATGGTGAGCGTGGCGCCCGCCACCGGGGTGCGCAGGATCGAGTTGTAGACCGCGCCGTTGGGGGTGATCGGGAGGTTCAAATCCAGCTGCGCCCCCCCCTCGCCCGCCGCGATGCCGGAGATGCGCTGAATGCCGTTCACGAAGCTGGAGCGGCACCAGCCGAGCATGGCGGTCCGGGCGCCGGCGCCGGGCGCGCGGAAACGGATCTCGTACTGGACGCCGCTTGCCAGGTTGGGCCTGACGCCGCTGAAGCGGTAGCTGCCGTCGGTGCCGGTGAGGGAAGCCCCCACCAGGCTCCCGTTCTCGTACAACTCCGCCGTCCAGCCGGAGAGCAGGGGTTCGGCGCCGGGCGCGCCGTCGAAGTCGGCGTCGTGCCAAACCGTCCCCCCGAGGCTCGCACTCCCCGGCATGCCGCCGACGGCGAGCGAGGCCGTTGCGCTCTCCGTCTGCAACGGGTTGTTCCAGCCGACCAGCGCGGTGTTCACGACCACGCTCCCGCTCGCCGCCCCCTGGTCAAGCTTCACCCGGAAGCGCAGCACGACGGACTCCCCCGGGGGCAGCGCGCCGTAGCTCGCGCCGTAGTTCGCGGCGATCACCGGCAGGGAGATGCTCACGCCGTTTCGGGAGCCGTTCATCGCTGCGGAGTCGGCGACGTAGGCGGCCTTCCCCTGGAGGGGGGCGAGGTCGTCGGTCACCGTGACGCCGCTTGCCGGGACGGTGCCGATGTTCGTGGCGCGCACGCTGTACTCGAGGACGCTCCCCGGGAGCGCGGCGCCGCCGCCTACGACGGCGACCGACTTGGTGAGGGAGAGCCTTTGCGCGCTCCCCACCGCGATCAGGGTCGGCTGCTGGCCGTTGGCGGGGTTGCCGTCGGCGTCGGTGCCAAGCGCCGGGAGCTGCCGGGTCGAGAGGATCCCCTGGTTGCTGATGACGGTGCCGGATGGGACGCCCGGGTTGACCTGCACCCGGAAGGTCACGACACCGGTGCCGCCTGCCTCCAGGGTGCCGCCGCTTGCGGGGGGCGCGGGAGGAGCGGCCCCTGGGGAGACGACACCGATGCCGTCGGCGAGGGGGGATGCGCCGGGGGCGGGATCGGCGACCGCCGCCTGGTTCAGGCGCACCGAATCCGCCACGTAGCTGGTGTCGGCCGGGATGGCGTCGGTCAGCACCACGCCGGTCGCGGCGGTCGCCCCGGAGTTGGTGATGGTGATGGCGTAGCTCAGCGTGTCCCCCGGGTCGACCTGGCCGTTGCCGTTCACGTCGCCGCTCAGCGCGACCGTCTTGTGCGCGTAGATGAGCGGCAGGTCCCCGACCACCACCGTGGTCGGATCGTTGGGCACCGGGGTGGCCGGGTCGTCGGAGGGGTGCTCGCCGAAGGAGCCGCTCGCCGCGCCGGAGCCGGCTACGAACCCCTGGTTGGAGATCAGGGTGCCGGCCACCACGCTCCTGCTCACCTGGACCAGGAAGGTGACGGTGGCGACGTTGGTCGCCGTCCCGGCGCCGGCAGGCATGGCGCCCCTGGCGGGGTCCGCAGGCGAGTTGAGCTGCATGCCGTCCTGCAGGGGGCTCACTCCGGCGGCCGGGTCCGCGACGGCAGCGCCGTTCAGGGTGGTGCTGTTGGCAACGTAGCCGGTGTTGGCCGGGACCTGGTCGCGCAGCGCCACGCCGGTGGCGTTCTCGCTCCCCGTGTTCTTCACCGTGATGGTGTAGCGAAGGGTGTCGCCCGCCGTGACGGAGGCGCTGCCGGAGGTTACGTCCTGCACCGTCTTTTGCACCTGGAAGGCGGGCGCGGACGCGATGAGGGTCCGGGTCGGATCGGCAGCTCCGGCGAGCGCCGGGTCGTCGCTTAGCTGCGCCGGCAAGAGCGGCGAGGCGATCCGTGCCTGGTTCTCCACCAGCGAGCCGTTGTCGATCACCGGCGCGAGGGTCGCCTCGAACTCGACGACCGCGCTGTCCCCCGCCTCCCCCGCCGGGGCGACGCTCAGGTTGCCGACGCTCAAAAACCCCGTCCCCTTGCTCCCGCCGTTGGCAGTGGTGGCGGCGCTGTTCCCCCCCGGGGGGACGCTCACCAGCCTGAGGGTCCCGGGCGCGAACATGGCGGAGGCGTTCAGCTTGTCCAGCTCGTCGGTCAGGGTGAAGTTCGCGGCGGGGAGCGATCCCAGGTTCTCGACCCGCAGCGTGTACCTGAGCGTGTCGCCGGGGGTGGCGCCGGCGCCGGGCCCGCCGGTGGTCACGTTTTGCACCGTCTTGGTGAAGCTCAAAAGCGGCGCCTGGGTGGTCACGGTGAAGGCGTCCTGGTTGTCGGGCACGCCGGGGGTGCCGTTGGTGAGCGGACCGGTCAGCGTCTGGACGTTCCCCGGCGCGGTGACCGCAGGGTCGGCGCTCAGCCACCGGGTGGCGCCCGCGACGTTGGTCAGGGTGATCCCCCCCGCCGTGTTGGGATCGAGTGCCGCGCTGTAGGTGACGATCAGGCGCTGCGTCGGGGCGATGGCGGCCGCGGCCGATCTGAGCGCCACGGTCATGCTGCAGGCAGGCGCAGCGGCGAAGCCCACCGTGAAATCGCTGCCGCCGGCAAGCACCGGGGACGCCGGCGTGACCCCGTCGGCCTGGTAGATCCGCGCCGTGACGTTGGCGGGCGCGGCGCCGCACATGCTCCCGGGTGCCGGGGCGGTGACGTTGGGGAGGAGGTCCGTGACGGTCGCCTGCCACGCCGTGGCGCCGCCCGTGTTCTGCACGTCGAGGGTGAAGCTGCCGGGGGCGAGGGCGCTCATGGTCGCCGGGCCGCTCTTCGAGAGGGTGAGCGCGGGGCCGACGATGGTGACCGCGCCGCTTGCGCCCGGGGCGCCGCTTGCCCTGGTGGCCGCGCTGTTGTCGACGCTGTTGTAGGTATAGGTCGCCGTGTTCTGGAACTGCTTCCCGAGCGTGTTCCCCGCGGCGTTGGAAAGGACCACGGTGACGTTGACCACCACCTGCTCCCCTGCCGGGATGTCGATGCCGCCCGACCTGTCCTCGATCACCAGGGCGGTGGCGCTTCCCGTGTTGACCGGCGTGAAGGGGGGGCCGGAAACCCTCTGCACGCCGACCAGGCTCAGCTCCGCGCCGGTGACCGAGGCGGCGAGGTTGTCCAGGATGCGCACGTCGTACATGGCGGTGGGCTGCGGCACGGCCGGGACCGTGATGCTGTAGCCGAAGGGTTGGCCGATGGCCGCTTCGCCGGTCAGGGCCTGCTTGGCGAGCGCCGTCGCCGCCGCCGTGGTCAGCTGCACCGTGGCCGTACTGGTCGGGCCGTAGCTCTGCCGGTGGGCGAGCTGGCTGCCGGAGGGGACGTCCTGGCTGTCGAAGGAGTAGTAGGCGGTGACCTGCGCCTGGTTGTTGAGGATCACGCCTGCGCCCAGGCCGCTGTCCCCCCTCACCTGGTAGGTAAGCTGCAGGGCCTGCCCGGCAGGGATGGCGTAGAGGGCGGCCGAGCCGGCCGCGTCGAAGTTCCAGGTTGCCACGCCGCTTGCCGCGCTGTACCCCGCGGGAAGCACGGGGAGCGTCGCTGCGACCGCGCCGGTCGCGCTGTCGACCAGGGCGACGGCGGTGGTGGCGACGCCCCCCTGGCGCAGGCCGGGGGGAAGCGTGTCGGTCAGCACCGCGTTGTAGGCCGGGGCCGTGCCGCTGTTCGCCATCCTGACCGTATAGGTGATCGGTTCGCCCGCGCTGATCACGGTGCCGCCGCTGGCCGTCGCTGCGCTCTTGGAGACGCTCATAAGCGGCTGCCAGACGTCCACCGTTGCGGCCGAGCTCTTCGGCGTCGCCGCGACGCCGCCTATGGCGTAGCTGAGCGTGGCGTTGTTGACGAGTTGCTGCGCCGTCGGCGACTGCGCCAGCGTATCCTTCACCACGCGGGCGCGGTACGTGATGGTCAGGGTGTTGTTGGCCGGGTTGTTGTCCGCGGCGTTGCTGACGTTGCCCAGGTTCCAGGTGAGCGTGCCGGTTTCCCCCGGCGCGGGCTGGGAGGCCACCGCGTAGCTGAAGTTGCCGCTTCCCGGGGCCGGGGCCATCCCCACCAGCGCGTCGAAGGCGAGACCCGCAGGAAGCTGGTCGGCGAGCACCACGTTCTGGGTCACCCCTTCGCGCAGCGTCAGGGCAAGGCTGTAGAGCGCCGTGTCGCCGACGCGCAGGGTCGCGTCGCTGCCGCCGCCCGGGGGGGAACTCCAGGAGTCGGAGAGCACCGTCTTCTCCAGGGCGGTCGGGTCGAAGGAGGAGACGGTGGCCAGGGCCGGGCCCGAGCAGTAGTTGTCGGGCGCGGTGACGTCGGGGCAGCCGGCGCCGGTGCGCTCCCCTGCCACCGAGCCGCTGAGCGAGGTCCACTCCACGTAGCTGCGGTTGGTGATCGGCACGCCGCTGGTTTCCAGCACGGTCGCCCGATAGCTGACCACCAGCGTCCCGCCGGCGGGGATGTCGAGGCTGGTGTCGCCGTTTTGCCCCCCCCAGTCCAGGGCGCCGCTTGGGAGGAGCAACGGTTGGGTTATGAAGCCGCTGGCGGGGACGCCGTTCACCAGCGCCGTGGCCGAGCCCGGGACCAGGGCCAGGTTCGCCGGCAGGAAGTCGATCAGGTCGGTGTCGTACGCCTGGGCGCCGCCGTCGTTGGTCACGGCGACGCTGTAGCGCAGCACGTCCCCCGGCGCGGCGGGAGAGGCTGCCGGCTTGCCTGCCGGAGAGGCGTATGCCACCGTCTTGGAGACGCTCAGGTGCGGCTCGACCACCGTCATGGCCGTGGTGGTTGCCGCGCCGCCGTTTGCCTGGGTGAGGCTGTCGCCGTTCACCTTGTCGTAGCTGTACGACGCGGTGTTGGCGAAGCTCACGCCGCTGCGGTTCTGGGCGGCGTTCAGCAGGGTGGTCGTCACCCGGATCACCGCCTGCCCGCCCGCGGGGATATCTATCCCGGTGCTCAGGTCCTGCAGGACGACGTTGGTGGCCGTGCCGGTGTTGGTCAGGTTCCAGGTGCCGCCCGATATCACCTCTGCGTCCACGAAGCCGAGGCCGGCGCCGGAGAGCGCCAGGTTGTCCAGGATCCTCACGTCGTAAAGCGGGATGTTGCTCGGCGCGGCGGGGACCTTGATGAGGTAGCTGAACTGCTGGCCGATGGTCGCCGCGGCCGGTGCGGGGTTTGCCTTGGAGAGCGCCCCCGGCGCCTGGACGGCCACGGAGGTGGCGTCACCTCCGGAGCCAAGTAGCACCGTGCCGTTTAGGTACGGGTCGTCGCTTGGGCCGGACCAGGTCGTCGTGTTTTCGGTCCCGGTTAGCTGCGCCTGGTTAGAGACGACGGTGCCATTGGGAAGGCCCGGCTCCAGCGTGGCGTCGAACTCGATCCGTATCTGGGAGGTGGTCGAGGCTCCCCCCGGCAGGGTGAGGCCGGTGACGGTTATGGAGCCGGGCGAGCCGCCGCCAGGCTGCGTGACGCCGACCGAGCCCCCCGCCGGGGTGACCGTGACGTTGGAAATGGAGCTGAGGCCGGCAGGGAGGTTGTCCGTGATGGCGATGTTGTTCAGCGGGGGCCAGGTAAAGTTCTGCAGCAGCAGCGTGTAGCGCAGCCGGTCCCCCGGGAACGCAGAGGTGGCAGGGTTGGCGCCGGTGGTCAGGTCCCGGACCGTCTTTTGGAAGTAGTAGCCGGACAGGGCCGCCGTGACGGTGTAGGCGTCCTGGAAATCAAGGGTCCCCGGCGTGCCGTCGGTGATGGTACGCGCGTATTCGCGGCGGCCGCTGACGCCGCTGCCGGCGCTGAACCACCTGGTGGCCCCCGCGATGTTGGTGAGAGTCGTGCCGGATGCGACGCCGGCGCTGTCGATCTGTGCCTGGTAGCCGATGATCAGGCGCTGGGCCGGCGCGATCCTGGTGGTGTCGAGCAGGGTGAAGGTGAGCTGGCCGGGGGAGCCGCTGCCGCCGCTCCAGGCGAGCGTGAAATCCGTGCCGTTTGCCAGGGGGGGAGAGACGGGGGTGACGCCGTCCGAGGCGAAGATCCGTGCGACGACCGTTGCCGCCGGCGAGAAGGTGCTCATGCCGGCCGGGATGTGGTCGGTGACGGTGACATTCCAGGCGTCGCTCCCCCCGCTGTTCTGGACGTCGAGCGTGTACTGGATCTGCGAGTCGACGTTGACCGTCGCCACCGACCCCGACTTGGTAAGCGTGAGCCCCGGTTCCACCACCGTCATCGGCGGCGTCGTGCCGGGCCAGGCCTGCAGGTCGAGCATGCTGGTGGAGTTGATCGGCTTGTTGAACCACATCCTGGCCGTGTTGCTGAACTGGGACCCGGCCTGGTTCACGTTGGCAGGGTTGTTGTCGAGGACCACGGTGACCTCGATCTCCAGGTTCATCCCCGCCGGAAGCGAGGCGAGCGACGGGTTGTACTCGTAGGAAAAGACCAGGTGCCTGGCGGCATCCGACAGCACGCCGGGGTGGTTGGCAAGCCAGGTGCCGCTGGCGCCGAGGGCAAGCGGCGCGCCCCCGTTCAGCCGGGTCCTGGCGCCGGTGCCGGGGTCGACGAGGTAGGCCGCGTTGGTCACGTGGCTGAGCGCGGCCCCGGTGGCGGTGAGATCGTCGGTGATGACGACGTCGGTAACCGTGGCGTCGTCGGCGTTGGCGATGTACTGGAAGGTGCCGGTGGCGTCGAGCTTTCCCAGAAGCGGCACGGTGATGGTGTAGGTAAAGGGGACGCCTACGGCGGCACTGGTCTGGGCCGGCGGGTTCTTCTTGCTGACCGCGTCCACCGGCACCATGAACTGCTGGCAGGAGGGGCTGATGTTGTTGTAGCCGCCGGGCGCCCAGTAGATCCAGAAGTCCGACTGGGTCGGGTCGTTGCACGACATGTTGCCGTAGTAGAAGACATCCAGGAAGGCTATGTAGTAGGATTGCTGCCCCGGAAAGTTGAAATTTATGTTGGTGATGGGGAAACCGCCGATCGAGTCCGGGAAGTTCTTTATCGTGCAGTTGGTGTCGATCCCGAAGGTGGAGGCGGATCGAACGCTCGCCAGGGTGGCGGGGTTGTTGCCGTCCACCACCCCCCCGAACTCGGAGCAGAAGACGCCGGCGGCCATCACCGGCGAGGCCGCGCCCAGCGCCAGGAGCAAAAGAGCAACAGTGAGCAGCTTGTGAGCCAGGTTCGATACTCTTGGTTTTGCCTGCATAATGATTCCCACTCGATCGGAAAACGAAGTTACCTGCACGATGAATAAAAAAAGAGCGCCCCCACCTTCCGAAGATGAGAGCGCTCCTTGTAACGGTAAACGAACCGGGTGCCAAGATGCCAACTCATCTCTTCGGCAACCCGGCTATCCTGGTAGGTCAGGACCCGTGGCTTTGCGTCGCCGGATTACTCCGGTTTTGCCCGTTCGGAGAACGTTTTCTGTTTGCCTTGTCAACTCACTGAACACCTCGCACTTGGCTTTCGACAGCGATCCGCGCACGAAAAAACCCGCGCCACAGCCGGTGATTCGACTGGTAGCGCGGGTTTCACTTGCCCCGTAGGGATGAGACTAACCGCTTTTTTTCCGTTGTGTCCGCCGGCTGGAAACCCCCTCAGGCAGGGCTTACTTCAGGCGTTCCTGCTTCGTCACGTCGCACACGCGGTACTCGGCCACGTTGATGGTCACCTGGAGACAGGGCGCTGAGAGCAGTCCGATCTCCTTCAGGCAGTCGCTCAGCTTCCGCTTCCACTCCGGATCAAGGTCCGTTTTCCTTATCGTCTTCTCCATCGCCTTTGCCTCGCACGCCCTGTGGCGTCACCCAACCGGGTGAACAGCTTTGTACCGCAATAAAAAAGGAGCGCTCTCATCTGCCAAAGATGAGAGCGCTCCTTGTGTCGGTAACATACCGGGTGCCAAGATGCCAGCTCATCTCTTCGGCAACCCGGCTATCCTGTGAGGTCAGGACCCGTAGCTTTGCGTCGCCAGATTACTCTGGTTTTGCCCGTTCGGAGAACGTTTGATTGTAATGGATCGGCGCGCTCGCGACTCCGGGGGAAAGCGCCTGGCGGGCTCCCACAAAAAAAAGGAGCGCCACATCTGCCAAAGATGAGAGCGCTCCTTGTGTCGGTAACATACCGGGTGCCAAGATGCTAACCCATCTCTTCGGCAACCCGGCTATCCTGTTAGGTCAGGACCCGTGGCTTTGCGTCACCAGATTACTCCGGCTTTGCCCGTTCGGAGAACGTTTTACAGCTGCTGCTTTCTACCAAATGCCCGGATTAAGATCAAGGCTTTTTTTGTGAAGGTTAACGATTTTTTTCCTCAAACGGATGGGCGGAACATCAGCGCCCATAGATTTCGCACTCTTACAGGCAGGCCAACATGCTTTCAATCAGTCAGCCATGCCGCCCTCCCCTTATGTCCGCCGCGCCCGGTGACTCGCGCTGAACTCACAGTTTCGCCTCCTGACTGTAAACTTCGCATCCGGTGCTGTCTCTGCCGACTCTTGTGACAGAACTTTGTCGTCCTCCTCCTTTCCACTGCGCTTTGCAGCTTCCGCAAGGCAATATTGACAGTATACTGATTATATGCATAATGACTCTCCTGCCGGCCGGGACTGTGTGTGATATACTCCCGTAATTTCTTGCGATCTTTATCATGAGTGCAGAGGGACCAAGCGGATAATGGGAACCGGTTTCGAGAGAAAGGGGCTGCTATGAAATCACCGGAAACAACATCGATCGAGATAGAGAAGACCGTCGGTTTCCTGCTGGCCAAGGCGTACCAGCGCGCCTGCCTGATCTTCAAGGAGCAGTTCGAGGGGTACGACCTGACCCCGCAGCAGTTCGGGCTGCTCGGCTTTCTCTGGCGCGAGGACGGCATCAGCCAGTCGCTTTTGTCCGCGAAGAGCCAGATCGACAGGACCACCATGGGGGGGCTCATCGACAGGCTGGAGAAGGAGGGGCTGGTGGTCAGGCAAGCCCACCCGGAGGACCGCCGCGCCTACCGCATCTGCCTCACGGAAAAGGGGAAGGCGCTGCAACCGGAACTGACTCCCCTGGCGCTGCGCGCCCAACAGACGCTGATCGCGAAGCTGGAACCCCAGGAAATCGACACCTTGAAAGCGCTGCTGGAAAAGATCCGCAGCTGATCCGGAGCATTAATGCGAAAGGTTCTAGTCATATTGGCGTTGCTGTCGCTCGCCGGAGCAGGAGCGGCGCATGCGGAAGCTCTTACCCTGAAGGAGTGCCTGCAAAATGCGGCCGCGACCAGCAAGGGGCTGAGAGCGGCTTCCCACGAGGTGGGGATCGCGCAGGAACAGATCGATGTGGCCGGAAGCGCCAGGCTGCCGCGGGTCGATCTGCAGGCGGGGTACGTGGCGCAACTGAAGGCCCAGGCAGTGAAGTTCGGCGCCATCGAGCAGGAGACCCAGGACCCGCGCTTCCCCTTCCTGAACCTGAATATCTACAACACCCTTTACGACTTCGGCCGCACCGGCGCACGCGAGGGGAGAGCCAGGATGCAGCGCGACGCCGCGCAGTACGCCTATTCCGGCTCCGAGCAGGACCTCTTCATGGAGGTGGTGCGCGCCTACTACGGGATCATGGTTGCCGAAAAGCTGGTCGGCGCTGCGAACGACGAGGTGGTCCAGATGACCGCTCATCAAAAGACGGCGCAGGCCCTCTTCGATCAGGGGGTGGTTACCCGCAACGACCTGCTCCAGGCGGAGGTGCGGGTGGCGTCGAGCCGGCAGAACCTCTACAGCGCCTTGAACGCGGTCGAGAACGGCTGGCTCGTCTTGAACTACCTGACCGGCGCCCCGGCCGATTTCCGCGCGGAGCTCCAGGAGGAATCAGGATTGCCCGGGGTGCCCGAACCGCAGCTCGCTGCGGACCTCTCCCGGCGCGGCGAGATCGCGGCGCAAAAGGCGGCGGTGGCCGCGTCGGAATTCGCGGTAAAAGAGGCGAAAAGCGACTACTACCCCGAGTTCTTTGCCAATCTGGGCGTGGATTACGCCGACAACAGCAAGGTGCGGGAGCAGACCATGGTGGCCGCGACGCTGGGCCTCAAGGTGAACCTGTTCGACGGGCGCGCCAAGGCAGCCCGGGTCAGGCAGGCGGTGCAGGCGCGCTCCAGGGACGAAGAAAGGCTCAGGGACCTGGAGGACCGGGTCAGGCTGGAACTGGCTACCGCCCTAAACGACATGAAGGTGGCAGCCTCCAGGATAAACGTCGCTGAAAAGGCGATCGCACAGGGGATGGAAAACCTCCGCATCACGAAGGACCGCTACCAGGAACAGGTAGGCACCGCCACCGAGGTGGTCGACGCCCAGACGCTCTTGACCCAGACCAGGACCGACTACTACCGCAGCGTCTTCGATCTGCAGCTCTCCGCAGCCAGGGTGAAGAGGGCCACGGGGGAGCTGAGGTGAGGCAAAGATAAAGATAAAGATAAAGATAAAGATTGAGATTGAGATTGAGATTTGGATTGAACAACGACTGGATTACCCGGGATCATCTTTCGGAGAGGCTGACGAGGCCTTTCGTTATGGAGCTGGATAAATGGCGGAACAAGGCACAGAGACGAAGAGGACTCCCGGTATGAACAAGAAACAGCGCGGAGTGATCGCCCTTTTGCTGATCGTTGCGATCGGGAGCATCTTGGGACTGCAGCGCTGGGCGCACAGCAAGACGCATATCGGAACCGATAACGCCTTCATTGAATCCCACGTCCATTCCATCTCCAGCAGGGTCGCAGCCCCGGTGCTGAGGGTCGCAGTGGACGACAACCAGTACGTGCGCAAGGGCGATCTGCTGGTCGAGCTCGATCCTGCCGATTACGAGGCCCGCGCGAAGAGTGCCGCGGCAGCCCTGGAGATGGCCAGGAACGAGACTTCGGGCGACTACGCCCAGGTGGCAGGAGCCAGGGCAAGCATAGGACTGGCCGCCGCAGGGCTGGAGCAGGCGCACATGGATCTCAAACGGGGCGAGGCCCTTTACGCAAAAGAGGTGATCCCGAGGGAGCAGTTGGACAGGCTCCGCACCGCGGTCAGGATCGCACAGATGCGGCTCAAGGAAGCGCAGGAAGCGGAAAACCGGGCAAAGGCGATGATCGGGGTTTCAGGGACGGGCTCCAGGGATGCCAGGGTCGCACAGAAGCAGGGGGAATTGGAAACGGCGAAGCTGAACCTCTCCTACACCCGTATCGTCGCGCCCAACGACGGTTACGTGACAAGAAGAGGCGTCGAGGCCGGCAACTACGTGCAGCCAGGACAGGCGCTCATGGCAGTGGTAAGCCTGAAGGATGCCTGGATCACGGCGAACTACAAGGAGAGCCAGCTTACAGAGGTAAGGCCCGGGCAGAAGGTGGAGTTCAGCGTGGACAGCTACCCCGGCCGCCGCTTCACCGGCCGGGTCGAGAGCATCATGGCGGGGACGGGCGCCGCCTTCTCCATGCTGCCGCCGGAGAATGCCACGGGAAACTACGTGAAGGTCATCCAGCGCGTTCCGGTGAAGATCGCCATCGACAAGGGAAGCGACCCCGAGCGCCTGCTGCGCATCGGCATGAGCGTGGTCCCCACCATCCTGACCGGCAAGAGGTAACTGCACCGGCAGGCTAAGGCTAAGGTTGAGGTTAAGGTTAAGGAGCCTTCTAAGCCTCAACCTCAACCTGTTTTCTTATCTGTTACTTTGGCGGTCCGATGGAAAAAGCTGAAAGGAATATAAACAAGTGGCTCATCACCATCACGGTGATGCTCCCGGCCATCATGGAGATCGTCGACACCTCCGTCGCCAACGTCGCCCTCCCCCATATGCAGGGAAGCCTCAACGCCGGGACCGACGAGATCACCTGGGTGCTCACCTCCTACCTGGTGAGCAACGCGGTGGTCCTTCCCATGACCGGCTGGCTGGCCCGGATGTTCGGCCGCAAAAGGTTTCTCATCACCTGCATCACCCTCTTCACCCTCGCCTCGCTCGCTTGCGGCGCCGCGCCCACTCTCGGCACGCTCATCTTCTTCAGGGTGCTGCAAGGCGCCGCCGGCGGCGCCCTGATCCCCATGAGCCAGGCCATCATGATGGAGACCTTCCCCCCTTACCAGCAGGGGATGGCCATGGCCATCTTCGGAGTCGGCGCCATGTTCGGCCCCATCATCGGCCCGGCGCTGGGGGGGTGGATCACCGACAACATGAGCTGGCGCTGGATCTTCTACATCAACATACCGATCGGGGTGGTCGCAGTCGTCATGGCCTCCTTCTTCATCTACGATCCGAGCTACCTGAAAAGAACCAAGGTCTCCGTCGACTACTGGGGACTGGCCCTGCTCACGGTGGGACTGGGAGCGCTCCAGATCGTGCTCGACAAGGGACAGCAGGAGGACTGGTTCAACTCCCCCTTCATCATCGCCTGCTCCGCCCTGACCGTCATCTCGCTGCTGGCGCTGCTCTACGTTGAGCTCACCCACCCGCACCCCGTCGTAAACCTGCGGCTGTTCAAAAACGTCTCCTTTTCCGCCGGCAATCTCATCATGTTCGCCGTCGGCTTCTGCCTGTACAGCTCCATCATGCTGATTCCGCTCTTTTTGCAGACCCTCATGGGGTACAACGCCACCATGGCGGGAATGGTGCTCGCCCCGGGGGGGGTCGCCACACTGGTCTGCATGCCCTTCGTGGGCGCCGCGATCCAGCGCTACGACGGGAGGAAGGTGGTTCTGGCCGGGCTGCTGATCAGTGCCTACTCCATGTTCCTCATGCAGGGCTTCACCCTGGAGGCTGCCTACGTGGATTTCGTCTGGCCCCGCGTGGTGCTCGGGGTCGGGCTCGCCATGGTCTTCGTCCCGCTCACCACGGTGACGCTCGCGACCATATCCAAGGAGGAGATGGGAAACGCAACCGGTATCTTCAGCCTTTTGAGAAATATCGGCGGAAGCGTCGGCATCGCGATCGCCGCAACGCTGCTGTCCCGCTACTCGCAGTTCTACCAGAACAACCTGGTGGCACACGTCACCCCCTACAACCCGCTGGTGCAGTCCAAGCTGGAGATGCTGAAGGGCGCCACCATGGCGCGCGGCATGGACGCCGTCGCAGCTGGCAAGAGTGCCCTTGCCATCGTCTACGGGACCGTCCAGAGGCAGGCCTACATGCTCGCCTACAACCGGATCTTCTTCATCGTGGGGCTCGCCTTCCTGGTGATCGTTCCGCTGTTGTTGCTGCTGAAAAAGCCGGAGAAGCATCTCCCCCCGCCCCCTGCGCATTAGATGAACCGGGGGAGGAACTTCCTGAAGAAGCAGGACTCCGGAAACGGAAAAAGGCGAGGGTAGCTTCCCCCGCCTTTTAACCGTCCGTTGAGACCAGTTCCCGCCTTTAACGCTTCTTTTCCGCCTCTTCCGCGGCCCGCTTCTCGTGGGCCAGCCGAACCCGCTCCAGGTCCTCCCAATGCGCGTTCCAGTCCTTCTTCCTTATCGCGTGAAGCATGAAGCTCCCCGCGACGATGCATATGCCGAAGAAAAACTGCATCACCCTGAAGCCGTCAGCGACACCGTAAATGATGCAGGCGACCCCGATGAACCCAAGCAGGAAGGGAGCGCTGAAGATGAAACTTGCCAGTGACTTTTTCTCTGTTTTGTCTCCCATCGATTCCCCTTTCAGCGTGCAACTTGCTTGGTCTGCTCGGCTTCCGACCATGACGGAGGTCAGGGCCCTGGAACTTGCTAGGCGGTGCGGCTGGTGATCTCGATCAGGTGGTAGCCGAACTGCGTCTTGACCGGGCCAAGGACCTTGCCGACCTCGCCGCTGAATACCACCTCGTCGAATTCCCTTACCATCTGGCCCGGGCTGAACTCGCCCAGAGCGCCACCCTGGTTGCCGGAGGGGCAGGAGGAATTTTCACGAGCGACGACGGCGAAATCCGCTCCCGCCTCGATCTTGTTCTTCAACGCGAGGCAGGCTTCCTCGGTGGCTACTAAAATATGACGTGCTTTTGCTCTGGCTGCCATGATCTCTCCTTTTCCTTGTCAATCTGAATAGCTTCGAAGGCGCTCATTATAGCGCGAACCCAGGCTGCTTAACAAATGAAAAAACGGGAGGATCGTCATCGGTCGACCCCCCCGCTTGCCGTTAAAAGCGCCAGCCGAAGCTCAGGCGTAGCGAACCAGTTCGGACATGTCGCGCACCGCGCGGTCCAGCCCCACGAGGATCGCCCTGGACATGATGGAGTGGCCGATGTTGAACTCCTCTATCCCTCCGATGGCCGCCACCCTCTTCACGTTGATGTAGTTCAGGCCGTGTCCCGCGTTCACCCCGAGATCGAGCTTGCGGGCCAGCTTCACCGCGTTCTCGATCTTGATCAGCTCCTGCTCCTCCTCTTTCCAGCTGCGCGCCTCCGCGTAGGAGCCGGTGTGGATTTCGATGTAGTCGGCCCCGATCTTGTTGGCGACCTTGATCTGGTCAGGATCGGGATCGATGAAGAGGCTGACGATGATCCCCCCCTGCTGCAGCCTCTCTATGGCTGCCTTCAGCGCCTCCTGATGAATCCTGACATCGAGCCCCCCCTCGGTGGTAAGCTCGGCCCGCTTCTCGGGGACCAGGGTGCATGCCTCGGGCTTGGTGGCAAGAGCGATGGCGACCATCTCGTCCGTGGCGGCCATCTCGAGGTTCAGCCTGGTCTGCACTGTCTTGCGCAGGATTTTCAGGTCGCGGTCCTGGATGTGCCTGCGGTCCTCGCGCAGGTGAATGGTGATGCCGTCGGCTCCGGCCAGCTCGGCAATGGCGGCGGCCGCGACGGGATCGGGCTCCGTCCCTCCCCTCGCCTGCCTAAGCGTCGCCACGTGATCTATGTTGACTCCAAGCCTAGCCACGGTCTTCACCTCCCAGTGCGGCGGACACCGCCGACGCGATGTCGTTGGCCCAGCAACGGATGTCCCCTTCGTCCGTCCCTTCCAGCATGATGCGCAAAAGCGGCTCGGTGCCGGACCAGCGAATCAGCACCCTCCCCTCCCCCTTCAGTTTCTCCTCGACGTCCCGGATCAGCTTGGCGATCTCGGGGATCTCCGTGATGTCGGACTTCTGCGTGAGGCGCACGTTCACCAGCACCTGCGGCAGCGAGTGCATCACCAGGGCAAGCTCCGACAGCCTCTTCGAGCGCCGCTGCATGATGGCCAGCACCTGCAGCGCGGAGAGGATGCCGTCGCCGGTGGTGTTGTGGTCCAGGAAGATCATGTGCCCGGACTGCTCGCCTCCCAGGTTGTATCCCCCCTTGAGCATCTCCTCCACCACGTACCTGTCGCCGACCGCGGTCTTGATCACCTCGCCGCCGGCGCGCTTCATGGCGATATCGAGCCCCATGTTGCTCATCACCGTCGCCACCAGCGTGTTGTGCTTGAGCGTCCCCTGCTTGAGCATCTCCGTGGCGCAGATGGCCATGATGCGGTCGCCGTCCACCACGTTGCCGTACTCGTCGACGAAGATGACGCGGTCGGCGTCGCCGTCAAGGGCGATGCCGAGGTCGGCGCCGTGCTGCTTGACCGCCTCGCTCATCACCTCGGGGTGCAGGGAGCCGCAGTCCGCGTTGATGTTGGTGCCGTTTGGCTTGACGCCGATGGCGATCACCTCGGCCCCGAGCTCCTCGAAGACGGCGGGAGCCACCCGGTAGGCGGCGCCGTTGGCGCAGTCGAGCACGATCTTCAATCCGGAGAGGTCCAGGTCCTTCGGGAAGGTGCTCTTCAGGAACACCACGAAGCGCCCGGCCGCATCGTCCAGCCGGTATGCCTTCCCTACCTCCCTCGCGGTCGGACGCAGCGAGTCGATGCGCTTGGAGAAGATGAGCTCCTCCATCATCAGCTCCGTCTCGTCGGGAAGCTTGAAGCCGTCGCGGGAGAAGAACTTGATGCCGTTGTCCTCGAAGGGGTTGTGCGATGCCGATATCACGACACCGGCATCGGCGCGCATGGAGGAGGTGATGTTGGCGATCCCCGGCGTGGGGAGCGGGCCGACCAGCAGGACGTCCACCCCCATCGAGCAGATCCCCGCCATCAGGGCGCTCTCCAGCATGTAGCCGGACAGGCGCGTGTCCTTGCCGATCACTATGCGGTGGCGCTTCTTGCCGTTTTTGAATATGTAGGCGGCGGCGCGCCCGATCTGCATCGCCATTTCCGCTGTCATCGGATAGACGTTGGCCACTCCGCGGACCCCGTCGGTACCGAAAAGCTTCTTCATCTGTTCACCTCTCTAGTAGATTCTGTTCCGCGCTCTCCGCTGACATGTTGCCTACGCTGCGCGAGAGCTTTTGCAGCCCATGCCTTTTCTTTACGGCTGCTCCTTCTTGGCCAGCACCAGCGTCACCCACTCCGGATACACCCGCACCACCTTCAGTTCGGGGGGGAGATCGAAGGAGCCTTGCGTGGGGGCTATGCTGACCTCGCCGGAACCGGCGCCGGCGAGATCGATCTCGCAGCGCACCGTGCGCAAAGGGAGGAGCAACAGCAGTATCCGCGGCCCCGAAACGATCACCTGAAGCTCGGGGGGGGGAGGCGAGTTCAGCCACACCCCTGCGGGGATCCCCTCCAGGGACACCGGCACAGTGAGCTTCACCTCGCCCGGCCGCTCCAGTACCACGCTGAGCCAGACCAGCACCGCCAGCAGCACCGAGAGTGCCTTGACCCCCTTGGACCATTCCTGCGCCTTTGGCTGGGTCATTTGAGCCACCTTGTTTCCACGAGCCTTCTCAGGATCTTCCCCAGCGAAGGCATGTCGACGATATCGGTCTTCTTCCCCCCCACCACCACCGAGATGGTGCCGGTCTCCTCGGACACTACGATCACCACGGCGTCCACCAGCTCGCTCAGCCCCATCGCGGCGCGGTGCCTCGTGCCGAGGCTCTTGCTCACCTCGAGGTTCTGGGTAAGCGGCAGGAAACACCCCGCCTTGGTGAGCTTGCCGTGCTGGATGATGACGGCGCCGTCGTGTATCGGCGAGTAGGGGAGAAATATCGAGGAGATCAGCTCGCTGGTCACCTTGGCGTCGATGTCGGTCCCCACGGCGAGATAGCTGTCCACCTGGATCGCCCGCTCGATCACGATGAGAGCGCCGATCCGTTTCTGCGCGAGCCCCGCGACCGCGAAGACCAGCTCGTCGATCACGTCGGACATCTCCACGTCCTTCCCGGTGCGGCTGCGGGTCAGCGTGGCGAACGCCTTGCGTATGTCGGTCTGGAAGATGACGGCAAGCGACACGACGGACGAAGCGAGAAAGAGGTCGATGATGAGCCGGACTGTCTGCAGGGAGAAGAAACGCGCCAGAAGGTGGCCGGCTACCAGCGCCGAAAGGACCGCGAGGATGCGCAGCGCCAGGACTCCCTTCAAGAGTCGCGAGAGCCGCGCGAAGATCAGTATCACCAGCGACAGGTCCAGGAGGTCCCGCAGCATGCTTATGTTTTGCAGGAAGAAATTCATCCGCACCAGTCGGGAAGCAGCTCATGCTTCCAGGTATGGGCCGGGGTGCTACATGAGCGCCCGCGCCATGACGGCGACGTCCCTCATGGCAGCCACGTCATGCACCCTTATGATGGAAGCTCCGTGCGCGATCGACAAAGCGACCGCGGCAGCAGTGCCGAAAATCCTCTCGCCCCCTCCCCTGCCGGTCACCGCACCGACAAAGGATTTCCTGGAAGGACCTACCAGTATGGGGCACCCAAGCGAAAGGAGTTCCTCGAGCCTTCTGATCAGCTCGAGGTTTCCCTCCGGACTCTTGCCGAAACCAAGCCCCGGATCCACCACGATGCGGCTCGCGGCGACGCCGGCGCCCTTGGCCAGCTCCAGGGAGTGCTGCAGGTACTTTTTCACCTCGCCCACCAGGTCGTCATAGCCGGTATCGCCCTGCATGGTGTCGGGCATCCCCCGGGTGTGCATCACCACCAGACCCGCGTCCGCTTCGGCCGTCACCCGCGCCATTTCCGGATCGAACATGAGGCCGGTGACGTCATTGACGATTTCGGCCCCGGCGGCACATGCCGCCCGGGCCACGGCCGCCTTGTAGGTGTCGATGGAGATCGGGACCGAGATCTGCCCCTTGAGCGCCTCTATCACGGGGACCACCCGCTCAAGCTCCTGCTCCAGAGTGACCGCAGGGGCGTTGGGGCGGGTGCTCTCACCCCCGATGTCGATGATGTCGGCACCCTCCCGCTCCATCTCCCGGGCCCTTTCCACGGCCCCCTCCAGGGAGAAGAAGCGCCCCCCGTCAGAGAAGGAGTCCGGGGTCACGTTCAAGATGCCCATGACCTGCGGACGCTCAAGCGACAGGGTGCGGCGGGAAAGCTCCCAGTTGACGGGCGCAGGCATCATCAGACGGCCGGGGCTTCCACGGGAAGATCTTCCCCTGCCATGATGCGGTCGACCTCGTCGCCGGTGAGGTTTTCCTTCTCGATGAGGGCCAGCGAGATGCGGTGCAGGTTCTCCAGGTTGGTCTTCAAGAGGTCCTGGACCCTGGCGTAGTTCTGCTCCACGATGAGCCGGATCTCGTGGTCGATCTCGATCGCGGTCGCCTCGGAGTAGTTCTTCTGCGAAGCCATGTCGCGGCCGAGGAAGATCTGCTCGTCCTTCTTGCCGAAGCTGACCGGTCCGAGCTTCTCGCTCATCCCCCACTCGCAGACCATCTTGCGCGCGATGTCGGTGGCGCGCTCGATGTCGTTGCCGGCGCCGGTGGTCATGGAGTTGAAGATGATCTCCTCCGCCACGCGGCCGCCCAGAAGCACGGCGATCCTGTCCAGCAGGGACTCGCGGGAGTAGCTGTGCTTGTCCTCGATCGGGAGCTGCATGGTGACGCCCAGAGCCCTGCCGCGCGGGATGATGGAGACCTTGTGCACCGGGTCGGCGCCCGGGATCAGCTTGGCGACCAGGGTGTGGCCGGCCTCGTGGTAAGCGGTGTTCTTCTTCTCCTCATCGGAGATGACCATGGAGCGACGCTCCACGCCCATGAGCACCTTGTCCTTGGCATCGTCGAAGTCGATCATCTCGACCATGCTCTTCTCCTTGCGGGCTGCGAGGAGCGCCGCCTCGTTGACCACGTTGGAGAGGTCGGCGCCGGAGAAGCCGGGGGTGCCGCGGGCGACGACGCCCAGGTCCACGTCCGGGGAGAGCGGGGTCTTCTTGGTGTGCACCTTGAGGATCATCTCCCTTCCCTTCACGTCCGGGCGGGGCACCACGACCTGGCGGTCGAAGCGGCCCGGGCGGAGCAGCGCCGGGTCGAGGACGTCGGGGCGGTTGGTGGCCGCGATCAGGATCACCCCTTCGTTGGATTCGAAGCCGTCCATCTCGACCAGGAGCTGGTTCAGGGTCTGCTCGCGCTCGTCATGCCCGCCGCCCAGACCGGCGCCGCGGTGACGCCCCACCGCGTCGATCTCGTCGATGAAGATGATGCAGGGCGCGCTCTTCTTCCCCTGCACGAAGAGGTCGCGCACGCGGGACGCACCCACGCCGACGAACATCTCGACGAAGTCCGAGCCGGAGATGGAGAAGAACGGGACGCCCGCCTCGCCGGCGATGGCGCGGGCGAGCAGGGTCTTGCCGGTGCCCGGAGGGCCCATGAGGAGCACGCCCTTGGGGATGCGCCCCCCGAGCTTGGTGAACTTCTTCGGGTCCTTCAGGAAGGAGATGATCTCCTCCAGTTCGTCCTTGGCCTCCTCGATGCCGGCCACGTCCTCGAAGGTGATCCTTCCCTGGGCCTCGGTCAGCAGCTTGGCGCGGCTCTTGCCGAACGCCATCGCCTTGCCGCCGCCGCCCTGCATCTGGCGCATGAAGAAGATCCAGACGGCGACCAGGAAGATGATCGGGAACCAGGAGATAAGCAGCGAGAACCAGGAGAAGCGCTCCTCCTCGGGACGCGCGGAGACCGCGATCCCCTTCTCGATGAGCTTCTCAGTCAGGTTGGCGTCGGCAGGCTTGTAGCTTCTGAACTCCTTGCCGTCCGCGAACTTGCCGATGATCTCGTTACCCTGGATGACAACGGAGGCGACCGGGCGGTTGACGTTCTTCACCTTGCCGGTTTCCACTGCCGCGATGAACTCGCTGAAATCCAGCTTTTCCTGGGTCGGCTTCGGCTTGTTGAAGAGGTTGAACAGCAGGATCATCATGAGGCTGATCACAAGCCAGAGCGCCAGGTTTTTATAGAATTGATTCAAGTTTCCTCCCGGACTGTTTCGTATGCTGCAACCCCGCTGTTTCCGGTGCCTTTTCCGGCAGCGTCAGCGGGCTGCTTTGGTTGTTTTGTCGACTGCGCCAAACCGTTTATGAGAATGATAAAAAAGGCGTTCAAATGAACAAAAGGATTACCACAAAGGGTGCTGGTTGACAAGAGCTTTAAGGTGTAATTTCAAGAATTTCCACCCGTAAAACCGCGCCAGTTGCGGCTGTGATGCGGGCCCTCTCCCCCATCCTCACCCCGGGGACCCAGATAATTTCCCCCTCGCTCACCAAAAGCGGGATGCGGCTGCGCAGATGCGGCGGGATCTTCTCGTTTATGAAGAGCTCCTTTACTTTCTGCGCCCCCGTCATGCCGAGGGGGGTGAAGCGGTCGCCGGGGGTGAAACTGCGCAGCAGCCAGGGAAACGGGGCGGCTTCGGGGGAGAGATACGCCACCAGGCGTGAAGCCGTTTCCAGTGCGGCGGGGCGTGCCATGCGCCGCACCAGCAATCTCCCGCCGCCCGGAAGCAGGTGGTCCCCCTCCCCTGGCACGACCAGCTCCCACGCCCCGCCAGCCGGCAGGTCGCACCTGGCGAAGCTCAAGGTATCGTAGCAGCGGCTGACGAAGCACTCCCCGGGGAGCTTGGCGCGCGCATTGGGGCGGGTGGAGGCGGCGAGCCGGTCGATCGCCTCCAGGTGGCGCGTGCCGATCCGCATCAGGTCTCCGCGCAGCTCCTGCAGCGCATGCCGGTACAGGCGGAGCCTGAGAGCGCGCGGCTCCTTGACGAGCGATTCCACGGAGAAATCCATGCCCCCCTCGCGGCGGTCGGCGAGCCTTTGGTAGGCGGTCGCCGTCAACTGCTCCAGGAGTTCCTCGTCGCTGGCAAGGATCTCCGCCGTGGCCGCGAGCCTCTGCGAGACCTTCGGGTTGTAGCGCTTCAGGAAAGGGATCAGCTCGTGGCGGATGCTGTTTCTCAGGATGGCGGTGTCGGCGTTGGTGGCGTCGGTCCGCCAGGTTATCCCGCGCAGCTTCAAGTAACGCACGATCTCGGCGCGGGACACCTGCAGAAGCGGTCGCTTGAGTTTCTGCGCGCTGCTCGCCATGGCGCTCAGGCCGCTTCCCCCGGCTCCGCGCAGCAGGCGGATCAGCACCGTCTCGGCCTGATCGTCCTGGTGATGCGCCAGGGCGATGCTGGTGGCGCCGTGCCGCAAGGCACACCTCTCGAAGAAGGCGTAGCGCGCCTTCCTCCCGGCATCCTCCAGCGAGAGCCGTGCCTGTCCGGCAAAGGCGGCGACATCGATGCGTTCAACCAGGAAAGGCAAGCCGTGGCTTTCAGCAAGAGCGGCGACGAAATTCTCGTCGCCGTCCGATTCAGCCCCGCGCAGGCCGTGGTTTAGATGAGCGACCACCAGGTGCAGGTGCTCGGCATCCAGTTGCGTCAGTATGTCGAGCAGGGCCACGGAATCGGCGCCGCCGGAAACCGCAACCACCACGGTCTCCCCGGCTCGGAATAGCCCCTGGCTCCGCACCTTTGCAACGAGATTATTCAAACGGATCCTTGAAAACTGTTCTATGTTCTATGTTCTATGTTCTATGTTCTATGTTCTATGTTCTATGTTCTATGTTCTATGTTTTATGTTCTATGTTCTATGCAGTACAGACAACTTGGCAGTCCACGTTTCCAACAAAAATTAAAGACTTGACCAGGTTCTAACGTAGAACATAGAACGTAAAACGGATTATCAGTCCTTAAGAGTGCACTCCCGCTCCCAGGCTCCGTAGCCGTCGCCTTTGATGTCCCAGAAGGATTCGATGCGGCTCGCGTAATAATCGAGCTGCGCGCACTCCGCCTCAATGGCCTGCAGGAATTTGAGCGAAATGAGCTGGTGCCCGTAGAGGAAACGGTAAAACTCCCTGATCCCGGAAAGATACCCTTCGATCTCTGAGGAAAGCGGCTCCATGGTGTTGACGATGTACCAGTTGCCGGCGAACTGGCGCACGATGCCGGGACGCTCTTCGAAGATGCTGCGCCCCTTGATGGAGACCACGAAATCCCTGATGAAGTAATCGGCGGCACCGGCGAGTGCGGTGGCTTGTTCAGGGGTAAGTCCG